>JACCDR012709142.1_pt1 | contig 38189 bp, 59 predicted proteins | sample 7446431 | NCBI WGS metagenome assembly JACCDR01 (sample SAMN15323443, study PRJNA562643) | freshwater metagenome | isolation source: river surface water | place: USA:Blue River Watershed | collected 2017-08-17 | reverse complement strand
GGTGGTGATGGGGGTGCGGGGGGGTGTAGTTTCTACCATTGAGATATTTGAGACGTACATTTCTCCAGACCACGTGGTAGCTGTAACCTGTGAAAGAGCAAAAAATGGTGTGTAGTAAGTTTCGTTGCTGCCCGCTGTAAATGTATTAGTCAACGTCACCCATTGCCCTGTTGTAGTTGTCACAAAAGCTGAGGCGCGTATTCTATCTAAAGTAGGTGAATATGTGCGATTGGCAAACTCAGCACGCACATTTGTACCGCCAGCGACAAGCCAAAAATCAGCCGTAATTGTGTACGTCCGTCCTGGCGAGATTGAAATTAGGTCGTTAAGAGCGGCTGATGTGACAGTTGTACTGACATACTGATTAATAGTAGTAAACCCTCTAACAGCACCGGCATTACCATTAGCAATCAAATGCAATGTGTTTCTACCTTGAAACTGCGTAAACTCAGCTATCGTAATTACGCCCGTTCCTACTGCATTACTGGCCCACGTATTGCTTGAATTTAGGAATGTATTTCCTAACGTGGTGCTGCCAGTACCAAAAAGACCAGGGTCAGGTAGTAAGTTCCCACCTACAGTACGCCGCTCTGCCATACCTATTCAACCGGTGTTACCTCAACAACAGGCTCCACGAGCGGCACCACCTGAGCCTCCATAGCCTTAACCTCTGGGGCTACAGCTACGGGAGCGGTAAGAGCCAAGCCACGGGCGTAGGCTTCGCCGTATTCAGAGAGTCTAGCGACTAGTGCCTCAGGGTCGTTTACAGGCATACCTGATAGCTTTTGCTTCTTGCCGTCAACAGAAAAAGCTACTTCGAGCGTACCGTCTGCGGTAATAGAGCCTTTGGTAATAGTAAATGTTTCCATAAATTATGATACTGTAATAGTTTCTACTAATACTTCAGTAGCTGCGGCGGTAACTACCGTGCAGCCAATAGCAAAGTACGTCCAATCATCTAAAATTTTATCTTTAGCGGCTGGTGTACCAGTCCATTCTATAGCACCAGAACCGGCAGTATTATCGTATACCGTTACTGCACCCATAGTTCCATTCTGAATAGTTACACGTGCCCAGCAAGGGACAGCAGAAACTACCGTTGTAGTAGCTGTGGTGATACGAGTAGGTGTTGATATTGGTGGATAAACTTGTATTGCATCATTAAAACGATCTAAACGTGGTTCAAATACTCGAACTCCGATTGGTACATTGTTGGCTCCTGAATATGGTGGCATATAGGGTGATTAATAAATTTAATACACACATTATACCATATATTTAGCTATATCATTGATACGTTCACCTCTACGGAAAGAGTCAATACGCTGGTTGTGGAGAACTTCGTCACGTAAATGTTTAAGTGGGTGTTTCATTAACAGGTCATGGTCTATTGCTATTGCTTTTATGGTGTTATCGCACTTAATTGGATAGCCCGCTAGTTCTGCCCGTTGTCCCACGTTCACATTATCAAAGCCCCACGCTTCGTCTAAGGCTTCATCAAAGCCACCTATATCTATAAGTGCTTGTCGTGGTGCGCTACCAAAACATATTTCCCACTCCATAAAGTTTACCGGACGTGATTCAGCAGCACGCCAATCCCAGACTGGTGTATCTAAATCATGCAATACTTTACCCACCGGAAACGTATAGAAAGCTGGTGGGAGACTAGCAATGTATTCTAGAGCATTATCAGGAATAGTTATGTAGTCCTGAACAGAGACAATAATGTCACCTTTAGCCCTAGCAATCATTTTATTCATTGCCTGGTTAAAGTCAGTTTTCCCGCTGGTGTTTATAGAAACGTCCCACTCAAAATCGGTAAACGTCTGCCTTTTTAATGACTCATAGACACGCTGTAACCCTGCTGGACGGATCGTGGGCGTTACGATGCTGATTTTAGGCATAGCAAAAACTGTTTATTCTCCAAGTTAACCACCACTTTATGTTTTGGTAAGTGTTTAGCAAAGAACTCTAATACATCGACATGATCAGGGTGCCACTCAACTATAATCCAGGGTGTAGTTTTTAGTACGGTAGAGTGTTCAATAATGTTTTCTTCAGCACCTTCTACGTCCATTTTTACTAAGTCTGGTTCTGGGTATATCTCTAGTTCTCGTAGTTCTATTACCTCATCATGAAATACCCGTGGTTCACCAGCGTTAATTTGTTCTAAGAAAAAAGCCCCAACATTACCATCACCACGTGAAATAACTCGAGACTGTGTAGCACCGTAGTAAATGCCCCGTGGCACTGCCGTAGCGTATTCAAAGATGTTATCAAATAGCGCGTCAAAGTTTGCCTTGACTGGTTCAAAGGCTAGTATTTTAGCTTTGGGGTATTTATCGTGCATGATTTTGGTAAAGCCGCCAACATTAGCACCAACGTCAAAGATAACCTTTAAGGTTTTAGGTAGTGCATCGGTAATCCGTGTAAACGGCTCTTTACCCCATTCCTCTACTGTATAAATCCAGTGGTCTTTTTGTGTGGCTGGCATAGTTATTTTTCTATTACTTTTAAAAGCGCATCAGCGTAATGATGGTGAGTCCATTTTGATAACACATAATCTCTACCACTTTTAGTACCTTTTAATTCTTCTACCGCTGTTCGTATATGTCCAATCTCAGGGTCGCATACTTTACCAATTCCCGATTCTTCTACGAACTCCCTATTTTTAGGTGAATCAGTCATTACTACTACCGGAATATCACAGGCCATTGCCTCAAGCGTAGCCCGTTGCCCCCCGCCCCAATAGTCAGCACAATTCACGCTTACATACGCGCTATTAATGAGTCTAGCCGTATCCTCATACGGTTGTTCATGCAACACAGTACAGCCGAACCTTACACAATCATCGAAAGGGCGCGGGTCAGTCGTTTGATACTGTCCAAACACTAGTGCTTGGTCTTTAAAGGCCTCTCCGACTAACCATTGGCGCTTCCATGACGCACAAGCGCCGTGTGTAACCGTTGTGTGTGTCTTTTCTACGTCAATTGGCTTAAAAATATCAGTGTTTACTCCAAAAGCGGTACTATTTGGAAAGCCCCATTGGTCAAACTCATCTTTATTAATAGCAGACTCTACAAAAATATGGTCAAATCCATGAAAATATTGTGGTCGTACCGGCCCACCAGCAAATAATAAGGCTTTTTTGCTAGGGTGTTGTAATAATTTCTTATACTTCCAGCCATCATGCGGTGAATCCATAGTACACCCCGCTTCCCAGAATAGAATCCAGTCTATGTCGAGTGTTATATCATCTTCTGGTTCGTAATATGAGACGTTGTGCTTAGTTTCTATGATACGCATAGCCGCACGTAAGCCGTCATCCCAACGATCAAAGCGGTCTTTGTTACGTATTCCATTAGTCCAGCAAAAGGCGATATTTAAAGGTGTTTCCATATTTTCTTGCGTGTCTCATTATCTATTTTTAATAGATCGAGTAGGTAATTAGTACCGTTAAATGGTATAAACATTCCATCTTCAGTAGCTACTGCTTTGTTATAGTTTGCTACTATTCCGTTTGGTTTATCTTTAGAGTCTAAGATACGAGAAAATACTTTAAAAACACGATCATGTATGTCTGGTACGTACGGAGATAACCTTTGTTGTAGGCTTTTAAGAAACACTATTAAAGTAATATAGTCTACGGCTGGTCTCATACAATCTGTTCTACCCACTTAGCACTAATCCGCGCCCAGTCATACTGCGCCATATCCTCACGCATTTCTGTGTCTTCAATTACTTTACTCTTTAATTCTAGTACAGTTGCTTCGACTAGCTTATCTTCCATCTTCTCATCAGTCACCCCAAAGTCAAACTGGTAGTTCTGGCACCAGTTGTCTTTAGTCTTAGCTGATTTAATCTTTACCCCGTGGCGCACTGTGTCTCTAAGCGCACTAAAGTCGGTAGTAATAGGCATTGCCCCCGCTGCTTGTGCCTTTCTAGCACTAATACAATCAGTCTCATAGAACTCAGTAGGATACAAGAACACTCGAGCGCGTAGGTACATATCGCGTACATCACTATGTGAGATACGCCCACGATCAACAATACCAGCTTCTTTCATACTTTCAATCATTTCATCACGCCATGCCAGTTTTACCGGATCATTACTATACGCATCGTTAAAGTTATTCCAGCCATACGCCCATTCGCATTTAGCTTGTGGTACTTGCTGTTTAATGCGCTTAAAAATGCGAATTAATGATGATAGTGATCGATCAGGTGAAGAAGTGTTAATAATTAAGTATGGGTCACGGTTTATTTCTTTATCAAAGTCAGAATACACAATACCGTTAGGAACAATAGCAAACTTATCATCCGGTATACTAGGTAATAGCTCACGATGGGCTTGTGACTTTACAAATATCTTAGTAATTTTAGCAAGACGCTTTTTATTAAATTCACCCTCTGGCATAACGTCATGTAGGTCAACGAACACTCGGGCTGCATTTATGTCGTAGTCTAGTAGCTTGGCAGATCGCCATACGATAACCGTGTCATGTTTATCACGATAGTTAAAGGTATAGAACGGTTTATAGAGTACTTTGCCAAACGTCTTTTCCATGTGTCCGCAGTTGTTGTACACTGTCACATCATACCCAGCGTCAGCAAACTGCTGCGATAAATGTATAACCGCTTCTTCACTACCGCCAATTCCTTGCTTAACAGTATCAGCATCCCACTCGCGTTCAGTAAAGCCACAGTAGAAGGCTATTTCCTTGCCAGTACTAGTAGTCTTAGGAAAATTAACGTTACGTAGGTTAATGAACATTGGCGCGCATTTGTACTCATTTGGTAAATCATTAAGCGCCATCAACATCTCGACCTTATCCATGTTTTTCATCTCATTGTAAGCAGCAAGCATTTGCTCTTGTTCAATGGCTTTCTCTTGCATAAGGTTAGTTACTTCTTGGAGCTTAGTATCAAGCGGGGTAAGTTCAAGCATCATCTTGAAACACTCATATGCCAACATCGGTTGTGCGATACCAATATACGAATACGCTAACCATTTTAGCGGCGTATATTTATAGTCCATTGGGTTAAACACCACAATCTTATAGTACGGTGGCTGTAATTGTAACGCTTGTTTTAATAGGCCAATAGCGTCAGCAAACTTATTATCGTGATATAGATACTCACCCAATCGGATATACGCATCAGGGTAATCAGGCTTAAGACCAATAGCATACCGCAGCTCATCAATCCCTGCCGCTTTCTTGCCTAGCTGGTATAGGGCCTCACCTTTACGCATACGAGCAATATACTTTTCGTCATCTGAGGTGGAAAGCTCAAGAAACTTAGTGAAGTACGTAACAGCATTTTCATAATCAAATGCACCAAACAATGACTGCGCTAGATTCCAGTATGAACGTGGGTCGTTTGGTAGGTCATTAACCATTTGTCTAGCCACTTCTACGTTACGGCTTTTAGCTTGTACAATACGACTCATTGACGTATTGTGTATCACTTCCACTCCCTCAATGTGTTGTGCGTTAATCTCACGGTGAGTAGCAAAGTCTTCATGTAGCGCACCCGCCCATGAAACACAACCATCATTACGGACGATACGGGTCTTATGGTGTACTACAATCGGGTTGCCCCACTCATCAAATGCGTAGTTGTACCACAATGAAAAGGTATCAGCGTAAGCATTGGTTTCAATTGTCTTCCGTAGTTTTTCGCCGTTACGCAACGTATCATCCGCATCCAGCCAAAATATATAGTCAACTTCTTTTGGTACTTGGTTAAAGTTAAAGTTACGAGCGTCGGCAAAGTTATTATTCCACTTCCAGAATGACTCTACAGCACCATACTTTTTGATAACGTCACTGACTGCTTTGTTAGGCTCATAACCGGCCTGTGTAATATAAATAGCGTCTACGTAGTCTTTAACTGATTCAAGACACTGGTCGAGTAATAAAGCCTCGTTATCGTCTGGTTTACAAATTGCCGCAAAAGCTATTTTAATCATTGTGTGTGTTAGAAGTCTTTAGTAACCTTAAAGACTGGATATGTTTTTAAAAACCACTGTACCCCCGAGAAGTTTTTTAGATAGTCTCCCGAGGCTTTCCACCAATCTAGCTCCTCTTTAGTAAGACTGAGGGTAATTGCTTGGTATAGCTTTTCTGGCATATCAAACAAATGTCGCTCGACAGCACCATTACGTGAAGCAAACTTATTATTTTGTTTATCAATAGTAATTTGATTACTCTTTTTAAACTGTTCAAACTCAGTCGGGAAAAGACGGCAGTATTCTTGATAAGCGATAGTAATTTTTAGTTTAGCGCTTTCCATACAAAAAAGAGACTTATAAAGTCTCTTAATTGTGGCATATGCCATATTACCCGTCAACCGATAGTTGTTAGGTAATCAAGAAGCCAGAGGTGAAGAAGTTACTGTTCTGATTTCGTACTTCGAGAGTCATACTCGCATTAACAGATCGCTTCTTAGATGTACCAGTTCGAGCAATATCATTGTCGATGTATGGTGAACGCAAGAACGCTACCTTTAGCTTATCAGGGTTGATTGCAAGAACACGTCCGGTTGCATCAGCAGCTTGCTGTACGAATCGGTGGGTGTTGATTTGCAAAGTACTGAAAGCAGTCTGATATGACGATACAGTTCGGACAATAGTGGTTGCGCCTGGAGCGTTTACTACCATGTTTGTCTTCTGTGTAAAACCATCAATCGCGCGGCGAAGTACTGAACCTACGAATAAATCAGTTGCAAGATCGCCGTTTGATACTTCGTAGTTACGAGCAACCAAACCATCAAGAATACTTGCTGAGAATACAGTTCCAGAAGTGTGTGCGGTTGTGTTTGAACTTGTACTTATTGCTGTGATAATCCCCATTATCATTGTGTCTCTAATTACCTAGAGTGTCGGACTTTATCTTCATCCTCTTTTAATTCGAGGAGCCCCGTGTAGAGTCTCTACACTTGCCCGTATCAACCATTACAGGTTATTGATACTGCTAGCTCGGTATTGCCCTTGATTTCTCAGTGGGGTTTCACCGACTTAGCGGAGTTTTAGATGAACAGGATTTGCTTTTGATTTGTTGGAGTGTTTTGCGCTTATGGCAGTTCGGGCATAGAGTTTGTAGATTATCAATTCCGTGAAGTTGTATATCTGCAAGTTTTTCTATATTCCGCCTTTCTGAAAGTGAACAGCGTATTGGCATTATATGGTCAACGTCCATGATGTCCACTTCATGTAATTGACAATGTTGGCAAGTGTAGTTATCTCTAATTAACGCTTGCTTTCTCCAATACAGCCATCCACCTCCACGCCATCTTGGGTGCTTATCTCCACTACCGATTGGCGGTGGGATAATTATCCGAAACTTTGTGTTGTAGCAGTTCCAACAATTCTGAGCTTTGTGATTCTTTATTATGCCATCTTTGCAACTAGGACACTGTCTTGGTTTAGCCATGATAGTGCTAATTGTAGCATGTTTGAGAACTTTTGGGAAAGTTTATTCATCTTAGGAGCAGTACCAGAAGCGCCAGATGTTAGAGTTTCACGTACAAGTACGAACTCAGCATCATTGGCGAACTTGAACAGTGCCTTTTCTGTCTGACGTTCTAGTTCTGAACGACCGTGGTAGTGTTCAATCTGGTTCTGGGTGTCAGAAACAGCGAACGGTACTTGAAGGTGCTGTACTAGGTTGGTAAGACGGGTAGGGGTTGTCAGAGCGCTGTATGAATAATCATCAGCCTCAGTTGCAGCGTTTGAAGCAGCGGCGGTTACTGTGTCAGTGAGATAAGAGTGTACAGTATCAATTGCTGTAGTCTTACCAAGCATGTTGAAAATGTAATTTTCTTTAGCGGTAAGAATTTCAATGGAATTACGTACAACGTCTTCTACACGTGAGACATCGCCGAAACTTCGTAGAAAGTTTGTGGACATAGGGTTAAGTTAGTTACCCCTATTAAATCAATTTAACTTAGTAGTTCCATTACAGCATCAATGGCATTGGCTTTGGCGGTATTATGGTCGCCTGAGCTTTGCGCTTCCCGTGCAGTTTGTAACTTAGTTGTAGCTGATCCAATACGAGGATTTGATTCAACCACTGACTTAGAACTTCGGTAATCTTCGGCCACCTTAAAGGTGTCGACGATGCTTGCAATCTTGTCTTGTTTGACAAAATCAGCCCAACTCATTGCTTTGAACTCATCACTAGATGCTTTCAAAGGCTTAATAATATCCTTTACTGCCGCTAGTTCAGTCTTGCCATTGAAGAACATATCTTCAGCGTACTGATCTTTGGTAATAAAGTCCCCACTAGGAGCATTTGTATCTGTCATAAGTTTTTGTATAGCTGTTAACACTTCTTCTTCACCCTTACCAGTAGCTTGCATCGCTTGTTTTACTAATTGGCTGGCGGTGTCCCGTTTGCCGACAAAACTAAACGTGTCTTTTACTGATTTAAGTGCCGTGTCAACATCCTTGAAATCCTTACCCAGAAACTCATTAAGTTTTGCGAGGTGGATAGCATCTCCGTCAGCACTTTTCACTTCTGCCGCGTTCAATTGAGACGCATCAGGTAGGGTGTCGAGTGTAGTGACATCATTGTCCATTGGTTTTAGTCTTATGGTCTTTAATAATCGGAAGTGTTACCACTCCCGCGCGGGGGTACGCAGGGGTGCTACTCTACTTCTCGAATATATGACTTTGTTTCATCAGCCATAAGATTAAGATTAGTGTGCAAGGTTTCAATCTCGCTCTGTATTTTATTATACCACACTTGTATGATTTGTATTGCTTTAGCACGAGCGTAGGCTTCTTTACCAATTTCTTCAATATCAGCAGTAAGGTCTAGTGTTGCTACTAACTTAATCTTGTCTACTTCTTCATCAAGAATTGTTTTAGCCAGTGCCCATCCTTCACCTTCAACAAGAGCGCGGAGTATTTCACCGCGCTTGATAATCTCTCGATCTTCTTTACTAGACGGTTGCATTGGCGTTGGTTACAAGTGATTGTTCAGTTGGTGGTAATCCTTGGATCGGTGCAGCTTGTCCTTGTTGCATCTGTTGCTCCATTTGCTTCGGCATAGTGCGTAACTCGGACGGTACATCAAGTCCCATAAGGTCAAGAGCTTGGGCTACTACTTTCATTTGCGCCCCTGGTGGGAGCATGTTAGCCATGGTGGTGAGGTTTTGAACGGTAAGCGCAACATCAACAGTTTCATTTGAGAACACCACTTTGACATCGTAGTCATCAACAATAAGGTCAGTCAGTGTCTCCATGAATAAATCACCATCAGCACGCATTTTTTCATCAGCAATGTTCATTGCCTGTGTAAGTTCTTCTACAGTTGGAACCTGTCCGGTTTTTTCGTACTGCTTTTCCATTTGTTCAAGTGCATAAGCATTTACAAGACTAGTACGGAGGGCTTCAATTTCCTCAAAGTCAGAGAAAATCTTTATAACGTCTTCCTGTTTAATCAAAGCTGGTAGATGTGGCATGAAATGACGAGACATCCAGCGTTCTTGGAATAATCCAATAGCTTCTTTAATGATGATAAAGGCAGACTTTTGGTTTCTGTCTTCAATTACGGTAGCGGTAGCAGACGCACTGGCAGGGCCTGGAGCACCACGAGCAGTGTCGTAGGTACTAGTAACTTCAAACGCCCACTTCTTAGCAATCTCCTCATCTTGATATGAACCAGCACCAGCCTCAGGTATAGGCAAGTTTTCCATGTCGTTCATGTCGTTTAGTTTGATCACCCCAGACGTTGTCAGGTTTGTAAGTTGCTGTTGTGTTACACCAGAACCGTTGCGGATTTTAAACAATCCTAGTGAAGCGTTAGTGTTCTTCTTGATACGTAGGTTTACTACACGGTTTACCCACTCTTGCATCTGTAGCACCATTTCAGCGGGGCCAACACCGTACCAACGGTTAGACACTTTAATGAATCGACACTCCTCGTATGGCTTAATGATGTTACCGGCCTTGTCTTTATTGGTGTTCTTTTCAATCACATGAACACGAAGATTACCGGAATCAATACCAGATACTACGATACGACCATCAACTAGATTATCTCCCTTGTTCTTGTATACCTTGCCAGTGATTAGAGATTCTGGAATCTTGCCCCACATTTCGTATACATCAACGTACTTGCCGACAGAAATAGAGTTAGTCAGGTTACGCTCTAGTGGTGACAAGTTAGACTGTCCTTTAATGTTCTGGTTATCCATCCAGTTCATCCCTTCAATTTCATCGGGAGTCATTAATGATCGTTCAGTAAATCGAAACGCTGACTGAATGTTGTCAGCATTAGGATCAATGTAAACATTTAACAAATCAACCGTTCGGCGGTCAATTTGCCACTTACCATTACGACGTACTTTTACTGTCTTCCACACCACTGTACCGTCAATACAAAGATCAAGAATAGTATCATTGATAGCCTCACCAAAGAATGTTTTATCTTGCCACATGCGGATAAAATTGCGCACAATCTTGGCGGTCATTTGCGCTGATCGTTTTTTAGCAAATACTACCGCATCTTTACTGTCCATGTCAGCGTTCTTACGTACGGTATCGACAATTAAACGGGTTAATGGCACCCAGATGTTATCTTTGCCAGTTTGTTTATCTTTCTTTTCGTCTTCAAATACTCCCCAGTAGTTCTTTCGTAGCTTTCTGATTAACTCGCGCATTGCAAACGCAACCTTTTCCGTCACAAAGAACAGCGGATCATCGTACTTGCTTACCTCCTCTTTAATAATACTGATAGCTTTAGCTTTGATAGCTTCGTCAGAAAGTTTCATGTGACTAATTATACCACACTAATAGATGGATAGGTTTTCTTCTTCATCTTCAGTCACTACATACTGGACTACTTGGCTTTGATAAGCGGCTGAATCACTTGCGTCGTCATTTACAGCTTTTGGAAACTGTATTAATTCTTCTTCAAGATCAGCGCATTGGTTTTTATCATGCTGCATAATGTGAAAAATAGCCCCGTTTTCGTAACGTGGTTGTAGTCCTTCAATACGAATTTCCTTTTTAGTACCACCGTGAGTTAATTCTACAATTGGTAGATAATGGTTTCTGCGTCGTTGTTCTTCATCTAGGTACACTTGTAATCCTTCAACATACGCAGTCTTTTCAATACCAATTTTTAGTAGCTTATGGTTAGTATGGGCAGTAAATAAAAAGTCCACTAATTGTTTACTACTCAGCTTCTTACGCCAACTAAGCAAGTTCCAAAAACCATCTTTATCTACGTAATTAATGGTAAAACCAATATAGTCAGTACCATCCTTAGCTTCCTTGGTAGCCTTAGTATCTACCGTCATAAAGTTAGCAGTACGCATTGCTAACACTTCATCCATTGTGCGATACTTAAACCATTGCTTTTTAAAGATACGGTTTTCCTCGTCAATTGGTATCTGTTGATACAGCGCCGACCACTCATAGCCACCGAGTGATTGCTTTTTGCTTTCAAGTTCTTCAATTGGAAAATGACCAGGCCATAAGGCTTCCCCCTCTTTACGGTACTCATCATCTCTTGTAGCAATGGCTGGTAGGGTTAATCGAACCCATTTAGCATCTCCTAAACCATGCTTTAAAAATTCAAAGTAATCAATCCACGGTTCTTTAGTATCCTTACCCTCGGTAATACGACCAATAATATCATCTTCATGCCAACGGGTTTGCATAATGATCATAGCCCCTTTTGGAGTTAGACGAGTCGTAGCAACTGACCTAAAGAAATTCCACACGTTATCACGCATTAAAACACTATCAGCCTCTTTGCGGTCTTTGATCGAGTCATCAACTATAAAAAAGTCAGCTCCTTTACCTGTAACTGATCCACCAACACCAACAGCGTTATATGCTCCTTTGCCTTGTGTGTTCCACTTACCTTTAGCGTTTGAGTCTGAGGCTAGTCTAGTATCAAAAATGTTCTTATAGTCTACTGTTTCCATTATCTTTCTAGTCTCACGGCCTTGTGAGGTAGCAAGATCACCAGAGTAACTAGAAACAATTATAGATTTATCTTTATCACGGCCAACCGCCCAAGCGGGGAATAGTTGTGATACGTGTAAAGACTTTGAGTGTCGTGGTGGAGCTTCTAGGAGTAAGTAACGAATCGTACCGTTTTCTATTAACTCTAGTGCGTGACAAATAAGATCAGTATGCCAATTACTTTTATAGCCATCATAAACATAGCCAGCAAAAGCGGCTAAACGCCGACGGGCTTTTTCTCTCTTAGCTTTAATTACTAGAGCTTGTTGAGATAATTCTGTCGAGTTCGTCATCTGGTAGTTCTTTAAGATTATTTACATCAACAATAACTTTAGATTCTGTCTTAGCGTCTGGTTTACCTTCAGCCATTTCCCAGATAACTTTTTTATCAATACCCTCAAAGTATTCAATGCGTTCTTCATCAGTTAGGCCAGCAAGGTATCTACGAGCAAACTCTTTAAGTGAGCTTGTTGGTGGTCTACCAGCAGGGTTACCACTTTTCCCTTTCTTGAATACATGCGGTTGTAACTGCGGTGGGACTTTGCTGTTCTCTTGCTGTTTTTCAGTTGTGTGTTCCTCTGTGTTCATTACATAAACTATACCACACTTTACACCGTATGATAAATAACTAACGTTGAGCTGCCTTTTTGACGTGGTTTATTCTCACAGTCCACACAAAAGATTGACGCGTTGTCGGTTTCAATTCGACAGTTGTAGCACTTTTTCATTTTCAAATTATAGCATTGGTGAGTGCCTTTACGCTACCTAAAATTACACAACAATTATAGCAAAACACCTATAGTTACTCTTGACAAAAAAGCATGGGTGAATACCTACCCCCATTTTTTAGCAAAGAGTTTCACAGTATATACATAAACTAATATATATATAAAATATATTATTATTAAAAAGGTATAATAGGTATTCACCATAATGAAAGTAGCTATATTTAAAGCCACACAATCGGTGAACACCTCACTTCTAAAGGTATTCACCTGTGAATACCTAGGTATTCACCAACAGGTAAAAAATCAAAAAAACCACCCTTGACGGAATGGTTTAAAATGATTTAATTTTTGGTGAACACCTCTGGTGAACACCTCTTGAACACCTTAGGTGTTCACCGACTTCCTAAAATTCTTCCTCTTTTTCGTGAATAGTTTTAGGAAATTTTATCTCAAAATTGCGATTAAACATCTGTCCAGGCACCCAAACATTACCGATCTTAGTGTGTGTTTTTTCTAGTCCCAATTTCTTCAGAATCCTACCCACACGCATTTCATCTGCTTTACTTATAGATACCTCATCTTCACGGAGTGGTTCGCCCATACGATCATGTTTATAAGTACCACAATACGCTCCACGAATAGTTACACCCATATTTTGATGTGTAGCAGTAAGCCCGTGGTACCAGTTAAAGAATAAATCCTCGTCCTGTTCTGTCGCTGTGATAGCTTTCTGATGCTTTATAAGTTCTAATTCATCAACAGTCTTAAAATCTTCACCATTCTTAAACCGCACTACGGCTTCAGCAAAAAGTTGATCTCGATTTTCTCGCAACCAGTTAATATCAGCCTTACGTTGTGGTGGGTATATTTTCATGTCGTCCGGAACGTCTACTGCCCACCACCTACGTCCACCTGTGGCATCCTTTAAAATATCATCGTTATTAGCTGTTACAGCGAACACACAACGACGTGGGAAGTCTCGTGGGTGCCGTTCGTAAGGGACGCGGAAGGTGTCAGTTTGACGTGAAATAATACTTTTTAGCGATTCACTGTCAGCCTTAGAAAAAATCGCCGCCTCAGCAAACTCTACAATTAACTTACCTTGAATGTCCTGCTGCATCTCGCGCACTTTCAAGTCAGTAAACTCAACGTGACTTTCCTCACCAGCAATAATTAGAAAGACACTACTCTTTCCTATACCTTGCCCCCCGTGCACGATTAGTGCGTTATCAAATTTACAACCAGGTTGTAAAATACGCGCTACAATACCCATAAACCACTTAGAACCGATATCACGGTAATAACTATCAGCCTCGACAAAAAAAACCTTTGGCAGCCATGTATCGAGTCGCGGGATACCGTCCCAGGTAAGTGAGTTAACGTAATCTTTCGCTGAATCAAACTTATTGCGATACTGGACGTAAGTAATTAAGTCGGATATTTTACGTGCTGTGACCTTTGCTAAAAACGGGAACTTATTAACCAGCCACGAATATAATCTACCGTCTGAACCGTCGTCTCGAGCAATCCAATTATCGTTAATTTTCAAGTATGATTTATTAGTAAACTCATCATACTTCGCCACTTTATAATGATTAAGTATTCGTATAATATTCTCATCGTTTGCTATGTATTCTTCGTACCAATCACCATCTCTAGTTTTTCTTTTTACTGACATGAGCATAGACCAATCAAAGTCATTTTCGGTAACATCTAAAGCCACTATAATATCCTGCACCAACACTTCAGGCGTCCTTTCCCCGTACTTATTGATTAACCATTTATATGCTTCTTTAGTAGAAATACCTAAAACACCCGCCACGTATGTAGTTGCATTCCCTTTATAGGGAAATTCGTCACTAGTAGTGGCAATGTAGTTACTGTTACCATGTCTACCAATAAATGTGCCTGTCTTTTTACCTTCCCATACTAAACGACCTAATGTATCAAACGTAACGGTGTTTCCTTTTTCTTTCCAGGCGTCAATCGCCGCTTGTCGCACATCAAAATCGTCTGTCTCAGATACAGGTACGTCAACACTTTCTTTATATACTGGCGGAATAAACTTTAACAGTTCTTCAAATGTATACCGCGTGTCTTCATTATCTTCAATAACTTTTACTACAAAAGGATGTTTCGGCATTTTTTTGTGCACTGAGCCTGGCAGCCGCATTAACCGCAAAACATCCATAGCACCACTATCAGAACCGTAGGTTTGGTGTATATGTCGGTGAATACCCTCAACTTGAGCTATAAGATCAGCTCTGTTCTCATCAGTAACCACAATCGGCGTATCAAGTAGCCAATATAAATGCCACCCATTACCACTTTCTACCACAAATGTTGGCGTAGGAAGTTCATCAATATCAAGCATAAACTGTTTAAAGTCCGGCTTCATATCACCTGTTACTACTTTAGGTTTAAAATCCCAGTCCGCAAATACGGCATTTATATGCGTTAGATTCTCTTTTAACCGACGACCATTATAGCCATTTGGAGTAAAATACTCTCCTTCAGCTAGTTTTTCAGTGTGAGTACCTTGGAAATAATCAGTAAACATTTTTGTGGTTTTTAATGATGATGTAATAATCATATGTATTATACATTACCGACTTATCCACGGTAGATTTAAAGTGTGTATAAAAAGTCCACAGCTATATGATATAGTACTAGTGTATGAAAAAAATAGAATTAGAGCCTTATTTAGCTCTAAAAAGAAATGAAATTGTATGGAGTTTAATAAAACAAGGATACACTTCAGCGCAAGTTAGCCGTATGTTTTCGATGCCAAGATCAACCGCACATAAAATTGCGGGGCAATTACCAGAAACGTGGGTATCGCCGTGGGTTAAAATTAAATAATAATATGAATCCACTCTGTCCTATTTGTCTTGCTTCTCGTGATCAATTTAAGTCTAGGTGTGAACAAAGCACTAAATTAAAATTACCGATCAATATCTCTTTAGATTGCGAAACATATCCACATAAGAATCCTAATGGTGTATGAAAACAATCTATTCAAAAAACGCCGATGGTGTAGAACGTTACGATACTGTACGTCCTGAAATAGTAGCGCGTAAGATAAAAGAGTTGCGACGGAACAGTATTGAGGTTAGAGTTATATGATATAATTTAAAGATGTCAAATAGATTCATTAAACGCCCCCTATCATATTCCCAACTATCCTCATGGGAATGGAACAAAGAAGAATGGTACCAAAACTACATAAAAAACAAACCACGCGGCAAAAGCGCTGCGATGGAAGTGGGAAATATTATCGGTGACTCAATTGGCACTCCAAAATCACTTGTACCCGATTTAAACCCACCTGGTATTAAAGAGTTTAAACTAGAAGCATCCCTCGGAGGTATCCACATGGTAGGGTACTGCGACCATTACGATCCTGAAACACTAGAGTTAAACGAAAACAAGACAGCGGTAAATCCTAAAAAGTGGACTAAAAGTAGCGTAGATAAACACGGGCAAATTACGATGTATTGTCTGATGTTGTTTTTGAAATACAACATACCACCTGAAGACCTAACTATTTATTTAAATTATATAAGGGTAATCGAAGGGTCGGATATGCGTTACTATTTACCTAATCCGGTAGAGTTTAAACGTTTTCCTACTACTCGTACCTCAGAGCAACTTTTACAATACGCAACCTATATAGAACACACAGTAGGTTTAATGAACGATTACATTATGCACAGGGAACGCTTGAATGACACGGTAGGAGTGGTATAGTGGGGTACCGACACACGTTGGTATATTACAACATAAGCAAATATAAGATGTCTAAAGAACTTGATGTAATTAAAGAAGGATCAGCACTTGATAAACTACGCGCGGCCTACCCACAGCACGCTGAGGATAGTTACATTAAAACCGTATTACCTCAGATTACTTTTAAGGCTAAAGCAGTACTTGACGATGCTGGCGAAAAGGTGATGATCAAAGCTGGTACCTTTATGTCGAAGTTACGTTCAGAAGAACAAAAAGATGGTAAATATGAGTATACCGAAACCGAAATTGGTAACAAGATTACCATTAACGTGTTGTACGAGCGGTACCGACTTAGCTTTTATGATGCAGCTAATGAAGCCTACGTTTCGTCACCAATTTTTGACAGTAAAGAAGAAATTGTAAAGCTCTTTAGTAACGGTAAGCAGATTGCTTCTGGTACGGTAGCAGAATTACAAGCACTACCAGAGTACCTTGTAGAAGAAGACGGCAAGAAGAAGTGCAAGCTACAGTTACAGAAAGTGCTGTACGTGTTCCATGATGGACAAGTAAAAGAACTTACGATGTCACTTGGTAATGGCTATGTGTGGCGTAAGTTTAAGCAAGAAAATGTTGTAGTAGCTATTAACGTTGAAGTTGGTAGCGAAAAGACTGAAAACGGGGGTAATAAGTACAATCAAATGACGTTCAAAAACACTGGTTGGTTAACTGAAGAAGAAGCTGAACGTAACTTAGCGCTTGTGCAAGATATTCGTAAAGGTATCGAAGCTGAGAAAGCCTACTATGGACAGGCAGCAGCTACTCAGGGTGATATGACAGCGGTACCTACCGCTCTACCTTCTGGTGATAATTTTTAGTTCGTAACTCATTAAGGCACATCTGTATGGTGTGTCTTATATGGATTTAAGCGAACGTATAATTAAATATATCGAAAACCACCACCCGATATCGTATACCTCAATAGTAAACGTAGCAGCAGGTAAAGGATTCTCAGAAGCGCAAACAGCGCACGCTTTAGAAAAAGTGCATCGCTCTAAAAGTATTATTACAAAAACACGCGGTGTAGAGATATGGTACGACCTCGCACCACCCCCAATAATTCCGACCACACCAACGCATATTTCGTGGTTATATAAAAACTATCCTTATCCAGAAAACTTTATCATGCCGTTTCCTGAAATAGATATGTCGTTTCTATTTTTAAAAACTGTTGAAGAACGTGACGCGTTTAAAGCTGCTTTACGGGGTGTTGCATATATCCCTAGAAAAAAACATGAGTACACCAGAAGGTAAGATACAACTACAAATACTAAAAGCTCTTAGAGAAAAAGGAGTGTTCTGTTGGCGTGCTCAACCGCACACCTACAACTCTAAGCTAGGGTTTCATGTTAGTAACCCATACTCTATGCCTGGTCAAAGTGACATTATAGCCGTCTTACCACCCCACGGGAGGTTTATCGGTATTGAAGTGAAGACCCCCACCGGCCGCGTTAGTAGCGATCAAATCCTTTTTAAAAAACGCTTGGAAAGTGTTGGTGGTATGTACATAGTCGCTAGAAATGTGGCTGATATTAAGGATATTTTAACCTGGGGATAACCACTTGTAATACAAATCAAAGGGTGTATAGTTAATGTATTACAAATAGATATAAAAAATATGGACTGGACAAAATCATTAACTACAGAACTACAAACCGGAGAACGGGTAGATGCAGACGAAGCTAACATTATTAACGCTGAAGGTAAATTTGAAGAGTTTGATGATATCGACGATTATTCAGACGCTAGTGGTGAAATCTATTAAATATGCAACACTACACAATTACTGTTCCAGCACCAATTGATTCATTTGAACGAGACTACACAGATGGAATTATGGCAGAAAGTTTAGAAGATGCAGTTAACAAGTTTGATAAATGTCTTGACCTTTCAGAATACACTAAAGAAGAAATTACTAGCTTTATAACTCAAATATAATATGTACGCCTACGAACTACTTCCTAAACTAACGTACTTAACCCTTAGCGGTCAAAATAATGATGGTGAACTAGAATTTATTGGCACCCGTTCACAGTGGTACATCGCTGATGTGATGGAACAACAACTTTCGCATGGCTACTAATTATCCCCACACCGTCATCGTGCGCGTAACCAAGAAGCAGTACAATAAAGTAAAGCACGCACCCAGCACCATTATCCGCACTATCATCGACAAATATGATCCGAGTAATAAATAACGACTGGCAAGTAAAAGTTATAAAAATTAATGACCGCACTGTCATTGCCCGTTACCTCCCCCGCCGCATCCCAACCACGCTCGCTATGCACCGCCGCGCTAGTAAGATTAAGTAGTATGACCCGCTCCGAATATCACCGCCTCGCCCCCACCTTTAACCGCCGCCAGCTCCTCATCGACCAGGCCATTGACCGCATACCGCAGAATGTAAACAGAGCCGGACGACATTATAAAAAATTACTAAAACAAATACATGAGCAATTTTAAACACCAAGGAGATATTGGTTTTCACCCCGTAGACACAGTAGTAGGTAATAAATACCCACATAAAGGTTCAGTTATCTTGGCTCGTGGTGAGCATACCGGACACAAGCATGTTATTACCGTAGATAATCCTGCCGACATGGAGATGTGGCAGACACTCAACGGCGGCTGGTATATGACACTTAAAACTGAGGCTAAGGTTACACATGAACAGCACGGACAGATTATCTTATCGCCAGGCACATATCAGGTACGACAGGAACGTGAGCATGATTGGTTTCAAGAAGTTACTCGCCAGGTCATAGACTAACATGATAAACAAACTCACCGACGAACAAATCGCTTCGTTGCCACAGTATGTAAAAAAGTGGGTAGATATTGCTGTCCACCAACCCACTCGTGATATTGACACAGTGACAAGTAATGTGCGCTGGATATACGACCAACTAGGCTACGACAGTAGTAAAGTAGCAGTGCAAGTGATTGACTCTCTAGACCAGTGGATTGAAATAACTAAGTCGCAAGTGCAGTCGCAAGTGCAGTCGCAAGTGCAGTCGCAAGTGCAGTCGCAAGTGCAGTCGCAAGTGCAGTCGCAAGTGCAGTCGCAAGTGCAGTCGCAAGTGTGGTATCGCGCTGATGATATTGCCTATGGCGATTTTATGTACTCACAAGGCTTTATTAAAAATAACGCCGACTTGTTTTACAAATGGGCTGACGTTATCAGTGATGCTGGTATAGTAATCTATACCGAAGACACATGCTATTTACTAGCAAAGCCTAAGGTATTACTTGACACCGCAGGCAACAACCACTCAGACCGTGAAAAAGCCATTAAGTGGGGTGACAACAGTGGTCTGTATTACCTACACGGTGTGCGCTTTGAAGAAGACCTGTGGAAGCAAGTGACTAGTAAACAAATGCCGTTTGCTGACATTCTTGCTATTGAGGACATTGACCAACGCAAACAAGCTATGAAGTACGGTAGTGTCTGGGACTTTGTAAAGCACTGTAACGCTACAGAGATAGACACATACACCAAAGTAGGCAGCAATGGCCGACAGATACGCTACTGGCTGTATGAGTTTCCTGCCACTGACGACATGTTCCCTAACGGTGCCAGGTACGCCATTTATGAGGACAGTATGCTTGGTGCCGCTGAAATACACATGCAAGGTGTACCGAAGGAATGTCGCACTGTAGCTGAAGCGATGGGCTGGAAGCAATACATTACAGCTCCTCAGTGGGAAGCATTAGAACTTGATAATCACTTCACATGAGCAAACACGGCCATGACTACGCCCTCGGTCTCTATGATAAAGACGGCAAGTGGAACCAGAAGCGGGCGGATGAATTAGTAAGTAAAAATAAAAACACCATGCACACCAACCTAACAACCGAAATCGAAGGCACCTACACCACCAAAGACTGGTGGATCGACCTAGCAATCACAACCATTATCACCATTATCACTATCGGCGTAGCTATTATGTTCGTCGATATGTTGACGGGGTATCAGTTGCATTATTTATTGGCTGAGGTAATTGGGTAGATATGCGAACAAAATTTGACGGTGTCTGCTTCCGTTGCCACAAAGATGTAAAAGCGTGGAGCAACCTATGAAATTATCGGCACAATATACGAGAACCCTGAACTTCTAACCAACTAACCTATGTCTAAACACGGCAAATACTACACCGAAGAACTCCAGGCAGCCTACAGCGCCGGATACGCCCAGGGGCGCAAAGACCAGTGGGAGGAGCAGAATCTTATTAGTGATACCGCCGCCACCGACCACATTAACAGTTTAGGGGTATAGGGTATGAATCTAATCGAAAAATTAGAAGACTTGTACAAACAAGCAAAAACAGAGCGTAGTCATGCTTATACAGCTTCTTTGTTACGTGAAACTATAGACTACCTCAAAGCGATAGAGCGAGACAAAATCACAGGATTAAAAGAGTACGAAATCCTTGAGGCTGTAAGAGCCATCGAAACTGAGTGCCGTGCAGTTCGTGGGTCACTTAATCGTTAATACCCCCTCCACATGTACCACCTAGAACAGCAGAAGGCGAAAGCCGCAAATCTGGTAGTAAACTGCAATACCTCTACGACCATCTATGACCATAACGACTACGTACTTTTGCGAGACGTGTACAACCTCATCGAAGCCACCCACCAGGCCGCCATAGAGGAGTGTGTGCGGGTAGCGGAAGATATGGCCAGTAAAACAGTTTGGAAAGCCGGTGGTGTCCCGCATATAAACGCAGCCGACCTCATCACCACATTAAAAGCCGATAAGTAGCACCGATATGCACACACGAAACATACTCAACTCAATCTTTCAGAGAGGAGCAACAGTGGTTGTTACAGCAGAGCAGCGTGAGATGATACTAAACTGCCTCAAGGTAGTCGAAACACTAAAGGAAGCCGACGAGATAAACCGCGAGTCAGCACCCAAAGAGAGCGGATGGAGGGAGCGATTTAAAAAAGAGTTTTGTTCAGTATCTGGCGTCCCTATCTTCATAGGAGGTGTGCTACAGGCCGATAATCACATTGCCATGCTAGAGAAAGACGCAGACAGGGTTATCGCATTCATCGCCCAAGTCGAAGCCACCGCCATCGCCGCTACAGAAGCGCGGGTGCTCGAAATAGTAGGAACTGTTGATTATGAGTTTTTAGCGCGACCAGACGCTGAAGAATATGTCGGTGAGTGGTCAATTAACCAGGACAGAAAGCGAATACACGAGGCTGTCCGCGCCCTCTTTAGTAGTAAGAACCTATGAAAACAGAATGGCAACTAGCGTTCGAGGCTGGGTTTGCGGCGGGTAAAAAAGCAAAGCTAGAAGAAATACAAGAAGCATTAGGTTTGTACGATTTAATAGCACAACAAATATCTCACTTAGAAGACCATGACTAACACAAACCCCCAACCAATCCCGAGTGTAGAGGAGGTGGTAGCTACGTTTGAAGGATTAGTACCAGAAGTGGGTTTCGAGTGGTGCCAAGGCCACCAGCATGACGTAGAGAAGCTAATCCGCACCATCCTCACCGCCCGCGACTTAGCTCATCAGGAAGCGATGGGGGAGATGGACGAGGTATTTATTATCTTCCTTAACCGCGTACTACGGGATAAAACTGACCCAAGAATGATTGCAGCAATCGTAGAAGATTTAAGAGAGGAAATCGCCCGCTCCCGAGGGGTAGTGGATAAGCAATAAACATGACCGACCTTACCCAGCTACGTGTTTCTGCTGCTAGTCCGTATGAACAGCGACTTAAAGTACATCAGCGTAAGGTCTGCCGTAAAAAATTACGCTTTGAAACACCAGAGGAAGCCGAACGAGTGCGAGTTGAAAAGACAGCTCAATACAGTAAGCCCTTCAGGATATACCAGTGTCGCGGAACGCATTATCATTTAACTAGCAAATAACGTGGAAAAAACACAAGGTGATTTCATTAAAGCATTTCTTAACGCAGGAACAGAAAAGGGTTTAGGCGATTTATCTATGATGGTGGGAGTAGTTGGTGAGGTGCGAGAACAAGCCATCGCCCAAGAACGAGCACGGTTGCGGGAGGAGGTGGTGAAGATGCCAGCCTTTGAACTGGACGGAGATGGAGGCACTTTGCTACGCCTCGCTGACGTACTAGCCCTACTAAGAGATTAATCTATGGTAGATCTGATAAACGGTGACTGTTTAGAGGAAATGAAGAAGATACCTGATGGGAGTGTTGACTTGGTATTGACAGACCCTCCATATGGTACCACGGCGTGTAAGTGGGATACCGTCATCCCACTGGAACAACTGTGGGCCGAACTTAACAGAGTAGCTAAGCCCGACAGTGCTATGGTATTCACCGCTTCTCAACCGTTTTCTACAACCTTAATCGCCAGTAATATTAAGGCATTTAAATACGCCTGGGTGTGGGAGAAAAGCCGTTTTGCTAATCAGATGCTTGCCAAAATCCAGCCACTCAAGATACACGAAGACATTTTGGTGTTTAGCAAAGGGAAGCCGCCTTATTTACCGCAAGGCTTAGTGCCCTACGGCAAGGAAACTAAACAGGGTAAACGAGTGTCCGACAACAATGGCGGTGGTGAAAGGCCAACCGCATACCACCAGGAGTGGACAAACTACCCCCGCTCGATTCTTCGCTTTCCCAGCGAGGGCAAGACTGTACACAGCACCCAGAAGCCAGTGGCTCTTATGGAATACCTCATTAAGACCTACACAACGGAAGGAGCTACTGTTCTCGACTTCACAATGGGTAGCGGCACAACAGGAGTAGCGTGCAAGAACCTCAATCGCAACTTTATCGGCATTGAGCTAGACCCTACTTACTTTGAGATAGCCAAAGAAAGGATATATCAAACATGACCCGCCCCTTCTGTTGCCCCCGCTGTGAGGCGTTCCATTATCAGGTAATAAATAAAAATGATCCACACCCGCTGCCGGTCAATCCATCAAAAAATAAAGTGCTGCAAATGTCGGGAGGTTATACACATTGGTAGTGTCTATCACTCTAAACGAACAGGCTATGAGACATGTATGGAGTGTTATAATGATGGTGTATGAACAAGTCAAAGCAACCTGTTAAGGAGCCAACCAGAGATTACTTATTCCACATCAGGCGGCGTAACCGGAATGCGGGGGTTGTGTTAAAATAAATATGACTATAGAACTTTTTGCGGGTACTCATTCATTTAGTAAAGTAGCTAATTCACTTGGTTATAAAACTTTTACTACTGATTATGAAGAAATAGATGGGCAAGATTTAATTGCTGATATAAAAACACTAACAGCAAAAGATTTTCCGTATCAACCGTATGTACTTTGGGCTTCACCACCCTGTGAAGGTTTTAGTGTTGCTGCTATTGGTAAAAACTGGAATCGTGACAATACACCAAAAACTGATAGTGCTCGTCGTTCAGTTGAATTAGTACAGCACACAGTCCGTCTAATAAAAGAATTAAAGCCAATGTGGTGGTTTATTGAGAATCCAAGAGGTAAATTACGTAAATTAGATTTAATACCAAAAGACGGTGTTTATCGACATACCATTACTTACTGTCAGTACGGCGATACACGTATGAAGCCAACAGATATATGGACTAATGCCTGGTGGTGGACACCACGCCCTGTTTGTAAAAATGGTGACACTTGTCATGTTTCAGCACCTCGTGGCAGTAGTACAGGCACACAAGGTATAAAAGGATATAAAGATCGATCGAGAATACCTGAACAACTTTTTAAAGAAATATTTAGCATGATACAATAAACACCTATGCTCGAAATAACATCACCAACCGGCGTAACCAAGCTGGTCAAAGCAGAAACTGAGGCAGACAAGGCGTACTATATGAAGTGGGTGGAGCGGGGGTATATAGTAAAAGAGTTAAAAATATCAACAGTACCAGAGAGTCGGTGCATTTCTTGTGAAGGCTAAATGGTGGGGTGCTATAATAATTACAGATAACCATAAGGAGGATTAGTACCTTGTCAAAGCAGCAGAACGTAAAGATGTATCATATCCGCAAGCGGCGTGCCCGCAGCAAGCGATTCCGTACCATCAACAAGCTCATGCTCAAGAAGGAGAATGACCATGCTGTTATGCCAGCCAGTGGAGGCTGCGTGCCCACCAGGGAATCCAGAGGAAATCCATGAGTGCCAGGACAAGCATTGTCCAGTGGTTATGCCACTGGGTGAGATGAAAACCTGGAGGGTGTGGATTGAAAGCAGAGGTTGGGTGTACTACCCCTTCTGCAGTCATGAGCACTTTATAGCATCGGTTTCAACAAGAGCTTTACCGAGAGGATAATGGATATGGGCTTTTGCGACCAGTGTGGCGGCACCCTCCACCAAACCCCATGGGTGGCATCACGGCGTGGTGTCTATGCCTTTCTCTGCACCCCACAGTGTAAAGAGGCCTATGAGAATGAGTCGGCGCGTATCGCCTGGACGCAGTTCCGCTTCCCGCTCGATCAGGAGGTGGTCGATGTGGAGCCGAAGGCGTAACCGGCTACGATACCGTCAGCAAATGGCTACCTACCGTATGTTGCGGGGCTATATGCCCCGTGATATGGCTAGAACCGTGCTCATGATGATTCTTGAAGCGCGGTAATTATACACAGCTATGTACTTCGGTATGTAGCTGTGCTTTGTTATAATCAGACTATGCAACATAATACTGTCCCCGTAGGTACTCTACTAAAAATTAAGAAACTTTGTGATAGTTGTAACTTAATTGGTCATATTGGCGGTAGTTCTTTAGCTACTAGTTATGGGGTTTATAAGGCTAGTGAAAAGCATCATTACTGTAGAAGCTGTGCTAAAAAGAATAAGATTATTTGATATGGGTAGTTTCAATAAACTTACTGCCAACCTAAGCAAGTTGCAAAACAAACACGACAAACTTAAAAGTACGTGTATCACCAAAGAACAGGCAAGGCAGTATGCTGTTGATGGGTTTATTGCGGGCTATCATTTAGCCGCTAAAAACACTGGACAATTACTAATAGATGTGCCGTGGTGCGACTTAGATAGCAACTATAAAGCAGTTATACACAAAGAAGCCGAAATACAGGCTAAAGTGCTGGTAAAATAAAGTAGGTGGGAGATAGGAGGGGCGGGTAACACCGCCCTTTATGTCCCACATAAATAACTTATGACAAACAACATGAAAAAAATTATCACCCTGGGTGGGTTGGTAATGTTAGGACTTGGAGTATTATATTTTGTACCTTCGACACAAGAATTTGTGACAGAGCGTGTAGTAGAGGTAGAAAAAGTTGAAACTGTGGATGCGCTTGAAGCACGTATTAAAGCCGCACAAGACGACGCACAGGCTTCTACTACCGCCAAAGCACAAGCAGCGTATGACGCGGCGTATGAGCAATCTATGAACGAAGTAAAACTAAAAGTTATTAGCGACTATAAAAAAGAAATTGAAAAGATTGAAACTAATCTGTCTAAAGAAGTTGGTGCTTATTGAAGGGATCAGAGGAATGTCAAGCAAGAATTGAAACAAATTGCTAGTAAATACGGGGTTAGTGCTTCTAGTATGGAATCAATTATTAGTTGCGAAAGTGGATGGAATCATACAATACAATCAAATCACGTTTATACAGAACGTAATGTCCCCAAAGGTTACAAAATAGGAGATCGGGAACAATCTTTTGGTTTAGTGCAAATACATTTACCAGCACACCCTAGTATCACTAAAGAACAAGCAAAAGACCCCGAGTTTGCACTTGAATTTTTAGCCAAAAATATTGCTGCTGGTAAGTCAAGTATGTGGACATGTGCAAAACAATTAGCTATGAGGTAATCCACAGGCACCACTTGTAATAAGTGGTGTTTTTGGTATGGTTACTATATGACATCTTTAATCATCGCGTTGCTCTTAATGACCAACCAAGCCCGCACTACCCCCCTCACCTACGACACCGACCTAGCAGATCGCGCCCAAGTCCGCGCCGAACAGCTATGTGCCACCAAGCAGTGGTCGCACACCGGCTGGAAGGACGCATTCAAAGGGCTAGGAGGCTTCCAGGGGGAAAATCTGGCTAAGTACGAGGTAAGCAAGCGGCAGACCGACAAGGCCCGCGCTACCGCCATCCAGAAGGCGCTCATGGCCTCACCGACGCACAAAGCCAACATCGTGAATGAGAAGTTTACTAGAATAGGGATAGGTACCGCGTGTGACGTGACGGTGTACCTGTTCTGGAGTGGTAAGACAAAATAGATATGAAGATTAGTATGGTGCCAAATGCTGGCCCGCATGGAGAAACCTTGTATGCCATAACGCCTCTTTTATCAAAAGGCATGGGTATTTTAGTTGCCCCTGATGCTCCAGAAGAGGCTCGGGAATATGCAAAAGCTTGCCTTATGGAACGATATAAACGTGAACGGTTTGCTGCTCCAATTCTTAATAAGCTTGGGCTATGACCAATCCCGAACACGAAGCCATCATCATCCGCGAGCACGCCCGCTTGCGTAAAACTATTAAAAATAAATAACAAAAAGCCCCGTTAAGGGGTTTTATTGTTCACACTCGCTACACCATCCATCATCAAACGTCGTATCTTTACCGCAATCTTGACAAAATTCGCGGTGTTTAAATAGATTTTCCCAATCGACTTCTTTTGGCATTAAAAATAGTATATCACACGCTTATAACACAAAATCCCCGTTATGGGGATAAGTGTCTCTCCACTTATTAGGTCGCCATTAACAGTCCTAATAAATGCAACTACAGTATACTATTCTTTTTTCAAAAGTTCACCTTGCTTATTAGTAAGCATGTTTTTAACTAGATACGATACAGTAGACACGATAGCGACATTAATTGCTTCACGACCAACAGCTAGCCAATCAGTGCTAAATACATCGAAATATGGGCTTAACACAACATGTGCAATAGACATTAGTACCGCTGTAATAACAAACATCTGCAAACCCTTAATTGCGTCACTACCATTTAGCGCAAACAGTTCTGAGTTCTTCTTATTATTTGTTTTTTTCATGTTACTTAAATCTACGGTTAGTTACTAAGTTAGTTAATTGCGCTTTCAACTGTGCAATTTTTTGTTCAAGTGAAAATATCTGGTACTGCACAGCAAAATGATCATCTTTAAGTAGCTTACCATGACACGTTTTAGAAGCGTATTTGCGGTGTGGGTAGGTAGGTATATTAGGATACCGTTTCTGTATATCAGCGTAGAGCTTATACCATGCTTGCATCTGTGCTTCTGTTGGTAAAGTAAGGTCAAAATTACCGGCAAAACAAACACCAATAGACTTGTTATTCATACCGATAACATGCGCTCCTTCTTCATCCTCGCGCCTGGTTTGCGTTACCTTGCCGTCTTTCTCTATCACGTAGTGGTAACCAACGAAGTATCCCAGTGCGCTGCGGAACGTAGGCCAGCGGGCACGATGCCATTTATCAACGTCCAATACGGTAGCATTGCTAGAGTCGGCTAGTGGATAAGCGTCCGTCCCCCCCGTATGATGTGTAATAACTACAATAGGGTTGTTCATACAAGTTTAAATAGCCACATAATAAACGCAAAAATAGCTATGAACGGTAGTCCAAGCCATTTAAAGAATGAATGTAATGTTACTACAAACTTTTGTGCTTCAATAACCGGCTGTAATGTCCCTACTAACGTTGTTACAGTTGCACTAAGTTCACCAACAACCTTGGTTAAGTTCTGATTACTCTTTAACACATCAGAATAATGCCCAGACACTTGCTGGATATTGTTTTCAAACTTTTCAGTCATCCTTTTTTCAAGGTCAAGTAGATCATGTTTCGTAGCGTAATGCTCTAACCCGTTCATGTGTTATGTTGGTATATTATACCATATCCACAGTACTAATTTGACTTATTAGACGTGTGGTGTATGGTTGGGGTATGGGAATACTTTTAATTGGACTTGGAGCAATTGGATTAGCTGTTATCTTTCCGCCTATTATATTTGTCTATATTATTTTTGCTGGTCTCATTTTGACTGCTAAATAATTACTTGTCCAAAGAATCAAGTAACTCTTTCAACTTAGGCGTACTGTCAGCTTCTTTAAGCATGTCCTTCAAAAACTGCTTTTGAATCTCCTCTGAGGCATTACCAATACCCATTGCATCAAGCATTTTTTTAATTACGGGTGTATTTTCACCATTTAAAAAACTAACAGTATTTTTAACATCCTCCGCGTCGATATTGGCAGCTACTTTTTCGGGAGAAACAGTACTTTTAATACTCATACCCGTTGCTGGGTTTTTAACTGACTCTGCTACAGCATCAGCCGCTTTTTGTTCAGTGGCAGTAAGTGGCTTTGTTCCACCCCAAATACGAGACGATAAATCGCTAGGCGCTTCATCAATTAAATCAAATGAACGTCGTAAAAAACGTTCAGGATTTGACAGCTTGCGTTTAAGCAAAGAAAAAGTACCTAAAGTAGCACCCTTAGCAAACTGTGCTGGGTCAAGTGATAATGCTGAACCAATAATATCACCAGAAGCAAACGCCCCTGTGTATTCAGGTAAACCACCACCAATAGAGCGTGCATCTTGTTGAAATTTACGCACAAGGTCATCTTCTAGTGATTTAAGAGCAGCGTATTGACTGCGGGTTGCTTGATATTGTGCCCCTGTTGTTTCTTCAATAACATCATCCATCATTTCACGGATCAGACGGGAAGTGCCAGCGTTTACTTTAGAACTAGCAGCATCAGACGTACCTGTAAAAAATCCTTGTACTGTGTTTTCATTAAGTGATTTTACAAAACGTTCCGCCATCTGCATATCAACGTTTGTAGGATCCTTAAATATTTCATCGAAATCACGTAGTAATGAACGCACTGCATTTTTTTCCACGCTAAGAATCGGTGCATCAAGTGCTTCAACGATTTGTTGCCGTACTGGTGACATATCAAGAGTAGCCTTTTCACCAGCTTTACTAGCCATTTCTGTGTATTCTTTAAATACTTTTTCGCGTGCCTGTTTCCAAGCCTGCAAAGTTGTGCTGTATGATGCGTTCTGCGGGTCAAAAGCCACTTTAGCACCGTCATCAGTAGTAACCGTTAAATCTTTAGCGCGATTCTTTAGCACCTGTAAGCCCGATATTTTCTGCGCTGTCTGCTGTAAGGCAACGCCACCGGACTTTTTACCCTGTACCCCCAGTGCTTTATTAACACTATCATCAAGCATCGGCCAATAAGTTGCGCGTGCAAGGCCCCCTAATGCACCCAAGCCAACAGATACACTACCAGCTATGGTTGCTTCTTTTTTTGCTTGTTCTAAATCTCCACCAGTACGTGCCAGAGAAACAGCACCAGTACCAATCGCTTCTGGTATAAAACGCGCTGCTCCTTGCGCTGCTAATCTGGTAGCCCCCAAGCCTAAGTTACCAGCGGTTCTCAATAGGCCAGTTCCACCCATAGTAGTCGGAATCTGTCTAGCTGCGGCACCTAAAATTTGTTGGCCTTTCGTTACTTGCGATGTAGGAGCAAGGTATTGTGCTGCTAATCCGGCAAATTTCCCTGCACCAGTGGAAAAAGTACCTGGTTCAGCACCCATAGTAGCTAATCGTTGTTCCTCAGTTTTAAATGGCGACAATGGTGCATTTTCTGCACGTGAAATAGCCCCCTGTGCAAATTCACCAAAACGACTACCGTCACCAGCGCGTTTTTGTAGAGCTTCTGTCTGTTGTTTTGTTATCGCTCGAGGAATAGTCGAAATTTCCTCAATAAAACCACCCAAAAAATTTTTGACTGTTTGTTTAAAACCACCCTTAGTTTTTTGTGGCGCTTCTACCTCCTTTACTTCACCTGGGTTAAAATCTGAAAGTTTAAGAGACATATTATTCAAGTGGTTTACCTGTAGCTGGGTCAAGTAATGTGTTTCCGTCTAATCCTGTTATCGCTGTTCGTCCATCTGGTAACTGTACGTATTTACCAACCCCTTCTGTGTTTTTGCCAGTAGCAGCACCAGAGATACCACCCGCTTTTCTAAGAACCACTTGTAAATCAGCATCCTGACGTGAAGGCATAGCATCTTTATAAGAAGCAACATCCTGATCTGAAAGTACACCAACATCAAACAAACGTGCTATTTCACGAGTAAGAAGTGTTTTCTGTGATTCAAAACCGGCCACATCTTCATTAGTTTTACTTTCCCAGAATTTAAGTCCTTCTACATAACCCTTAGATGATTCAGGTACAGCCATCCATGACTGCACTAGTCCATTAAGTTTATTAGTAATGTAAGTATTTGGATTAAAGCCAATCTTTTGTAGTTCGGCCATAATTTCACCCTTCTGGGTCGGTGTAAAGTCTTTTGTTTTAGCAAAACCTTGCAATACCGCCTTAGTTAACGAACCAACTGGCAAAGCATCAACCTGTGTTGGGTTATTAAAGTCAATTTCAGAAATCGGTACGAGACTACCATCTTCATCAACTACAGCTTTTTGTCCGTCAGACATAGTTATAGTACCTGTACCAAAGTCATTAGCTTCGTTTTCGTACTTCTGTTTGGCTAGATTAAACTCATCCTGTCGTAGTTTTAGACCAGCCCAGCCTTGTGCCACATCTGCTTGACTCTTCATTCTGTCTAACCTCCCAATAAACGGCCCTGCCATCAAAGCCGCTTCACCAACGTTAGTAGCCTTACGAATTGCCTCCAAAGTCCCTTGATCAGCACCATTAGCCGCAGCTTCGGATAGGAATGTCAGTTTTTGCTTTTCATCTGCTACTGCCTGTTCAATATTGCGGGTACGTTCATTAAGTGCAATCTGTAGCTGTTCACTACGAGCATCAGCTTCTTCAGTGTTAATAGTTTTAAGGCGTTCAATCTCTGTTTCAATAGCGGCGTTTTCAAATTGAAACGCCTGTATCTTAGCGTCTACAGCCCGATCAATGTCTTTCTGCGCCATTTCTAAGTTACCAGCCTGAGCGCTTTCAATGATAGCAAGGTCAGCTAATTCTGCGGCTGCATCAGCTTGTACCTTAGCTTTTTCAGAATTAACAAATTCTCGAGCTACTCCACGACGTTGAGCATTAGTTTCAAAATCACGTAGGTTTTGCCGTAATTGTGTGGTACGTTCGGCAATTCGATTACGAGTTTCAGCTAAATTAGCTTGTAAATCAACAACACCTAATTCATCACGAGTTTGTTGACGTATATTTTGAAGATCGGTTGCAAGGTTACGAAACCCTTGCGCTTGTGTTTGTGTACGCTCATTAAGTGCGTTACTAGACTCAGTAGGTCGACGTAGTAATGTCTCCTCAATAAACTGCTGCGGGTTTTGGAACGGGGTAGCACTTAATGGGGCACTAATACGATTAGTAAGGTTTGTATAATCAGTATTTAACTGATTCTTTTGATCAGTCTGTGCTTGTAGTTGATCACGCCGTGCAAACACCTCTGTCCGACCAGGGGCGTTTTGTAAAGTAGCTGGATTAACCGTTTCGGGTGTTTGAATTTTAAATGGAGATGGGTTAGGTGACGCTATTGTAGGGTTGTTAGTACGTATCGCGGCTGGTGTAGCACCAGTAGCCATACCAGTCGGGCCCGCTTCAATTTGACGGACAGTTGCACGAGCTTGTGCGGGAGTAGCACCGTTATTGATATTTTGCCTAAATTCGGCGATGCGTCCTTTTGCACGTTGACCTTCTTGAGTAATAGGTGGCATGTTGTTTATATTATACCACGAATTATGAGGACACTAAGTAATCTAACTCCATTTTATTATTAGCAGCTTGCCTAAACTCTACTAATAGCTGAATACGTCGCTTCTGTTCAGTAAGTGGGTAATTAAAAGTGTGGTAATCGCGGGTAGTGTCATCAATCGTACCCATGAATTTAAAGTTAAGAAAATCAAATACAGCTAAATCACCAGCCGTTACAAACGTATTAGCTTCGGTAAAGGTAACTGCCGTTGTTGAACTTGATTCTTGAACGTCAGCTACCCGTAAAAGTTGCCCAGAACCGTTACCCATTTTTACAAATGCTATGTCACCAATAGCAATACCTAAGTTAATACCGACAATATTAGCTTGTGTTTGTGAAGCCCATGTAGCTGATTTTGCTAGTACTTCTTGTTTTTCAGTGCGGTAGTATATGTTTATAGACTCACCACTAACCATTTTTTGGTGGTAAGCGTCTAAGTTTTTAGACACCTGTTTCAAACTAAGCATAAATGGTGTCATCAAATATCCACGACCAGCCTGAGTGTTGGTATTGTCGTGATACGTTAATGTTGAAATAGTCGAGCTTTCAGTATCGTTATAGTATTCATAACTAGCTAAAAACTTACTATCTGTTTTTTGCAGAGAATAGAGTGCACCAACCTCTCTGATACTAATTTTTCCATAATCTTCTTGTGGCGTCAGTCCAGTACCCAGTGCAAAACGATGGTATAGTCCAATAGACGGGTCTAGGCACCAAACTCCCGCTGGCATTTGATAGCTAGACTGTTTAGTAGCAGACAAAGTTGTTTGATTGTCTGTTTTACCAGTGACTAAGAAGTGCGGCAAGTTATCAATAATTGCCCACCCATTAGGATGTATAAAGTTATCAGCTAATTCTGAATTAGCATTTACCGGAAACTTAATACTAGTTTTAAATTCCACAAAAGATATCCCATTAAAGTATTTAACTTTACCGTTAGATAGAATAGCAATCGGTGTATCTTCCCAAATAGCAATACATTTTACTGATTTAGCACCTATCTTGTGTATTTTATTAACCGTGGCTGCCGATGGTGACATATCCCATTCCAAAATAGCTCCTTCGTCACCAGTTAAATCTCGCGTACCAATCCATAAACGAGTCGAATTACCAACTAGTGTACTAAATTGTAAATTAGTAGCTGAAAAGTCTAAACTACCGTCACCTGTTTTAGTAATAGTGCCTGTAGGAGTAACACGATAAAGTTTATTGCCGTTATCAACAATATATAAATTACCATCTGGTCCAACTTCCATTAAGTGGCGTTCACCAGCGGATAACGCCGATTGTCCCAGTGTTGTTTGCCACCAAGAAGTCCATGTTGAACCGTTCCAAGATTTTATGTCAGTTGCCTCAGATACCAACACAAGTCCATCGAAGTAGGTAGCGTCCATAATGGTATTACCACTATCCGGTTCAGTTCCTGTTGTTTCTTCTGTCCAACTTCCTAATACATCAGCAAAATCAGCACTAAACACCTTTCCACTTACTGCGAACGTTTTACCAGTAGAGCCGTTAGTTGAATACGACAAGATAGCGGCAGCATAGCCATTAAAATCAGCATTGTCGGTTGTATTAACAAGTTTTTTAACCTGTTCTGATACACCAATTTTTCCTTTATTTGTTTCAAAATCTAATCCGTACGACATAAACACATTGCCGCGAGCGTTACCCTCGTTAGGCTGTGTAATGCGTCCTTTATCGTCAGGAATAGAGAATGACATATTATTTTCGTAAGTAACCTAGTAATACCACCACATTACCATCATCTAATTCCACTTCAATAGCGGTATCAGCTAATTTTGGTAGATTTTCAACAGTATCAGTAGTAGTACCACCGCCAGCAGGTAGCGTAATAGATACTGTCTGATTTTCTAAAAAATCACTAGTTTTTGTACGGCGAATAAATTTCATGACTTGTCTGTGTTAGTCCACGTCGTGCTGCTTTTAGTAACTGTTGTCCAACGTGTGGTATCGCTACTACTCTTAGCTGTTACCGTTTGTAATGTCGGTGTAATAGTTAAATGTGTGGCACTACCAGCACTACTATTTGCACCAGTGACGTTTTCTAGTGTCGGTGTAATAGCTAAATGTGTCGCTTGTGCAGTATCAGTAATTTGTTGATTTATAAAAATCATTTGCGATGCTGTCTCGTCCATACCAGCAGCAATTGTCACGTTAAAAGCAGTAATAGCTGCCGCAGAAGTATAGACAGCATCAGCAACACCTAACGCGGTAGATAAGCCAGTATTTTCAGAGCTATCTAATCGTTCAGTAAAAGTTGGTGAAGCTCCGCCTGTTACAGAATAACCACTAAAGCTAGTGTTAGAACCATCATTGTCACCAGCAATGCCCCAAATAATAACTAGGCCATCAGTAGCCTTAGGAGTACCAGTACCAACAAAGTTTTCAGCAATAGCAGCACCAGAGATTCTATAAAGAATACCACCACGAATATTTGTACCAGTAAATGTAAAATTAGCTGCAGCTACATCAGCAGAGTCAGCTACTTTGTAAAATACCGCTGATTTAGCGTAACTAGCAGTATTTAACGTAGCGGCACCAGTCCAACTTCCAGGCGCAGCTAAATCAGCAGTTGTTTCAGCTACTACAATTGCAACCATCGTGTCACCCACAGTAAGACCAGTTGGCTTTGTTAAAACTCCACCAACTCCCATTGTGTTAGTTGATACTGATTGAACCGCTATTGCCATAGTTATATACTGAAAATACCGTTAGCGTTAATCGTAGCTGTTAATACGCCAGAAACAACAGTAAATGTCTTTGGTGTAGTAACACCATCAGTCAATTCATTGTAAGTAAGTAATTCTGAGGTAGCTGCTACTCCGGTATCGATATACAGTACAAAAGCATTAGTACTAGTCGTTATAGTACCAGTTACTATGTCAGTAAAGTCAAACTCGGTACGATTGTCAGTATTGTCTACATTGATAGTTAATGTAGTAGCAATATCAGTAGAACCAGCCGCGCGTGACGCTGAAATGTCAGACACATAGACTTGTGTATCTGAATTAGGAGTGTATGTTGGATCCATGAACATCACTTTAAACGATACTGTATCTAAATCGTTTTTAGCAATTGCTCGTCCGCAAGTATTAAATTTCACGTTGGCCATAGATTAACTGTAATTAGGAATAAAAGGGTTAAAAATTAATTGTGCATCCTCGTCACGCCGACCATAAAACTGTCCAATCCGGTCAAGTCCTTTTTGGTATAGTCCGAATAGGTTAGCTGCTTTGGCTTCATCTTTAATTAGTACGTATTTCAAAGCCGCACCGATTGCAATCAATTCGTGGAAAGGACTTGCTACTGGTAGTTCTTTTGTAGTATCGGTGTACACAAACGGATCGAAAGTACGAGTAAATTCTATACGAGCCTTAGCACCGGCAGCTACTTGCGCTGCGGTAGCGCGAGGATAGAGCCAGAAAGCGTTTTGTTTAGGGTCGTATTTCGGCTCAGTTAATTGGAATTGACCATCTACTGTATCATCATTACCTAGTCCGTCTTCATACGTGGTACTATCAAATGAGGTAGCACGGTAATACTTAGTCCCATCCCACGTAATATCCATACGCTTAATTTTTAGAAAACCTAACCCATCAAACTGATAGTCACGCTGTAGGGCTACTAGTGGTGTAGTCGCAACCGCAAAGTCTGTCCGGGTAGGATCGTCCCAGTCAAAGTTATCCTGAGCCTTCATAATCTCGAGCATAATATCGTTAATTGTCTCATTGATACGCACTGTAGTCTTCTTTAGTAGCGTTGTATCACCTGAAATAACCCCGTCACCAAGGTTACTGTAGTCTTCTACTAGTTGGATTAAACCGTTTTTTGTATCAGTATCAGAGAAAACCATATAGTTATTACACACGTATGTTTAGACCCCCATCCAAACATACGTCTATTTACTATACCTACATTATACCACATTTATTGCATCATTTTTATGATGTCGATATTGTGTTTCTTCTTTAGTAAAGAAGCATAATGTCCTATAGATAGTGGGTTTTCAATAAACTCTTTCTTTTTAGCTTCGACTTCTTTTAATAGCTTGTCAGCATTATCAAACAAGTTTTGTGCGTGTTCTTTTTCTTTCTGAATGTCACTAAGTAAGTTGGTATTTCGATCTAATTCTGGCTGTAAGTCTTTAATTTGCTTTTCTAAATACTCATACTCGCTCTGCAAGGTGTTACGTAACCCCTGTAGACTTTTAGTTTGTGTCTCTAAGTCTGTTTTAATAGACTGTTCTGTCTCGGTGTCGTTTTTAAGAGCATCGCGTTGTATTTGTAAGGCTTTAAGCTCGACAGTGAGGTCTGTATGTTCTTGTAGCTGTCCTTGTAAACATTTTAGTTCTTTCGTAGCGTCACTAATTTCATCAGTAATAACACGTAATGTTTCTTTTAGCGCTTTTTCTTCTTCGCGTAAAGTTGGTAACTCAACACGAGCATTAGCTAGTTCAGCCATCATTGTCTCGTATTTATCGGTGAGGCTTACAACCTTTTCGTTTAGTATCTGTATCGTATCGTCTAAAGTCCCGCGTAGTTTTTGTTTCTCCTCAATAATACGCTGGATATTAGCTAAGGTATTTTGGTTTTCTTTTAGAAAGTCCATTATGTGTTAGTGCGTAACCGCATTGGTACGTCTGAGGTGTACGTAGCTCCGCTGATCGTGCCATTATTCCCATTCCCGCTCGAGTCAACCGCAGTTGTCCCAGAGCCTTCGTTAAAGAGCCATTCACCTACTAGGCCGTCGCGGGGGACGATGTTGTTGAAGTACATGTTGGCGACTTCTTGGGCAGATAGGGCGCGATTATAAATTCTTGTATTATCTAAATCATGAATTGGTGTACTTCCAACACCAGCATTGTTAGCACCGAGATATATAGTTGAATTTGTATAAACAACAGTTCCGCTCAGGCTATTGTTAGCCGCTTCTAATTTACCATCTAGATAGATACCCAGAAATGATCCATTCCGAACTGCTGTTAAATGATGCCATTTTCCATCTAAAACATTACGAGTACCTATAGAAGCACCTCCAAAACCAGTCCAGTCAAAAATGCTGTATGAACCATTTGCATTTTTTCTTAAAAGAAAGTGATTTTCTCCCGTTCTTGATGTTATAAGCTCGCTTAATACTGATGGAATACCAGGAGCTGTACGTACCCAAGTAGTAAGTGTATAAGTTAAATTTAGCTCTAAAAGACTATTTGAAGGAATGAGAACATTATTTGCAGTACTACCACCAAAAACTAGCGCCGTCCCCATATCCCGCACCGCCACCCGCTGCTGTACTGGTGTAGCTGGTGAGAAAGAAGTAGATGCACCTGTACCTACTATGCCACTGACTGAATCAGTGTAGGTCGATGGCTGTTCAGATAGTGTCCAGAAATGACGGCTGCCGGACGGTCGGACAGCGTTGGTGTAGAGCGCTTCTATTTCAGCGGCAGTGAGGTCGCCACGGCCAGCGAGGGAGATAATACCTAGTTCAGCAAGGGAGCCGTCGAAGGTGCGGTCAGTGGTGGTTGATCGGTTGCCGATAGTAAGGGGGTTGGTTGTGGTAATGCCTGAGAGTGCGCCAGTAGCAGCGGGCGTACCAGAAAGATTGCCATTAATATAAAAAGACACGGTAGCATCTGCCGATACGTGAGCGATGACGTGTTGCCATGTGTTATAGACAAGGGTAGATGCTGATACTCTCTCCGTTCCGTTATTGATTCTTACGCCCAATCTATTGGCACCACTGAATGCAAAAAAGAAACCATCAGTCGCTGTTAAAGTTGTTGTTTTGTCAAACAATCTACCGCCATTACTTTCACCAGCACTCCTCGGATTAATCCACCCATGCAACACAAAACCACTCGTGAACGCGCTATTGTCAGTCAGTGTGGTAGGGATAGTACTAGTGGTGCCGTTGAATAGGGTAGAGCCTCCCATGAAGCGGGATGCGAGGCGGGGGGTGGTGATGGGGGTGCGGG
>JACCDR012163686.1_pt1 | contig 38225 bp, 74 predicted proteins | sample 7446431 | NCBI WGS metagenome assembly JACCDR01 (sample SAMN15323443, study PRJNA562643) | freshwater metagenome | isolation source: river surface water | place: USA:Blue River Watershed | collected 2017-08-17 | reverse complement strand
GACGTGTCGTGCATCAGCGGCGACGTGTCGTGCATCAGCGGCAACGTGTCGGGCATCAGCGGCGACGTGTCGGACATCAGCGGCGACGTGTCGTGCATCAGCGGCGACGTGTCGTGCATCAGCGGCAACGTGTCGGGCATCAGCGGCGACGTGTCGGGCATCTGGGGCAACTTTGATGGAATCCCAATGTCGGAGCGCAAAGACAAGCCTAATGTGTCTGATTGGATAGAAACACAGGAGAAATGAGATGAGTCTAATTGATGCACTGATTGTAGGAATTGTTTTGTGTTTAATGGAGGCAAGAAACTGTTCAAAACGAGCGCAAATATGGGATGCAATTGCAGAAGTCGAGGCGCGAAAGCAAAGCATCAAAGGACAGCCACACATTTTGGGAGGGCGAGAATGACCATCGAACAAAAGGAGTGCCGTGAGGCGTTTGAGAAGTGGGCTGAGAGCAACCACTTATGTACTGAACGCGCTGGTGTGTTCTACAGCAGCGATAGCACCCTGTGGGCTTGGGAAGCATGGCAGCATCAAAACACCCGCCAGCCCGATGTGACGAAGCTGGTGGAGGTTTGCAGGGAACTTACTGCACCGTATACTGGAAATCCTGACGACCCCACATTAGAAGAAATTATTGGCGAGGCCAAACAAGCGCTCGCAGAATGGGAGAAGAAGTGATGACAGAGGATAGCGCAGCACAAGCGGTTATAGATACATCAGCAAAGGCTTATTATTTTGACCGCCTTGTTGAAAAATATGGGTTAGCTCACATAATAGCAATACTTGAAGTCAAAATGGTGCAGACTACACATAGTGATTTTCTGGTAGGACAGTTAAAAGCAGCCTCAACTACATCAGGAGCCTTTAATCCAAATGTTTTGGTTGTATCTTTGGACACCGCCCTTACTCTTGTGCGCGAAGCCGCAAAGACACAAGCCGCACTTGCGGATACGATTATGGGGGAGTCTGGTGACAGCAGCGACGGCTGCACGGCGCGGTTCGATTCCGCACCCCCCGCCACCGTGTCACCTGATGCAGACTGGCAGAAGGTGATGAGTGATGCACAGGATATAAAGGATGGTAACTGGCGCGACATGGTGGAGATTGAAATGTGTTGCGATAGCATTATAGCCATCTGCCAACGGAATTTGGGAAAGGAATAGCATGGGGATTATTGAAGCATTGTTTTGTTTTATAATTATGATTCCTGTTTGGATTTTGACTGTCGCATTTATAATTATGTTAATTCCATTAGCGATACCAATTTATATATTGGTGGCAATGATATGGGTTAATGATAAGTTTTTGGGGAGGAAGTGATGATTTGTGCGGTTTTTGGAATTCTTATAGCTGTAGTTGCTTTTGCATCTGGGGTAATTGCTGGGTTAGAATGGGCAAAGCTTTTGGTTATGCAGTCTTATTTTGAGGTAAAAAACAAGGAGGCACAAAATGATTGACCTGTTAATAGCGTGGTATGCGTTGGGATGGGCTACCGCTGGCCTATGGAAATTTCGATACCCTTCGCGTGATGTGGCCGTTTTTGAAGTCATTCCTTCAATTCTTTTTGCTCCCGTTTGGTTTGTGTGCCAATTGCTTGCTTTGATAAAATTCCCAACAATTAGGAATAAGAACAAACAATACCTATGAGGAAACCATGAAAATAATAATTGCGTGGCATGCGGTATGAGATATTCCGATATGGTAGAAAAAGAAATGCAGAGGCTTGTAAATGACGCTTCTTATTGTCGCAGGGTTTTGCGTGGTGTCGCGCAAGATGCAGATAGATGGTATGATGCGCTTTGCATAATGAGATTTTTTGTTGTGTACCAATTTGCGCTTTGGATGATATGGTTATGATTGAAGCCCCACTACTCGCCCTATTCCGCGCTGCTAACGGAGGAGGGTACATAAGCCGCCGATTATACGTTGTTCTATGCGTGTGGATTGTCGCAACCAGCACGTTGTCCGCAACAGATACAATCGCATGGATGTGGGTGCTGTGTGTGCTGACTATGCTGCCGCCTCATGCGCTGATGAGTGCGATACATGGCAATCCGCCGCAAAGGGAAGATGGGCGGTGGGAATTTTTGAAACGGTTGGCGTTCAAAACAACGTGGGCAACTTCTCGTGACCTAATGTTTTTCTGGTATCTATTCTCTATCTGGTACGGTGCAATCCGCGCCATGCTCATAATTCCCGCTGTGGTATGGCTAGGCAAGCCGTGGCTTATGATGGCGATGCTACAAGGGGTGCTGTATCATGTATGTGGCAGATTGAGCAAGAAACAGCCTGTGCGGTGGGCTGAATGGATTGGGACATTTGCAATTGGAGCGATGATATGACATTTATGGGGTTGCCAAAACATCAAATAATCATAAGCAACAAAGAAGAACTTAAGCCAGCTAATAAAATTGCCATGAAAAAATGGACATGGCAAAATGGATGGGGTGATGGTTATGGAACGGATACTGGATATTCATTTTCTCAATATCTTTGCGACTGCTATTATCTTCTTGGTGACGATTCTAAAATAAACGGAATGCAACAGTTGATTCACCATTATTATTTACAATGTATATGTGACGCTGAAACGGCGGTAAAAAGGATTAGAAAATTTCTTGGAATTTCATAGGAGCGATGATATGAGCTGGATTGGATTAGTTTCTCCGCAGGGACATGTAGAATACAACGCACGATTTGTTATTGGCAATGCTGCTGAAAAACTAGAAAATGGCAAATGGTACACCAATGAAGAATTGGCCGATATAGCTGGCGTAGCTCACTTTTTGAAAGATTCTTCTGGTGCAATGGAAAAGAATATTAAAAAATGGCGTTGTGAAAGATAGGGGAGATGATATACTGATTATGACTGCGGTAACGTGGCGAAGGCTCTATAGTGGAGCATAGGTTACGTCATAAATAGCTAACTACTAGCCGCAGTCGCCAATTATGGGGGAAGTTCGCCGTTTAAGGCTAGACGGTACGACTTCCCCACCACTAAGGTTTATCATGAAAGCCCAAACGAAATGTGAGCGCTGCATACGCATTATAACAATAGATATACCAGAGGCACAGGGCAGGCATAAGCTTAATTGTCCGATTTGTGCTGCTGGTTTTGAAGTTCATGTTTCTCAACAGCAAGAGCCATTGAACAGCGCACCATTGCCAATTCTCCATGATGCTCACCGTTAGGGTCATTTATCCCGCACATTTTCTGCTTTATATGCGTTGCTAGATGCCCTAATGCCTTGCCCCAATGATATGAGCTAGAGCGCTCTTTCCATCCCTCATTGGCCGCCCCTAGGCCGTCTGTGCTAGAACCAACGGCCATACAGTCATTTACTATGGTAAAGGCTAGGATGCGCGGGTTTTCCATCATCCATACTTTCTGCGTAGGTATTTAAGGCTCACTGCGTTTTCCTCGAACTCACCATCCACTACATCATTTAATATATATAACCCTCGCCAGTGGTTATTTGTCTGGTGGTTAAGATAGCTTTCTTCATGCTCATAAGTCGAGCCGCAAATAATGGCAATCATCTGCCTACCGTCTGCTCTTTGCCCGAAAGCTATATCGCGCCCCTGCTGATGCCCAACGATGCAGGATTGGTGCTTTTTGGTTAGCAATGCTCTAGCCGTAGTAATTGGCCTTCCCATAACTCCAGAGCAAAGATAGTGGCTAAATACTATGCCCTCTATAGTAATTGGCTGTAAGAATGGTATAACCTCCCACCCGTGGCCTTCATAGTTTAAATCACATAGCCCTATCGTTTCTTCAAACTTAGGTGTATTATTGATAGCCCTGCGTATTCTATCTTCATGATTACCAAGCAGCATAACAAAGCGAGGGTTCCATCCAGTTCGAGCCATTTCTTCTTTGATTGGCTTCATCATTAGAAGCATACCAGCTTGAACTGCTTGTATATCCGCTTCGTATCTAGCTCCTTCCGTTGCTTTAGAGCCAGCCGCCTCGTGTTGTGATAGGCTGGGCATATCTGCGAAGTCACCTAGATTCACGATAATATCAGGCTTTTTGTCCGCCATGTATTGACCGATTATTGAGCAGTATGACAAATCTATATCTGGCTTAACCTGCATATCGCCTATAACGGCTATGCGTTTCCCACCAGTGTGTTTTGGGATATACCCGCTCGGTAATGTTTGGTTGGTTATGGGTGTAAATACGGGCTTTTGTTCCTGCTCGGTAATATTTAGGCGCTCTTTAAGGAGTTCGACGCTGCTTAATGGCTCGCATACAATATCTAGTCTTTTTAAATACTTTGCTACGGTGTCGCGGTTTGTTCCAAGCATTTCTGCAATTTGAGATTTGTTAAATCGGCGAGTTTGGGCAAGCCTTACCATTTCACGAATAGTATCATCAGAAAGGCTTGGGATTCTCATCACGCCCTCTTTTTTGGTTTGAGGTTATGAGCAACAAGGCACGGTGTTTTAAATACACGCACCTCGATTTCTCGGCGCTTTTTCATGCTGGACGACACAGGCGGCTTTGTAGTATCGCCCCAGCCAACCCATTGCATCATGTTGTCTGCCGCCATACGAAGGTGGGTAGCGCTGCCTTTATTCACTAAATCAGCTACGCCTGACATGATAAAGGCCGCCGCGCCTATGTTATCGCAGAATGAAACTAGGGCTGAATAATGGTTATTGTGTATATAAGGATTGCAGACATATTCATTGACAACCGCCTCTGCTTTCTCGCGGCCTAAAGCCACCCCATCACCCTTGTATTTGTTTATGAGGGTGAGGATTTCTGGGTTCATAAGCCAGAGCCTATCATGCCCATTCTTTTATAGGCAGTAGGTGGGAAATGTACCTCATCCCACCTTTGCGGCTGCTGTTTGCATGAGGATAGAGCTAGCAAAAGCGCCAGTAATGCGATGGAAAATAATGAGGCTAGAATAGGGAGTGGTGATTTTTCCCACCACCTTTTGTGCTTGATTCGGCGTATAATCTCAATCATAACACCACCCATTGTAGGTTGTGGATAACTTAGCACAATATATAGAAGAAGTAAAACAAAAAAAGCCCCCGCCGAAGCAGGGGCAAGTCGGAGGTGATATTTAATAAATATACAATTATTTGCTCAAACTGGCAATCACATTGTTTTTCTGGGCGCTTGATGCGCTAGTGCCAAAGTAATACGAAAGCACTGTGCTGGATATGCTAGTAAGAGAGCCAAGGATGAACATCACAAGCTCTTTTTTGCTTTGCTCTATGGCCTCAGAATTGAACATAACAACGCCAAATAGAGCAAACGTCATAGCTACCACACCAAGCGCAAGGAGTGGTGTAACAATTTTGTTAATTAGTGGGGCTTTCTCAGCAACAGCTATTTCGCTCTCACGTTTACGCGCTGAATCACGGTCTGCAACTTCGGATTTGAATAGCTCCGCATCATTAGCAAGCTTCGCTAACTCGCCGTTTTGCTGCATTTCGAGCAATTTAACCTTGGCCTCGCTTTTCTTTTCTCCAGACAGGTCAAGTGCATCAAGCAGTTTCTCAGCAAATGGGAGCAGTCCTAGTAATGGAATCATATAACACCCCCTATCTTTATGGTAAATTCTGCTGGCAATGACTGCCTGAGTAATTCCATTGCTTTTCGTGACTGTGTAACCGCAGGAAGTCCATTAACCTCGCCACGGGTCAAGCCAACCAAAATACACCCCTCAATGTCGTTTATTGTGTTGCCGTGATGAATCAGAATCATATCGCGGTTAGGCACATTCTGAATATGCCAATGGTCGCCATATTTAGGGCTATTGCGAAGTTTTGCGGTATAAGTTCCAGGCGGTATGCAGCTAATCTTTTTTTGATTATCTCGCCAAGGCAATTCGCAAGTGTGACACAAAACCTTACCGTTATATGATAACACTCCAAAAGTGCCGTTATCTGATGTTTCAATGCGGTTAAGGCTTATCATATCTTAAACTCGCTCAAATTCTGCATTGGAACTTGTATTAAAACCTCAACGGTAAATGCACGCTCTCTCTGTATCCTATACTCAGCCAAGCCACCGACTATCCAGCCCCATGCCATGAAGCCAGCCAACTGCATAGCCATAGTGAAGCGAATGAATCTCATGGGTGAGTCCTAAACCAACTGCCTATTTCGTTCCAATAAGTTCTAACCAGCGTAGCCAATGCCATAACAGCCGCACATACGCCAGCCCACCACGCAGCCCATTTAGAGCAAGTCTCTTTCCAGCTTTTTAGGCTGCGAATCTCTTGCGCGTTTTCCTCATGGAGTTTTTCAAGCTCCTCGATTTTTTGCAGTGCAAGCGCCAATGTCACGTCATCTTTAGCCATATTGCCCCGACAACAATCAGCAACACTAACATCACCTTGCGAACGCGCTTACAAAAGCAACAAGGATTCTTCCAGCCTTCAATCGTGAAAAATGACTTTGCCGCCTCTTTAATCGTCTTTGATTTGCATCCAACCATAGAGTCAAGCTTTTCTTTGCGGCGCTTTGCCTCGGCTTCGATAACACCTAGAGCATGGTTTACTTTCTCATAATCGGCCTTGTGTTGTGCAAGCGCTTTGTCTAATTGCTCAAGAGATGCTTGAATAACCCACGTTTCTACGGACATTGCAGCAGGCACTTCGCCGCTGGTGATAAATGTGCTTAACTGGTCGGGGAATAGGCGGCCTTGGTACTTGTGTTTTAGCTCGCCATTGTGATACACAAGCGTTGCAGGGACGCTTTTAATATCAAATTCTTTTAGTATCTCTGGCGTGGTTTTAAGGCTTGCAAATGTATGGTCTTTATGCTTTTCCGCAGCAGCAGTAAAAATAGGCGCATACTCGATGCAAAATGGGCAATTGTCGCGCCAAAGCTTTACAACAACCTTTTCGTTATTTTTGATGATGTCTTTGGTTTGTTCAAGTGTAAGCATTTAACCCTCCAGAATGGCAATATCAGCATACACTTTTTCTAGATTGTATTCAATAGCATCCTTTTGGGCTTCAAGGTTTGCGGCTACATCTTTTTTGAGCTGCAACAAGTCATTTTGTTTTGCTTCAATTTCAGACACGGCAAACTCATCATCGGCCGCCAATTGTTCCATGTATTCAGCGCTTGGGTTTGCCTCAATAATTAAACGAAGCTTTTTCTTTTGTATATCATCCATGTTAACTACCAAATTTAAACCAGTTAGAGATTGCTACATAAGCTCCGTTGCAGCCAGAGTAGTAAGAGGTCGATTCGCAAGTTGACTGGTCGCCAATACCAGTACAGCTTGCATCGCCAGAGCAGGTGCTGCTCATGCTATCCCATGAACAGTTGCTAGTTTGAACGGAGCATCCGCTTGTAGAATTGCAAGTTGATTGATTAGATGGGTAATACACGCCGCAAGAAGCTGTTTCACGATATGGCGAAATATGCACCCATTCTTTGTCCGCGCTAAGAACGTATGATGTTGTGCCATTTATTTGGTCGGTGCCGTTTGGGTAGATGTTTACCGTACCGCCAGAACCATCTTTATAAATCCAATAATCACGGTCAGGGCAAGTGGTAATTGCAGGCAAGCTCAAATTTACCGCTGTTGACCATGTGCAACCAGCCTCACTTCCGCATGATGTGGAATCATCAATACCAAGGCAGGAAGATGTACCCGTGCAGGCAGCGCCATAGCTACCTGTGCAGTTACCAGTGTAATAGTTACCATCACAATATTCTGTTGTATAGCTACCACTACAACTAGTAAACCATCCATAATCACCTACTCCATCAGAACATGTCCCAGTATCGGTATCGTATGAACAACCATAAGAAGTTACTGAACCGCACGCAGTACCATCACCGCCACCATCGGAGTAATTATAGCAGTAGTCATAATTCATAGAGCAGCCAGAACTACTATAGGATGAGCAGGTAGACTCATCAAAACTAGAGCAATCATTAGATGTGCTTGTCCATGTGCAAGAGCCACCATAAGAATCATCTTGAGACTCGCAAGTTGTCTGATCGCCAGCTCCAGAGCATGAAGATTCACTCGCTGCACATCCAGATTGCGAAGTACACGAACCCATGCCGTATTCATAGCTAAAGGCGCTGCAATCATATCCGGTGAACCATGAGCAACCACCGTGAGCATCGCGGGCTAGGCAATCTGTTGAATTTGTATAAGAAGCACAAGAATATGTTGGTGTGCCAGTACATGCTGCGCTAGTGGCGTTTGCAATCCATTTGGTTGCGGTGTTATCTAGCGTAGTGTTAGATACAACTCGCCTAACCTTTAGAGCTGTGCCGCCTGCGCTCTGTAATGTAGATGATGCTGTGCTATACATGCCAGCGCCAACGCTTGTGCCAAAGAACCCAGCGCCACTGTGCGAAAAGGAAGAAGGGGTGCTATAATTATAAACAGAACTTGTATTTTTATTATACAGTGCAAAATAATTGCCACCAGACAGCCAAAGGTCTATGCCACCCGAAAAGTTAGCACCCAAATATGAGCGATTAATCCCTGAAAAGTTAAAATCAAACCATGTATAGCTGCCAGCATTGTTAAACTCAATAGCGCGAGTGGTTGCGGGTGCACCGTTTGAGTGACTAAAATTCATCGAAACTTTAGTAGTGGTCGGCCTTCTGTTTGCCCCACCAATACCAATAGAATCCGTTGCGATAGAGCCGCCAGTTAGCGGCTTGACCGATATGTTGTCTAGTGTAAATCGTGATGTGTTTGTGGGTGTAAAAGTTAGTGAAGCGGTAGAAGTCGGCACTACCCGATATTCATAAGTGCCATTTGCTGTAACAGTGCCAAGTGTTACGCCGCCCATTGTAATGGTAACGGATGAAACCGTCATTGCAGATATGGTGAAGGTAACAAAGCATTCCTCACCAAGAACAAGTCCTATATTTTGTAAAAGCGTACCCGTTCCGTTGGCGTTCTTTGTCATTGTGTTAGATGAGTAAGCCCAGCCCGTTCCTACCGTCCACCCAGATGAACCGCCTGTAAACGTACCATTCACAACTTTTTCTGTGCCAAGTGAGCTAAAGACTTCTAGGCGCTTGCTTGTCTTATCATAATAAAAATACTGCTCGGCATCGAATGCCCCAGATGTGTTAAACTGCACATGCCCAGTTGAACCCGCGGGGGATGCACTAATAGCAATATCGCCAGAGCCAAGCAATGACGTGCTGTTGATGGTTTTTATGTTTGTGCCAGAAACAAGGATGTCCTGCTTGGTAGCAAGGCCAGAAGTAAGCGCAGATGTGGTGGCATAGCTGCTTAAATCGCTTGTAAGCGCAACAGTCCCACTAGCATTAGGGAATGTATAAACCCTATCAGCCGTATTACCAGAAGTTAAAAGTGTTGTGTAGTAAAGGTTATCGTTTTTCCACTTTAAATCGCCCAATGAATCAGCAAATATTGTCGTGCCATTTGCTTGTGATGTTGCGTCACTTGCCTGATGTTTTAAATGTATATGGCCAGCGCCATTTGTTCCATTTATTTTTAATGAGCCAGCATTTAGCGCATATGCACCTATATCAATATCTTGATTGGAATTAGAGCCATCAATTGCAAGAGCGCCCACATCATCTGCGGTTAATACGACTGTGCCAGTCTGACCATTTACTGAGTCAACAGCACCGCCACCACCGCCAACCTCAATTATTGATACAACTTCCTCAATAACAGATACAGTTTGTTGCTCGGTGATTTCTATTGTATTTGCTGCTGATGATTGATTTATTGTTATTGAGCCGGAATCCTCAACCACAACAGTCGTTGACGATGTATCAGTCGTCACCGCACCTGATGCAACTTCGGTTACAACAGTAGATTCATTTTCAGTAACGACAATATCGCTCATCGCGTTACTTCTTTACTCACTATAACATTGCCTTGCAGAAGTCGGGTTACAACACCGCTACCAGAAACAAGCTCTAAATCATATACGCCATTTTGTGATAAGCTAGCCGTATCGGTTGCACTTATTAATACCGCTATTGTTCCAGCCGCTCCTCCTAAAGTAATTCCAGAACCGCTAGTTAGGCTTACAAGTGTTGAAGATGAGTCAACCGAAGCCCTAATTTGCATACGCGCAGAATATCCAGTTAGGTTTATTGGCGTGTCGGTTTCGTCTTTCCATGTAAATGTTTGCGAAAATGTAGCGCCTTGGTATATTTTTATATCGTAGCTTCCTGGTGAAAATGTCATAATACTACTCTATATTTGTAATTATAAATTCAATTTGCTCGTCAGAAAGCATGTCATAGCCTTCAAGATTTAAATGTGCGTTAACATCAGCAAGCATTTCATCCGCCGCGCTCACATCTGGAATAAAAATAATGTGCGTATCTATGGCTCCTTCTTTTTGTTTAGACAAATAAACGCAATTATCTTCTATTTTTAAAATTTCTGTTGTCATATCACGACTCTATGTAAAATACTGTTATTGATATATTTGTTGTATTTGTGAAGTTTGCTTCAGATAGCCCAGCAACTGCTGTTGCTGCCGCCGATGTAAGTGTAATTGTTGTGCCTTGCACATAAACAAGAGTTGGCGCTGTCATTGATGCCATGCTTGAATAGTTTGTAATAATACCAGCACCGAAGCTGGCATTAGCTGTCGATGGAAGCCCCGTTATTGTTACAGCGCCGGTAGATGAACCCTTTGCCGTCAAAACAATGTTTAATTCTGCAATCGCAAGTTTGCCGAGTTTTATATATGTTCCTGTTTGCGTTCCGTAAGTCATCCCAGTTGATGCGCCACCAAACTTTAAAGCCGGAGTCCACGATGTTTTGCCAAGGCCAAATACAGCTAAACCGCTTCCCGTTTCGTCAGTTATAGCAGCCGCCAAGTTAGCGCTGGATGGTGTAGCCAGAAAGGTAGCAACGTTAGCAGCAAGCCCAGAAACACCAGTTGATATTGGAAGCCCCGTGCAGTTAGTTAGTATAGCAGATGCGGGAGTTCCTAATGATGGAGTTACAAGCGTTGGTGATGTTGCCCTAACATAACTACCCGTCCCAGTAGTAGTGCCAACAAGCTCCTTGCCGCCAGCCGTTGAACCGTCACCAACTGTAACCCTATTTAAGGTTGTATCCATGACAAGCTCGCCAACATCTGGAGTGAAAGCCGCTATTTCTGCGGTTGTTCCCCTGCGTATTTTTACTTCTTTTGTCATGTTTTACCTCTATTTACTTATACCATAAATTCTAATCGTACCGCTAGAAATATTGCCAGAATCATAGCTTATTTTTATATTGTTTAGTCTAGTTCCAGAGCCTGCATTTATTGACGCATTTGAACGCCCAGCAGCGCGGCCAGATGAGCCACCCACTTGGCAATTAGCAATAATTCCCCTAAAGCTGCTATTATTAGAATTATATATTTTTATTGTTCCATGAATTGCACAGTTAGCCAATGTCCCACCAGAAATAGGAGAGGAATCAATTAATTTAATTGATGTTGATGATGTGGTTGAAACAGATACTGCTGTTGTAGAAATTTGCTCAAAAATATTTAACGCTGTTTTAAATGTTGACCCGTTATCTGTGCTTGTTTCTATATTGAGGGCATTTGCCGTAGTAGAACAAAATAAATCTTCCAACTCTATAACATATTCATCATAAGTGGATGTTATAATACTTGACCCAAACGATATAGATGCACTTGATGCAGCGGTTTGCGTATCAAGCAAAACAAGCCCGCTTGGTGTTACAGTTGGGATTACTCCATCAATTTGAAACTGAGTGCCATCATAAAATAGGCCATAAATTGCGCCGGATATAATGTCGCCGGACGATAGGGCAGTTAATGCACCATTATACACTTTATAAATGTTTTTAACTCCAAGCCCATCAACATTTACTGTTGTGGCTCCAGTATTTGCCGAGGCGGCTTTAAACGAAAGATAAAGGCCGTTTGTATATGCAGAAACTACTGGCGAATGGGTTAGGGTTATTGCGTTTGCAGTGCCGCCAACAGTTCCAAAAGTAAATGATTGTTTTTGTAAATCAGATGCAGTTGGTATTTTAATCCCACCAGCCGTTGAACCATCGCCGACTACAATGCGCTTATTTGTTGTATCGTAGCCAAACTCACCAGATGCAGGGGTTGCTGCGTTAAGATTAGTCGCAGTGTCGCGTCTTATTTGTACCTGTTTAGCCGTCATGTGTAATAACCCCAGTCATCAGTTGTTGAAGGTGTGCTTGTCCAGTCGCCGAAATCATCTGTTGTGGATGGTGAACTTACCCATTCGCCCCAGTCCTCAGTTGAACCAACGCCACCAGACGAGCCGATAATAGCGTTGTCAATTTCTACCCAGTTTGATTTTGCCCCAAGCGTATTAATTGCCCTGATTCGTAAATCATAACTTGTGTTGATTGAGCTGCTAACGATATCAGATGTAGTCAGGCTTCCATCAACAAAGAATGATGGTCGCCACGATGAATCTGCGCTTAATTTAAATTGTATCTCAAATTGTCCACCACTTCTGACAAAGGCGTTTGAATGTTCTTCCCATGTCATAACAAGATTGTAAATCTGGTCACCGGATACAGTGTCAACAGCCCGCGAGCTATATGCAACGGCTTCTGGAATGGTAACCGTAAATGGATTAGTTAAGTTAGTATCTGGGGCATTTGCTATAGCCTGCGCGTCTGAAACGCTCCAATCATATGACGCAGAGTTTTCTTCTCTCAGCTCTAGTTTAACCCCACCAAGCAAATCATACGAAAACGATATTATTCTAAATACCTTTTCATTCCATCCACGTTTAGTATTATTTATTTTAACCGTGTCCCAAACCGTGAATTTTAGCGCCTCTGGATTGCATTGCATTGATACAGAAATTTGCTCGCGGCCTTTGCGTTGCGTAATCTTAGCAATTCTTTGCGCCCTCTCAGCATCAATTGTATATGGCAACTCTATATCTGTGAAAATGCGCTCACCATTATCTTGTGCCTCATAATCGGCACTTGTAAGCTCTGGGAAGTCGTCAGCCTGCCAGCCCTTTTCGGTATTTATAAACTTGCCCTTAACTGCGTTAAATAGGTCTTGTTTAGAAATCCTATGTACAACCTCCATATCGCCTGATAGCCACGTTTCATCTATAATATCGGCCTCTGGCGTGTCATATGACCCTGCGTATATTCTAAACTTGCCTTTTGGATAAGTAACCGCGCCAGCTAGTGCAGTTAGCATGTTTTCAAGATTATCTATTGGAGTTTTTTCAGAATCAACAACGCCGTTTATTGTGTAACGTGGTATCGCGGTCGCATCCGTTTTTATAATTAGCTCGTCACATATATTTGCGGCTGCTATAGTAAACGTGTGGTCAATTTCGTCAGAGGTCGCGCCAAAGCCATACGGGATGTTTTGAGAATCCCTAGATGTTAGATAATCAGCGATACACAACGCAGCATTATCTGACCACTTAAATGTTGAGCTTGCTTCCGCTACGCTCCCAAAATCAATGGAATATGTTGCCGCATCGGCCACGCCTCCGAAGTCATCAAACTCATCAGCTGCTACGGCAACACTTCCATAATCTTCATCTTCATTACGCGGGTCATATACTTTTTTTCCCCTTACAACTACGTTTAATGTGGGTAAGCCACTTTGGAAAATCTCATTATCCCATTGCAATCGCATGTAAGAATAGGCTCTGTTTTGAAGCCTAAAATTAGAATCAATCCCCTCGACTTCTGATATGAGGTCAGAATCCGCTGTCTGGTCTACACCACCTAGATGATGTTTAATTCTGATGTAAGATTTGCCGCCTTTGTAAAACGGTTCTTCTTGAACAAATCCATTAGAATCAAGCGTTACAAGCGTGTCATTAATATATATTTCTTCTACTGCATCTATCTCGTGGCAGGCGTGTATAATAACCAAATGAAGGAAAAGATTGTCGCCAGAAACAGACACCCCATCAGAGCCTATTCCATTGTTTGAACTTGAAGCAAGCGCAAGCGTTCCGCCAATTCTAGCGCGGCCATATATTATTTTCCATGTGTCATCCGATAAACGGATGATTTGCTTAATGCCGTTATTGGCTGTAGAAAAAGAGCCACCTGAACGCTTTTTGTTGGTTTGACCAAGTAATGCACCACCAATGCGAGACACAGAAAAACCAGCAAGGCCGCCAGCTAATGCGCTGCCAAGCGCCCCAGAGCCAAGGTTAAAACTTCCCCACGCAAATACAGTAAGCGAGCCACCCACATAACTAGATGCCGCTGCTGATGCTACTGCTATTGCGACTGGCGGCATTTAATACTCCATGCTCTTTTGCAATTTATAGTTAAAAATTCTACAATCCCGTTTGACTCGGAAAGAAAAAAGCTTTTTCTCCCGTCACATATGCCAAGCGCTCCGCTTTGATGCATCACAATATCACCACGCAAAGCCATTCTTTTATCTTTTGGCAAAAGGTAATAATCCGCAACATCCTCTGGCGTTTTGAATCCGGCCATATTAAGCGTTACAGAAGCACCTTCCGCTGTATTATATTTTCCAATCCACTGACTTAATATTCTGCTTCCGCTAACAAGGTCTACATATCTAGCAACCCATAGGCAGCAGTCGTTTTCACCCCATGAAAATGTGATGTTTTTGCTAAAGCTTATATAATCGTGATGAGTTTGACACATTAAGCCTTGCGCCCCCATACAATTTCTTTTTGCGCTGCTTGACTGATAAACTGCATGCCAGTATCGCTTGGAAAATATGCCCTCTGTTGCGCGTCTGTGTAACGCCTAACAGTCGGCCTGCTCCATGATGCTATACGACTTTCTGCGGTAATGCTAATAGAGCATGTTTTGCCTTCTTTACTTTTGGCAACATCCATTAGGCCGGAATCTAAAAGCTCTGGCTCTGCCGCGAGTTGATATGTTGTGCGGTCAAAAAAACCTACATATACTTTCGCAGTTCTTCCTTGGTAATAATCATCTAGAGCCAAGGCTATTAAATCGTTTGGCACTCCCGATAGCGTGTATGTAACGGTTTTTCTTGACAGCTCGGCCTCCTCTTGAAGCCCGTCAACTGTGCCAAACTGCCCTACACCTAGCCAATCATAACCACCCCATGTAATTGTACCAATGCCGGAGTGAACGCGAACGTATCCTGATGGGAAGTTAAGCTCTGCAAATAATACTGGCGCTATTACATTTTCCTCTAGCGCTGCCTCATTGTTTGCATCTAATCCACGGCTCATAATACTTCAACCGCCGAAAAGGTTTTTTTATCGTAAATATAGCCAATTCCTGATGACCACTCGCCGCTAGTGTCATCAAGTAAACGCATCTGCACTGTAGCGGGGTTTTTGGTAATAGCGGCGTTATCTGCTGGCGCTACATAAATAGGCGGCTCGAATTCCAATGTAACTTCGCCAGAGCCATTAGAATTGCAATCGGCGGTCAATCTATAAAGCTTGCTGTTCACGTTAAAGTAATCACCGGCCTTTCCCCATCCGGTTACACTTAGGCTTGCGCCATCAATCAATAATGTGTTTCCGGTTTGCCCTGCGCCATTTACTAACGGAGTTCCTGACCATGCGCCTAGGTTGGTTTGCCAGTCAGGGTCTGAGGCGGTGAAAGTTTCAGACATTCCTTTGAGTTTTAGAAAAAACGCAATCCACGACGCAGCGTTAGCCTTTGTCATCTGTGGTAAAGTCCAAGTGGCTCTCCAACGCTGCCCACTTAGCTCTTGCGTCTTTACAGTCTTTGCAATAGGGCTTTCGAATGTTTGCGTATTAGTTTCTAGGTAAAAACTAGACGACTCAAAGGCCGTGGTAGTTGGCATGGTTATTGTCATCTCGCACCTACAATCTTAGCAGCGCTTCCGCCCTTTTGAATTGATGCAAAAACAGCATCATGTGCAGCAGCGGCAACGCGAGGCAATGCAGCTTCTAATTCGCCACGACTTACGCCAGACTGGAAGTTATTGTTTTGAACTACGGTAATTCCACCACCCATGCCGTTTGAGCGTATTTGCTGCGCTTCTTTTGCAGGGATAATCATTTCTCCTTTATGAACTTTGGCAATCATATCACTAGGCAAATTATATGAGCCAACATCAAATGAAGGCAGCATATCACCAAAGAATGAGCCTATACCGCCACCTCCGCCGCTACCAAATAGCGAGCCAACACCGTTTACAATGGAATTAGACAAAGGCTGCGCTACCGACTGCTCAAATATCGACTTCGCAATAGACATAGCCATGTTACGGAAAGCATCACCTGCATTATTTGCCGAGAATACAGCATCAGTCAGTCCGGCAGATAGTTTGTCTTTCAAAACGTCATTAAAGCGCTCTGTAGCACGTCTAGCATCTTCCTGCGCCTTAGTCTGGTCTTGTAGTGCTTTTTGCGTGTCATAGGCTTGTAATGCAAGGTTTTGATTGGCCGTAATCATGGCCTCGGTTGCCTTGACCCCTTGCGCCTTTGCTGCATCTTGTGTTTTAAACTTGGCCTCTAGCCCCACTTGACCGCGCTCATCTAAACCAGATAGTGCGGTTTGACGCTCTAGGCTTCTGCGATAATCAGCAAGAGCGGTTGATGATGAGCCACCAGATTTTTTTGCCGGAGGATTTTTACCGGTAGCAGAGATTGGATTTACTGTAATCTTGTTTGTTGGCGAGCTAAAATCAACAGCTCCGACACCGCTTTTTCTTGCCGCCGCCTCTTCTGCCGCTGCATTTGCCACATCTTGATTGATAAGTCCAAGTTTAGCTCCGGCCTGTATGCCAGCCACACCAAGCGATTCTAGCGGTCTATTTTTATTAATCCAGTCAAGGCTAGAGATTAACCCATCTAAAACTGGTTGCAACTGAAGTACTGCTAGCTTTGCTTTTTCTGAAGCTTCCGTCCACTTATCGCCGAAGTCATCAATCTTTTTCAATTGTTCCTCGGTTAGTGCATCACCTGCGGCTTTTGCGTCATCAACAAATCCGCGCAAATCACCGCCAGTTTGTTTAATAAGCGGCGCAAGCGTGGCAAATGAGCGGCCAAAAATATCAATCCCGCGATTGGTAAAATCAGCCTGATTAGTTACGCCATTTAATGCCTGCGCGATGGCATAGAATTGCTCTTCCGGCGAAAGCTGATATAGCTTTTCAATAGATAGGCCAAGGCTATTAAATGTGTCAATAAGCTGCTGGTTATTGCCCTTCGCTGCCTCGCCTATTACGTTATTCATTCGGGTGATAGATGCGGCAAATTCCTCTACCGAAGCCCCACCTTGCAATAATGGAATATTAAGAGCAGATAATGTAGAAGCCGCAACGCCAGTTCTTTGAGCTAAATCATTAAGCCTATCAGCGGCCATAAATGCACCTTTGGCAAAGCTGGCAAAGGCTACAACGCTAATAGCTGGTGCAAGGCCGCGCAACTGTGATGCAAGCCCTGAAACAGAATTGCTCATTTTGCTTGATGAACTGCTAACGGTTGATTCGGCCTTTTTCATCTCGCGTTCAAGCGAGCTGGCATCCGCTTTAACTTTAACTACGAGTTCTGCTAAATCGCTCACGTTTACGCTCTCTCTCTTTTTCTTTTTTCAGCATTTCTGATAATCGCTTGATGCGGTTCTCATCCTGAGATGGTTTTTTAATGCCTTTTGAAAGTAACAACCCATCCATAGCTACGGATATTTCCCAAACGGAAGCTCGCCAAAAATCGCTAGGCTTCCAGCCCAAGTATCCAAAACAAAACTCCTGATACTGTCGCCACGGGAATTTTATATCCCTTGGGCTTTTAGGAACTCCCCCACGGTTTTTGTTACTTCCTCCCTTTCAGTTTTGGGAGAGGTGATAATCAAAAGCCAGCCCTGCATAATGTTGCGAATTTTGGCAATGCCAACATCTTCAACAATCCACTGCTCAATCTTTTCAAGCTTTGGGGGATTTTCGCCAGTGTCCTCAATGGCTAAATGAATCATTTTAGCGTGTTCATCAAAGGTCATCTTTGGGCAATCCTGCATTACATCAAGAATATCTTTCTTAAAGTGATGCTGGATTTTCTTTAGGCACTCAGTTGCAGGAGAAAGCGGGTACTCTTTACCCGCAATCTCTAGCTTCATTTCAGGCGCAACTAAATAAGTCATATTATGCGTTGGTATAGGTTACAGTGCCAACTGACTCAGCCGTGAAGTCGAAAGTCTGGCCTTCAGTGTGCGAACCAGTAATTGAAAAGCTGGTAATGATAAACGAAGCCTCTACTGTGTCTCCATCTTCCGAACCCATAGCAAGAGCATTTGAAGATGCGGCTTGTGCATATCCTTTAAATGTTTCAAAGCCAGTATCGTTAGATGCAACCCCAGAACCGCTAATAGTAAGCGATTTAACACCGCCTTCAATAAGCTGACGAAAACGCGAATCTTTATTGCTTACGTCGATTACTTGGTTGTTAATTGTCAAAGCGTTGGTTGTAAAACCAGCAACAGCCGTACCGCCGCTCCAAGTACCAGTTTTGAGCAACATATCTTTGCCAGCATAATATGTCATTTTTAGTATCCTTTAGTTAGTGGTTATAAGTGCGCGGAATCGCATGACTCCGTGCTGGTAATGGTCGTTATCGCCTTCCTGTGGCTCTACGTCCGTCTGAGTAAACTCACATCGAATGAATGTGCAGGAAAAACCAGTCATAGATAAGCTGCCGTAGTGGTGCAGTGCCGTGTAAATATTCTGCATAACGGTTTGGACTGACTTCTTGCCAGCGGCCTTATCATATACATGAATCTGAATTGTGAATTCTTGCGCGTCTAATTGCTTAGAATCAGCAGCTATTGATGTGGCAGAACCAAGGCGAATATAGGGAAACGAGCTAGACGGAGGCACGAAGTCATATACAGGAACCGGTGAAAGTTGTGTATTGAGCCTTGTATATATCGCCTTTTGAAACTCGTTACTTGCCAGACTCATTTTTTAAGCACCTTTACCACGCCATCGCGCACGGCCTTGTTTAATCTTTCAATAATCCAGTTGCGGTTTTTCTCTAGGGCAGGATTCATGAATGGGCGTTCTTCCATTTTTTCCGTGCCAAACTCTAGCATAGAGGCATATTTAACGCTGCCACGCCCCGCAATAACGAGGGCTTCGTTGTTATTCTGTATTGATATGATAGAACCCGCTAGGCGGCCTGTATCGTTAGCTGGGGATTCGCCGGGAGCCGATGCCCTATGTTCTTTGTTGCCGCGCTTGTAAACCTTGCCCGACTTATTGCCAGCCAAGATGGATTGTATTGCCTCTCCCCTTACTTTCTCGCCAGAGGCTTTGAGTGCTATCTTTAGTTGGTTGGCAATTGATTCTTGAACGGCGCGAGAAGCTTTGTCGATTTTATCAAGCCCCTCAACTTTTACCGTTAATTCCATTACACCATCTCTATAGCTTTGATTTTCAAATAAACTCCAGCTTCATCCACATTTAACACTTCTTTGATGTGAAACGTGCGGCTATCGTAAGTAAATCTGTTCTTTGTGGTAACGCCAGAACGGTAACGTATAATAATATCGTGGCTTACGGGCGTTTCATTTTGCATGGCCTGAAATTTCTCATAGCCTTTAACTGGCTTAATCTGCGCCCAGACGCTTGCTATATCGCTCCACACCTCTGTATATCCACCCTGCGAATCGGATGTGCGAGCAATAGATTGTAGCGTTATGCGCCTATCTAACTTTACGCATCCAAGGCTACAAACCTTGCTCATAATGCCACCTTGCGATATGGCATAAGCTTAATTTGCATTTCTTTTAGCGGGTCTGTATTTGTGTCACATATGCCGCGTGACTCATACATGCCGTGTACATAGCCAATAATAGCCATTTTAATAGCCATTGGCACATCTGCGCTAGTTCCATATCCAGCAACATAGCGAATCTTTACACAAGCCTCTTTGCGAAGGTTTGATGGCCATATTGCGCTATAGTTAAGCAATAAGCGCCCACCAGACGAATCTAGTGTATAATTAGAGCTTGAATAAGTCGCCTCGGTATTGTCTAGGTCGAAGTATTTAACCGATGTGATAGATGAGACAGGTGCATATGGCAGTTTAATCACCCTTGGTAAATCGCCATATAATGCGGTTATAGGCAAGTCATACATACCATCACCAAGCGAGCTATCTAATCCACCGCAAGCCAAATCTAGTGTTAATTCCCACGTTTGGTTTACCAATGCAGAGCGCAGAAACTTTTCAGCCTCTTGGCGAGCCGCAACGATTAGATTTGTAAGCAGAGCATCCTCATCAGTTCCATCAATACGCGCCCACGTCTTAACATCGCTGAGCGAGACAGGCTCAGTAGTAGGGGCTGTGATAAGGTTGACTGACTGGCGCATTATGCTTTCCTAGTATATTTGCGTTTTTTAGGTTCTTCTGGCTCAATCACTTTTGTTTCGCGTGATTCAGGCTCTATATATTCTCCTGCAATTTGAACAACACCCTGTTCAATAAAGGCGCTCAGTAGAGATTCGCCGATATTATATTTTCTGCCTTCGATATAAGTTATAACTCCGTTGGCATCATCATCACGCCCTTGAATTGTATTAAGCATCAAAACTTCTGTTTTCATATAGCCTCAATAAAATGGGGAGGTTTTACCCTCCCCATAATGTTACGCCAATGCTGGACGGCCTTTGACAACCGTAGCGCAGATTGGAGTGCCGGTACCATGAGTGCCGCTGAAATCAGCCAGCAGTTTCAGGTAGCGCTTAGTGCCAATATAAGCAAACTCATATACGGCAGCAGAAGCATGTGCAGAGGTGAGAGATTTAATGATGCCGCTGGTAACAGTGGTAGCATCAGCGCCCGTCAATTCTGCGGTAGAGACGTTAGTATAGGTGCTATCATCATCAGAATGAGTCAGCACAAATTCAATTTTGTTAGTTCCGCTGAAGGTGATGCCACCAACACCGATATTAAGGAGAATTGTAGCAGCATCAAAACCCTTCAAATCAACAGATGCGGGGGTATTATCAGCAGACAAAGTAGCCGCACCAATCAAAACGACTGGAGCGGTTTTAGTAGCAATTTCACGAGTAGCCATAAATTTTATCCTTTTGTTAAATTAAAGTGGGGGAGAGCTTCCCCTCCCCCGTTAGGTCAATTAGGTTGACATTTTTTGGATTTTGAACGCTTCAAAGTTCACAACCGCACCGCCTACGCGCTTAGTCGTATCGAATACAACATAAGGTTTAGCAGTATATGGGTCGCGCAGAGTGCGCAGTCCAATGCGGTCAACAATCGTATAAGCTGCGCGGAAGTCACCATAAGCAGCAGACAGAGCGTTAGAAGCAATGGCATCCATATCATCAGCAAAATAAACTGGCTTGCCAAGGATAGATGTGGCGAGGCCAGTATTTTTATCATACATCATGTTGAAGATAGGTCGGTTATCGCCAGAAATACCAGTTACAATCTGCATAATGTTACCGAAAGAAGCGCGTTTCATCAGGAAAACTGCGTTAGCCTGATAAGCTTCTTTGAGTGCATTTTGCAGGTTTGCAAGGCCAGCATAGGTGAAAGCAGAAGCTGAACCAGAAACAACCTGCTCAACCTGACCGCTAGAAATGGTGGTGCCAGCCGTGTAGGTAAGGATACCACGCGGGCTAGCAACGCCAGTGCCGCTGATGAAAGCAGTGGCTTCTTTGCGAGCCGCTTTGTCAGCAACTTTACCAGCAAGCCATGTTTCCATGTTGATAGCACCATCATCAAGGATTTTCTGCGTAGCTTTAACTTGGATGTTAAGCTCATGGACAGGAATCGTGATTTTACCAAGCGAAGGCGTGGTAGTAGCGGCACGGCTATCGGTTTCACCAACCCAAGACGCACCAGTTTCATCATAATCAACAACTACTTCATAGGTGTCAGTGCTAATTGCTTGAACGGTTGCAAGTTGACGCAGTGGAGAAGATTCAAATACTTTGGTTTGAATCACGCCGCCAAACTGAGGCAATACAAGGTAGCCACCAGCAGAGTCAACATTTACAGACAGGTCTTTAAGTTCAAGGCCGCTATTATTGCCTTTGAGGAAGTCGCTAAAGTCTTTTTTATCGCTGCCGCCGCTACGAGCAAAATCATTAAATGCTTTCTCGATAAGAGCAGCATTGTCTTTTTTGCCTTCAGCTTGTGGACGAGAAGCAGCAACTTCCAAAGCCTTTACCGTGTCAGCAAGAGCTTTTGCTTCAGCAGCAGATTTTTGCTGCATTTCAATTGCGTCACCGATAGACTTTTCCAGTTTTACCAGCTTGTCATTGTCAAGTGCATCGAGTTTGCCCAGTTTAGGAGCAATGTCGCTTTTGAAAGCTTCAAACGCTGAAAGAGCGCTTTCTACTTTCGTATTAAGTTCATTGGTCATATTATATCCTTGTGAGGTTAAAGTGTGAAAAGTTTGGCAAATCTATCAAGATTATCTGCCAGTTTCTTAGCATCTTCCGCCTCAACATCCCGTTGACCGCTTAGTGCTTTGAAGCCATGCGCCGTTATAATTTTGGCAGCAGCTTGGCTATAGCCCCCTACATCCCGTAGGAAGGATTCAAATTCGCGCTCTGTATTAGGCTGCGATTTAACTTGTGTGATTTTTGCCTTGTCATTGGCTGGAAATGCAACCAGCGAAACCTCAAGAAGCTCAATTTCTTTCAATACGCGCACCCCGTCTGAGCGATATTCATAATCGCGCGCAATGTAACCGATAGACATTTCTTCAATTGCGCCAATCTTAGACAACTCTCTTGCGTCTTGTGCATCCTGAGTATTGGCGAAGATAGCTTTGATATAAAGCCCGTTGTCATCTTCTACAGCAGATTCAATAACGCCGATAAGTTCGTCTGATTTGTGCTGGTAACAAAATTTAGGCTTGAGCTTTGCCAGAGACTTAGCAAACGCCCCCTTAATAATTACGTCACCCACGTTGTCAACATTGCCAAACGTGGCAGCGTATCCTTCAAGGCTGTTTTCCATAGCCTTAAATTGCATGTGTTTATATTGCATGTTTAATCCTTATTGTTCGGAGAAAATAACTTGGCAGCGGCAGTTGATAATGTTTTCTGGCTTACCTGATGAGTCGCCGGGTCTATCAAGCCACTCGCCATTTACATAAAACTTTTCATCAGTTGGTATCGGGTCGCTTCCAATCATCTCTAAATGAGAATCACGAGTGCGAGCATCATTTGTTGCAATCCACTGTTTCATAAACTTAGCGCCAGTTTCTTGCTCAACTTCTCTAACCGATTGGATAGAGGCATAGGTGGCGGCGTTATGCGTTTCAGTCCTAGCTACCACGCTTGCGCGGTAAGGAGTCATGGCACTAACGCCTTTTATGTTCTTTGCAATTTCGTCTAGCGTTAATCCCTCGGCAACACCATTAGAGATAACGCTAGTAATGTCATCAATGTTTGTATCGGCTATCAGCCTTGCCTTGCGGAGTGATTCTGTCGAAGCCCACTCCACTAGCAATGAATCTAAGTCAGATATTTGTTTTAGCTCTATATGCTTGTGACTAGATTTAATTTGCTTGCGCGTTTGCTTGCGATAAAATGGTATAATCGTATTGTAGTGGTTATTCAATATACGGTTTAGCCTGTTCACATGTGTGAGATTGTCCGATTGCGATATTGAGCCGCTAAATCCATTTGATACAGATTTAATCAACCTATTGCGCTCAACCGCTATATTTACTCTTAACCCTATCTCAAACTTATCAAGCGATAGTATCCATGCCCTGTAGTTCATGCTTTTGCACCATTTGATGGATTACTTCATTGCCAACCGTCATCCGCATTAGCACCACTTCAGTATCGCAGTATAAAATATCTACCTTCACACCTACAGCAACTTGGTGAGATGGGAATTTAAGAATTTGCGCCACTATCAACACCCATAAGGCTTAATGGTATTTTTCCAGAGTCAACCAACACCTCATCGCCACCCTGCACTTTTTCAAAGCCCATTGAGTAGCGTTTCTCATTATGGGTTAGATATGTCGAAGCATTAAGGCGCTCTGATTTCTTTTGACGAAGCGGCTCTAGGGCGATGATTGATTCCTCATCATACCAAAGGAAAGCCCCATCACTATAAAGCGGCGAGAGCCAGCGGTTAAAATCTTCGAGAATCATTGTAAGTAGCGGCAATACTGTATCAGCCCAAAAAGACATCTCAGCCTGTTCGTAGTTTGAATATGTAGACTCGCCGGGGATATTTACTAATTGTGGAGGAACGTGAAACACACCAGCAATAAAGCGTGATGCCATCAGGATATTTTCTCTGTAATCCATATCCTTTGGGCTGATACTTAACTCTTGCCACTTTAACCCGCCTTCTAAGAGCAATGGGCGGCCAGCATTATTTGCACCACTAAATTGCGTGTCGATTTCTTCTTTAAGTCTTACATACTGTTCTTCACTTAAAGCAGCAGAACCACCTCCATCATCAACCTGTAATGCACCAGCAGGGCGGCAATCATTATCTAAAAGCTTCTTATTCCACTTCATGCCAGCGTTAAAAATGTCAACGCCGTATGCAGCCGCCATCATGGGCGGCAAGCCGCGCCACTCATCAAGCGGATTAGGGGTTTTATTCTGTAAAACCTTGCTTTTACCTGTGATGGGGTCGATGGGGAATTTAATAACTTTGCTTTGCGTTGGTTTATACACATATGCGCTAGGCATTGTGTCACCCATTTCAAGCTCAACCTTTGACGGGTGCAATAAATATAAACCAGAAGGGGCAGTAAGCTTATCACTAGCGGTTGCCGCTAAGTTAAACGCATTGCCTCCGATTAGGTATTGTGTGATTAGCTCGCGGCGGTATTGTTTGCCGCTTTGGGTTGCGTTTGGGTTGTCAATCAACTTTTTAAGCGGGTGATTGTCCTTTTTCTCAAGTTGTCCGTCTTTATTTGTAACATATGCTTGCAAATCAACCGATGCTATAGCGTTTGCTATCTTTGTGATACATGCATAGGCAATAGCGTTTTGCGCGTAACCTTCCTGCGCCAACTGGTTATAGGATTTCCCCATACCAGAATAAGCGCCAATACCCATAATGATTGCGCGGCTTTTGCGCTCCATCGGCTGAGTTTGTTTTTTAAATGGCCACATTGCCTACCTATGGTTGAATATTATTTTGCATGTATCCGTTTTTTCGGCCATTCATGCAACTTATGGTTTAAAGTCGTCTAATTGATGGGGCGGAAGCTTGCGGCCTCCGTTTAATCATGTTCGCCAGTGCCAATGCACAGACGCAGTCATCATGAAGCCCCTCTGGTGCGGAGTATCTCACGCCAGTTCGGGTATATTCGTATTCAAATTCGTCTAGTTCTTTGCGTATTTCATTATCGGGAAAGTATATCGTTCTGCTTGTTATTGCCAACTCCAAACCCTTCATGAGTTGCTGCTTACTGGCCGCAGTAAATATAAAGCCTTCAAAGTTATTAGAGCCGAATTCTTGCAAGTCAGCCACCACAACGTCACCGAGTCCAGTAGAATCTACCAACGCAGGAGTCTTACCAACAGCGCGCTTTATGTGTGCCTTTGTTTCAGGCCAAGGCTTTTGGAATCTCTCATAATGGCATGTATAACCAAGCTCATCTAGGCCAATTATAACCGTCCAGTCGGATTTACTTGCCAAGTCAACACCAAAACAAACTGGCTTGCGGCTTGTCAGCCCCCTTACGCAACTGGCAATGTTATCTAATCCAAAAGGATTGCCGCCATCATCGGCTGGTTCAGCAAGGTATAGCTCCCTAAAAACATGTTCAGGAAGCTGCCTTTTAGCGTCCTCAATTTCTTCTAGCTTTAGCACGCCACCTTCAACAGCATCATACGCCGTTAGCTTGGTGTAGTGCATATCAGGAGCACCGCTTTCGGCCTTACGACACATGGTATAAAAGAAGTTCTTGCGCCCCTTTACGTTACCAATTAAGCGCATCATGCCGCGTGTTGCAGTTAGTGTTGACCTGATTGCGTGGCTGGCTTCTTCTCTCATGCGAGAAGCTTCATCTAGTACAGCAGCGTAAACGTCATCACCATAGAGGTTATCTGGCTTTTCAGCAGACTTAAACCATATATGAGCGCCATTTATCAGCGTTATGCGTAGTTCCGTTTCATTGGCATCACGAAGAGCAACTGGTATTGCTTCTTTCATTCGCCTATAAGCTATCTTTGCTTGGCTATATACAGGGGCTACCCACCAGTAGTTCCAGTTTCTTTGCCCAAATACCGCCTGCTCTAATAACCATGCTAAATGGCTATGTGTTTTGCCGGCTTTAGTACTGGCTTCAACTAAGCCGTATCGTTTATCATGAAAAACAGACTGCTCTTGCTTTGGATAAAGCGGCGGCCTTATGTATTCAACTGTTCTCATTGCGCCCAAATGCGGGGGCAAAGCGCATGACCATTTCGCCAGTAGCGTTTACCTCCGTCGGCATAATCTTTGACCACAGCTTGTAAAACTCTGTTCGATTTTCAATCGCCCATTCTGCAAATGCTTGGTCATCGCCTATAGCGCCATAAGCTTTTAGCAGCGCCTCTTTAACGCTTCTTGTACTATGGTTTTCTACGCCTTTTTGTCGTCCACCTGTTTTTTTATAGCCTTTTGGCCTTCCAGCAGTCATATTTCTATTAATTTCTGTTTTAGAAATCACCTAGTGCCAATAATCCTATTATGCTGTATATTGTGCCACGTCTCACTCTGGCTGTCAATATATAGTTTTATCTTATGCCAAAATGTTTTGCCAAATCGTCTAATCCACTTTTAAGATAGTGTGTTCTGCGATTAATTCCGCATATATTTAAGCTACTTAGCATTTCACCATAGCATACAACATGCATAACTGCCTTGGTTTCTTTTATACCCCTGATGCTACTAATAGCGTCTTTATAGACTGTTTCAGCTCCTTCGCCTGATGATGGATTAGGTGAGCGAGGGGATGGGTCTAGGTTGGTAATAACGTACTTTGGGGCGGTTCCACCGTTTACAAATGCAAGCCAGAATCTTTGTCCTGCGTCATACTGTCTGCGGTCTATAATTGATTTTATATGATACCAGTCTAATGGGTTTTGTATGGTGTTTCTCGCTTGCCTTCTTCCCTCCTGCGTTACTGAAACGACTATAGCGTTCTTTGCTACAAATTCAGGTGTGCCAAGGTCTGAGGTGCGAGTTTCAGTCATTTAATCCCCTTTAGTTGCGCGTAAATATCAACTAATTGCATGGCCAGCCCTAATCCACTTACAATATAAACCAGCGCCCAGCCAATTATTGCGCCTGTTTTCTCTGGCTTGTGCAGTGAATTAACCACAAGTAAAATCAACCATAATTGTATAATAATTATCTGCAACATGTCAAATCCTTTCCGTTCTATGTTTAACCCACAATTGCAAATACTTCTTTTTTAACATAATCCAGAATTCTCTGTTTCCAAACCACAAATGCCCCTTAGTGTGCTGAATCGCATGGCATACCCGACATAGTGGGATAGCGCTATACGGTGGCTTGTATGCAGTGCCACCAACTCCATCCAATCTTATGTGCGCCGATTCGCTCTGTCCTTTACCGTCAACCCATGCCCGAAACAATCCACATATGGCACATGGTAGGTCACGCAAGAAACGTCTAAACTGTGCATCTGTTCCATATTGCCTGTATGGGCTTTCACGTTCGTCTTTGCCTTCTTTTTTGTAACGTGTGCGGCGTATTGGTTCAATGTGGGTGATTTTCATAATTATATCATGTTAGTGTTATAATTCATAGTATTATATTAGTTTAGCCTTATGGTGAAATCCTGAGCAGAGACAAAAAGAGCCTATCCTAGACAGAAGTCTAAGTTAAGCCCTTATCGTGGAGTTTAGCCTTACGGAGCCAATCCCTCGCTTACGACAGCTTGCCTTGGAGTGACACCATGCAAGCACAAAGACTTTTACGCACTTCACGCGCTCTGTAAGGGTCTTTGCCTCTTTCGAGTGAGCCATCCCCATGCCGCTTTACAGAATCCCACAGTAACGGCTTTATTCATTCATGCGCTGCTGTTAATTCCGACCGCACAAATGTGTATCAATAACTGATTTTGGGGGTTGACAGTAAGCCATGCTTTATGCAACAATGCTTCTGTAACTATCGCCCTTTAATCTAGTTACCATGTCCTCGGAATCGTCGCAGATTCGCGGGGACTTCTTTTTTATAGCCTAAATCGCATCGCCATGCAAGGCTAAATATTTATCTAATTCTTTTTCCTGCTCGTCAGTCAAAGAAAGCCCCTTTTTACGCTTCCACAGGTAAATCTGTATGTAATGCTGTTCCGGCGCTTTAATCGCTTCTTTTATCTGTTTCTCTTTAATTAAACGCTTATCGCGTGATTCAAGTATCGGATTAGTGAAATACCGAAATACAGAAACGCCCTTTTTCCATTTCATTATGGACTGCATGACTGGCAGTATATCATCTTCAATACTGCATCCCTCATTAATCCACATCCTAACAGTAGATAAGTCAGCAAAGGCCATTGATGGATTGTATGCCAAAGCCAAATCAATAATTTTCTTTATGTCAGCGGGTTTTTCTGCTTCATCTTTTATCATTTCCCCTCCAGTTTTTTCACCGTCTCATACACCGCATAAGCCAGCCGCTTCGTATATTCCACATCATCAAACTTGCCTTGTTGCTTTGCCAGAGTGCCAGCAAATAACATGCAGTAGGTGAATATGTGGTCTATGTTCATGCGGTCAATCGCTTTTGCTTCTTTAATTCCATGTGGCGCTGATAGGCTTTGCTCTTAGGTTGCGTTAATCCAAGGCCTTTGCACCAATAGTCATTTCGAAGTAATACTTTGCATAATCTACGATAAGAAGGAGCCCAGTGCTTATTTTCTAAAGTAATCGGAGCTTCGTCTGGAATAATAGCATACCCTCTATTGCGCCACCCCTTTAAAAAACTTTGAAAGCGAGAAACATAATGGTCGCGAGTTTGTTTTGGCATTGACTGCAAAAGTAGATTGCAAAAGCTTTTCCATGTGTGATTGTCTGGCTTGGTTATTTTATTGTATCCAGTAATGTTTCCAGAATCTTGAATATACAAAGCGCCGGAATTTGCCCCATTAACCCGCGCTATAAGCTTAAACCATGTTTCAGGCTCCAAGATATGATAAAGCCACAATCCTTTACGCTGGTCATCACCGTAAGGCTGGCAAAGACGCATTTGATGAATTGATAGGCCAGCTTTGTGCATCTGGTCATAAATCTCATTGTGCAATAGCTTTGGATTTTTCGCATGAAACCGCCACAAATCCTCTGTTTTCCAATCGTAAATTGGATATATGTTAAACAAATGGTCACCAATATGTGTTGTGTATCGCTTGTTTTGATACATGGTTTTGTCCCATACTGCTATAGTCCTAAAACGGTTCAGACTTTCATCGCATCGAATTCCAACAAATCCGGCAGTTAATTTGTTTTCTGCATACCATAAACCCCACATAACAATAAATTCCTCAAACTCTAATTCCGGCTCGAAGAACGGATAATAAAATTGGTTAGCAAGCTTTGGCTTTTCTCTAACCCATATATCCTTTTTTGATTCATCCCAGCAACACCAACGAGGTTCATAATTTGTTACCGCGTTTCTCAATAACATAGGCAAGCATACCCAATGCAATTCTATATGGTCTTTATACATTTCAACCATATCCTCTATGTGTTTTATGGTCATTTTGTATTGTGCCTCAAGGTCAACAATAAGAACAGCAACAATGCGATTACGTTTTATTGCCTCTGCCATGACAAGGTGAAGCATAACGCTAGAATCTTTGCCGCCTGAAAAGCTAACGTAAATCTTTTCAAAGTTGTTAAATACGAATTCGATTCGCTCTCTTGATGCCTGCAATACATTTTCAGGCTGATATATTTTGAGTTTGCTCATTTTTTCTTCTTTCTGGCATAAGCCAATTCGCGCTCTAATAATTTAATTTCTCTTTGAAAGTTCCCAAAATCTACATTTAATATCCTATTCCTTTCAGAATCATCAACATGGGCAAGTATTCCCCATATTTTTATACGCTCTGGGGTGGGGCTTAAAATAATTCTAGACATAGTCACCTCAATAAATGTTCGCTTTTGTTTTTGGTTGTGCCTCTTCCATTGTGAGTTGTGGCCTTCCTTGTGATTCAAGCCATATATTGATAAACTCTAAGGCTGCTTCATTCGCCGCCAATTGTTCTTGTTCAGTCAAAAGATTAAATCCTCCGCAATATGCCGAAGGAATCCCGTGAGCGATACACATTGAGGCCTGCCCCATCCATGCTATGCGGTTCATTTTCTCGTTAGTAAGATAATGTTCGCATGACATTCTCCACTCGCTCAATACTTTTTGCATTGCGGATTTGAATGCTGGAATATCCCGCAGAAAGTCAGCATATTTTTGCTCACATTGTTCGCGGGTAAGGGTTTTATCTAGTGGCTTGCTTTCGTAAAATCCTGCTGGATAGCATTCCCATTTTTCATAAGTATGGTAAATTCTACCATTTTCTGGCTCAAGCAATTCATCTCCATTTTCAAGCTCAACTTCACTATCATCGAATTCGCCAATATCCCATGAATGAGAAAAATCACTATCAGAAAACAATTCAGCCAATCCACTAATCTGGCACAAGCGCAAAACTTCATCAGCCTCCATGCCAAGCTCTTTTGCAATTTTTTCATCACTCCAGTTGCGGCGTTTAAGCTCAATCACAATATCAGACATTGCCTCGACCTTATGCTTACCACGGGCGCGGTTATGGCGAATAGTGGCGGCCATCCTATCGTTCTTATCTTGTCTATCTGATTTTATTTGTACTAAGGGAAGATAGCCATGAACGCGTGATTGTATATCGTTACACTCTTTGCCAACGCGGTGGCGGTGAAAACCATCAATAACCTCGTATGTCTTATTTTCATCATACATCGCAACAATTGGCTGAGTATATCCATCAGATGCAATAGATAAACGCAGAAGCTCCATTTCAGGTGGGGCAACACTATTGGGGTTGTAGTCATTGCTATGAACAAGTGGGTTTTTCACCCAGCGCACATAATCGACAGGCTCGCTTTTAAAAGGGCTAAGTTCATGCAATATTGCTCTTGCCTCATTTAAAAAATCAGCTTTACCTTCAAGTGATAAATCAAACATTTCATCAGTAATACTTTTTATTTTTTGTTTTGCCGATTCAATGCGGTCTTTTTCTAACGTGACAAATAAATCCATAATCACCCCTTCTTCGTTATCCTTATTTTATACCCGTATATTGCCTCAAATAGCTTGGCTTTGATGCGGAAAACATCGGTTACGCGGCCTTTAAAATCGTCCACAACAAACACACCTTTTTCCGTATATGTGAAGTCTGCAATGTATTCGCATATCTTTTTGCCGTTTACCTCCAGCGGAAAGCGTATCTGGCGCTTTAGGTTCATGATTTCGCCTTTAGCTTGCCTATCTACCAAAACCCGCCAGTATTCAGCCTCGCCTTTGGAGTCGAACTTCAAATCGCCTATTTGCGTTTTTATAGCTCCGTATTTATTGCGCTTTTTTTTCACTACGCAGCCTTTCGTAAAAATCCATCCAATCCCAGTATGTAACTTGCTTTTTGCTATAATCATAAATTTTGTTTACTTGCATAAGCGTTATGTCCTGCTCGCCAGACAATATTTTGCTGAGCTGGCTATCAGTAAGACCTAAAGCCTTTGCGGCCACTGTTTGCTTGATGTTTTCAGCTTTTAAGTATGTTTTAAATTGCATATGTAGTCACTCCTTTCTTATGGCATACTAGATAATGTGTTTTATAGTGTCAACAAAAAAAGTTGCTAGAAAAGAAAAAATAATGCTTGCATCGCGTTTCGGTTATGCTATCTTGTGTTCGAAGCCAAACAACAACAAACAATGGAGATGATTATGACACAAGCAAAATACACGCCAGCGCCTTGGGCGCTCACACATTACGGCATGGCATCCACGCCCGACTGGCAAATCCACAGCGGCGGAAATCTAATATGCAACCTTGCTGAAACCAACACAAGGAACGCGCAGGAGATGTCAGCAAACGCCCGCCTAATCGCCGCCGCGCCTGATTTGCTGGAGGCGCTTAAAGCAGCTATGGCAAACCTTCGCTATCACACAGGGGATAAGCCAGATTTTGATGAGGTTTTTGCCCCAGAATTGGCTGCAATAGCAAAAGCGGAGGGAAAATAGCCATGCACCCATTATTTGAACTACTACTAAACCCATTTGCAGGCGCGGCTCAAATGAACCTAATAGCCATGATGTTTTGGGCTACTGTGTTTGGATGTGGATTTATTGCCATTGTAACGAAATCATTTAAGTGAGGTGTGTATGAAACAATATCAATCTGATGAAATTAAAGAGTTGTCCGCTGCATTGTGTAAGGCTCAATCAACTATGCCACATGCTTTAAAAGAAACGGAAAACACATTTTTCAAAGTTAATGGCAAAAATTCAACCTATGCAGATTTGGCGGCATGTCAGGATGCGGCGAAGCCTCATTTATTAGAAAACGGCCTAGAGGTTAGTCAGGTTGTAGACTTTGATAATGGCATTGATTTTTTGGTTACGATGCTAACGCACACTAGCGGCCAATGGCGCAGGAGTTATTACCCTATCCGCGTTAAAGACGCAAACAATCCTCAGCAGTTTGGCGCTGGTGTGACATATGCAAGGCGTTTTTCATATTGCGCTATTATTGGTTTAACTGCCATAGGTGAGGATGATGACGGTAATATGGCATCTGGCAATACCGTAAAAAAACCAGAGCCTACTAAATCTGCCGATGATATGTATTTTGATAATCAGATTATTGCCATTACTAATGCAGAAACGCTAGAGGCATTGCGCGAAGTTAAAAAGCTAGAAGCAACTCGCTGGTCAGCCTCGCCTAAAAAAGAGCTAATTTATGGCACCTATAACGACAAACTAAAATCATTTGGGGTTGGCGTATGAGCTTCAAATCAATCCTAGAAAATGACGCGCTGATTTCGCAGATAAGAGAAAAGCTAACAGAAGATACCACAATTGCCAATAATACTATTGCGGCACTGGAAAATGAGAACCGCCAGCACTGGGAAACCATAAAGACCGAAATGGAAGCCAATGGATTACTGGAAGATACAATCGAGGGCGACTACTGCGATTATGTCATTTACACCACTACAGGGCGTGAATCCGTAAAAGTAGAAAATCCTGATGCTGTGCCTGATGAATTCTGCAAACTGGAGCGCAAGCCAAAACTGACCGAGATAAAAAAACACATTCAGGAAGGCAATCAGGTAAACTGGGCTTGCATTGAGCGCGGTGAAGGCAAGTTGACGTATAAAATCAAAAAGAAAGGATGATGCATGAAAGGACATAATAGAGTAGGTGGTGTTGCTGTTGAACAGCTAAAAGGCATTATTGCACGAGTTGAGCGCCTAGAGGAAGAAAAAGCCAATATTTCGGCAGATATTCGAGAGGTATTCTCAGAGGCAAAAGGAAACGGATTTGATACAAAGGCAATCAAGCAAATTATCAGAATCAGAAAGCTGGACGCATCAGAGCGTGAGGAGCAAGAAACAATACTTGATACATATATGAACGCATTAGGCATGTTGCCTTTATTTGAGGAGAATGAATAATGGAATTCTACATAAACTTATACGAGCAAAACGACAAATCGGGCAATAGGCCGCATTATCGCGCCTTGATGAGAATTGACGGTGTGCAGCACGAATGCGCTTTCTGGCCTAATAAAGATGGCAAGGCTGGTTTCAGTGGTAAGACTAAGGTGAAAGAGGCAAAAGAACAAACACCACACAACGAAGCCAAAGCTAATGCATATCAACCACAGCCAGCTAGTGAGCTGATGGATGATGATTCGCCGCCGTTTTGACCATGCGTAAATTCACAGCCAAAGCAGAAAATGGTAAACTCCCTGACCATGTGGCGCGTCAAGTAGGGCAAGCCATAAAAGAACTGGCGGGGAAGTTTGTGCGGGTGAGTGTGGAGGAATACAAGCCGCTGCGCTCCCTCAATCAAAACCGTTTCTATTTTGGCGTTGTGATTCCAGCTATACGCGAACACTTAGCACAATTTGGCGCGGTGCTATCGCCAGAAGAAGTACACGATTGGACGGTTAAGAAAGTATGGAAGCACTGCGAGCTGGTGCAAATGCCAGATGGTGAGGTTTACGATAAACGCTTATCGAGTAAGAACCTAACCACGGCAGACTGGGAAGCTAAGATAGAGCTAACACGCGCATATTGGGCAGAGCGCGGATTAATCCTGCCCTTTCCACATGAGGGGGATTTATGACAGGCCATAAAAACAAGTTTGCAGTCATTCATGGTAATGATGTGTTTTATTACGCCAGACCGTTGCCAACATCATTAAAACGCAACAGGGAGGCAGTGCAGATAGGCATGAAACGCTGCAAGTGGAAGCTATGCGCCATTGTTAGAAAATTTATATACGAACTTATATAACCCATGCGCGGCTATAAGTTATTTGCGGTTTATTTTCTGATACCAGCTTTTTATTAACCGCGACCATCATATCGTCTATACTAACGCGCCTATCGTCTAGATAAACAAGTGATGCGTTTACTACATGCAATCGCTTGCCAAGCACCAATGAGGCATATAAAAGCGGGTTCACTTTCCCGTCTTTTGGATTTGTGTTTACATTCACAATGTCTTTAATGTCGATTTTTCCAACTCGCTCCGGCTTTTTAGAGTAAAATTGGTTGGGATATTTTGCCGCCCTTGCTTTCCTAAATGAGCCATCCGGTTTTTTGTGCCATTTATTCAGCTTTAATTTATGCTCAATAGCCCCAGCGCCTCTATCTATTTCGGCCTCAATTTCTTCAATTGTATACCCATCAGCAGCCATTTTTAGTAGGCGTATGGTTTCATAATCGCCCCATATTTTACCGTCACGCGCTTTTCTCATTCTTTATACCTTGACCAACGTATTTTCTTGTCTATCAGCTTTTCCACCTGCTCTTTTGTGCAAGCGCCATCGATAACTATCATATCGGAGCAGTTGCATTTCTGCTTTTCCATTTTTGATACTTTTGCCTCTAGTCGCTCGATACGCGCTGCGAGATAAGGCCATACTTGGCGAAATGCCGCTTGTTCATCCATTGATTTTTTCCAATCCTTTGATAATTGACATGCGAACAACCGAAGAAGCAGAAAGCCCCAATTCTTCGGAAACTTCAATAATCTTATCCCATATTTCTTTACTAACCTTTGCGTTTGCTCGGTATGTTTCAGCTTTTTTTCGTGGCATAAATATTTCCTATTGTGTGTAATTTTGTGCTTGACTTGTGATATTATGTGGCTTAATGTGTATTTTGTCAATAACAAAACAACTCAATAATATTTTTAACCACTAAAGGAGAACAATAAAATGAATATCAATGACCTTACTATCGGTGAAGCTAAAGAACTTGCAAAGATATTTGGAGGCTGCTCAACCGCAGAAACATATAAACACCCAATGATTGGCAAATATTGCGTTGTTCGCACATTTAGCGCTGGGGTACATATCGGGGTTGTGAAAGAAGTATATCCCGCATTACAGGGTAGCGATGTTTTGTTTGAATCTTCTCGCCGCCTGTGGAAATGGGAGGGGGCTTTTACATTGTCAGAAGTGGCCAATAATGGCGTTAAAATTACAAGCAGAATAGCGGAAGAAGTTGCTGGCAATATGGTTACGGGTGCGAATGAATTTATACTCGTTTCTGAAAAAGCCAAAAAAAGCATTGAGGCTTGCAATGAAAAATAGGATTTATTTTATTAATGGCTCTGGCTCTGGCGATGGCTCTGGCTCTGGCTATGGCGATGGCTATGGCGATGGCTATGGCGATGGCTATGGCTCTGGCTCTGGCTATGGCGATGGCTATTAGAAAACAACAAGAGGTTTTTATGCGGTTTAGTATTACATGGCAGGGAGAAGATTTTAAATTCCTTGTGGAGGAATGCCACCAAGGTTTTTCGTGGTCGCTTTATGACGGTGATGATATTTACACTGAGTCAAAAGGATATTTTGCCACCGCACATGACGCGCAAAAAGATGCTGATAAATGGTTATCAAATTACATCAACCAGCGTGAAGCGCATAACGAAGAACTATACCCAAACGAACGCGCTGGCGTTTGGGAATATAACACTAGCAGATTGTAGGAATGATATGAATTCACACGATTACGAGCCAATACTATCAACGACCACAAAAGAACATAAACTAGCTGATGATGTGGTGACAGCATACATGGCAAGTATTGGCTCAAAATTGCCGTTGCCTGTAGCGGTTGCAAGGGCGTTGCTAGCTATGGGATGGGATAAAATGCCAAAGGACGAAATATCAGATTATGGAGTGATGCAATGACAGACACACAGCAATAATTGGTGGAGAGGGTGGTGCAGGCAATTCGGGATACAGACGATGGCGAAAACGGCATTTACGATATTGCTAGAGCTTGTATCCGCGCCATGCAGCAGCCCCACACGATGACGGTGGATGAGGTGGCTGAGGTAAATAAAGGAGAGTGATATGAAGTGGAAGGATATACCAAACTACCCAAAATACGAAGTGTCCGATTCTGGTGTTGTTAGACTGAAACAATGCAAAACTATTTTGCGCCAGCATTCAACATATAACAGAAAAGTGGTTCATTTGCGGAATGAATTTGGAGCAAAGAAACATCGCGTACATAGGCTTGTAGCTCTTGCCTTTATTGGAGAATGCCCAAAAGGTATGGAATGCTGTCACAATGATGGTGATTGCACAAATAATCACGTTTCAAATCTTAGATATGCAACACACAGTGAAAATGAACTTGATAAACGCCTGCATGGAACAGATATAAATGGGGAAAGACACCACGCCGCAAAACTAAATATAAAGCAAGTTTTGGAAATAAAATCGAAATTAGATTCAGGTAAATATCGGGTGACGGAAATATGCAGACAATACAATGTTAGCGATGCACTGATTTATTTGATTAAGAAAAACAAAGTTTGGAAACATGAGTTAGCAAAGCTCGGCGCTATACGGGTGGTGGATAATGAGAGAGGGGCGTGATGAAGGAACATACACTGAAATGCCTAAGGCCGTTTCTTGAGCGCATACAAAGCGGCCAAAAGACTTTTGAGATTCGCAAGAATGACCGCGACTATCAGGTTGGCGATATTTTGCATCTATATGAGTATGACCCGAAATCAAGCATCCAGTGGGCGTATGAGGGGAGGATGCCAATGGTATCGGTAATGGTAACATACATGTCGTCAGCATATCAACAGGACGGGTATGTTGTTCTGGGAATTAAACCCACCCCACCAACCCAAACACATAAAGAAGGAGAGTAGATTATGAACCAAGAAGATGTAGAGGCTGTGGCATCTGTGATTAGGCGCAATATGCCTGCTGACTATATATGCGCCGCCGCCGCCATCCAAGCCATGATGGATAGAGGGTGGGGGAAGCAGCAGTGGTTGCCAATAGAAACTGCTCCGAAGGATGGGAGTAAAATCCTTATATCGGGAGGGTATAGCAGCCCAGCCGTTACAATTGGAAGATGGGCTAAGGATATGAAGTCACCTCACTGGCGAGATGATAAGCTTGGACGATACCCAATAACGCCCCTACACTGGATGCCATTACCCACCCCACCAACCACAGAACATGAGGGAGATTAGAATGGTGACGGGAGACAGAAAAAGGAATGCCCGATGCCGCAATAAGATATGCGCCTGCACTGGAGATTGCTTTGTCGATGATGGCACGGGGGATTTTGCGCGGAAGTCCACCTTGGAAAGCCTAGCAGACTTCTTGGTTGAAGACATATTGGAAACCTCTGATGAGGAAATCATCCAAGAGGCCGTTGAGGAGTTTGGGAGCATAGAAGCCGCCCATTCCGAAGCCGACAGGATTAGAGCGATAGTTCAGAAGGCTATTTTAAAGGCACGCAACACACCACCAACACAGGAGAAATGAGATGAAGCCATTAAAACGAATAGAGAAGAAATGCTGGTATTTTGTCGATGGTAAGCGCATTGACGGAACGCATGATAACATCAGCGGTGACGTGACAGGCATCAGCGGCAACGTGTCTGACATCTGGGGCAGCGTGTCGCGCATCAGCGGCAACGTGTCTGACATCTGGGGCGACGTGTCGTGCATCAGCGGTGACGTGTCGTGCATCAGCGGCGACGTGTCGTGCATCAGCGGCAACGTGTCGGGCATCAGCG
>JACCDR010384002.1_pt1 | contig 38232 bp, 63 predicted proteins | sample 7446431 | NCBI WGS metagenome assembly JACCDR01 (sample SAMN15323443, study PRJNA562643) | freshwater metagenome | isolation source: river surface water | place: USA:Blue River Watershed | collected 2017-08-17 | reverse complement strand
GAACAGCGCAACGGAGAAGCGCCATGACCGACATCAAAGCAGCACTGAACAAAGCCGCAAAGGCCCTCATGCACAGGGCGGAGTTTGAATGCGACAACCTTGCATTCCACAATCTCGGCGTACAGGCCGACAGCCTCGAACGCATCATTGACATCAACGAAAGCGTCATGCGGATCACGATGCAGCTTCACGATGATCTGGTTGCCGTCCTGATTGATTATTCAGACGCCAGCGTGAAGGAACAAGCCGACTGGTACAAGGATGTTGGTGTCGTCACCTATGACGGCCTGCATGATGTCATGACCGCCGCTTGGAATGTTGTTGACCTGTTTCGGGAAGATGACAGGGAGGCAGCAGAATGATCAAGTTTGAAATCAAAAACCGCTGGACTGGCAATGCCCAATTCACTGCTGAGATAGAGTGCGCATATGACGCAACATGGTCGGTTAAAATTGGATTGGCAGTAAAGTGGGCAATTAAGTCCCGTGCCAACCTGTCCGGTGCCAACCTGTCCGGTGCCAACCTGTCCCGTGCCAACCTGTCCCGTGCCAACCTGCCCTATGCCAACCTGTCCCGTGCCAACCTGTCCTATGCCGACCTGTCCGGTGCCAACCTGTCCGGTGCCAACCTGTCCCGTGCCAACCTGTCCGGTGCCAACCTGTCCCGTGCCAACCTGTCCCGTGCCAACCTGTCCGGTGCCAACCTGTCCTATGCCGACCTGTCCGGTGCCAAGAATGCAGAATTTGCTATTGCGCAAACCCGCATCCTTCCGGACGGCGATTTGGTTGGATGGAAGAAATGCAAGGGCGGGGTAATCGTCAAATTGCGCATTCCGGAAGACGCCAAGCGGTCCCATGCATTTGGCCGCAAGTGCCGTGCAGAATATGCCGATGTTCTGGAAATTATCGGTCAAGGCAAGGCCATTTCATCGCATGACGGAAAGACCGAGTACACCGTTGGGCAGCGCGTAACGCCAGACACCTTTGATGTTGATTGGCAGAAAGAATGCTCAAGCGGCATTCACTTTTTCATCACCCGTCTGGAGGCTGAAAATTATGAAGTGTGAAGCAAGCCTTTTCGGATGCGGCTGCACTCATTGCCGCGCTGACATTATCCCGCCCGCCCGTCCTACACGCGCACTCACGGTGACCATTTACGTGTCACTGGCGATCACGGTCCTTCTCGGCCTGTACGGCTTTGAGAGGGCACTGGAACGGGTCAACAACGCCCATCAGATGGAGCAAGTATAATGGTTGATTACTGGGAAGTTAGACAGCGCCGTGAAGCCCAAAAGCAACTTGAGGAGGAAGGTAAGGTTGCCGATAGCATGGAAGTCAGGCGCGCCCTTATGAAGAAGGTTCATTCAGGGGAAATCACTCTTGAAGAGGCACAGGCGCAGTTGGCCCGCATAAAGCGCAACGCGTCCAAGTCTGGCAAAATTACTAGAAATCAAGCCTACACTGGCCGGTATTAGGAGCAAGTGTGATGGCCGAAGAGGAAAACGAGAAGGCCCGTGATGCCTTCTACATGGCCCGTGGGTTCCTAGAGAATGCCAAGTGGGTCAAGTATTTCGCCAAGCCGCAGGAAGCTGACCCGCACTGGATTGCAACCTTTGTCGCAGAAGCCCGCCGTTACAATCAATGCGGGGTTTATCACCGCCGCAAAGCCAAGGAATTAGCCAATGTCTGAAGTCTATCAATCCATTTGCGCAGTAATGGCCGACTTGTCCATTGAGGGCATTGGCAAGAACCGCAAGAACACGCAGGGCCAAGGTTACAAGTTTCGGGGCATTGATGACGTTTACAACGTGCTTTCAAGCATTCTGTCAAAGCATCAACTTGTTATCATTCCTCGTGTCTTGAAGCGCGAACAAGTTGAACGTGAGGCCAAGTCAGGCGGTGCGCTTTACTACACGGCGGTTGATGTTGAGTTTGATATTGTCAGCGCAATCGATGGGTCAAAGCACACCGCCCGCACATGCGGCGAGGCTATGGATAGCAGCGACAAGTCAACCAACAAGGCCATGTCGGCGGCTTACAAATACATGGCTTTCCAGACGTTCTGCATTCCTATTGAAGGCGACAACGATGCAGACGCTCATACGCCGATTGCCGCGCCGGAAAAGTCAACACCCCCTATTGTAGAGAAAAGGGGGGGCGTGAGTGCATCCCAACTTAAACGGGCTGGCTCGTGGGAATCACTGCAAACCGCGCTTGCCACCGACATGGTGGACGTTCGCAGCCTTGTCAGCTTCTTTCACCTAAAGGGTGAATACCGCGCCCGCGCAAAGGCGGAAGGCTGGCCGAAGGCTTGGCTGGATCAACTGGCCAGCGAGTTCGAAGGCTATGAAAACGAACTTCGGAAGCAATTGGATGATGAAGACGTTGTTTCCGAAATTCAAAACACCTTTCCAGGAGCGCGGGTAGTTTCCGAGCATCCTTTGAACGCTGGCTAGGAGGCCGGAACATGAGCGTGAACAAAGTAATTCTCGTCGGCAACCTTGGCGCTGATCCTGAAATTCGCAGGATGCAGGACGGAAAGCCGATTGCCAATCTCAACGTGGCCACGTCCGAAACATGGCGTGACCGTAACGGAGAACGCAAGGAAAAGACCGAATGGCACCGTGTTGTCATCTTCAATGAAGGTCTGTGCAAGGTGGCCGAACAGTACCTCAAGAAAGGCTCAAAGGTCTATCTTGAAGGCCAGATTGCAACGCGCAAGTGGAAGGACAATGCCGGTGTTGAGAAGTACTCAACCGAGATTGTCTTGCAGAACTTCGGTTCAACGCTGGTCATGCTGGACGGTCCCGGCGGCAAGCGTGAGGAAGAGCAGGAACATCGGCAACCAACATCGGCAAGACAAGCACCCGGCGCAATGGCTGCGGCTATGGATGACGACATCCCGTTTGGCATGGAGTGGCGCTGATGGGCAGGGTTTCAGAACGAGATTTGGCGGCCTCATCAATTCGGCAAATTATCGATTATGAACCTGAAACGGGGTCAATGTGGTGGAAGGTGAGGGACAGAAGCCTTTTCGCTCGTGAAAGCGATTGGAGAACCTTTAATAAGAGGTTTGCCGGAAAACGTGTCGGGAACATCAACGATAAAGGCTATTACGCAACTCAATTATTTGGGCGGCATATCGGGTGCCATCGTGCGGCATGGGCACATTATTATGGTGAATGGCCAGACCAGATAGACCATGTCAACGGCGATAGAACAGATAACAGGATTGCAAACCTTCGCAACGTCAGCCACCGCGAAAACAGCAAAAATCGAAAAGTCAGGGAAGACAACAGAACAGGCCAAACTGGTGTTTATGAGGTCAAGGGAAGGTGGGTTGCGCTTATCAACACAGACAAAGGCAGGTTTTTCATTGGCCGGTTTAAGGAATACGCCGATGCCGTCTTTGCTAGGAAGATAGCGGAGAAGTGTTTTGGATACCATGAAAACCACGGGCGAGTGTCACCATGAGCCGCGAAAAACCTCCTGTTTATATGATGCGCCAAGGCGACACCCTTCGCCCTGAGTTTGAGGCAGATGCCGAATGGATACGCAGACAGCCTACCGGGACACGCATTAAAATCAGCCTGCATTCCGGCAGGTCACCAGCCCGTCTTGGCCTGTATTGGTCGCTGCTTGGCCGGTTGGTACGTGCCACAGACTGCGCCCCGACAGCGGAAGCCTTGCATGAGGCAATCAAGCTTGATTTGGGCTTTGTACAGCGCGTCAGGCTCAAGGGAATGACCGTGTTGGTGCCGGGCTCTGTCGCATTCGACAAGATGACCGAAGCTGAGTTTGGCGAGTACCTGGAACGAGCAATTGAATGGATGGCCACGAACTACGGGGTCACGCCTGACGACTTGCTCAACGACAATAAGGAACGTTGAACATGGACGTAACCCGCGAAGTCATCCGGCTTGTGCAAGAACATGAAGGCAAGAAGTCCGAACTGTTCCGCAGGGCAGGCGTGACACCCGCCACTTACTACCAATGGAAGAACAGGGACCGTTCGCCAAACTTCGGAGCATTGGAAGCCGTGGCGATTGCGCTGGGATACAGGATCAAGCTTGAGAAGGTGGAACCATGACCCGCATCATACGCAAAGCCCTAGCAGCATGGCAGCGGTGGCGTTTCCTTCGCGTCCATCCTGTCATCAGGGAACTAGACCGCATGGAAGCCGCAGCACGAGCCAAGCACAAGGCAACAAGGCGGTATGTGGCAGAGAAACGGCGCATTGTTCTGGACGCACTACGGCATGGCTAAACGAAAGACATTCAGCCGCAAGGAACGGGTGCGCTTGTTCGAACTGCATCGGGGCCAATGCTACCTGTGCAGCGGTAAAATCCAAGTTGGTGACGCCTGGCAGATAGAACACGTAGTTCCGTGGGAACTGACCCAAGACGACACCGACGACAACCTGAGACTGGCGCACATTGCCTGCCACAAGGTCAAGACCGCTGATGACGTTCGGGCAATCCGCAAGGCTGACAGGATCAAGGCCAAGCATATCGGAGCGGTCAAGCCTTCAGGGTTTACCCGGAAATGGCGAAAGAAGATGAACGGAGAGGTGGTGCCAAGATGAGCAAGATTAGAGAATTTTGGGAAAATTTTGGTGACGGATGGGGAAGAGATGTCGAAGCCGCCATTACAGAAGCCGAGGCCGAACTCACCGCCCTCCGTCAATCAGCCGAAACATCTGCCATGGTAGCGGAACAAGCGGTGGCTGAGTTGAAGGCGGCACGGGCTGAGATCGAACGGCTGAAAGAAGAGCGAGACACAATAAGCACGGACAGGTTTGACACCATTCAGGACTTGCGAGCCGACATTGCCGACCTTACCCGCGAGCGTGACGAGGCCCGCGCTGCCTATGATAAAAAGCATAAGCATGCAATCGCTCTGTTTGTCGAAAGTATGAAGCTCAGGGACGAGCGTGACGAGGCCCGCGCTTTGGCATCCGCATTTGCCGCGACCATGAACGAAGACGAGGTGGCAGAAATCATGCTGCGAGCGCACCTCAAGACAAAGGCGCCGACCAATGACTGAACCCGCCAGCGACGAACTGATTGCCGAGATCGAAGCGGGCCTTGAAGGCGTGACGCCGGGGCCGTGGCAGAAAAACGGAAAATTCATCTACGCGACTGGCTCAGTGGACACATGGTCGGGTCCAGTGTGGGGCGCAATTGCCGGGGTCGAGGATTTGGAAGCGGAGGACGGCGAAGGACGTAACTGGCATTGCAGCGGGAATGTGCTGGCAAACTCGGCCCACCTCGCCCGCTGCCATCCCGGCAACATCGCCGCCCTCATAGCCCGCATCCGTGAGCAGGACGCCACAATCAAGCGGATGGACGAGGCGCTGGAACGCTTCGAAGCCGATGACTACACCTACCGCGACGACGAAGACGACCGAACCAAAATGCCAATCCGCATTGGCGACATTCGAGCCGCGCGGGCAGCACGGAAGGAACCGACATGACCGAAATACCGGATGATGTGAGAATGCTTGCAGCCGTCATTGTCGATACCGTTGACCCCAAATACTACCTGTTCGGACAGATGCGGCAACAGATGATTGACGCCATCGCCCGCGCCCTCATGGCAGAGCGGGAGCGGTGGCTTGCACCATTCGTCACCAGAGACGGTGCAAATGAAATGGAAGCGCAAGACGCTGTTGAGCGGCTGGCCGAGTGGATGTTCATGAACAATGCCATGTTCAACTATGTCGGGTCTTCATTTGATGCTGCCGCAATAGAAGCGCGACGGATCGTTGCTGCCGCAGCCGCCATCAGGAAAGGAGAGTGAGCGATGAAGCCGATTGAAGCAGCCGCACAAGCCGGGAAAGAGGCAGGCTCACGGCACATCACCGTCAATCACAGGGATTGGTATAACGAACGGCGCATGGTTGAGACAAAGGCAACAATCTCCGCATTCCTTAAAGCCATAAAGGAAAACCCAATCGTGCGCCAAGACATAGGAGAGGCACTTATGGCCGCTTATGAGCAGGACGAAAATATGACAGAAGCAGTCATTGAGATATTGGAACAGGAGGTGAACCGGTGATCCAAGCCACCACACCAGCGCAGGCAGTTGCGTCCCTCGCGGATCAAGGCATAATCGTTTCCGAGCGTACCTTGCGGCATAGAGCGCGGCAACTTGGTGCATGCCGCATCATCGGCAAGACCATGTTTCTCACACCCGCCGATATAGACCGCATCATTGACGCCAGCAGACCGGAGCCGCAACAGTGCTACACAAACGAGGCAGAATATGGCACTATGAATTTAGCCTGGACGGACAGCGCTACCGAGGCTCTACTGGCACGGCTGATGAAAAGGAAGCCAAGAAAATTGCCGAACGGATCAAGGCGCAAAACCGTCTTGCAAAAGAGCGCGGCAAAGATGAAATCCTGAGCTTCCCGCAATGCGTGGCACTGTACATCAAGGACGGCGGGGAACAGCGCTTTCTTGCGCCTATTCTGCGGCATTTTGCAAAGCACAAGGTCAAGGACATAAACGGGCTGGTCGTCAGGGAAGCGGCAAAGCTGCTGTATCCGGACGCGGAGCCGTCAACCTGGAACCGGCAAGTGCTAACGCCCGTCAAGGCCATCATCAACAAGGCAGCAGACAGCGGTCTTTGCAAGCCGATCACGATCAAGCGGTTTCCCGAACCTGTCAGGCAGCGGCCAGCGGCAAGCAGGGAATGGATCGATAAATTCGTTGAAGCCGCCCTAACGCTGGATATGCCGGAAACAGCGGCCATCGTGCGGTTTATGTTTGAAACAGGAGCGCGGGTAAGCGAGGCTTGCCGATTGGAGTGGAAAGATGTCGATTTGGAAGGCAAAAGGGCTTTTCTTGAACGAACTAAGACAGACCCTCGCACAGTGTTCTACACTGAAGGAACTAGACGGCTTATCGCTGGACTGGAAACTGGAAAGAGGGTCTTTCATGCAGGAAATCGATCTACTGTGGGGAAGCGCATACAACGAGTTATTGATCAAACAGGCATCGCAGCGTTCACAAGCCACGAACTCGGACGACACGGCTTCTATACCGAAATGATCGTTCGGAACAAGGTTGACCCAAAGACAGCGGCAAGGCTAGGCGGGTCAAAGTCTGTCAGGCTGGTCATGGAGACATACGTATCGCCAGACGAGGACAGGCATATTATTGATGAGGTGTTTGGTGAAAGGAAAGCATGATGAGTAATAAACAAGCGGGTGGTGGCGGCGTTTACGGGTCATTGCGGCAGTCAAGGGAGGCATACCAGAGAACAGGTTCCGTCATCGTGGATGGGCCAAAAGACCTTGACTCGGCTATTGCCAAGATTGCCGAACTTGATGCGCGGATAGCAGACATTGAAGCCGTACTGGCCAACATAAAATGGAACCACCTTCCAGAAGAGCTGAGACGTGTTCTACACCGCAACGCCGAGAACAAGCACGGAACATGATGTGGTGGAAATTGCGGGGTTTGTGGCAGCGGTTGCCATTGTGTTCGTGACACGTTCTTGCAGGGAATCGCAAGGATGGGGGAAGGGTGGAAAGACCGTTTCCACAATGGCGGCAATGGCATAGCCGCAAAGCGTGAATATGCAGGATTGTGCAGTATCGGACCCTGCTAAGGGAGTATACCCCATAAGGGTATCGTGGGTTCGAATCCCATCTTCTCCGCCACAATTACTTGATTATGCTTGTTTATTTGCAATGTGTATACAGGCGATTGTGGTTAGTTTAAAATGCACTGTGGGACTTCTCTGTGGGAGAACATCAGATTTCACCCGTCCACCTGTGCTTTGCATCAGTGATGAGTCGCACCCGTTTAAACTCGCCATGGATGATGACAGCGCACCCTAGCTTCGCTTTGCGGGGTCGAGTGTAGGAGAACGGGCCAGCATACGGGTTGATGAGACAGCCGCTGTAACCGCAGAAAAAATCCTTGTTGCCCACTGAAATCTCAGCCTGCCGTCCTGCGCTTTCATGCCTGTGGCCGTGAACCACGCTATAGTGACGCCCGTATTGGTCTGGCACATCACGTTCCAAGAATGCGCGGGTTAGTTTCTTCTCGCCATCCCCATGATGGAATATCACGTCACCCAAGCGGACCTCTTGGTAAAAATTCCACCCACTCGGTGCCCTGATAAAGGTGCGATAGTCCAGCACTTGCGCACGCAGGAACCCGCCACGAATGCGGGCCTTCTCAAGCCTGCCCTTGCCGTGGTTGCTGTGAAGTGCCAGGACGTTCGGGAACATTTCGTACAAGATTGACAAGTCTTCCAGCGCCCTGCCGTATTCATAGGACGGCTGCATGGTTTCGGGGTCTTTGTCATATGACGAGAGGCAATAGCTATCCACCTCGTCACCAATGCCAACCACTACGGACGGTCGGTACTTGTCCTTGACGGCTTCAAGGAATGGTTGCCAATCGGGATGCGCATATGGGAATTGTAGATCAGGCAGCACCAGCACGCAGTCAGGCAAGGTGTCCATGATGAGCCGCCCGAACTGGTCAGGCTCCGGAGGGGTGCCGGAAATCATGTCGTATGTCTTGGCACCGTATGTCGTCGGACGGTTGGAAAACACGTCCTTGCCAGCCTTGTGTCTGGCTATGATTTGCCTGCCGGACTTCTCTGGCATTCCGAGGATTTTGGCAGATAGTGTGGCGCTTCCTGTGCGTTCGTATTCGGTCAAAAGACGTGCGACAACTTCAGGAGAGTGTCGTGCCATTACCGGGCCAAGCCTCCGTTAATGACAAAGGCAACCACAGCGGCGAGGACACCCCCACCCACGGTCGTGATAAACCAGTTGGTTGCCTGCGTGATGCGTCTTTCAAGAGCGTCAAACCGTGCATCCATGTGCTTGCGGTTCTCGTCTTCGCGAGCGCGGTCGATGTCGAGTTCACGCCGCCAGCCCTCAAGCTCAACAACGCGGCGCTTCAATTCGTCAACTTCGGTCACCATGGTTACATCCCCAGCGACTGAAGCTTGGAGCCGGAGCCTTCCGCGACAATGCAGGCTTTGGACATGTCGGGGTAAATCAAGACTGCATCCCATACGCCGTCTTTGTTGGCGTAAATGGCATAGGTTTCACCCTGTCGGCCTTGGCCTTTCCAGATGACAACCATTTTCAACTGAGTGGCAATCTCTGTCAGTTTCTCCACCGGCAAGCAGATAGGAGCGGCACGGACTGGCATTGTTGCACCCCACATCAAGAGGCCCGACAACGCGATGATGATTGAGGTCATGTATAGGTTGATGGTGCGCATTATCGTCTCCATTTGGCTAGGATGCTTTCACCGGCACGGCCAATGAATAGCGATGTGATGATTGGACCCATCCAGTCGTTAAGCGGAGGAGGAAGGGCGGCAATTGTCCAATCCTGCGGAAACGCACAACCACGGCAAAACAGGACGCTATAGACGCACACGGACCCAAACCAGAAAGCGGCAGGGACCAGGATAAAGAGCGGGAAGAACCAGCCACGGCCCGTCAACACGCGGGCTTGAGCGTCAACGTATGACTGAACTGTCTCAGCCTTGATGCGTTCACGCTCGACATCGCTTTCGATTTTGGTGTCGATGGTGTTGAGGATGCGGGAGAGCGGGTTAAGCAGTGACAGCAGCCACGCAATCATTTCGACCAGCCGAACTTGCGGGCGAGGTAATACCAGCCTTCAGCGGCACCAGCCGACAGAACGCCGAGGATGACTTGCAGCGCGGCAGCTAGATCGGGATCACCCGTAATCTGTGCGCCCATTTCAGGGGCAAGCAGGCCCTTGGCGATGAGTGCAGCGGCGACATAGCGGAGAGCAATACGAGCGACGACAGCGGTCATTTCTTGCCTCCGAAGATTGCGGCAATGATGGCGATGATAGCAGCGACAATGCCGCCACCCTGTACGGGAGCAGCAGGGGCGGGAGTGGCTATTGGAGTGGGTGTTTGTTCCCGTGCGGGCGCTGCTGTCTGGTTACTGTAACCAGCCGCCACAAGTGCATTTTCAAAGCGGACGGCATAGCCTGCAATCTGGCTGGCACGGTCGGTGCCGTTGATGATGCGTCGAGCGTTGATGTAATCCGTGCCGGAACCGTTCAGATAGTCGGCCAGCTTCTTGCCAGTGAACCAACCATCACGCATTCCCGTAAACATGATTTCAGCAGCGTGTGCCGGTTCCATGACCTTCTCAGGGTACTTGACGAAATCAACGCCAAGTTCTTCGGACGCCTTTTTGAAGTTGGACAGCCAAGTTAGCTGAACGTATCCGCGTCCATAATATGCCTTCATGTACGGTGCGACTGCCCGCCCGTATGGCCTACCGCGACCCTTGCCGTATTCCTCAATGGGCTGCATGGTGTGCGCGGTTTCGTGGAACGCGGTTGCCAGGATATAGGCCAGATGCTTGAGCGGGACATTGCGCTGAATACCTTCATTGATGATGGTTTCAAGGCCATCGACCTGAGACTGTTTCAGCGATACGCCAAACAACTGCGTTCCAGCCGAGCGGATCGACTGATAAAACTTAGCCTTGTCCATTGGGGACTTCTCCATAACGCCAAAGGGAAACCCCAAGCCACATCATCAAACGTTTCCATGCGGAGACACCATCAGCAGCAAGGGCATTGTGAAATTCCGCACCAGCCGTGACCCGCGACCAGCCTTCTGACAGCATCCGGTCATGAAGGGCAGCGGCCTTGAAGAACTGCGGATCATCAGGGCTAAAGAGCCATGTCAGATACCAAGGCACTGACACGTCAAACACGAACCCAACAGGAACCACATAGACCGGCCCTGTAGGCGATCCGACATGCCAGACGATGGATGACGCAAGCCTATACTTGCCGCCACCCACGGGCTCTGCAATGGCCGGAGATTGCGTATAATGGCTCACGGCCAATAAACGTCCGCAGTGTAGTCTTGCGGAATAGGGTCCATGGATTTGAGAGCCTTTCCCGCGAAGACATGCATGGTTTCATGCCGTGCCGCTGCCTGCCCGAATGCGAGACAGGTCTGTGCGTCCATCGGGTTGAAACTGTCGTCGGCAGCGATCCACACAAAATCGGTCTCACCACCATGCCACCGAAGGTCACCAACCTGTGCGCCTGCGACGATTGCAGCCAGTGCAAGGGTGCCAGCACCCGCAATGCGTTTCTGGTCTTGGACGCGGGACTGATAGCGGACGTTGTTGAATGTGAACCCGGCTTCAATGCGCCTGTCTCGTTCGCGGTCAACGTCTTCTGCTGTGGCTGGTGCGCGGATGGCCTGTTCTGCGAGGAACGTGGCTTCTTCTTCTGGCGTGAGTTCGATTTCAACGCCGTCACGAATGATTTTCATGGTCATGAGTTTTTCACCCCATACATGCGGATTGTGCCGTTGATGTTGCCCGATGATGTCAGGAACCGGACGCCATTGGCGCGGGATGCCGTATCTCTGCCGCCACTGAGCGTCATTGCATTAATCTGCGGGACTGCCGTCTTGTGGTATGTTTGCGCAAAGAATGCAGCTTTTGTGGCTGTCAAAATAAGGCGCACGGTGCCTGCCATAGCCGAAGCTGCGGCATTATTCGGACCTGTCGCAGTATCCCCAAGAGGAACTTCAGTTGTGCTTGTTGACGTGTTGGAAGACGCAGCACCAGCAGCCACGCCATACGATGAGTATTCGTAAGCGGTTGCAAGGAATGACGCCCCTGCGTCAACGGAAAGCCGCATTTGGATACGTGAACCAGCCGTGCTTGGATAAACACCTATAAGAACAAACACATATTCATCGTATGTGCTATCAAAGCCTGTCGTGAAGTCGATAGCCGCGACACCAGAGCCGGTTTGCGACTGGATCAGCGAATAAGACGGGGATGGAAGTGTCGTCCAAGTTGGCACAACGCCATTAAGGACTAGGGTTTGCCCATTAGTTCCGGTTCCGCTCCATGTCGGAGCCGCCGAGGCATTGGCATAGAGGACAGCCGTGCTAGAGCCTGGAGCCAACCAATCCGGCAAGCCAGATGAGGCAACCATGATTGCGCCATTGCTGCCAATCGTCCGCTTGACCACGTTTCCGCTGGCATCGACATAGAACGTCTGGCCAGTTGCCGCGCCCGATACCGAAGAGGCAAACTTGTCAATGGACGTGCGAACGAGATTGCCCGCCGCCTTTTCGGTATAGAGTTTGGAAACGTCCGCATTCTCTAGCGGGAAACTGTTAATGGCAGTATCCGTCATCGGATCACCTCATGTTAGAATTTCGTGTCACCGAAGTAAGAGCCCTGTCCGGTTCCATCGGCATTTGACACCGTGGTTACCCCGTTTCTGGTATAGGCAACGCGGCCACCGGGCAGCGATGTGACTGTTGCGCCATTGGAAGCAGTGGCTTGCGTTCCTGGATCTGTGCGCCCGCCATAAACTGACTGAACGTTCTGATAACCGCCGCCGATGTTGTTGACGCTGATGGGCTGACCAAGGCCGGAGAACAGGCCGCCAAGACCGCCATTCTTTGCCACATAGTTGCCCGCTAGAGCGCCAAGCAGACCAACGACAGGGCCACCGAACGCACCGCCAAGAAGGCCCGCGCCAATCCCCTCTTTGGACAGGTTGAGGCCAAACGACTTGTTGATTTTGTCGATCAAGCCCTCTTCAGACGCGGGCTGTGCGGCAGGAGCGGCAGCGCGGGTGGCTGGCTTTGCTGCATACTGTTGGGCGGGAATACTTGACTGCGCGGGGCCTGTTATTGACTGAGCGCCAACGCTGTCTATGGCTGACGGGACCGAAAACCCTTCAGTTGCCGTTGGGCTAACCATGCCGTTGACGGCAGAGTTATAAGCTTGGCTGAAGTTTGGCATTGCAACAGCAGCAGGAACGGGAGCGGATGCAATTTGGCCAACCGCAGCAGTAGCGCCCGGCATTGCGCTTGGCATTGACATAGATGCACTGACAGGGGCGTTAAACGATGGCGCATAGTTTGCCATAGCCGCTTGCGCTGCTGCATCAGATGCAGGGCTTAACCCAGCCGCTGCCGTTTGCTGGTTTTCTAGCGAAACCAAATCGCCCCAGAACCCAGGGTTTTCAACATTTGCGACTGCTGAAGCGCCAAGAATGCCCGTTTGCGGTATTGAAGCGGTAACGTCATAGCTTGGGGCAGGGTCAGCAAAGGTTGAGCTTTGCGTGATGGCAGGCACACTTGCGGATGCCTCAAAACCACGGGTGACCGGTTGCCCCATGCTTGCGGTTGCGTTGAACTGCGAAGAAAGCAGACCGGACATATCGGCCATCGCTGGCCCAAAATTAGGCTGATACCCGCTGGCAAGTCTGCCTGCATCGGTCAACGAAGGCATTGCAGCAGGGCCAAAACGCCCCTCGTCAAACGTGGCAACGTTTGGAACTGATGTAGTTTTGACTGGTGTTGCGAGTTGCTCAACTGCTGCGCTTGCACCCGGCTGGGCGGCCATGGGGGACATGCTGGCAGACGCCTGCACAGGTGCGACCGGAGGCGCGATGGCGGCTTGCGTGACCGGTGCGGCCAGCAGCGCGTCAAAGGGGTTGACTTGCGGCTGTGCGCCAGCCCACGAAGACATGATGCTTTCGGCAGGGACAGGGGCAGGCGGGAAATAGCCAGGACCGAGAAGCCCAAATGTGTCATTGCCAGTAGTCGGCCCACTGGTTGAAAGGGCAGCCGGTCCATCGCTGAAAAAGCCGGTAGGATCGACAGCATCGGCAAACCGGTTTGCAATGCCCTTGATCTTGTCCGTATAGGCCGGATCGGTGGCATATGCGCCATATTTGCCGTTCATGAGATTGTCGGCAGCGGTCGAAAGGTCGGGAGAGTTCCACGCATCCGCAAACCGGCTGCCCATGAAATCCATGTAACCAGCAACGCTGTCTTGCAGCCCTTGATATTGCCGGAACGTGTCTGTTATGCTGGTGGGAGTGCCGTTATAGACTTCCGTGGTTCCGGTCGTGACGGTCGGGCCTGTGTAGGACGAACCGGCCTTGATGCCGAAATAATTGTTCCCGGCGACATGCTTTCCGTAACCCGTTTCAAGCGAGGCTTGGGAAGCAGCCATATGGGCTTGCGTTTCGGTCGCGCCAAGTTCTTTAGCCGTGTTATAGACGCTGTTGTAAAAGTCTTGCTTATAGGACATGGCAAATCCCCGCGAACGCGCAAGCGTCTCGTGCTTTCATGTGAACCTCGGAGGGTTGGAATTGCTAGAGAGCCATCCCGGCATCAAGAAGACGCTGAAAACGCTGCTGCTGTGTCTCTGCCTGTGGCTGGCTTTCTGGTTGCCCCAACTGGTCGCCAGTCTGATTGTCGGCTGCGCTTTTGCTTGGCGTGACCAGATTTTTGAACACCTCTTGCGCAACCGCAGGGTCTCCAACATCGTTAGCGACCAAGGCAGCAAGGGCGCGGGCCTTGGCAGTGTAATTTAGCTGTGAAGTCTTACCTGGCATCTTTGCCGCCACTTCATAAGCCTTGGCAAAGTCTGCAACAGCCTTGATGCGTTCCGGCCTAGCCAGATACCACGACATGCCACGCCCTGCGCCCATGGTAGCGCCACCAACGACAAGCGTTGTCGGTTCAAACAGGCCAGCGATTGCGCTTGTGAATGCGGATCCGCTCAGCACCAACGCGCCCGATTGCGAGGCATTGGCGAACTTGCTAGCGTCCTTCATGCGCTTGGAAACTGCGGCGATGTCATCAAGGGATTTGCGCGTTTCAGGCGAGAACAAGATTTTCTTTCCGCCTTCAGACATCTTTTCCCAGTTAGTCGAGAACTTGGCAGGCGAAAAGCCGCTGTTTTCTGTAGACATCTTTGAAACGGCAGCGGAGCCAATTTCGTTCCATGCCTCAGTGCCAACCTTTGATTTAGCCAGCAGCAATGTCTTGACGTTTGCGCGGCTTGTGTTGCCAGCCATAGCAATCAGGTTTGACGCTACTGCCTCGTCACTGTCGGCATTGACAATCTTGCGGAGTGCTTCTTTGTCGCGGGCAAAGATGGCGGCGCGGTTATTCGCTTGTTCCCAAAGTTTGATTGCTTCGCCACCGGTCTTGTCTGCGCCCTTGATGGCCGCTTTCATGTCTTCGGTCAGGCTAGCATACAGCGCGTCAAGGTCTTGCTCGTTGACGCCAAGGTTTGCCATTTCCTTCTTCTGCGGGTCTTTCAGCATATTGCCAACACGGGTGCGGAGGCCCTTGATGTCCTGATAGGCCATATCGACGCCATCGGAGACAGCGCCCTTTACAAAGTCAGCCGTCTTGTTGGACGTGAAGCCCTGCCGAGCGTCACGCGCTGCAAGGTTTCTTGCAAGGTTGGCCGTGTTGGTCAGCCTGAACCCTTTGTTTGGGTCAATCGCGTCATCAACTTTCTTGTAAAGTTCGGACACGGCAGCGGGTTCAATGTCCTTTGCAAACGTTTTTGCAGACTGCCGGAACTTGTTACCAGCCACAGCCATATCGCCAGTGCCGAGGCCCTTGCGCAAGTTGGTGGCGGCATCGTCAAGCTGTTCGGTTGCCTTGGTCACGGCATTGCGGATGGGAGTACCAACAACCGGGATTTCAGCCAGTTTCTGCCCGATGTTGTGAACAGTCTGGCTTTCGGAAGAAAGAGCGCGGGGAAGGTCAACGCCGATGTTTCTGGCAGATTGCACGACAGCAGGCGTTTGCGATGTCACGGCAAGCGGGACGGTCGGGGTCGGCTTAGCCAGTGTTATTGCAGTACCACGCGGCACAGCAGGAATTGCCCATGTGGCAAGGTTCGTGCTTTCAGCAATGGCTTCAGGCGACACGTTACCATCAGCGCCGGTCATGCGCACATCGCCATTCATGACGCGACCCGGCAGCGTTGCCGCTGAAATGCCGCTATCAACTATACCCTTTGCAATGTCGGGGACGCTTGGAGCAATCATGTCCCCAAGTTTCTGAGCCGCGCCCATAACCGGATTGATAAGGCGAAGCCCACTTTCAATGTTCTGCATTGTGTCGTTAATCGGTGAAGTTGACGCAGAACGGCGGCGCTCAAGTTCAGCCTTTGCCTTGCGGCGAAGCAGTTCCTTCTGTGCAGCGGCTTTGAGTTCTTCACTGGCCATTGGCAAGCGCCTCTAGTTCGGCATCGCTCATCTTGGAAACGTCAGGAATTCCGTTTTGCGGCTGCGCTGCCTGCTGCTTGTCAACAACGTCAGCACCAGGGCCTGACCGGATACGGAAGCCTTCAACTGCGTTTTTCCGGTTCTGTGCTTTTTGCTTTAGAACATCAGGGCCATCACCGGGCTGCGGGAAATACTGTTGTTCGGCATTGGCAAATTCTTCGGGGCTGATGACAGCACCGGACTCTTGACGGAGAACCGCATTAATGAAGTCCCGCTTGGCTTGGTTAAGCTTCTGCGCGTCTTGGCTTATCATGTAATTTCCGGCACCCAACGGCATGTTCGCCGCCGCCTTGTTCCACATGGAAGTGCCTTCGCTTTCATTGGCTGAAATGACTTTTTCAGCGTCTTGAGCGCGCATAAGGAAGCCAGTGTTTTTGCCCTGCTCAACGTTAAGGGCAGGCGTTCCATCGTCGGCCACACCGTCAGTGAATGAAATGGTGCCATCAGGCCCAACGTTAAGGCGGGTGCCTTTCGGGGTAAGGCTTTGAAGAATGATCTTCTTGCCCTGCTCCGACTTGGGGTCGATGCCAGCGGCCATCAGTTTGCGTTCAATGTCAGTCGGCGCGAGCGGCTTTTCGTTGCCTGCCTTGTAGTCCATGAATGTGCCTTGGAACCCGTTCCGCTTGGCGTATTCGTACTCCTGCGCGCTAGCAGGCAATTGCGCGGGTTGCTGTGCCTCTTGGCGCTTCTGCACGGCATACTTGAACGCATCATTCACCGGCAAGCCAGCCTGTGCGTACTGGTAGGCTTCTGGGTCATTCTGCTGAAGCCATTGCAACGTCTTGTTTTCGGTCGCCTTGGCCTGCGCCATCTTCTGGTATTCGGCCATGGGTGCGCCCATGTTGGCAACGGGGCTAACGGGTGCCCATGCCATCTGGTTGAGCGTCTGGCCAGCAGCGGCAAGAAATGCCGGGTCTTTGAGCTTGCTAAAGTCCATAGCCATTATTGACCGCCTCCCCACTGAGCGCGAAGCCATTCCTGAATTTTCGGATCAAGGGCGCGGAAATCGATTTCCTGCTGCGGATTGCGGAACGCACCATTAGAAGGCACCCAAGGCTGTGCAATCTTCATTTCCTGCCGGGTGAGGTCAGGGATGCCACCAGACTTGCCGCCTTGCGGATTGTACGGGTTGCCATAGTTGAACTTGCCCGGAAGCTTCATCGGGCTTGTCCACTGGTCGAGCAGGCCCATGTTTTGATCAACCGTGCCATACCCACCTGCGGAGAGTTGCTGTGCAAGCAAGCCCTGCTGTCCCGGCATGAACGGCTGCACGGTCTTCGCTGTCGGGCTGTACGGGTCAGGCTGTCCCGGCTTTTTTTTCATCATCGGCATGTTGCTATCCTTTAAAACAGGCCAAGGCCGGAAAGCAGACCGGCACCCGTCGAGACCTGAGACAGGCCAGTCAGGAAGGGATTGGGACCAGGAGCCGTGCTAGTGCTGTTGGTCGGCGCATATGCGCTCGTCTGACCAGCCACACCCAAGAGGCGGTTGAACTGGTTCCACGGTGCATTCTGCTTGTCATTGAACAAGCGGAGCTGGTCATCCATCTGCCGCTTGGCCAAATCCTCATACATGGAGCCCACGCCCATGATGGTCTTGGCAGGGGCCTGAAGGGTGTCAAAGCCCTGACCCATGTTGCTAATGCCCGCATTCTGTGCGTTGAATAGCGCCTGCTGAAGGCCGGACTTGGCACCAATGGCATTCATCTGGTTGCCGAGGGCCTGATTACCACCGGCAAGCAAGTTGTTGTTGGCCGTATCCTGGCGGTTCTGCCAATTGCCGTATTCCTGATAGCCAAGGTTCGCCGCAATGTCGCCAAGCTGCTTGCCAAGGACCGCCTGATTGGCACCAGAGCCATACCGGCCCGCTGCTGCTGCCTGTGCGTTGACGCCTTGTGCTGCCTTCTGAAGCGCGTTCTGTTGCACTTGCTGAAAGGCAGGGTTAGCGTTCAGGTCAAAGCCCTGATTGGCCGTGCGCTGGATGTTCTGCAACGCATTTCGGCCATAGCTATTCAGGCCATCGCCGTTAATGGTGTCATTCAATGCGCGGCTGTTCTGAAGCTGATCAAGGCCACGCATGGTGTTGATTTGCGTATCCGAGAAGCCGCCATTGTTCAGGATGTCTTGCAGGCTGGCCGACATGCCAGCACCGCCCATGTTGGCGCGAGCGGCACCCTGAAGCGCGTTCATGCCTTCGGTCGTCTGCTGCGAGAACGGGATAACGGTTGAGCCTGTGTAGGTCTGCCCGCCAATGCCCTTCTGGTAAGCCTTGGCAGCGTCACCGAGCGCTGTTTTGATAAGCGGACGTGCTGGCTTATAGGGCTTGGCTTGGCTCTGCTGTGTGGTCGTCTGAGTTCCAGCGCCCATGTCTTATCTCCTGCCCGAATTGCGGAACGGATCGGCAGCCGCTGGCCTATTGTTGCCACCACCGCCGTTGTTGTTACCGCCACCGTTGCCGCCACCTTGCAGGAAGCCGGGCGTTGGCTTGGGAGTAGGTGCCACGGGGGTCGGGGTGCTTGGCGTCCGATTGAACGGGTTGACGCCAAGGTCAGGCGCTACCGCGTTGCCGCCGTTCCATGTGTCAGGATTGGAAGCGTTCAGGATGTTCTCGCGGCCCTGCTCAAAGCGCAGCATGTTGCGGAGGTACTGGTTGCGGTTGTCGAACTGGTTGCGGTTCGGCATTTGGTTTTGATCAAGGTAGTTCGCATAAGTTCCAGTTCCCGCGCCCGCCTGATCCACCCAAGAATTTTGGCTGCGAAGGTCTTTGATGCCAGCGCGGAGTTCCTGATTGCTCATCTGCCTGCGGTTGCCGTATTTGGTAACTGCATCAGGGGTCCAGCCTGCCGGAGTGGTTGGCGTGTCCGGAACGGGGTCAGGCTCAATCTGCGGGGTGTACGGGTTATACGTATTTGCGCTGTTGCCCGTCTGTGTTGTCGGGTCCATGGCATAACCGCCAACATTGCCCTGCCCGACTTGCGTCATGCCGTAGTCATAGGCGTTGGACGGGGTGCCGAACTGCTGGCCGTAACCGCCCATGAAGTTGTTGAGCAAACCGCCAAAGTCAAAGTTGCCGAAGTCAAAGCCGCCCTGATTACCCGTGCCGTCATAGCCGTATGACGAGGGCATAGCGCCGTTGTTGCCCATGCCAGCCGAGCCGGATGAATAGGACGTGTTCGGGTTCCAAAACTGCGATGACCAGTTATTGCCGCCCGTGTCAGCGCTGCCATTGAACCAATTCTGATTAGAACCGGAATTATAGCCGCTGCCCATTGGCTTCATGCCGCCAAAGCTGCCGAAACTTCCAAAGCGGTTTTTGCTCTGACCGCCCATGCTGTTATTGCCCGAACCCATGGGTCAGACCTCCATTGAATAGGTGATGTTCAGAACCTTGGCTTTCGGGAAATACCGTTGCCATGCCTTGCGTCCGTGCCACACGTACCGAGTAGCGCCGCCGTTCTTTGCCAGCCTGCCCGCCGCATCATGCGCGTCTGAAAGCCAGTCTTTCATCCTGTCGCCAACCGTGATCAGGTTCTTGAGAACCGGGCCATGCAGCCACGTCTCGAAACGCCAAACCATCGCGCCGTGAATGTCGCCATCATGCGCCACCATCAGGAAAGCATTGCCAGAGCGGCAAAGGCTCCAAAGGTCAGCGGTTGAGCAATCGGCCTTGATGCTGTGCAGGCATGTGTCAATCCGGTCCGCTATCAGGGGCCAAACTTGGTCAACCTGATCAACGGGGATGATTTCAACCTTCATTGCGATTGCGTCCGCTGGCTTTCAATCGCGATGACAGTGATATCAATCTTGTTTGCGGTGCCGGCCTGTGCCTGAAGTGTCATGCCTGCGCGGAGAACCAAGCCAAGGTCCGAAATCATGTCGCGGGTGTTGGCACCCTCTGTTTCGCCCTTGACCAAGTAGTAGTCATTGGTCCCGTCAGACCACCAGATTGACAGGGTGGAGCCAACCGTATCAACAGACCACTGAATTGCCTCAATCGTCACAGTCAAATCAGCCGTACCGCTTACAAGCGTTGTGGCACTGGTCGTGGTCAGTTTGGTGCCGAAGGGCTTGCGCTGTCCGGAAGTCTGCGCAAAGACCGTCATGACCGTGCACTCGGAGTGCCGCTGACTTCCATGGACGTGATATTTGTCCAAGTGGTAGCAGCGGGGATGTTGACCGTGAACTTGTGCACCTTGCCATCGCCGCGAAGGCTGATTGACTTGGTACGGCTTGACGGTGTGATTGCGCTCTTGGTTGTGAACGAACCACCACGATAATTGGCGGTCTTTTGCGTCACTGTGAATGTCACTGGGTCACCGGCAAGGATGCCGCGATTGACAAAGAAACCGCTATCATTGGCGTATTCGTTGGTTTCAATCGTCGCGGCGAGATTATCACCCACGAGATAGGACAGGCGGCCAAGGCTATCGATGACAGCGAACCGCAACAGGTCTGTTGTCACGCCCGCACCAGTCAACGCGGAATAGGTGAATGTGCGAGCGCGGCACGATGCCTGCAAGGACACTTCTGCCAAGCACCAGCGATCCAAGATGTAGTGATAACCAAGCATCTTGCGGCTGGCGTCCGATGCCGTATAGGCAAACCAGACAATCTGCCGCTCCGGGTCTGGCATGGCCAAGATGTTCTGGCGTTCATCCTGGTCACATTCGGTCAGGAACCAAGCATTCACGCGCTGTGCGCCGATGGGCTGGAAACCGCCACCCGTGAACCGCCAAAAGCCATCATCGCAGTAAACCACATAGTCGTCTTGCGCGATGGATGCGATGGAATACGGGGCAGATGTGCCGCGCATTTCGGTCAAGGTCTGGCGTGTGAAGACATACTCGGACTGAAGCGCATAGGCCACGTTATGCAAGGCCGAACGCATCCAGACATGTGCGCCAGTCGAGAGCGGCACAATGCCCATCACCTCATCGCCAATCGGCATATCCTGATAATCAGACAGGTTTACCGTGGCTGTGTTGCTCTGCGGGTCATTGATGGCAGACCACTGGATTTGATAGGGCAGGGTTGCGATGTTCCCACGGAACATGAAATCGCCAACAGCCTTGATATACTTGGCAATCGGTGCGGTCGTGTTGTCGCTGAAATTGGTGCCGCTTTCGAGGTCAATCTTTTGCTCTTCATCCGTGCCATTGGCCGCATAGACCACGGAACCGAACTTCTCAAATGACCAGCGTGTAGTGCCGGAATAAGCGCCCCCGGATACGCGGGTCACATCAACCCATGTGAATGTGGTCTTGCTGAACTCGTAAATGGCTGTGGTCGTGCCTGCGAAGATGCGTTCGGTGCCATCTTCCTTGCGGGCTGCGAAAAGACCAGTGCAAGCAGCGGGCAAGAAAATGCCGCCCGTGATTGCCGTTGATGTCAGGCTGTCAAGGATGAAATCGCTACCTTCATCAATCAGCAGATTGCCGCTTTCATCCGTCAACTGGTTGCCGAACGAATAGCCCGTGACGATGAGATTGCCGCTTTCATCAAGCAGTCTGTTGCCATCTGGGTCGGTCAAATACGTGTAGATAGCATCAATCGTAACGCCGCTTTGCAGCGGCCCCCAACCATCGGCGGTCGGGATAGCGTTCACGATGTCAGGCAGCACCCCGTAATTGAACCTGGATCTATCCGGCTCAAAGGGTGCGAATGCGACAGCGACCATTGCTCACCTGTTACCAGCTATAGACGATAACGCGACCAGCGGCACCAGCACCGCCAACTGTACCGCCACCACCGCCTCCGCCCGGTTGAGTGCCTGCGACACCCGTTCCACCAGCAACGCCAGCGCCACCATTGCCGCCATAAAGTGAAGTCCCGCCAGCAGCGGAACCGTTAGCCCCACCGCCGCCTGCACCACCGTAAACAGATGCACCGCCTGCCGATCCTGTCGCGCCGCCGTAGCCGCCACCGCCGCCACCATAAACCGAAGCCTGCCCAACCTGAGTTGATGCATTCGACCCATGGCCACCGCCAAAGTTCTGGCCAACTCCATTTGCAAATGTGGTCGCACTTACAGGCGCTCCACCGGAGGTAACAGAGCCAGCAGCAAGGATGCCACCGCCACCACCGCCGTTTGTGGAGCCTGAGCTTACGCTCCCGCCATAAGCAGTTACATGCGACCCAAATGTAGTGTTAGACCCTGTGGTATTGCTTGCACCGCCACCACCAACTGTAACCGTGACCGTCGAGCCAAGAGCGGACGCCAAGAACTTTTGGACAACGCAGCCACCGCCACCACCGCCACCGCCACCGGTTGAACCACCGCCACCACCGCCCCACGCCCACACTTCAACGAAGGTGACGCCTGCTGGCTTTGTCCATGTGCCGTTAGCATCAAACTGCTGTGTGTTCGCAGCCGCAACAATATCACTAGTCAAAGCAATCGTGCCGCTTGCGTTCGGTACGGTCAGGGTTCGCGTGGTGCCTGTCGTGACACCTGAAGCGTCAAACGTGACCTTTTTGGTGGTATCGGTCGTGTCGCCAATGGTCAGGCCGTTGGCTGTTCCGGTCGTGATTGTCGGGCTTGTGATTGTCGGGCTAGTCAGCGTCTTGTTGGTTAGCGTCTGTGTGCCGGTCGGGGTGACGATGTTGGCAATCGGGGTCTTGACGACAGCACCGGCAGCGCTTTCCGAATAGACGAAAGACGGGCTTGTGTCCGTGTTCTTGTTGGGAAGTGCAACATTAGCCATTGGTCACCTCATTACCAGCGGTAGGAACCAGCCGGTGCGTTTGTCACGAGCATCGGGTCAACGGTCAGAGTGCCGCGCCGCAATTTGCCCATTTGGTTCTTGATGCTGCGAAGGCCGCTTTCGAACACTTGCGCCCACATCTGAATGCGGGTCGTGTCTTCGACAAAGAAGCCAGACCACACGATGCAAGCGGCGAGATAAACGTCAGGCGCGTCCTGCAAGAGTTGGTTGGTCGTCACGCTGTCCGACAGGGCAAACTTGCCCTTGTAGCGGAAACGGAACGTGTAAGCCTGATCAAGCGGGCAATCGAAATTGATGTTGTCGCCATCGATCGACCACACAGAAGGTTCGCCGTTGTCCGTGTAATAGGGAAATTGGCCGTCTGCCTTCTGGATGAGTTCAACTTCGCGGTTCATGTCGGTATCGACCAGGAACACTGCGACAGGCTCTAGAATGTCATAGGAAGAGATAGAGATTGCGCGGGAACCGATTGTGCCGGTCAGGGTCGCGTCACTCTCCACCATCTGCAATTCGCGGTTCAAGACAGCCTCAGCCAAGGCCACGATTTCGGCCAACTGGCTATCGGTCAGGTCATTGCGATCCGTCCAAGTGGAAATGGCAGTTTTCAATTCGGCATATGAAGAAATTGCCATGTGCTGCCCTCAAAATGTCCAAAAGGAAAAGGGCGACCGAAGCCGCCCTAATCCGTTCAATTTAGGTCGTGCCGTAGAGGCGAACAGCAAGGCGGGGGTCGATTGCCTTGACACCATAGAGAATATCAAGACGCCACTTGCTGATGTCGTTCGTGCCGTCATAGAAGGGAACAACGCGAACGTTGATGCCCTTGTAGGACTGACGGGACACGTTGACAGCGCCCTGCGGGGCTTCCATCGGAACCGACACGAACGCGAAGGCATTCTTGTGGAACACCATGTTCTGACGATAGCCAGTGCCACCAGTGCCAGTCACAACGGTGATTGCAGCATTGTCAGCCGGAGCGGCGGAGCAATTCTGGAAAGCACCAGAGGTGATGATTGGCGGGCTAATCGTGAGAGTAGCGGGGCCGGTCGTGGCCCCAGAGTTGGCATCAGCGGTCACAACGAACTGACGCAGGAAGGGCAGCGTTGCCTTGGTCACGGTGTTGACGGCAAACACGCCAGCAATCGTGATGACATCGCCAGCCTTCAGAATGCCGGTCGTGGAGTTGGTCCAGCCGTCAGTCACAAGAGACTGAGTGCCAGTGTCCTTCACGCTGTCATAGGTGACATTCTGAGAAGCGCCGTTAACCACCGGAGTGCCGGTAGCAACACCAACCGTGTGCGTGGGCACGTTCTGCGACATGTAAGTGCCGATGCCGCCGATGGTGCCGAGTTCGCCCTGACGGTAAGCAGAGTTAGCCGCACCCTGAATGTAAAGGGCGGTCTGCGAACCAATCATGCCAGCGTTGTCAGCCGGGGAGAGAACCGCATAGCGGCTATCCATCGGAACCGACAGTTCGTCCATGCGCTCCGGAGCCTTGTAGAAGTCCGAAAACGAATTGACGGTCTGGCCAGCGTTACCAACAAGGTTGGGAACAGAGGCATACAGGCTCATCAGATCACGGTCAATCTGGTTGGCAAGCTGAACCATGGCCGGACGGATCACACGTTCGGAAAGCTGGTTCATTTCGAGAGCCAGTTCCTGCGAAGTGAACTGCCAGTCGATACCCTTCTGCTTGTTGATGACAATGGATGTGCTGCCTTCGGTCACGTCCTGCGAGGATGCAACAGCACCATCACGGACGGTGAAGTCAGTGGGCTTGCGGATCGTCAGGGTAGAGCCGATCTTGTAGCCGTTGGGGTTCTTGCCGAACTCATCCTGATAGCCGTCATAGACGAGCTTTTTCATGACCAGTTCGTTTTCAAGGATCATGGTCGCTTCCTTAGCGATCATGCTTACGCTTTTGACTGCGTTTGCCATGTTAGTAGTTCCTTCTGGCGGTCACTGCCGCACGGGGCCGGGACGTCATCGCGACGTTCAAGGCGGGCTGTGGGTTATCGCTTCTTTCGAAGCTGGCTTTGACGCCATTCAGCATATTCACTCATAGACATCTGTTCGGGGTCTTTGGTGACAGCCGGGTTGGACCGTGCCGTTACAGTCCGTGTGGGCTGAACGGTCGGTGTCGTCGGCTTTGCTGCTGTCTGGCGGTTAAGAGTTTGCGAACCGAGGTAAGCGAGATAGAGCGCACGGTATGACTGCGGGTTGATCCCCTGGAATAGGGATTCCCGGCTGAAGCCGAGTTCTCGAACTGCAAAGTCGGTCACTTTTGCATCAATTTCGGGTGTGAACCCCTTGATGTTTTTTTTGGCAAACTCAGCCGTGGCCCTCAGTCGGTTGGCAGTTTCCTGCTCCGCGATCTGGCTGCGCTGCTGTGCCAAATTCTGCTTGTATTCACTAACCTGTGAATGCGCCTTCTCTAGCTGCTGGTATCGCATGTACTGCGATTGAGCCTCTATAGGGTCGGTGTTCATCCACTCTTGCCAGTTGACCTGCTGGTACTTGGCAAGTTCGCTCTGAATGTTGAACTCGACGGCTTGCGCCTGAATTTCTTCATTCGAGAGTGATTTTGTCTGCTCGACATAAGCCTTTTCGGCTTCGACTTCCCTTCGGAGCGCTGACACTTCCTGCGTTTTGCGGGTGTAATCAGACTGGCGCATCAAGTAGGGTTCGAGTTCTTTGGGAACTTTTACCGCCTTGCCGGGTTCAAGTTCGAAGTCCAAGAACTCTTCCAGCTGGTCGGGTTCGGCTTCGTCGTCAGTTCCTTTCGCTTCGTCAGAAACATCGGGTTCATCAGGTGCGTCGAGGTCAATCGGGCCTTCATCGGCTTCAATGTCGTCTTCAGGCGCTACCTGTGTGCTTTCCTGAGTTGGTGCCAGCGGCACTTCAGGGGCAGCAACGTTCATTTCGTCAAGTTCCATGACGATTACACTCCGTTAAAGGACGGGACGCTTCGCAGCGCTCCATTCGGTTGGTGTAGGAAGATGCACAGATGACCCGCTGTGCCGGGATTGGTTATGTCCCCTATGCTGCCAGCAGCAGGAACGCCGCTGCCTCATCGTCCAAAGCCATTGCGGCCCGTTCCATGATGGCAACGAGGAGCGCAAATTCAGCTTCGATGTCTGCTATGTTTGGCCCTTGCATCATTTCGCGAATGATGGGCCGTGCTTCAGCCAATTGTGCGCCCGTCAGAAGCCCGTCAGCGGCGATCCGCTTGACAATGCGGTCAGTGGCTTCCTTGACCTTGCGAACGCTTGGGTTGGGCCTCTGTGTGGCCTCTGCCGCTATCCTGGCACGTTCATCAGCGAGATATTGCGCAAGACTGTCACGCTGCATCTGCTTGAAGCGTGAAACCGGGATGGTAGTTCCCGGCCAGTTGACCTCAGGCGGTACGACAACCGGATCAGGTGGCGGGGTTGCCCGTTGTCCTGCAACGAATAGCAGGAGGGACATTTAGGATCACTCCCAGCCGTAAACGGGTTGCCAGACGAAATTGATAACCTGTGATGCCGTGGCCGTGCCGACAAGGAACTTGCCGACAAGTTGGACAAACTCACCGGGATTGACGAACACCGGAGCATCGCCAAGGTCAACGAAAAGGTCGCCGCCCTGCGGCTGTGCGCCGATTGCAGCACCTACTGGCCATGTCATGATGCCCAATGCAATGCGTCGAGGTGCCTTGGCCGCTGCCGCTTCTGCCGTGGCAAGCGACACAGCAGTGTGACCGAAGGCCAGCGCGAACTGAATGGTTGTTGCCGTTGTGGCCACAGCAGCGCCAAGGTTGACAGCCGACAAGCGAACGCCACGCAAGACCAGTCTGCGGCCCTGCACGTTAGCCGTGCCTGCCGGAACCTGATAGGACGCCCAAATGCCGTCTGTAGCAGCCGCAGCCGCAGCCGTGACCGCGCCCTGACCACCAAGGCCAACCGGCAAGTTCGCCGTTACAGCAGTGTTGGACGGTGCCGCAGCAGTCGGGTTGGTGGAGTTGGCATAAGAGGCAAGCGAACCCATCGTGCCGCCCGAAAGGCCCTGATACGAGCCAAGAACACGCTGGCCCATGACCGAAGCCGTGACCGAAATACCCGTGCCGCCAAGCGATACAGTGTAATCCTTGACGATGAGCGAAAGAGCCGCACCAGCAGCGCCGCCCGTAATGGCATGACGGACAGACACCGGCAGCGATGCCGACATGAAGGGCTGGCCCTGACCGACAGGCGTGTCAATCTCGGCATACAGAACGCCGTCAATCCAGAACTCAACAACGCGCTCATGCACCGCAATGATGAACTGATAGGCGCGGCTAATCGTGTGCGTGAAGTCAAAGACTGCTGTTGTCGTTTCCGTGCCGTTCGAGTTCAACACACCCTGCAAGCCTGCCGATGTCAGCCGGAAGAACACACCATCCGAAGGTGCGTAGGGGTTGGATGTCGAAGCGCGGAACCCGCCAAAGTCAATGATTGTGTTGGTCGTGGCAGCAGCCGTGAAAGCCGCCGCAAATTCGAAATAGAGAACGGCCTGACCGACAATGGGAAATTCCGCATATGTCGAAAACAGCGTGCCGGTCGTGGTCGTGGTGATGTTGCCCGAATTGGTCGTCAGGCCAGATGCAGACCACGAATTGGCCATGGTCGTATTGCGGTAGTTATGTTTGCCAGTGTTCTGAGCCGTGTAATTGAACGTCTCAAAATCATAGACCACATCCTGAGCCACGCGCAGGCGGGCATCATCGTCAGTCTCAGGCGAGGAAATGTAACGTTCGCCAGTGATGGTGCCGGGGTCATTCTCGGAGAAGAACGCCACGCCAGCAGCATCAGAAGCCACCGAACCGCTTGGGAGAATGACCTTCAGCCGGTTGGACGCATCAACTTCAGCGCCGTTGCCAGTCGTTGAGCCGCGAATATTCGCATCAAGTGCCATGTGTCATCACTCCGTGTAGGCCCAAACCCACTGCACAAGGAACTTGCCTTGCAGTTTTTCGGTGGACCGTGCGTAAATCGTAAAGCCGACACCATTCGAAGGGGTGCCGCATGTCAGGCCCATCAAGGCCGCTGCATATCTGTGGTCTGATGCCGTGTGATCGGTCGTTGTGCTGTCGGCCATGAGGTACGCTTCAGCCTTGGCAGCGTCCGTAATCTCTGTCTGGCCGGTTACTGTAACCGATGCTTCATTTGAGCCAGGGAACGCGCCGAAATCAATTTCGACCGAACCAATCCCGGCAGCCATCAGTTAATGACCTTCCGAGCGGCCACAGGACGACCCTGTGCATCACGTTCCAACACGGTCGGGGCGGCAATCAACTGTGCGACCGCTTCCAATTTGTCGTTATTCTGCTGTGCCGATTGCGCGACCAACTGTGCAATCATCGTGAGGCCCTGCATGATGGCTTCATTTTGCACATCAGCACGGAGTTTCATGACGGGCTGGCCATCGGGGCCAATCTCTTCAACCCCATCATCGGCCATCAGCTTGAGTTGCTTGTCTTGCTCGATCTGCTGGCGCTTCAATTCGAACTGAGCAGCCGCCTTTTCGCGTTCGAGCTGGATCTTTGCCTTCTCAACTTCGATCTGCAACTGCATGTCAGCCTGTTTGGCTTGCATGTCGTTGGACTTGTCGGCCTTGAGGGCTTCGTTTTCCTTCTGAAGCTGGTCAAGCATCTGCTTGCCTTGCTCCATTTGCTGCTGGATTTCCGGTGGCACTTCCGGTGGCTGGGTCATCTTTTCCAGCTTCTCGGCAATGTCGTCAGCACCCGGCCAATCAAGGTTTTTCGCCAGTTCAGGGCCGATAATCGGGGCAGCAGGCGGGAAAGCGCGGAGCAGTTCCGTCATCTGTGCGGCGGCTTCTTCGCGACGAGTGGTGAAGGACGGACCGGCCTTGACAACAACGTCATACTTGCCAACCGACAAGTCGTGCAGCGCCATCATGGCCTCTTGCATTTCCTGCATGTCGCCTTGATCCGGCTGGCCGCCTTGCTCCATAACGCCGCCGTCTTCCATTTCCTTTTGATAAGGCTGGTTAACCGGTACGTTCTTTTCCTTGCCGTCTTCGCCAAGGACACGGATGATGCGTTCGCCCGTGTAAACCTTGGGAATGAGATCCACGATAATGCGGCCAGTGTGCCGAATGGCGCGTGTCACGTTGTCAATGAAGTGATATGTCGCAACATCACCCTCACGCTGACGAGCCATGATAGCGCGGCCACTGGTTTCATTCGACCGAGCGCCAAGGCTGGCGTCATACATGCCGATAATGGCCTTCATGTCGTCGGCTGCGTTCAATGCTTCCTGAAGCGCACCACCAGCGGGGCCAACATCAAGGGGCTGACGCTGCGGAGGCTGCGGGCCATCGTACTCAAGGAACGGGTGCGAAGCGCTGTTAGCCGTCTGCCAGTTCGGGTCGCTATCAGCAAAGCCCTTGGGCCCGATGAAAGGCACACGAGGCGCAAGGGCGACCAACTCTGTCGCAGTCGTGCGCCAATAGTTGAACATCCGCTGTGCGTCTTTGGCATTGTGGATCAGGCTGCGGAAATAGCGCTTGCCCTGAAGAATGATTTCATCGCCATAGACCGGGACAATCGGGATGTAGCACCCTGGCCATTCGTTCTCTTCCAGCACTTCCGCGCCGGTCATGATGGTCTGCGTGACCTTCTTGGCCATGATGGTGCGCCGGTTCTTGACAGGCACCGCACCGCTTTCGATCATCACCTGAAGGTCAGGCTGCTTTTCGATGTCTTCCATCGAGAACACGCGACCGTCAGCCAGTTGCAAGATGTCCTTCTCGACTTCCTCACGCTTCCAATACTCGGCAATCAACACACCGTCATCGTTAAGCCAGTCGGTGCCTTCGCAATCGCTCCAAGCATCGCCTTCAAAGTCAACGTCAGCCTTGCCTTTGTACTTGCGCTTGAACTCAGCCTTGGAAATGCGGTCAGTGATGAAGCATTCATCCCAATCCGAACTGTCAGCGCTCGTGCTGTTGGGGTCGCCATAGACGCTGAACTGATTAATGATCCGGTCAATCTTGATGTCGAGGTCGAATGCGTCCTGGTAGGCGTAATCAATCGACACGCGCCAATAGCCGAAGCCAGACGACACCGCCTGTTCAACTGCCGTGTCATAGGCCACATCAGCGCTGGACGTGTATTCGATGTTACGGACCAGACCAGACAGGACTTCCGCTGTTTCAGGGTCGGCCTTGCTATCGACAGGCTTGACCGTGATGCTTGGCTTGTTCTGACGGCTATCGTTCACGACCTGACGGATGAAGGCGGGCAGCTTGTTGATAGTCAGTGCGGGACGCTGTTCAGTCTGGCGTACCTTCAGGATTTCATCGGGCCACTGCTCACCCAAGCGGGCAAACTTGATGTCCTCGAGCGCTGTCTGGCGATTGTGAGCCTCAGCATCACGGCACATGTCAAAGCGCTTGCGGATTGCCTCAAGGTCTGTGTCCTTGCCCTTCTTGGCGGGCGCTTCCTTCATGTCGGGGCTGTCAGCAACGATCATTTATCTACCCCATCCAGCCACCGGCAACAGCACGAGGCCGCGCCACCTTTGGCCTGTCGTGTTTCTCGTTCGCACCCATCACGCCGTAGCGAAAACTGTCAGCGCCATGCGAAGCTTTGTCATGCGCCGGGTGCGATTTCAAAACGCCCTTTTTTTCGTCAAATTCGGCTTTGTACATGCGCAGGCGGTCAAGCCCTAGAAGGCAATACTCTTTGTCAAACCAGAACCGGTTAAACTTCACCCGCACTGTGTTAATGCCATCGTCAACGCCGTGGCGAGGCACAATCTCACACCGAAGGCCACGGCCCTCTAGGTAGCTGGTTCGGCTCTTGCCTGTTTGCAACTCGCGGGCTTCAGCGTCATGCGGCAAATAGTGCCGGTTCACATCGAACGGAAGCGCCTTGATCCAATTTACGTAGTGGTCAAGCCCTTCGCCGTTGTTCTCGTAATAGCGTAGGAAGTGCCATTCCTTCCCGACAACTTGAAAAACCCAAATGGTCATCATGTCGCCAATGCCCAAGTCCCAAGACGCGTACACATCTGCGGCCTTGTCATACGGCACTGATGTAATCCGGCCTTCTTGTTCGGCTTGATCAACGTCCTTGCCGTAGTACGAACCCTTCACAGCAGCGTCGAAGCTGCATTCATATTCCTGTGCGAACGCTTCAGGCGTCATCTGCCTTTGAGCGTCCTTGAGTTCATCCGCATCAATCAAGCCTGTCTCTGAGGCCCTGAGCTTGCTTGAGAACCAATCCTGCTCGACTTCGGCAAGTTGATGGATACGGTAAAACTCGTTCCGGCCTTTAGGCGTACCGATAAACGTGGCCCAGCCCTTGCGGTCACTGAGCGCGGGACGAATGACCTCACCAATGGCGCGAGGATCGATATCACCCGCCTCGTCAATGATAGCACCATCGAGGTAAAGCCCGCGAAGACGGTCATAGTTGTCAGCGCCATACAATCGGATGCGAGCGCCATTATGCGGGAACCTGACCCACAATTCGCTTTCCGAAACTTCAATGCCTGGAATGCTGGCCGTGTAGCGCTTGAGGTATGACCACGCCACATCCTTGACCTGAGTATAGGTCGGACCAATGTATGCGAAGCGAGGCTCAGTCTTGGTGCACTCTACTGCCCGCTTGATCAGGTCTTGAATGCAGGCCACCGTCTTGCCAGCGCGACGATGTGCGACAATGCAGGCCCAGCGTTCAGAGCGTTCAAGGTATGCGCGGAATGGCTTGCGAGGGATGATGTCAAGGACAACCTTAGACATCGCCACCAATGCGGGCGATAATCTCAACAGGCCCGCCGCCTTCACCGCTCAACTGAACCGGGATCAGCTTCGGATAGATGGTTGCCCAGAAAGCCTTCTCGTTCTCAGGCGCTTCCTTTGCCCAATTCACAAGACGGTCAACACCACCGAGCATGTCGGCTGCTTCGGCAATGACTGCCTTGGCTGATGCGCTTACCTTGTTCTGTGAACCCTTGGGGCGGCCTGCGCCACGTCTGACAAGATTGTCATTCACTACTTTATTCACGCGACACTCCATTACGGTTGGTGTCAAATCAAAGCCAGTTGGATACCCAAGCCTGCTTTCATCAAACTATTTTGTATTTCGGTGCATTTTCCTGTTGACTACCTACAAGAAACTTGTATGTTGTTCATATCAACAACGCAACGGAGTGACGCAAATGACCATCACGAGCAAAGAACATTACGACATGATTGCAATGTTCGAAAAAACCTTCAAAGGCTCTTTCCGCTTCGATAAGGAACCCAAGGAACTCTGGTCTAAGGGCCGCGTCTACCAAGACGGTTCCGCAAACACTTGCTTCCTGGCATATCGCCACGGTTATTCTTATGGAAAGATGGAGGCAGCATGACCCCAGAAACCTTCACCCGCTGGCTGGCCGACATGAAGTCGGCTGGCATTGCCCGTTCCGATGCAGAATGCGGGCGCTTGCTTGGCGTCTCTGCTAATTCTGTCGTTACGATGAAGTCACGCGGTGCAGACTTGCGAACCGCCCTTGCTTGCCGTGCTTTGCTGCACAGGCTTGAACCGTATCAGTGAAGCCGCAGACGGGATTTGAACCCGAACCGCCCCGATGCTGCGGGGTGTACTACCGTTATACGAATGCGGCGGAATGGTGCCACGACCCTTGGTGTCACTACCAACAAAAGGAGACCCGTGAAGTCTTTTTTGGAACAAGGGCCGTGGCGGCGGTCGCTTTACCCATCGTCTTGTTAACAGACTTTGGTGCGCCGCAAATTACTTGGGCGTCTTGAGGCTTTGGATCAACGCCTGCTGCAAATCCTTGCCGGAAACTTTAGGCCAATCGCGAACGCGGGTGACCATGGTATCGTGTTCTTTCCATGCGTCACGGTTCTGCTTACGAGCCTGAACTGCGATCTGCCGGTGCAAAGAGACCATATCTACAATACCCCACTATCTAGTTTCCACGGTTAACTGATTTGCGGTTAATTGACAAGGCTGTAAATCACCCGTCCACAGGCGATGTGGGAAGGTGCATCCAGTGCGTAGGTTCCCCGTTCTTGTTGGTTGATGCCGCATACGAAGCCTCGCACCACATCGGTTTTTCATCCACTTCCTCGCCAGTTCCGAAGTCCACCCACTTCGTTACATGGGTCGCCGTCCATACGTGAGGCGCTCCTGTCAGCAGGCACATGACATTGAAGTTGGCAAGGATGACAGTCACATCATCTGGCACAGTCTCTATTGGCTGCCACTCCATCACAGACCATCCTTTTCAAAGCAATAAGCAACCGTCTTGCCGTACCTATTGGGCTGGGTCTGTTCTAGTTTTTGTTTCGCCGCGTCACATGCCAGCAATGAGGAAAACTCAGCAGAAGCGGTCGCGTGGCCGTCATCTGACAGAACCATCCATATCAAAATGAATTTTCCCATCACCACCCCTACTTCATCATGAAGCCAGCGACAGCGCCAATCAAAAACCCAATACCGCAGCCAAGGGCAACGCCATTCGCGAACAAGTTAGCCTGCCGCGATTTGCCGTCCTTGATTATGCGCTCAATGTCGGCCAGTTCTGCCTTCACCTTGTCCTGCCACATCGGCACGTCAAGAGCCGCTCGGTCTGCTACCTCACTGGCAACTCCATCCTTGACCTTGTAAAGACGGCCTTCCAGCGTAAATGCGAAATCGTTGTTCGTGTTCATCACTTGTCTCCTATCCCATAATGCCGCGCCAAACTTGCCAACCCTCTCCTGAGCAACGCCATCTGCGACATCGGCATATCACCACATGCGTCCTCTTCGGTCACACACACGCTGCGCAAGGTTGCCTTGCTGCCGATAGGGCACGTGCCAAGAACCGTCTCAGTGGCCACCCATGCCGCTGTTATGCGGTCAATCCTGCGCTGTGCTGTATCGTCATCGTCGCCCTGGTGGCCTTTGACCTTGAGCATGTTCTGTGCTTGCACGGTCGGGGTCACGCCTAAGACCGTCACGCTATAACGCCACACATCATGGGCATACCTTTCACCCGCTTCAAACTGCTGCTTGGTGATGTGCTTTGCCATGTAGAGCCGCCCTAGGAGCGTTCCGGCAAGGTCGGACTTGGCTTGGTCCTCAGTCATGCCGAAAATGCGCTGGCGAGCATCTATGACCACGGAACGGGCTTCCTTCTCTGTTTCCTCTCTGACGAAACTTTCCTTCCGGTTTCCATTGGCATACCGTGGACCGGCCTTGCGGGGTCTGCCGCCCTTGCGCTTTCGGCTGAGTGCTTTCATTCGTCACGTTCCTTAAGCCAGGGTACTGCTTTTCGGATTTCAGTGATGAGGTACTTTGCGCTGTCCACTTCATTGAAATGGCCCCTGTCATCAACGAACTCTTCCACATATGGAAGGCATCGGGCTAACAGGTCTTCGAGGTTGGCTGTGTGGTCGTGTGGCTTGTTGTTGAAATCATCAAACGCCACCCACCCAAGCGCAGGCGTCCATATGTAAAGCTTGACCTTGCTCATTTCTTCAACCTTTCCCGCACCAGTTCGGCATATCCTGCGATGTCTACCCAATGATCAGAAAAATCAGCATCACCAGCGACAATACGGCCAATCTTGCCTGCAATCGCATCAATGGCCTCACGCTGGTAATCGTGTAGGTCTTGATATTTCCCATGCGCACGGACTGCCCGCTTGATGGCTTGGGATACGTGTGAATTGATGGTGAAGTCACCATGTGTTTCGGAGCGGGTTTGGATGATGGATGGGGCAGACATATTTCCCACCCATGCCTTTTCAAACAAAGATTTGTTGTGCTCATTCAGCCTTCTCTCTTGGTATTCTTGGTTCAACGTCTGCTGATCCTTCACAGTATCAAACTCCCCATATTCATACTTGATCCGTTGGGTGTTGTGCATTCCATCAGCGTCGAGGGCTGCGAGTTGTGCGCGGTCTGTGTTCATGCGCCAATCCTCTTCTTGTGCTGTTCAATTCCCCACATCACGGTTGAATGGTCGCGCCGGAACTTCATGCCAATCTGCTTGAAAGACAGGTCAGGGCGCTGAATGAAGACCTCATACATGCACTCTTGCCGTATCGCGATGAGGTACTTGAACCGATGCTTGCCGATGATTTCGATGGGCGGGAATGGGAAGCCATGCTTGGCCATTACCTCCAAGATGATTTCGGACACCTTCTTGCGCGGCGTCAGGCTTGCGTGCATTTCCTCAAGGTCAGGGTCGTCATCGGGCGCAATAGTAATGACCTTCGGCAGGCGCTCATTCATTTCTGCCTTCAGTCTGGCTTCGGCTTCCTTGCCTTCCCGTTCCTTGATCATCTTTGCCAGCATTTCACGCTGTTTCTGCTCTTGGCGTTCAGCGGCAATGCGGGCGAACTCTGCTTTCATGAACGCGGTCTGTGCGCGGCGCTTGGCTTCCCGAATGTCAGCCTCTTCCTGTTCGCGGCGCTTCTTCTCAGCCATGATGCGGTAATATTCATTCGTCGGGCGCGAGATAACGCCAAGCCTGTCACGCACTGCCTTTGCATGTGCAAGCTGTTCGGCTGCGCTGGTGAATGTTTTGGCTTCCATGTGCATCATGTTACGCGCTACCCTCTAGTTCATGGATAAGGACTGTTACGGGCGCTCCATCTGGCACCCACTCGTAAGAAAGCTTGCGGATATACTTGTTACTGTCGTCGGGAATAACGCCTGACTTGACCAACACGTCACACAAAGCCTTGTCGAGGTTCCCGGCATCACGGGCGCGTTTGTCAGGTGCGACCAGCCCAAAGGCTATGCTGACTTCACCACTGGCCTTGCGCGGTTTCTGTGCTGCGATTTCCCATAGTGCTTGCTCTGTCCATGTCTTGTAACGAGCGGTAGGCACACGGCCACGTTTGGGCGCGTTTGTGAAACACGCTGATATTGGTGGCGGCAAGCTGGACAGGGTGAGCCGGATCATAGCAACTCTTCCTGCACTGGCTTAGGAGCGGGTGACTGCACAAAGAAATCGGGCTGTGCGTATGCCTTGCGGATGCGTTCACAGGCTATGTCAAAGTATGGCTCGTGCTGTTCAATGCCGATGAAGGAAAACCCCTTCTTGACACATGCAACGCCTGTTGTGCCGCTTCCCATGAATGGATCAAGGATCGTGCCGCGCTCAATTGGCAAGTGGCCTATGCACCACTCCATCACGGCTATCGGCTTTTGTGTCGGATGAAACCGTTCTTTTTCGCGAGCGCTCATTCCGTTGTTTGAGTAAACAAACTTTTTTGGAGCGGCACCGCTAAGGTTAGTCCAAGCAAGTTCGCCATCGCCATATGTCGGCATGGTCTGGCATTTATCCCACCAAAGCCATTTCCCATTTACCGGGAGCAAGTCAGAAAAGTATTGCCCGCCCCAAATTATTTGCACTGGCGCACAAGAAATCATTTGAGAGAAAACAAGCGGTTGAGGTCGATTTAAATCCCAATCACCATCATAGGTGCGGCGAGGCGCAACGCCGGATCCTGAAAACCCCTTGTCCTGCTGTATCCCATAAGGCGGGTCTGTCACCACAGCATCAACCTTGCCAAGGTGCGGCATGATTTCCAGACAATCGCCAAGGTACAGGGCGCAGGACCCTATAACCTCAATACGCTTTGCGTTTGGAACATGGGCTGTCATTCGCCAGTCCCACAGTCTTCAGCGCAACGTTCTGCTTGAAAATTGAGACCTTCACAAATTGCGTCAACCGCAATGTCTTGCATGTCCTTTGGTGCTTTCGTCGTGAAAGCTACGGCCTTAACAACGCCATGCTCAATCAGTGTTCCCGGCCCATCTGTGATTACAAACTCGTACATCATCATCTGTCTCCTGAGAAAAAATGCAGCATTCGCGCTGCTAGGTGGGCTGGCTGTTTGGGAGGATCAGGGGAGCCAGCCATGGAGAAGTCTAGTTACTCGGTCGTTTGCGTGCTGCCATGGCTTGTGCGATCCATGGGTATTGTTCGTCGGCACTAACGAGGACGTTGGTGATTGTCTTTTCGCCGTAGTGGTCGATCAATCTTGCTAACGCTTCATCCATCCGCTTGATGGTTTCAGCGTCTTTCCGAATGCGGGCGATGAGCCTGTCAATGATTTCAGAAACAGAAAATCCAGACGCGCCGCCCTCTGTTGCTAATTGGGCGATGACTTCTGCCATAGCAATTAGCGCAGCCGTTTCCCCATCCCTACTCATGCTTCACCGTCCTTGTCAGTTTCCGAGTTAGCCATAAGAGAAGCCAAGCGAAGAATGTGCGGGTTAGCCGCCATCGCCTTTTCGTGTTCAAGTGCCTTCTCCATTCGTTCGGTGGCTGCTTGATATGCCTGTGCCAATCTCATGAAGTTGGACATCAGCATGTCGGACACTTCACGATGTCGCAGGCGAAGGAGAAGAGCGGATGGGACGCCGTATCTACGTTCCAGGCGGTGGGCAGCGGCGTCGATAGTGTCGCCCGGCCCGCGATGTTCGCGAGACAGAAGCCACCCGGCCATGTCCTTTGCTTGGTTGATGTACGCGGCACTCATTTTGCTCTCCCGTTCGGTTGTTTTGTTTTTCACGTCAAAATCCTTCTGCTTTGTTGGACCCGTTCAAGGAGTTCCAAATCATGCAGAAGTCAGTCTCATTGGGTGCCGGACCTATAGTCCCCGATCCGGCACCCGGCCCGCCGCCTTGGGAGGCAATCGCGGAAGTTAGTCAGCGCGTCTTGCGAAAAATTTCGCGCCAAATGGACGCCAAAGCCCAGAAAGACAGTGACCACACAAGCAATGCGGCAGGAATCCCGAACACAAAGATGAAAACAACGTGCCCTGCCGTCATTGGTCCAGTTCCCGCCTCACAGCCTCAACCAGACGCGGGTCATCCCCGTCCACCATCAGGCTGTCGTGGTCTTCAGCCTCACGCGCATTTGCGGCGCTGAGTGCTACTGCTGCCCATGCTACAATCCACATGGAAAGGCCAAGGGTGAGGAGAAGGACGGATGTCATTGTGCCAACTCCCACGGGTCGTCAAAGGGCGTAACTTTGTTGGCTCCAAAAATGTCAAACGCTTCTGGCGTTTCTGAATAGCCACCAAGTTCGTCGGCCTTCTGGTCCAGTTTTTTCTTTTCCCAGATGGCTTTTTGAACCCTTGCGGTTTTGTCACGACCAGCGTTAGCGTCAGCGGATAGCCCATGATAATTCATGAAATTCTGCACGGCGCTTGTCCGTGAGGCAGCCCAAATAGGAGCGCCCAAACACATCGCTATTTGGTTTGCAGTCATCCCGCATTCCAGCCCGCCGAGAACCTGAGCCATCTTCTGTTTCGTTGTGGAGGTTTCCCAAAATGTCATTGTGCTGTCTCCACAATCGCTTGGTTCTTCCTGCGGAATGCCATTTC
>JACCDR011448253.1_pt1 | contig 38252 bp, 52 predicted proteins | sample 7446431 | NCBI WGS metagenome assembly JACCDR01 (sample SAMN15323443, study PRJNA562643) | freshwater metagenome | isolation source: river surface water | place: USA:Blue River Watershed | collected 2017-08-17 | reverse complement strand
TGATGGTCGTGCGGCTTCTGGACGCTGGATGCTATGCGCAGGCCGCCCGCGTGATTGCGGACATGGACGCGAAGCTGATCGCGGAAGGCTACACGCAACAGACCGCCCGCGAGGCGGTGGACAGGGACATCATGCAAGCGAGGTGGGTGGGATGAAGGACGTCCCCCGCTACGGCCAGCGCCGGATTGACCTGATGCTGCCGGAGTGGAACGCGCTGCGGGAGTTGGTGTCAAACACCGCAGACAAGGAATTGCAGGACGCCTTTGCGCGCTGCGATGAGTGGATCGGCTGGGCCTTCGGGGAAGCCGGGATGAAAGGGAAAGAGGAATGAACAAGACAACTGTGCGAGCCATGGTGGCTCGATACAATCGGGCAAAAAATCTCTGCGTCAAAATGCAGTTCTGCATGGAGACTGAACCGGAACTGCTGTCTGGTAATCAACTGTCATTTTTGCGTGAATCTGCGCATGAGCTGGCTCAGTGCATCCACGAATTCAACGCCTATCGAAACGTGATTTTCACGCACGGCAACGCGAAAGGTGACGAAGAATGAGTGACGACAACAACGAAGATCTGATCCGGCGCGGGGATGCGCGGGATATGTGCTTGGAAGAGCGCGGGCCGAAACAGATGTATTTCGACAGCGCGCACGACGAAGGCTATTTTGACGGCGCGCAGGCTTGCTTTGACGCCATCGCCGCCATTCCCGCCGCCGACGTTTCGGCGCTGATTGCCGACGCCCGCGAACAGGGCGCGCGGATGGCGCTGGAGGCGGCTCATGATCTGGTTTTGCAAGGCAGCGTATGGGCGCAACCGAACATGCCGACCACAGACGAGTGGCGTCGCGGACAATATGATGCCCGCCGCTCCTTAGACGACGCCATCCGCGCCCTTGGCGACGATCCCGCCTTCATCGCCAGCGTGAGGGCCGGTGGATGAGCTGGCCCTTCAATTTCAAGGGCATGATCCGTCCTATGATGGCTGGAACGTTTGCGGAAAGCGACCGCATCGCCAAGAGAAAGAGCATTCCGATGGTCGTTTATCTGCGCGCGCGCCGTGTAATGGTGGACCCGTGCGAGCCTACGTGGATGCGGGAACGCGCGCAGAAAGACAAAGCATCTGCGCGCGCCGCTCATTTTCGGCTGAAGGTGCGGCAAACATGACCGCGCGCGCCACCTTTACCGAGGCCCAACTCGCCCGCGCGATCCGCGTTGCCGAGAAGACCGGCAAGGTGGCGAAGCTGACGACCGACGGAATTGTCTTCCTCGACCCATCCGCCGTGCCGCAAGGTGCCAAGCAGGAATCGGCGGTGGATGGGTGGTTTAGGGAAAATGGCGATGATCCGGGTTGACGGCATAAACAAGGTCCGCAAGCGCCTCGCCGACGGCAGCGTCCGCGAATACCACTACGCGTCCAGAGAGCGCGGCGCGGTGGCCTTCTGGAATAGCGGCATGGCCTACGCCGTGGGATCCCCGGAATACCTCGCCGCGCTGTCTGCGGCCCGCCCGGTGGCGGAGAAGGCCAAGGGGCTGTTTCGCGGCCTCGTGCTGGACTTCCTCGCCAGCCAGGACTTCACGCGCCTTGCCGTCCGCACTCAGGCCGACATGCGCGCCTCGATCTTTCACCCCAAGACCGGGATAGACGCCAAGTTCGGCGACGGCCCGCGCGCTGTCTTTGATGATCCGCGCATCCGGGGCGTGGTCCTGAAATGGCGCGACGGGATCGGCGGCAAGGTCGGTGACGACCGGATGCGCCACCTTCAGCGCATCGTCGGCTGGGCGCATGACCGCGGCGCGCTGCGGTTCAACCACCTCACGCGGATGCGCAGCGTCTATCGGTCCAACCGGGCGGAGGTGTTCTGGACCGACGAAGAAATCGACGCCTTCGTGAGGGGCGCGCCGCCACATATCGGCCGCATCCTGATTGCGGCGACGGAGACCGGCCTTCGCCCGGGCGATCTGGCGCAGCTAGGTCCGGCGCATATTCACCCGACGCCGCACGGGCGGCGCATCGTGATCTGGACGGCCAAGCGCAAGCGGTTGGCGTCGATTCCGGTGACGCCGCGCATGGCGGCCCTGATCGACGCCACGCCGAAGGGGCAGGCGCATTTCCTGGTAAACAAGGGCGGCCAGCCGTATCAGCACGAGAACTATCTCGGCGACGCGGTGAGCCAGTGGCGCGACCGGCTGAAAATGCGGTCTGCGCTGCGTCTGTATGACGCGCGGGGAACGGCTGTGACGCGGCTTCTGTGGGCCGACGCCAGCCTGAAGGAAATCGGGACGGCGATGGGCTGGTCGGTCAAGCACACGTCGGAAATCATCGAACGCTACGCCGCTCTTTCGCCTGAAATGGCGGATGGCTTGGCGGAGAAGCTTGAGGCGGCGCGGGGTGGACGGTGAACATGCTGCAAACCGCGCTGCAAACCAGAGAGGCCGAAAATCGGCTAAGTGCTGGTCGGGGCGACAGGATTCGAACCTGCGGCCTACGGTTCCCAAAACCGTCCAGAAGCTTGGCGCGGCCTGCGTTTTTCTGCAAACCGGGGCGGTTTCGCCCCATGACGCGCCAAGGGCTTATGGCCAAGGTGCAAACCGAAAGGAAGGGCTGAAATGAACGATACGCAGGACAGGATTATGGCTTGGACTGATGACGGTGAAAACGAATGGGTTTCTGTGCCCGACGCTGAGTTTGTTCCGCGCGATGCAATCGAATACATCCGCGCGGACCTTGTGCCGCGATGGCAACCGATTGAGACCGCGCCGAAGGATGGCTCTTTCGTGCTGTTGCGCGGCGGCAGATTCTACTGCGAGGAACGGCATGGGACTGTGGAGGTTCCGCAGGTTGCGTCATGGGTAAAGGACGGCAGACATGGGGATTGGCTGATCGTTGGCTTTGATGACGGGCATGTCTGGGCAAACTACAAAGACCCTACGCAGTGGATACCGCTTTTCGATCTGCCCGAGGCCACCGAATGACCCCAGCGCCTGATGTGGTTTGGCGCTCTGCCTGCGGGCGGGCGCGGATTGAGGAACGGCGCGGGCTGCTCTGGTGCTACCTCGACGGGCAGCACGTCGCCACGCAACTCAGCCTGGACGCGGCGAAGGCGAAACTGGCGAAGATGATGGAGGCCGACAAGTGAAGGCGTTTCTCGGATCAATCGCACTCTTGCCGCTGATGCTCGGGCGTATGTTCGTGCCGGTCGCTGTTGCTCTGGCGCTTGCGTTCGCCCTTGGCGTCCTCGTCGGGTGGACGCTTCACCCCTAACGCCACCCCGCCCCGGCCTCAATAGCCGACAGCGCGGGGACGCAATCCACCCGCGCGGTTTCGATGCTGTCCCCGGCGAGCGCGGCGGCACAGTCGGCCAGCATGGGCCGCGCCCGGTCAAGGACGGCGGTTTCGCTCTGCGAAGTTACGCAGCCACTCGCGGCGGTCGTCATCAGAAGCATCGCGCAAATCCGGCGCATCGTTCATCCTTTCATGAGCCTTGAGCGCATCCCGCGCCTTGTCCGCTTCGATTTCTCGGCGCACGTCGCGCCCCTTGTCCCATCGCGCCGCGCCGATCACGGCCAGCAGCGCCGCGATGCCAGCCAGGAGGCGGCCAAGGCGCGAGGTCAGGAAGGCCCAGAGGGCGGTCATTGCACGTCTCCCTCAAGCAGCCGCATTGCATCTACCACGCGCCGTTGCAGCCACTCGAATTGTTCCCTCGTGGTGACGTCGCGCGCCCAGGTTTGAACCCTGCCGTTCTCCCGGATCGCAATGAGGATATCGGCCTCCTGTGCATGGCGCTTTGCAAGGCGTTCGGCAAAGTCAGGTCCGCTGCCGCCGTCCTGATATTCCGGCGTGGTGTCGGTCGTCGGGCCGTTCTTCACGCTGTCCCACCACGCGCCCGGCTCTGATACATCGCTTTCACAAGCGCGGCAGACAGCCGACCCGTCTCCGCGAAGTTCAAATGACGCACAGCCGCAGTTGCAGACCCAGATCAGATCACGGTCGGTCGTTTTCGGAGTGAAGGAAATAACGGTCATTTTCCTGCCAGCCTTTCCAGCGCGTCTTGGTGCGCCGACGATATACGCTTGATGATGGCCGTTGAAGTGGGGGATGCTTTCACTTCGCCCAGCCCTTCCGGCGCGCGATGGCATAGAAGCCTTCCGCCGCCGCCCCAAGGACCGCGCCGACGACAAGCGCCACGTCTTGGTCCATGGCAAGATCGGCCCCGACCTCGTGCGGGATCAGGCCATAGGCGACAAGCGCGCCGGAGACGTAGCGCAGAAGGATGCGGGCAAGAACGGGGATCAGGTCTGGCATTTCGTCACCTCATGGTGTAGGGTTTCAGGGTGAGCGGCGGCGTCGTTGCACGGATGATCCCTGCGGGGACACATCGAGGTCGGGAGGCTCTGCGTAGCGGGGCTGCAACCTTGGAAACCCGGACGCAGAAAAGGCTAGCGCTGGCCGTCCCGCTCACTTCAACCATGCGTCCAGCGCGCCCCACGCCAGCGCCAGAAGCCCGACGATGGCCGCGATAAGGCCGCCCTTCGCCGCGACAGGCACAAGATCAGACTTGGACGGCGACCCCGTGTCGGGCCGCGCAGGAGCGGCAGGGCGCGTGTCGGCCAAGGACAGGGCGAACGCCTTCACCTCGTCAACGCGGCGTTGCCATCCACGCCCGAACGTCCCCCAGGTCTTGAGACGCTTCAGGAACGCAAGCCGGAACCCGACAGCCCGCTCGATCACGGCGGGCGCGTATTGCGCCCGTGCAGCCTCCAGCGTGGCAGGCCCGATCTTCCCGTCTGCCGCCACGCCGAGAGCCTCTTGCAGCCACTTTGCGCCCCGCGACGGGCCGCTGTTCACCGCCGCGTCAAAGGCCACCATATCAAGCCCGCCGGGCAGGTCGTCGCCGCGCACCTTGTCCCAATAGCCGCGCCGATAGATGGCTTGCAGTTCTGCGTCGCTGATGTTCCGCAGTTCGTCCTTCGTGACCTTGCGGCCCTTGAATTGCGCGTAGGTGCCGATGGTCACGCCCTTCATGGTCGCGCCGCCGGGGTCCTTTGGATGATCCGCCCAGCCGCCCTCATGCTTCAGGACTTCGGCAAGGCAGCGTTCGAAGTTGTGTTTCATTCCTCTACCTCCGCGATAACGGTCAAGGGTTCCAGCCCGGGCGGATCGGGTGCCCATGTCGTGACAATCCTTGCCGGGCCAGCGGGCAGCGTCGGGCACTCGCCCCACGTCCACCAGTCAAGCGTCACCGGATCGGGCAACTCAGCATCCGGGCTATAGGCAATCACGCCCGACGACATGGCGCAGTCGTCAACCCACCCGGTCCCGCGCCGGACCTGAACCCGAACGCTGAATTCCATGTGCAGCGGGCGCTTGATTTCCCGATCAACCGTCAGAATGGCGCTTTCACCTTCGCGCTCTGCCGTGAGACTGTTGACCGCGAAGAAGTCGGACAGCGAAGCGCGCGGTGCCAGCGAAAGGCCCGTATCGACCCCGAGCATGGCGAAGGCCAAAGTCATCACAAAGGGGAATGCCAGTCCGTCATTCATGGGGCCAGTCCTATGATCTCGATCAGGCGCTTGCCGACGGCGACGAGCACGAGGCCGATCACGGCCCACATCTTGCGCTCAATCGCCGCCGCCGCCGCCGCCGTGGTTTTCATCTGCTCTTCCAGCCGGATAACCCGGTCTCGCAGGTCGCGGTCATCATCGTTTCCCATTCCTGCCCTGCCAGCTTACCCATGCGCATACCCAAGACAGCGCCCCTGCCGGGATAGCCATCGCGACCAAGAGCGTCCCGCTTGCGCCTGCGGCAATCGCAGCCGTGGCGAAAAAGAGAAACAGCGATCCGAGAAGCCACGCGCCAACGGCTGCGATGATCGGCCAGCCCCAAGCGCAGCCGAAAGCAGCGGCCCCGGCGAATACGATCTGCGCAGCTACCCATCGCAAGGCCGGGATTTCATACACAACCGGGCCGTAGAATTCGGGCCTGATAGGTGAGCCGCCGTTGACGACCACGCCGCCAAAGATGCACGCCATGGCAAGCGGCGCGGCGAAGAAGATCGCCATTGCGGGGCGGAAGCGTTCAAACATCACCGCTTCCACCTCCGCGCCACGCCCGCCGCCATGATGCCCGCCATCGTGACCATCGCCACGGCAAGCTGGCCGCCCTTCTGGCCCCATGCCGTCACGCCGATGATCCCGCCAAGCGTGACGAAAGCGGTGTCCTCCACGGTGTCCAGCCATCCGGCTTCCACGTGCCAGATCAGGATTTCCCAGCCGACGAGATACGCCACAGACACGACAAGCAGCGCCTCCCGCCGCATGTCCACTTCAACCACGGCCCGCATGATGACCGCGACGACAGCCGTCAGCACAAGACCAAGCAGAACGTGCCCAGTCTGGTTTGTGAGCCAGCCGTAAGCGTCGGTGAGGAAGGCGTCGGGGGAGAGGTTCATGAGTTTGCCGAGTTGATGAGGGCGAACGTGATCGGCACAGCCTCCGAACGGCTGCCCGCCGAGATGTTCGTCAGCCGAACCCGGAAGCGGCCTGCGCTGAACGAGACGACTTGCGCCGTGTAGTTCGTGCTGGCCGATTTGACCGCGACGACAGGGATCGTCAACGTGCTGATGGCCGTGCCGGTGACTTCAAAGTCAGCAGATGCACCCGCCCCGAGGGCTGAGTTGTTCGTCGTAATGTCGCCCGTCCGGTCGTCGCCAATATCGACAGCAGTCGTCTTGCTGGTCAGCTGCGTGACGGTTCCGCCAATCCCCTGCCCGGTCGCATAGCCGAAGTTCCCCGCCGCCAAGACGTTGACCGCGTGAACCGTGGACCAGCGCCGGGACGCCAAGCCGAGGGAATAGGTGTTGTCCGCGTCGCCATAGAACGAGGTCGCGTTCCAGACAAAGCCGGTGCTTGTCCCGTCATAGGAAATCACCCAATTCTGCGTCGCCTGGTTGAATTGAAGGTAGCCCAAGACCGTATCGGAAGCGTTGCGGCTGTTCAGGCGCGTGACGGTCGGGCGCGCCGCACTCTGCACGACCCAATCAATGTCTCCGCGCGCCCGCAGATACCATTCCTCCCGGACGCCGGTATCCTGCGATGCCTCCTTGCCCGTGAAGACGGCATGTGCCGAGGGGTCATGCGATGCCGTATCCCATGCGTCAACGTCGGCATTGTAGAGCCTGGAACGGGCCGCATCTTGGAAGAACGCGACCGTGTTCAGGCTTTGCTTGCGCGGGTTCAGGAGTTTCGGCGAATACAGGTTGACGAAGGACGCCGCCCCGTCGATCTGCACCGAAATGAACCCCTCCCGCGCCCGGCAGGCGTAGGACGACAGCCGGAAGCCGCGCATGTTCAATGCCGCATTGGTCGGCACGAACCGCACGTGCGACCGCTGCCCGAACCCCTCAAAGAGCATGTTGTCGAGGAACAGGTTGTTGTAGGTCCGACCATCGGACGCCGTGCGGCGGATTTCCATGCCGTCCGCGCCGTAGTTGACGACATAGCAGTCGCTGAACGTATGGCCGCGAAGGCCGCCCGCGATGATGAGGGAAGGCGTCGTCTGCGCCTTGTATCCCGCGCAAGCGCCAGACAGTGAAGCCCACCCGGTCGCATCGACCGCGCCGTATGTTGCGGTGTTGCCGCTGATCCCGGTGATGGTGGCCTTCAGGTTGTAAAGCTGTTCCGGGCCGTCCATGTCCCCGCCATGCGCAACCGTCTCGCCGTTCGCAAAAGGCATGGCGTCATAAGTGACGGTGAGCGGGTTCGTCGCCGTGAAGGAAACGACATTCGCCGTCACGGTCGGGAAGTGTCGGAAGTCATTGCGAAGATAGGTGCTGTTGATGTGCGAAGTCGCCGCGTCAATCGGTTCGCTGTGGGTGTAGGGGATCGGCAGGACGTTGACCCCGGCGATGATGCCAGACGGCGCGTCTGCGCTGTTCCACCATTCGCAGTCGATATACGTGCTGCTTTCCTGCCCGTAGAAGTAGACCGCCGCATCCGTGAAGAACCCGCGCGTCCGGCAGGCGTAATAGCCCACATGGTCACAGAACCCGGTAGAGCCGCCCGTTGTGGACCGGGCCGCCACGATGCCGAACGCGGGCGGATGATCCTCGCTGCCTTCAACGGAGAAGTTCCAGTAGGTGCCGCCGCGCGACCCGATGGCCTCCCATGCCACAAGCCCCTCCGCCTCTGACACAATGGTCATGTCGCGGAATTGCCAACCCCAAGAGGTCGTTTCGGTCCAGTCAAGCGGCACAGTCGAACGATACCGCAGCCCGAGGCCGTCAAAGACGATGGCCCCGTTCTTGTTGTCAGTATCGAGTGCCTCAATCGCCGTGCGATAAGCCGCAAGCGCGATGTTCAGCTTCGCGCCGTCGTCCGCCGTGCCGTTGCCTGCGCAGCCGAAATGGAGGGGCGTCCAGATTGCGGGCGGCACAAAGCCGGGCATGTCGGGGATCGTGGTGGTCAGGATCGGCGCGCCGATGTATTCGAGCGGGCCGACCGGGTAGGACTGCCCCACAACCGGAACCCATCCATCGGCAAGCGCCTGGATTGCGGCGGCCCGGGTTTCGAAGGTCTCCTGCCCGCGCCATGCGAGGTTGGAAGCTGAACGTGCGCGGGACATCAGAGGATCCTCCAGTCGGTGTTGTCGCGGTAAACCAGCACGCGGTTCGACCCGCCGCCCGCGACGACAGAGCCGCGGGTAGTGGCGTTGGCGTCGGTCACGAAGGCCTGCGTGCCGGTGGTGATGGGGACGCCCGATCCGGGCAGGGCTGACACGGTCAGAACCGGCAGGGCGGCAGGGTCGAGAATGACCGTCCCGCCCGAGGTCCAGCTGGTGACGGCCGAGAAGTTGGGGAGCGTGGTGGTGGTGCCCAGAAGCTGCGCCTTGACCAGATGGAAATCACGTACCGCGCCGGTTCCGGTGAAGGCGAAGGTCCGCGCGGTGTCGTTGATCCGCCCGCCATCGACGTATGCGCTGAAGTCTTGGTTGGTGTTCAGCGCGATGGCGAAGGTCTGGAACTCGGTGTTCGCGTCCTGCGAAAAATCGCAGCCATTCAGCCACAGGCGGCGGACGTAGTTCAGCGAGAAGAAGCTGGCCGTGGTGTCAGACCGCGCCTCGATCCCGTTCAGGACAAGGTCATCCACCTGATGGATGGTGCAATGCGTGGTAGAGGATGCAGACGCCAGGTCGGTAATCAGGTCGCCCGACAGTTCCAGTCGGTCCACGCCGCCGCCGAAGATGATCTGGCCCGGCACGCCGCCGGTGCTGGTCCGCTGCCGCCCGCGAATGTCCGCGGTGACGGTTCCGAAGTTGTGCTGCGCCCGGTTCGCCGCGTTCGTCACGTCGGGGTTGCCGGTCATGTAAAGCAGGCGCAGGGCCGCGCTCTGGTCGTCCAGTGCGGCGGTGATGTTGATGTTGTCGCTCTTGAGGCCGGAGCCGATTTCCGACGTGGAACGGGTGTCGTCCAGCGTCACGACGGTGGCGCACTGGCCGACAACCTCGCCCGCGAAGGTGACGTTCTTCCAGACGACGTCAGACGGCGAAGCGGTTTCCGCCCCGCCCAGGTCGCGCTGGCCGCCGATGCGCGCGAAGTTCGCGACGGTGGACGACGAATAGCCCGGCATGACGACCACGCCGTCAGACGCCTGGTTGCGCCCGCACCACGAATAGGTCCGCGGGGCCGCGTAGAGCGAGAACGCGTCGTCCCCGGCGCGGATGCGGTGCGCACCGATCAGCAGTCGCCGGACCGCGCCGACGTGGAAGCCATCGGACCACTTGCCCGCGGCGCTGGTGTCGATCTCGATATTGCCGCCGATGGTGATGTCGTGGCCGGAGAGGTAGGTGGACCACGCGCCGACGGTCGCGTCGTAGGCCGCGGCGAAGTCCACGCGGTAAGAGCCGGTGACTTCGATCCTGTCGCCGATCAGCAGGTTCCCGTTGCCCCGATTGCCCGCGACGCCGTTGTCATCGATCCACCAGTTTTCCAGCCAGATATCGCTGGCATCCCACGTGGTCCGCGCGTTCTCGGTCTCGAACAGCCATTGCAGCACGCCGACGGTGCCGTAAGCCCCGCGGCGCAGGCGCGCGCCGTTCAGGTTTACGCGCCGATTGGACGGGCAGATGACCGGCTCGGCGCAGCGGAAAATCTGGCCCGGTTCGCCCTTGAGGTAGGCATACCCGGTCAGAGCGGCGTTCATCGCGTCCGCATCGTCCGCGGTGCCGTCGCCCACCGCGCCCCACTGGCTGAAATAGGCGAAGTCGCGCCCAGGGCGCACGTAGGGCATGGCCGGGAAGAAGGCAGCAGGCGCGCTAAGGCCCGTGAAGCTGTAGCCCGCGGCCCGGTATTCGCGCCCCGCGACGATGGGCGTCGGGTCTTCGTTCGAAAACGCCGCAAGCGCCGGAATGGTGGAGAACGCCGTGGCGCTGTCGTCCGCCGCCACCTGCCGGAAGGTCACGACGGTCAACTCGTCGTCCTCTTCCGCCGCGGCGGACAGGGCGATCTCGGTCGGCGACTTCGTGAAGTCCGCATCTTCTGACAGCAGAACGCCGTTCAGGAACACCTGCGTCATCGCGGTGGTCGAAAGCAGCAACCCCCCGTCGTCGGTGCCGCTGAAATCGGTCTGCCCCGCCGCCGCGGTAAAGCGGTAGGTCTCCATGACCACGCCAGCCGCGACGGTCACTTCGTCGACGATTTCCTCGACCGTCGGCCCGGTCGTGATCTGCGAACCGTCCCAGACCATGACCGGGGCCGCGGACGGGCTTCCGCTGCCAAGGTCAACGGGAAGCGCCGTATAGCGGTTTCCCTGCCCCAGAACGACGCGCGTGGGGGCGGTTGCCGTCGGAAGCCCCGACGGGTCAATGGGCAAGCTGCTCATTGCGTTTCCTCAGATTTTGGGGTGTCAGCCGAAAGCGATGTTGACGGTGCCGCCGTCGAAGGCGTCGGTGCCCGTCGTGGTCACGCGGACCTGCGTCAGAACGTCGGAGAGCGTCTTCGCGCCGCCCCCGACGATGGACGAGAAGTTCGTCAGGGACTCGAAGCCGGTCGCGGTGAACACCCACACGTTCCCGGTGTGCTTGACGATCTCGACCGTGCCGGTGAAGCCGTAGCCCGCGTTTCCGGCCGCCACGGCAAAGCCGCTGGTCGAGGTGACATTCGACGCCGTGTCAACGATGCGCGTGCCGCCCGTGTAACCGGTCGTCTCGAAGCCGCCCGCGTCGCCAAGCTGGATCAGCAGATTGTCGGTCCCGGCGAGGGACAGCGCGTTGAACGTGAGCGTCATGCGCGTGGTGCCCGCGGGAACGCCCGTGAAGGCAACCGGCGTTGACGTGGTCGGTGTGGCGACAGTGCCGACAACCGGGCCGGGGCCGGTCCACTCCGGTTCCGTGCCCGCGACGTTCACCCGCAGCCCGGCCATGGCCCCGCCGACGGCGAGGCGCGTCCAGGCTGAAGCCCCCCGCAGCGCCAGATCGCCCCGGGCGGTCGGGTTCGGCACGCTGATGATCTCGCGCCATGCGCCCCAAGTGCCGCCGACCATCTGCCGCTCGTAGGTGAAGGTCGAGTTTGCCGGGCGCAGCGACATGGTCGCTTGCGTCGCCGACTGCCGCCCCACGTCGATCTGGCCGGTGGTGGCCGCCGTCACGCCGCTCGGGAAGGTGCCTGTGGTCGTGCCGTCGAAGCGGTATTCGCCGCTCGGAATGGTGGTCGCGTCGATACTGCCGATCAGCGAGGCGTCGGCGGTGAGGCCGATGCCCGCGCCGCTGACGATGGCGCGCAGGCTGGCGTCCACGCCTTCCATGGCGGCCTGCACGGTGCTGAAGGGGATGTTCGGCGTCGGGGCGAAGGAGATGGAAGACGCCGCAGCCCCAGATCGAACGGACGCCGCCACGGGGTCCAGCGTGGCAATGATGGCTCCCGACGGTTTCGACAGCACCACCTTTGCGGACGGATCGACAAAGGTCTGCGGCAGCACGCCGTTGCCGTCCGCGATGACCGGGTTTGTCAGCAGCGCGCCGTCCGCGTCGAACACGTCAATCAGCGTGTTCGTCCCGCTGGCGAAAAAGGTCGCCCGGGCCGCCGCGACGGGCAGGCCGTTTTCGTCAAACACGCGAACGGGAAGCGGGAGGGCTTGATCCGCCATGGGGAGGCTCCTAAAGTCCGGGGATGCATTGGGCTGATCGTCTCGGATACCGGATTCGCGGGCCGCTCTTAGCGGGCCTTTGGGTCCTGTATCCGGTCGCCCTCTTGGGCTTGGGTGGGATGGTCAAACTCGCGGCGACAAATTGGCCGTGGTGGGTGACAGTCCCCGTTATCGCGGCGCTTCTGCTAGCGATCCTTGGCCTCGCGTCGCAGATAGATACCCTCCGAGAGCGGCTCCACCGCTTAGAAGCCGAGCGACGCGAAGGGCCTCCGCATCCTTGAGGATTTGCCCGGAAAGGGCCTTCTCCACGATGGCAAGCGCGGCTTGCGCCTGCGGCCCGCGGATTTCGGTCAGCGCACGCGCCACCTCGCCAAGAACACGCTGCTTTTCGGCCAGCGCGTTTGCCGGGGTTTGGCGCGTGACCATCTGGACGAATGACCGCAGAGAACCGCCGATTTCGCCCTTTGCCGCAGACCCGACCACGCCGTCAGCCTGCGTCGCCTCGAATGCGGCCCGGCGCGCCTCCCGGCGTCCAGTAGCAGAACCGGTCGCAATCGCCGCGCGCGTGCCGAATTGCTTGCCGACCGTGTCGATCTCAGACAGCAGACGTGCCGCCTTTTCCGGCCCAAGGACGAGTTCCAGCTTCGTCCGCGCGTCCCGCGACGAAAGCGTATTCAGCAGCTTCAGGGTCTCGGTCGTGTCAACGCTCGGGTCGTCATAGGACCGGCGCACGCGCGCCAGCACGTTGTCCACATATTCGCGGATGCCCTGCCGCGCGGCTTCCTTGGACGCCACGCTGCTATCCTTCATCAGCGCCGCGACGTCCTCGCGGGTGACAGACGGGCCGAACATCTTGCGGCCCATGTCCAGCGCCTTGTCTTCGGCGATCTTGTCGCCGCCCAGCTTGACGGCCGTCTTGTAGGCCGGGGCCGCTTCGGCGATGGCGTCGCGTAGTTCCGCCGCCAATTTGTTCGCACGGATCGCCTTCGCCGTCGGGCGGCCGAGGTTGTCCACCTCCGACCCGACAACGCCCAGGGCCTTCTTGATTTCGTCAAGCTGCTGCACGTTCGGCATTTCGACAAAGCGAACGGACCCATCGTCGGCGATCTGCGCCATGATCTGCCGATTGCGGATGCCCGCGGCCTGCATGGCCTCGTTTGCCTCCTTGATGGCGGCAGACAGCGTGTTGTCTGGAATGCGCGACAGAACGTCCTCGATGCGCTGCCCGGTCGCGTCCGCGTAGTTGATGGCCGTCGCATAGGCAGCGTCATAGGCCTTCTGGCGCACGCCTGCGGTGCGCTGCGCGATGGACTTGGCGGCGGTCTTGATGCCGCGCGGCACGCCGAGAACCGCGTCCATCACGGTTTCCAGCTTTTTGCCAGCCGCAGCGGCGCGTTTCGACACCGCCTCAATGCCAATCCGCGCGCCCTGCCCGCCGCCTGTGATGGCTGCGTCAAGGGCTTCACGGGTCGGAATACCCGCGTCCGCAAGCATGGCGTCCGGCCCTGCCTTGGCGATGTTTGCCTGTGCGGACGGGAAATCCAGAGCGTCAAGATCAGGCTTCAGCGCCCGCGCCGCGTTCGGAGAGATGCCGAGCGTCTTGGCGATGGTGTCAACGTCCATGCCCTTCAGCTTGCGCGCGACCGACTGGAACGCCGCCCCGATGGCAGGCGCTGCCGCACCAACCACACCGCCCATCGCCCCGCCCAGCATGGCGTCGCTCAGGGCCGTTTGCCCGCGGTCGCCGTCGTTGCCGCGCCCATAGCCGGACACCGCCCCTTCAACACCGCCCGCGACGGCACCTGCCCCCGCGCTGGCCGCGACCTTGCCGACAAGCGTTGACGGAGCCGCCGCTGCGATGGACGGGGCCGCCGCAAGCGCCATCGGAATAGCGCCCGCAATGCCCCCGCCGATCATGGCGGCGGTGGAGGCAATCGGACGCTGCCGGTCCATCGCCGCTTGGCTGGCCCGCATTGCATCGCGCGCGCCTGATCCGAACATCGCGCCGACCGCCTCGTCGGCATATTGCCCGACGAAGGGCACGCCCTGGACAAATTTTGCGGCAAGGCCCGGGGTCTGGGCGAGCGTGGACTGATCGAAGCTGTCGCTGGACACCTTCGCCGGGGTCGCGCCCTGCATGATCTTCTCGATCTGCGCCGGGTCGTTGGTCGAGTAGGCCGGGCTCGCAAAGGACAGTTTGCCATCCCGCCCCCGGATGATGCGACCGCCGTCTTCCGTGGTGGCGACCACATCCTCGACGTAGGACGAGGCCTTGGCGGCCTTCGCCATCTTGGCAAGGCGCGCGGCGCTTTCCTGATCCCCGGCAGCGTGAGCCGCGCGAAGGGCGCGCATGATGTCTTCGTAGTCAGCCATCAGGGCGCTCCGTAGAAGCGAAGGAGTTCATCGTCGGACATTTGCGCGGGTGATGTCGGCGCAGCCGGGGCGGAGGGCGCGGCAGGCGCGCCGCCCGGCCCGAAGCCAAACTGCGCCGCGTTCGGATAGGCCGCCGCCTTCTGCATGATGCCGGAATAGATGCTTTCCAGTTCCGACAGCGACCGCAGGAATTGATCCGGCGTCTGCGCTTGGCTCAGACTGGACAGCGTGGCCCCAAGGAGCGTCAGTTCACGCTCCGAGATGGCCCCCAGCGCGCCTCCGGTCGGGCTTGCCGCCCGCATGGCAGACAGGGCGTCAAAGGCCACGTTCGCCTCGATGGTGTCGATCAGGGCGCGCGCGTTCGCTGCATTCGTCCCGCCATACCCTGCGGCCGTCTGTGCGCCGAAGCCCGTTGCCGGGTTGACGACGGACGCCCCCGCAACAAGCGCCTTCAGGTCGTTGATCTTGCCGAGAACGATAGACGCGGCCTGCGATTGCGACGATGCCGCCGCCGCGTCCGCCTTGCTGGTGTCCTCAGGGCCGCCCGGGATGCGCTCCATCCGGTAGCCCGCGGGGCTGTTCGGGTCAGGGACAGCCGCAAATCCCTGCGGCACGCTGCCGATCTGCGGCACAGGTTCCCCCGTCGGCCCGGTGTTGACCACCACGCCCGGGGCCTTGGTATAGCCCGGCAACGGCGTGACGCCCGCCGCCGGATTGCGCGGGTCGGTGAACATGTAGCCCGTCGGCGCGCCCTTGGTCGGGTCAATGGTTTCCGGCGTCGCCGCCTTCAGCGCCTCTGCCATGCTCATATACGACATGGCCAGCGCCTGCCGCTGGTCGAACGCCCCCACCAGATGCGGGGCTTGCTGCGCCATCAGCGCGTCCCATTCCTGCGGCGTCTGGATTGCCAGTCCCATCTTCACCGCGCCCTCGATCTGCGCGGCCATGGCGGCCTTCTCCTGCGCGGATGCGGTGCGGGCGAATTCCTCCACCTGACGCTGTTCCGCGCGCAGGCGCATTTCCATTTCCTGCCGCTGGATCCCCATCGACTGCTGCTGCGCCTTCAAGGCGGTGGCCGCCTGCGGATCATACCCGGCCAGCGCGGCCAGAGCGTTCTGATCGCCAGACAGCAGCCCGCCGCCGTTCGCCTTCAGCATGGCGTTGTATTCTGCCTGCCGCGCCAGTTCGTTCCGGCGCGCGCCGGTCTCCATGCCCGCCGACAACGCCGCCAGCGGGTTGACCGGCTGGCCTGCAAGGATGATCGAAGAGTCCATATCGTCCCTCAGGCAATCGGGGTGAAGTTCATGCTGTTGCGGTTGAAGAACGCCGCAGGGTCCAGCGCCAGCGCGTTCAGGCGCAGTTCCGGCTTGGGCGGTTCAGCCATCATCGCCAGCGGGTTCTGGCCCGGCTGCGGCGCGCCGTAGGACGGCAGATCGGCCAGAGCGTTCCGCCCGCCGCCGCCCAGATACTCGCGCTCACGCCGCGCGCGGTGCTGCTCTGCCGGGCGGAGAAAGCTGTTGACGATGGCCGCAGCCGCCGTCGGAGTGTCCTGCGCCGCGCTGATCTTGGACCACGCCGCGGCCTCCGGCCCTTGCAGTTCGTAGACGAGAAAGTCGAGTTGCAGGTTCGGGTCCGACACGGGCACGCCGCGCTCCGCCGCGAAGGCTTCCAGCGCGCGACGACGCGGGCCGGTCCACTGCATCAGGCCGTAGCCCCCGCGCGACCCCGGCACGATGGGCGCAATCTCGTTGATGTCGGTCTTCAGCCCGCTTTCGTCCATGCCGTTCAGCGCGAACGCCTGGGCGATGTGCGGCGCGATGCCCCGGTCGATAAGCCCCTGAGTGAACCAATCCATCGCGGCCTCACATCCAGTTGCGGGACGGCGTCCACGTGGTGCGCGGGGCGTTCGGCTGCTGGCCGATCTGCTGCTGATAAGCGTTGATGCCGATCAGGTTGTTGATGCCGCTGTTGATCGCGTTGCCCACGCCAATCGCCCCCGCCGCCCGGGCGTTGCCGATGTTCCCCAGCGCGTTGCCGATGTTCGCCGCCGCCGACATGGACGCGTTGCCCGACATGGCCGCCGCGGATTGCCCGGTGTCGGCAAGGCCCGCCAGACGGTTCAGGTAGGGCGTGTATTCGCTGGTGGCGTAGTCCTGCCCGAACTTCAGCGCGTCCCGCATGGTCGCGCCGCTGTAAAGGCCGCCACGAGCCGCCGCCGAAGACTCGATGGCGCTGATGCCCTGCCCGAGCCGGAAGTCATAGCCGGGCGTCTTGGTGAAGCCGCCGAACTCGCGCCCGCCGACGGGATTTGCCGCGGCGAAGGCCTGCGCTTCTTCCCTCGTGGCGAAGTCCTGCCCGCCGACGCGGAACCGCATCGTGCCGCCGCCCGCCGACATGCCCGGTGCACCCATGCCGCCCGCCCCCGGGGCACCAGCCGCGCCGGGAACCATGAATTCCTCGATCTGCGGAAGGGTGCCGCCGATCATCGGCCGATCCGCAAGCCCCAACTCGGAGAGGTAGGCTTGCAGGCCGATACCGCCGCTTGTGCGCCACGGCGCAAGGTCGCCGCGCATTTCTGCACGCGCGGCCTCTTGAGCGGCAATCTGATCCCGGCCAGCCTGCTCTTGTCGGCGGCCCGCGCTTGCTGCGCCGATGGCTTGCACCCCCGCACCGATAACGGTCGGGAGCATTGCTCCGATGGGCATGTCACAGCCTCCATTCGTAGATCAGGACAGGATCAGGCAGCGCCAGCCGTCCGCTTTGCTTCATGCCGACGCGCTCCGCGAACCGGCACACCGCCCGGTTCCGCTCGTGAACCATGGCGACAATCAGGTCTGGACTCAGGTCCGCCCATACTTCGGCGAGGATTGCCCTCGCAGGCTCCACCAGACGGCCCCAGGAACGCGGTTTGACGCCAAGATGGGCAACCACCACCCCCGGCCATTGGAACGCGTGGAAGGCCCCGCAGACGTCGCCCTGCGCGTAGTAGGTCGCCCACTCCGGCAGCGGGCCGTCGAGGTGAGACGCCCGGCGCTGCGACGGATGCGCGAAATACGCCTCCGCCGCCTCCCGCGTGATCCTCATTCCCAGCCGTAGGTCGGTTGCCAGATGTAGGTGATGGTCTGCGACGCCGTCGCCGTGCCGACGATGAATTTGCCGACCAAGGCGATAAACTCGCCCGGGTTCACGAAGATGGGCGCGTCGCCAAAGTCGAAGTCAATCGCGCCGCCCTGCGGGGCCTGCCCGATGGCCGCGCCAACCGGCCACGTCATGATCCCCAGCGCAACCCGGCGCGGGGCCTTCGCCGCAGCACCTTCCGCCGTCGCCAGAGATACCGCCGTGTGCCCGAACGCCAGCGACCACTGGATCGTCGTCGCCGTCGTCGCAACCGCAGCGCCCGTGTTCACCGCGTCGATCCGCACGCCCCGCAGCACCAGACGCCGCCCCTGCACGTTCACCGTGCCCGCGGGGATCTGATAACTGCCAAAGATCAGGTCAGTTGCCCCAGCCGCCGCCGCGTTCGCCACGCCCTGACCGCCAAGGCCCGCAGGCAGGTTTGCCGTGAGCGCCGTGTTGGACGGGCTGGCCGCCGTCGGGGTCGTGCTGTTCGGATAGGTCGCAAGCGACCCCATCGTGCCGCCCGACAAGCCCTGATAGCTGCCGTAGGCGCGCTGGCCCATGATCGAAGCGGTCTGCGCGATGTTGGGGCCGCCAACGCTGATCGTGTAGTCGTTCAGCACGAACGACATAGCCGAACCCGCCGCGCCGCCGACGATGGCATGGCGCAGGCCCAAGGGCAGACTGGACGACATGCACGGCTGGCCCTGCCCGATAGGTGTTTCCATCTTGGCGTAGAGCGTGCCGTCAATCCAGAACTCCACCTCCCGCTCATGCATGGAAATGATGAACTGGTATTTCCGGTTGTTGACGTAGGTGAAGTCGAACGGCCCCTGCACCGTCTCCGTGCCGTTCGAGTTGGTCACGGCAGACAGCCCCGCCGACGTCAGCCGGAAATGCACCCCGTCCGCGGGGGCATAGGGGTTCGCCGTCGCCAGCCGCGCGAGGCCGAAGTCGATGATCGTGTTGGTCGTCGGTTGCGCCGTGAAACTGCCTTCGATCTCGCAATACAGCTGCGACGCACCCAGAACGGGGAATTCTGCGTAGGTCTGGAACGACGTCCCCGTCGTCGTGGTCGTGATGTTGCCCGAGTTGGTCGTCATGCCCGCCGCAGACCACGCGTTCGTCATGGTTGTGTTGCGGTAGGCGTGCTTGCCCGTGTTCTGCGCGGCGTAGTTCAGCGTCTCGACGTCGAAAATCGCCTCGTGGGCAATGCGGAACCGGCTGTCATCGTCGGTTTCGGGCGTGCCGAAGTAGGGCGTGCCGATGGCCGCCCCGTCGTCGTTCTCGGTGTAAAGCCGCAGCCCGCCAACGTCCGCAGGCGCGGCCGCATCGGGAAGCGCGACGCGCAGGCGGTTGGTCGCCGTGACCTCTGCCACGTTCCCCGAGATATTGCCCTCAAGCCGGATGCCAGCCATCTCAGACGCTCCATTCCCAACGCAGCCCGACCAGCCCGGTCAGGCGCAATTCCGTTGCTGCCGTGATCGTGAAACCGCTGCCGGTCACGTCGCTTACGAAGGCCGACACGTGCCGCGCCAAGATGACCGCGTGTTCGTAGTCGGAGTGATCCGCCGTCCCCTGCGCCACCCAGGCCCGCACCCGCGCCCCTGCGGGAACCGTCGTAGCGACGGCGACCTCGACCACGTTCGTTCCCGGTGCCGCGCCGAAGTCTGCGTTGACCGTTCCAGAGGCCGAAGCCGTGACCCACTCGGTCGCATAGTCGGTCTCCGACGCCTTGCGCAGGACCGCCCCGGTAGCACCGCCAGCCGCCACGCCGGGGCCTGCCGGTCCCGTGTCGCCTTGCGGCCCCGGATCACCCTGCGGGCCAGTCGGCCCGGTTGGCCCGGTTTCGCCCTGCGGCCCTTGTCGGCCCGTCTCACCGCGCGGCCCGGTGGCACCCGTGGCACCCGTCGGGCCGGTGGCCCCGGTCAATCCCTGCGGCCCGGTCTCGCCGCGCAATCCCTGCGGGCCAGCCGGTCCGGCAGGTCCGGTCGGGCCTTGCGCGCCTTGCGGGCCAGCGGGGCCGCGCCCGGACGCTACAACCGGCGGCGGCGCGGGCTGCGCCTGCACGACAACCGGGCGGCCCGGGCGGGAAGGAACAACCGTCGTCACAGTGCCGCCGCCGTGCCGAAGTCGTGCTGATACGTCTGCACGTCGCTGCCGTTCGTCAGCCGCACCTGATAGACGCCCTGCGCGTAGAAGCCGCGCCGATCCAGCGCGGGCAGGTTAAGCGTGTCGGCGGCCGTCAGCGCGAACGTGACGACGCCGTTTGACGCGCCGGTGGCGGCCACCTCTAGAAGCGCGTCCTCGTCCGCCGGGCGGCGCTTGAACAGCACCGACCCCGTGTAGCCGGTCCAGTCCTGCCCGGTCACCGTGAAGGAGAAAGCGAACGGTTCGCCAATGGCGATGCGGATGGGGGAAAGCGGGGTCACGACAGCGCCGCCTTGATCGCAACCAGTTCGGCCCGCGCTTCCGCGTCCACCGTCGCGCCGCCCGCCGCGTCGGCCACAGCCGCCGCCGCGTTCAGCCTCACCTCAAGCGCCGCCAGACGCGTTTCCAGCCCGCCAAGCGCCAGGACGCCAGCCGTCGTCAGCGTGCCGTCTGCCAGCAAATATTGAACGCCCTTGCGGATCATGCCACGTCCACCTCTGCCGCCGAAACAAGCGGAATGTCCGCATCCGCCGAAAGCCGCACTTCGAAGGCCGCAACGCCCCGGAACAGCCCGAGATTGCGCCACGCGACCTTGCGGTCATATTGCCCGGCCTCGCCCAGATCGCGGATTTTCTCGTCGCCGAACCGCACGCCGTCCCGCGACACCCGCAGGCCAATCCGCGCCCGCCCGCCGTCCGCGCCCGCGTCCCCCAACACGTAGCTGTCGAACGACAAAAGCGACACCGCGTCGTCCAAAACCGTCGCGTCCGCCGTCTGCCGGTCCTGCCCGACACGCGGGAACAGTTCCAGCCGCGACACCCGGAAGTTCGCCCGCTGCGCAACCGGCATGGACACCGCCCGCCGCACGATCTGCTGCCCGAAGTCGCGGCACAGGCCGGAAATCACCGACACGCGGCCCGTGTTGTCGCCGACGTGCCATGCCGCCCCGCGCTTCACCGTCGCCCGCGCCGTCCACGGCCCGCCCGCCTCGTCGCGCTCGTGCCATTCGCCCGTCGCGATGTCGTAGCACCACGCCGGGCAGTCGCGGAAACCGATGCACAGGAAGCCATGCCCGCGCCATTCGTAGTAGAACATGCGCTCCGGCACGTTCTCCGACAGCGCCACTTCCACCGGGGGCGTCGAAACGGGCTGCATCTGGCCCGCGAACAGATAAACCCGCCCGTCGTTGCCGCAGAACGCCAGCCCGTTCGGAAACTGCGTCACCAGCCCATAAGCGCGCAGCCCGACTTCCGCGTCTGCCCCGCCGATCCGCTGGAACGCGTCAGGCCCGGCAAGCCCCGTCCGCGCCCATTGCTCCAAGCTGTTCTGCTTGAAGATCACCAGCACATCCTGCCACGTCACCGCGCGCGTGATCGGCTGATCCGTCGTCTCGGCCGACGCGAAGTCCAGCCCCGAGAACGTCGTCGGATCGGCCAGCGCAGACCATTGCAGCCGCCGCCCGCCCCGCTCCGTCAGGATCGTATAGCCGCCAAGGTATGCGACCGACCCAATCGCCGTGATCGCGCCGGTGGGGGGCGCTGACAGCGTCGTCCCGTTGAAGACGCGATAGCCGCCGTTCGCCGCGATGGTGACGTAGCCGGTATTCACCGCCAGCCCCGACGCCTCGCTGTCCCCGAGAGACGCAATCTCCGTCACAGCGCCCGCAGGCGTGATGCGGGCCAGCACGCCGCCGCAGAGCGTCATCAGATCGTCGTTGAACGCCACCATATCGCGCATGAAGACGCGCCCCAGCGTGGCGAAAGCGGCCATCCCGGGCACCGACCGCAGCAGAAAACCGCCCTTGCCGCCCGGCATGAGAGGCTCACGGTAGAAGTTCACCAGCCGCCCCGACTGCGCGCCCGGGAAAAGCGCGTCACGCGACGAGCCGGAGGGGGTGAAGTCAACCTTCACACCACGCCCCACATGCCATAGCGCCGACGGCGGCGCAGGACGGACGGCATGGTCGCGGTCGGTGTGTTCTCGAACCACGCGGCAATGGCGTTTTCATGCTCTCGGACGGGCGGAGCGGCGACAAGGTTGTCATGCGCCAGCCGCGCGGCCAGAACGTAGACGACCGGCTCGATCAGAGCCGCGTCGTGCGGGAAGTCGTCGGTCATGGCGGCTTCGACATGCAGGACGTTGATCCCGCGCGCCTTGAAGCCGAACATCATGTCGTTGTAGGCGGCCAAGCCGTTCTGCGACTGCGCGCCCGTCATCGGCTCGTCTTCCGAGACGACGGCAATCTTGCGATAGGCGCGCTCGATGATGTCGCGGATGGTCGCCATGGCGCTGCCCTCGCGGAATGAGATGAGGCGGCCCGAAGGCCGCCCCGGTTGTCAGATCGTCACGAGGTGAGGCGCATCCCGCGGCGCGGATCGAGAACGACGGGCTTCCACAGCATGTCGAAGCGGATGTTCTCGGTCAGCGTGTTGCCCTCGACCCAGGACGAAACGGACATGGTCACGTGTTCGCCGGAAACGGTCGAAGTCTTCAGGCCCTGACCCGACGGGATGTCCAGCGGGCGCGAGACCAGCGCAATCGACATCGGATCAAGCAGCAGCGACTGGCGATAGGCGGTGCCGCCGGTGCCGGTCTTCACGGTGATGGCCGCATTGTCCGCGGGCGCTGCCGTGACCGTCTGGAACGCGCCGCTGGTGATGATCGGCGGCGAGATGGTCAGAGCCGCCGGGCCGGTGGACGCGCCGGAGTTGGCGTCAGCCAGCACCGTGAACGTCTGAAGCCGCCCAGTGGACTGCTTGGTGGCCGGGTTCACGGCGAACACGTTCGCGATGGTGAACACGTCACCAGCCTTGAGGATGCCCGTCGTCGAGTTGGTCCAGCCGTCGGTGTTCAGGGTCTGCGACCACGTGTCCTTGGCGGTCGCATATGTCACACTCTGGCTTCCGCCATTCACCAGCGGCGTGCCGGTGGCGACGCCGACGGTGTGGGTCGGGGCGAACACGGTCTCGTAGTTGTCGAAGCCCGCGAACCGACCGACACGCGCGTTCTCCAGCGCGTTCTTGTTGTTGCCGTTGACGTAGGTGCCCTGGATCAGAGCGGCCAGCTTGGCCGAAGCCGTCGGGCTGTGGAACGCCATCCGGCCCGCGGCGGTGTTGCCAGCATCGGTGAAGATCGCGCCAGCATCCGCAAGCGCCGAGAACGTCGCAGGGACGGTGCCGGGCGTGCCGTCGAAGTAGTAGAACTGCGGATACAGCGCCGCGATGGACGCCTCCACACGCTCGGCTGCGCGCCGGGCCATGGGCTTCAGCACCATGTCCGAATAGCGGTCGAAGGACAGCGTGCGGTCCAGCGCCGAGACCGAAACCTTGTTCGACCAAGTCTGGTCCATGGTCACGGTTACGGTGCCTTCGACGATGTCCTCGGCGAACGCCGACAGGTCGAGGTTGTTGTCTTGGCCGAGATACTGCATCTGACGGCGGACCTTGGTCGTGCCGCCGGATTTCAGCGTCTCGGTGTCAAGGTTGTCAACCCCGACGGCCTTGCCGAGAACGAGTTCGTTCTCCATCAGGCGGACAACCTCTTTCGAGATTTCCGCTACGGTAAACATCGAGTTGGGCATGGTTCAGGCTCCTTACCTGATCTTCCCGCCGGACTCGCGATATGCCTTGAACTCAAGGTAAGACATCTTCGCGGGGTCGCGGGCTGCGCTTGCCCCGCCCCTCACGGGGGACACGGGCGGCGGCGCGGTGGTTGATGTGCGCGGCTTCGGCATGGACAGCGTGGCCTCAATCCGGCCAAGCGCCCGCGCGCGATCCACGGGGTTCATGCGCGCGATCTGCTGGGTCACGCCGATGTTGCTGCCAAGGAAGTAGGCAAGGTCTGCGCCGACTTCGGACGAGGCGATCATCATCGCCATTTGGTCGTCCACCACCGAAAGCCCCGCGTTCTGCGTGACAACGGCGTCGAAGTCTGCGTAGCGGCTCTTCGCCTCCTGAACCTGCGCGGAGTAGCTGGCCGCAACCGCCGCGCGCTCCGCCTGTTCAAGCTGGCTGACTCGCCCCTTCGCCTCATCTTCCGCAGCCTTGGCGTTCTCTGCCTCGCGCTGGGTCATCCGCTGGCTGGCAGCCCAAACAGCCTTGGCCGCCACATACTCCATCGGGTCAGGGTATTCCGCCTCGGTCGGGGCCTTGTCGCTTTCCCCCGCCCGAACAATCCGCAACCGGCGCTGTTCCGCTTCCTCCGCCGCACGAAGCGCCGCCTCACGTTCCTGCCGGATCGTTTCGACCTGCTGCTTGCGCGCCAGACGTCGCTTCTGCGAGTCCGAGAGACCTTGTTTGCCGTCTTCGCCGCCCTCGCCGTCAACCTCGGCCTCGGGGGCCTCCGTCTCGGTCTGCGCTGCGGTTTCAGGCGTCACGACTTCCGGGGCAGCCGTTTCGGCCGCCGCACTCAGTTCGTCCATGGGTATCCTCTCACATGGGTTGCGGGTAGGTCGGCAGCGTCAACTGGCGCTGCATCATCGCAGCCTCCATCGCCGCCTTGGCAGCCTCGGCGCGGGCCTTCTCGGCCTTCGCCTCCGCCTCCACCGCTTCGGCCTGCGCCTTGCGGATTTCCGTTTCAGCCATGGCCTGCGCCATCTGCTGCTGCTGCATCTGCTGCGCTTGCTGCATCTGCATCGCCTGCGCCTGTTCCGGCGACGGCGCTTCTTCCTGTTCGGCAAGCCCGGGCGGAAGCATCTTTCTCAGCCGTTCTGCGACACGATCCGCTTCCGGCCAATCCATCTGCTTTGCCGCAAGGTCGGCAATCCCCTGCGCCATCTGCGGCGCCATGCCCATGAACTGAAGGATGCTCTCACGGCTCTCCTGCCGCTTGGTCTGGTAAGACGGGCCAACCGAAATGCGCACGGCATACTTGCCGACCGTCACGTCGTTCACGGGGACTTGCCCCTCCTGCGACAGCATCAGGTCGTTGATGACGACGATCTTCTCCTGATCGTCTTCGCCCAGGATGCGGACGGCGCGGCGCGTGTCGTAGACCTTCGGGATCATGTCCACGATGATCTCGCCAGTGTGCCGCACCGCCTTGACCATGTTGTCGGCGTAGATGCTGGTCGCGTTCTGCGCTTCCAGCTTCCGCTCTTGGATTGCCTTGCCGCTGGTTTCGTTCGACCGCGCCCCCAAGGCGGCGTCATAGATGCCCGTCGTGCGCTTCATGTCCTCGGCGGACAGGTTCGCTTCCGTCAGCATCGCCTCGGACGACACGGGCGGCGGCATACGCTGCGGCGTCGGGGCCTCGGGGTCGGTGTTGTAGACCAGATACGGCCGCAGCGCCTCATTCGCCCCGGCCCAATGCTCTTCAAGCCCGGCAATCTGCTTCTTGGTCAGCAGATACGGCGACTTCGGCTGTAGCGCCGTGATCTCGACCTGCGTGGACCGCGCGTAGTTGTAGAGCAGCGCCGGTTCCTTGGCGAAGCGGATCACCGACGACCGATAGGTCTCGCCGCCCAGATGCCATTCCTCGCCCGTAACCGCCACCACCGGGATATACCGGCAGGGCACGTCAACCAGGCCTTCCAGCACCTCGGAGCCTGTCAGCTTGGCCCACTTGACGCGCGGCTCCTTGACCGTGCGGGTGGCAACTGGCTTGATGCCCTCGGGCAGTTGCCCTCGCCACAGCACGCCGCCGTCAAGCTGATGGATCGTCACGTCCTCATGCTCGATCCAGTAGTATTCCGCGACGACCACAACGTCGGTGCCGCCCCACCATTGCAACTCCGCCGGGCGGTGTTCACTCGTGAAGTCGGACCCGGAAGCGTCGGGATAGGCGGCCTTGAACGCCTCCTTCGACATCTCCTCGACCACGAAGCAATACTGCGCATCCTTGCGCGTCGGATGCTTCGCCAGCGGGTCGAAGAAGACGGCGAACGGGTTTGCGATGCGCTCAATCCGCACTTCCTGATCGAACGTCAGGCCGGGGCAGTAGTCGTTGCGGATGCGCCAATAGCCCATGGAGCAGGCCGCGGCGCTCTCTGCCGCCTGCTCGTAGATCGACGGGGCGTCGCAGGCGTATTCGATGTGCCGGATCAGCCCCTGGATGATCTCGGCCACGTCCTTCGACGCCTCCGCGTCATCCGGCGAAACCTTGATCGACGGGTTCAGGTCGCGGATTTGCGCCGTCGTCTGCCGAACATACTGCGGCAGGCCGTTGATCGTGATGACGGGCCGCCCCTCGGCCTCACGGATGCGGCGCTCTTCCTCCGGCCAATGCTCACCGACGAGAAAGCGCAGGTCGTCCTGCGCCCGGTCGCGGTGCGGAAGTTCGGCGTCCTGCGCCTCATCCATGCGCTTGAGCGCCGTCGCGAGAAGATCGTCTTTGTTCATCTCGCCATCCACTTCCGACCGCGCGGAATCGCGTAGCGCGACACATCCACAACCGGCTCGACCATGTCGGGGAACAGTTCGGTGAAGGCCCACACCAGCGCGTCCACGCGGTCGGGCGACCCCTGCCCTTGAAACCCGGCGTTCGTCATCTGCGTCATCTGGTTTTCCAGTTCCGCAAACGCGCCCGCGTGCCGGATGCGCCCCTGCTCGTAAAGCGCTGCAATCGGCTCTGCCCGCACATGCTTGCCGCGGCTGGCCCGCACTTCGATGATTTTCGCGTTCGGGGCGACCGACCGGATGGTGTGCGCCACCATGTCGCCACCCTGGTTGACTTCGACCACGATCCCGTCCGCCTGCCACGTCGTATAGAGGCTGACTGCCCGCTTCGCCCATTCCGCCGGGCTACCGCCCATGCTGCCGTCTTGCAGGACGATCCCCGTCTGATCGGTCGTCATGCCCGCGACGATGATGCCGTGTTCGTCGCTGTTTTCGCCATCGGTGACAGCCGGGTCCACCGCGACCACGATCCGCTTGCACTCGGGCGTGCTGGGCAGTCGATAGGCGTCCAACGAAGACAGCGACCACAGCGCGCCAGGCAGGTCGCCCAGGATTTCCGCCTCAAGTTCCTGCCGCCCAAGACGCGTGCCAGCGTAGCGGCTCTGGATGCGGTCTAGGAAGCTGGCCGCGAGGTTGCTGCGGTTGTCCATCGTGCGCCCGCGGGTGACGTGGACTTTGCCCTCCTGCCCCGCGATGATGGCCTTGATGAGTTCAATCGGGCGCGGCGTCGTGGTGACGATCTGGCGCGGGTTCTTGCCAAGGCGCAGGCCGAATTGCGCCTGATCCCACGTCTCCCGCGCGTATCGCCACTTGGCGAGTTCGTCGTGCCAGAGGAAGTCATGCTGCGGGCCGCGAAGCTGATCCGGCTCCGTCGCGTTGTAGGTGGTGGCGATTGCGCCGTTCTGGAATTCGACGGACCGCTTCGACGGGTAGTAGGCGGGGCGCGACGACTTCGGAAAGATGCGCAGCAGTTCCGCTACCATCACGTCGCGCGCGTCTGCCGCGGTTTCAGCAATCAGGCCGATACGACCGGACCGCCCGCTTTCGACTTCCTCCCGCACGGCCTCCGCGCCGGTGCGCGTCTTGCCGAAGCCGCGGCCCGCGAGAACAAGCCAGATCGCCCAATCGCCGTCAGGCAGAAGCTGATCGGGCCGGGCGAGAAAGCCGCGCCAGTTGTAGAGCAGCGAATGCGCCTCTTGCTCTGTCAGGCTGGCAAGGAAGGCGGCGCGCTCGGCGTCTGGCAGGCTAGCCAGCGTTTCGGCTGGCGATGGCATTCAGCGCGTCTGCGAGTTTGGACAGAGAACCGTCTTCGGTGCGGACAGGCGGCATGTCTTCCGCGCCGCCAACCGCGATCTTTTCGCCGTAGACCTTGGGGCGCAGTTTCCCGGCCATCCACTTGCGGGCGTCCACGCGGAGAACCGACCGGCGCAGCGCCTCGCCATTCTCGCGATACCCGGGGTTGTCGGGGTCGTTTTTCTCGACCCAATCGTTCCGTCCGTCGTCGGCAATGTCGAGGATTTCGTCGAACAGCGCGTCAGCTTGGGCTTCCCGCGCGCGGGCGTATTGCTCCACAAGTGCGCCGCCCTTTTCCTTGTCCGATGCCAGCCATTTGAACACGGCCGATTGGCTGGGCATGTTCTCGTCGGTGCAGATCGTCCGCAGGCTTTCGCCATTGGCGATGCGATCACAGATGGCGTCAAACACCTCTTGCGAGAACGGCGTCATGGCAACCTCCGGGCAGCCTCACGGGCCGCCGATCTGGGTTTAATTTTCTGGCAATGCGTTGCACTTGCGGACGCGCGACCCATCCGGGCGGTTCGTCCGTGCGCCCTGACCGCCGCCGGGCTGGTGCAGGTTCTGCCGCCAACATACCACATCTTGCGCGCGGTTCAAGCGGTTGCGCGCCGAACATGCAGCGGGTCGAGTTCAAGCGGCACAGCGCCGCCGAGCGCGTCGATCTCGGCGCTGATGCGCGGGAACATCTGGTCGGCGCGTTCGACCATGCGGCGGAAGCGGACAAGTTGTTCGGCGAAGGGGCCGGTGGTGATACGGAGCAGATCGCCCGGCTCGTATTCGGCGACGCGTTCGCCCGCTTCGATCTGGGCGCGGCGGGCGGTGTAGTCGGCTTGGACGCGGTCGATGAAGGCGCGCACCAGGCGCTCGGACGCGGCGGATACGCCCATGCAGGTGCGCAGGTTGGCGTCCTTGAGCCAATACCATTGATCCGGCGTGACCCACGCGAAGACGTAGTTGGGCAGGAATGGGCTTTCGACCGGCTCGGGGCGACGGTTATTGCCGCGGCGCAGGAGGTTGATCTGGCGCGGGACGATGCACTCGACGTCCAGGAGGCGCAGGGCTTCTTCCGCTTCGAATTCGCGGCCTGTGGCGGCGTAGGCAATCCAGAGGGTCGTGTCGGTCATGCGCGCTTGCCTCCCTTCGGCTTTCCCGGGACGGGCGCGGGGGCGTCCTTGTCCCACTTGGCGGCGACGGGTTCCCAGATTTGGATACCCTTCGCGGGCTTCCCGACGCGAAGTTCGCCCATCTCGGTCAGCTTGGAGAGGAAGCTGGCCGCGGCTTGCGGCTTGATGCCGATCCGCTCTCCGCTTTCCTCGCTGGTGCGTGGCCGTCCGTCGCGGAACAGCGCCAGGATGCGCGGCGCGTAATCCTGAGTTTCCCCGGCGCGTGGTGTGGTGCGAATGGATTTGAAGGCGATGGTCATGGGCTGGTCTCCGGTTCAGAATGGGATTTCGTCGTCGAGGCTTTCGGACAGGGGCGACCTGACCGCGGTGATCTGCGCGCCGGGGAAGGCGTCCTTGGCGGCGCAGACGATCTGGCCGAGGCCTTCCAGCGCGACGCGGACCTCTTGCAGCGTGTAGACGCGGACGCCGGGTCGGCTGACTTCGTAGAGCGGCCACAGGGCGTCATCTGCGATGATGGCGCAGGGCTTGCCGCCGACGGTCAGTTCGATGGCCTTTGGCGGCACTGGCGCGTGTCCTGCGGCGGTGGCGGCGGCGTCCATGGCGGCGAGGCCGCGGGCGCAGTTGGAGGCGTGCGCGGCGGTGTCTGCCGGGTCGTTGCGGCCGATGGCGTCGTTCAGCGCGGCGACGGCTTTACCGTAGCGGGCGGCCATGTCGGGGGCGACGAGGCAGGGGAGGCGTTCGACGCCCCATTTCTGTTCCATGGCGCGGGCCATGTTGTCGAAGGGGGCGAGGGCGAAGTCGCAGGCGATCTGCTCCGGCGTTGATCCGGGATTGGTCAAGCGGTCGCCTTTGTTCTGGCGGACGGGGCGGGTCATAGCGGGATATCCTTTTGCAAAGGGCTGGCGCTTGAGGGGTCGAAGTTGCACCAAAGGACTTCCGTCCTTTCTCGCGCGCCATCGGCAAGGTGCTTCCGCTCGATGCGATGCCAGCCCGACAACGCAGCGTCATAGGCCGCGCATGGGTAGCCCGAGAGCATGACGCGCCCCTGCAAACCACGCAGAAACGCCAGCAGATCAGCGTGCTGATCGTCGGTCATCTCGTGGGCGTAATCGGGCGCATCGTCGCTTCGCGTGCTGAAGACGTAAGGTGGATCGACGTAATGAAGGGTCTCTGGTCCGTCATGCGCAGACATCACGTCGCGCGCATCACGGGACAGGATGACCACACCTTGCAGACGTTCGACCACTGCGGCCAAGCTATCAGGATAGGCGCGCCAGTCGCGCGCCGGTGTCGTTCCAGAGCGATTGCTGTTTGAACGGAAGCCGCTCTTGCGATGGGCGGAATTGGATCCGAACCCCATGAAGCTGCGCACGATCAGGCGGCGCGCTCGTTCCACATCGTCAACCGCGGTTTCGTAAGCCGAGAAGAATTCAGCGTCACAAAACGGGGTCAGGCGCAGCTGATGTATCAAGTGGTCAACTCGCGGGGAGCGAAGAACGCGGAACAGGTTGACCACCTCTTGGTCAAGGTCGTTGTAGACTTCAGCATATGACCGCGGCTTGCGCAGAAGGACCGACGCCGCGCCTCCGAACGGTTCGACGTAGATGCGATGCTTTGGCATGTGCGCCAGTATCCATGGCGCGAGGGTCCACTTGCCCCCGTGCCAGCGAAGGACAGGCCGATGAGGGGCGGTCATTTCGAGGCTCCGTTGAGTGTGTCGTTCTGGGTTCCATCCTCGCCCCGGCTTCTTAGAAGCCGGGGGAGCGGAACGGGTATTGGCGCGTTCCAAGACGCCTCAAAAATCGTTCCGCTTTTTTCTGTTGAATTTCCGATAGTTGCGCGAAATCGTTCCAGATCGTTCCGCAGTGGAACGGCGGAACGTTCCAGCGGAACGACCCCGTTCCAAAGACCCCCTATCGTTCCGCAAATCGTTCCGCTTTTTTCGGGGTAAAACATGGTCAGATTTCCTTCGCGAAGGACTGCCCGGAGCGCAGCATTTCGACCGCGCGTTCGCCGTCTTTGGTGAGTTCCCAGTTGGTGCGGAAGCGCCGGACCAGCTTCTGATCAGCCAGCTTGTTGAGGATCCTCACCATGCGGCTCTTGTGCGCCTTGCCGCTGGACAGGGTCATTCCGATCTGGACGCAGCGTTCGGCGATGGAGATGGCAGGTGCGCTGTCGATGGACAGAAGCGTGCGATCTTCAAGCGTGAGGTTCTCGGTGGCGATCTCCATGGCGCGAGGTTCGGAGAGCGGCTTGGCGAGGATGGTGGGAATGAGGCGTCCGTCGCTGTCGCAGATTTTCGCGCTTTCGAAGCGGTGCAGTTCCATGGAGAGGGGTTCGAATTCGGCCCCGCGGAACTTTCCCTGCCAGTGCATGGAGAGGATGCCCCCTTCGTTCCAGAGGGTCAGGTTGCCGTCCACTTCGTTCAGGAGGGACGATCCGCCCTTGGGCGAGAGGTTGTCCCGGCGTGCGTTCTTGACCGGGTGGGCTGGCATGATGACGGCGGGCTTCGATGGGAAGGCGGCGATCTTGCGGACGAGGCGGGCGAAGTCGAGGGCCTGGACGTTGCTGTTTTCGTCGTCGCCGTCGAAGTATGCGGCGAAGGTGTCGATCACGACCAGTTTTAGGTCTGGCAGGCGGGCGGCTTCTTCGCGCAGGCGTTCCAGATCGGCGCGGATCGAGAAGGTTCCGGCGATGAAGTGCAGGCGGCAGTTGGCCGGGTTGATCTTGTGGAATTCCATCGTGGCGATGGTTCTGGCGCGCACGTCGTCTGGGTTTTCGCCCGCCATGAAGAGGACGTCGCCCTGTTCGACTTCGCGGCAGCAGAACTGCGACCCTGTGGCGAGGCAGGTGGCGGCGTAGAGCATGGCGGCGGTCTTGCCGCTGCCGGTTGGCGCGGTGAGGGTGTAGACGCGGCCGCGCTGGACGATGCCGTCCACGATGTATTCTGGGGCGACGAAGTCGGCGGTGAAGTCTGCGGCGGTCTGGACGCGCCACGCGCTGGCCTGCGGCGTGGGGTCGGATGGGGTCGGGGCGGGCGCGTGGTCGAAGTTTGGCGCTGGTGGCGCGGCGGGTGTCCACCCCTTGCGTCGTGCGCCGTCGATGGCCTGCTGCACCTCCTGAGCGGTCTGCTGGGGCGTGTAGCCCGCGAGGGTGAGGGGCTGCGTCAGCGCGTGAATTTCGGCGTCTGTGAGGCCGCGCCCGACGTAGGAGGCGACGAGGCGGATCACCGCGTTGTGCCACTCGACGCCGGAGAGGGCTTGGACGGCGAGGCGTTCGCGGTCCAGCGCCAGTTGCTGCTCACCCGTGTCGATCTCGAAGCGCGGGGATGGGGTGGCGGCTTGCGAGAGCGGCAGGGCGGGCGCTGCGGCGGCGAAGACGCGGCGCATCTGGTCGAGGCTGACGGGCGCGCGCGGATCGTCGTAGGACGTGCGCAGCGTGGTCAGTTCCGGGACGTAGCCCTTGTCGATCTTGCGCTGCGGGGGCCAGGAGACGGTCCCGCCGATGCGCATGATGCGGGAGGGGTTGACGACGGTGGAGTCGGATTTGAAGTGCGCGGCGATGGCGCGCTGCATGGCGGCCCATTCGGCGAGTTCGGTGCAGGGCGTTTCGAGTTCCCAGTAGACGTGGGCGCGGACGTGCGGCTTGGTGCCTGTGGTGACGGCGGCGGTCCATCGCGGGCCGTCGAAGCGGTGGACGTTCCCGGCGGCGACGAGGTCGTCGCAATCGGCCCAGAGGTAGCAGGCGGCGAGGATATCCTTGTCGGAGGCGCTGCCGGAGTGGGAGGCGCGGATGGGGTTGCGGACGGCGTAGCAGTTGCGGCCGCGTGCGTTCATGTCGGCGATCTGCTCGACGGCGTCGTCGATCCAATCGGGGGCGTATTTGAAGACGGTAGGTGCGCCGTCCTTGAAGCAGCGCACTTCGAACATGGCCGGTTCTGGCAATTCGTGCCAGCGGCGGGTCATGAATTGGAGGTCTGCGCGGATGGCGGCGGGATCGGGGGAGAGGATGGTTTGTTGCTGCAACACGATGACCGCCGGGCCGTGTGAGGGGGTGCCCGCCCCGGGAGCGAGGGGCGGGCGGTTCGCGTGTTGGCGTCAGAACGCGATGTCAGCGGCGACGGACGCGGCGGCCGGGGGCGGCGGGGTGTAGGTCGGCTGCGGCGCAGGGGCTGCGGCGGGCTTCGCGGTCGTCTCGTCCAGATCATAGACGGGCGCGTTCGCTTTCAGGCAGTCGGGGCGGGGCACCCACTGCACGACCTGCAAGACGGGGATATTGGCGTCGCCACCCGGCAGGTTTCGTTTTTCGACGCTGACCATCTTGACGAGCGGTAGAAGCAGCCCGTTCTGGCTCTTGTCCTTCCATTCGGCTTGGATTTGCTTCGCAAGCGTCATGAAAGCCTCATGGGCCGCAAACGCGCCCTGCTCCCACGTCGCGGCACGTCCGCCGCCGATGGCGCAGCGCACGTGGAAGGCCTTCGTCCACACGTATTTGCCGTCGTGCCGCTTGCTCTCATCCGGGCGCGGATCGCGCTTTGCGGGTGATGCGCTCCACCGGCGTTCCGGCGCCATGCCCTTGACGTCTTTCTCCCAGCCGATTTTGACGGTGTCCAAGTCAAGGACGCACCCGGCGGTAAAGGCCGGGACGACGATCTCGGTCTTCCCGCCGCCCTCAAGTTTGTCGCGGAGGGTCCACGACCGCGGCGGGAAGCCTTTTTCCGCGCTGCCGTTGCTGCTCCAAGAAAGCCACGGGCCTTTGGAGCCTTCGCCACCAGAGGTATCGATCTCAAACACTTTCATTGCCTTTCGCTGTGTCGCTGTGCGACGGAATGCCGGGAACCCGCCCGGCGCGGATCAGGCCGCCGCGACGCGTTCGGCGTAGGCGGTCATGAGTTCGTCGAAGACGTCGGGGTGCATTTCCGCGAGGTCGCGGATGAACCACCACGCGGCCAGCATGTGCTTGCGGACGGTGGCGACGGTCTTCGGGTTGTTCGGGTTGTCGGGGTTCATGGCCCCGATCAGGTGATAGCCGTAGTCGTGGACGATGCGGGCGACGTCGCGCTCGTCGGGGTATGTGTCGCGGAACCAGTCGGGGATGCGGTCCAGCGGCGACGGCGCGGTGCCGGTGTCGATCTGGAAGGTCATTCGACGCTCTCCACGGTGACGACGGTTTGCGGTGTCAGGCCCCAGACCTTGCGGGCGGTGATTTCGTAGACCTGCCCGTCGTCTGCGAAGGCGATGCGGTTCAGCCCGTCGAGGATGGCTTTCATGCAGTTGTCGAGGTCGGGGCGCTGCGTGTGCGGGCGGTGCAGGCGGGTTTCGCGCTGCTTCTTGCTGAGGCTCTGCGGCACTTCGAAGGTGGCGTAGATCGTGACGCGCAGCGGCCCTTGCATGGGCTGCGGGAAATGCGCGGTGGCGATCTGGCCGACGGTGCGCTCGAAGCTGACGGTTGCGGCCGGGGTGTAGACGCGGCCTTGGCGCGTGGCGCGCGGGCGCTGCTTGGCGAAGGGCTTGCCGGGGACGGTGAAGGTGATGCTGGTCATGCTGCCAAACTCCATTCCCCGCGCGCCCATTGCGCTGCGATGGCTGCGGCCATGCCGGGAAAGCTGTTGCTGCGCTTTTCCTGACGATCCGGGCCGGGCGGCATTCTGTGGATGAACGACCACGCCTTATGCTCGTCGGTGCCGGTCTTCGGCGGTGTCAGCATGTCTGTCGCCACGAGCGGCGGCAGGCCGTGCAGTTCCCAGCCGGTGGCCTTGAACGCCTTGTCGCCGAACCACCACGGCTGGACGAAGTGACGGCGCGGGTTGCCCAAGAGGGCGGCGGCGTGGCTGTGCCAGATCGGGTTTTCAATGGCGATGCGCGGCGCGTTTGCCTTGCGGAAGGCGGCATAGAAGGCCGCGCTCTTTTCCAGCGATTGCCAGCGCGGCTCGTATCGCCCGTTTTCCTTGCGCCCGCTGATGTAAAGATGCTTCGCGCCCGCGTTGGTCAGGTCGGTGCAGACTGGGTGAGCGATCACGCCCGCCCATCGGCGCTGCATCTGTTCCAGCGCGTCCCCGACGATGTGGGGGCCGGGCTTGCGCGTCGGCTTTAGATCGACGGACACGGCGTCGATGCCCGCCGCGAGAAGGGCGTCGCGGATCGTGCCCGAGCATTCGCAGAGGACGGCCCAGGTCATGCGCTCACCCGAGAGCGGCGGTTCGATGTAGCGCATTCGGTTAGCGCGCCCCCGGGATCGCAAAAACGCTGTGCCTGCTTGTGCAGAGTAATGGCGGCCTCATTCACGGCCTGGCGGAGGCACTCCTTTCTCGTTGCCGCCTGTCCCCGGCGGTCCGGTTCCGCGTTGTGCGGGAAAAACCCGGCGACCGAAGCCGCCGGGAAAGTGAAGCCGGATTGCGAGGCCCGGCGGTGAGCAGTCATCCCCACGGAAACGATGGAACATGCCTTTTCGTCCGGTAGGGCACCAGTGACCGACTGGCGGCGGATGCGGGCGACCTCGCCCGAATAGGGTGCGGCGGGACAACCTCCACGAGGGCCAGCCGCCCCGCCGCTGATGCCGCGCGGGAGGAAGGCGCGGCATGTGGGAATGATCAGGGGCAAAATTCGTCCCCCTCAACGGTGCGGGCGACGCAATCTTCGCGCGTCCAGCCGATTGTCACGAATGGGCCTTCAAGTTGCGCAAGGGCGCGGTCCACGACCCACTGCGGGATTTCGGCGGGGCGCTTAAGATCGGAATTGTAAGAGCGCTCATCCATGGCGTCCCATTGCTTGACACGGCGGAATTTGTGCCGCGTGGAGGGGCGCGTTTCTTCGGCGTATCTGGTCAGCGTCAGAAAACGCCTCGCATAGGACAAACCGGGCGTGTATTGATGCGACACAAGGAACTCCCACACCTTTCGGCGCAGTCCGTCCGCTGATTTGACGTCAACAACGATCATTTCACGTCCTCCGAATACAAAGCCCCGGCGGCGGTGGTGGTGGCGTTTTCGCCGCCGGGGAGTTTGGCCGCTTCCCTGCGGCCCTTCCGCTCGTCGCCAAGCGGGCGGCGCGGAGACAGACGCGCCTGAAACGGGAGGAGGGTCATTCCTGCTCTCCCTGGGTGATGTGGATTGCGAAGCCGCCGCCTATGTTCCACGCCTTGCCGGTTCGGGCTTGGTAGATCGCAAGGCAGGCGAACATCATGCGCGGGTCGGGGTGCTTGGTGCGGCCCGCCAGCACGCGGTCGATGGTGTCGGGCGAGACGCCAAGCGCGGCGGCGGCGGCCTCGGATACGGCGTTCTGCGACCGGCCAGGGAACGTCGCCCACAGCAGCTTGGCGCAGGAGCGGCCGAAGTCCTCGACCATCTCGGGCAACTTGGCCCGCGGGAACGCGCAGATTTCCGCAGACTTGCGGAACGGCGCGGCGTTAACAGAGGTTAACGCAACCGCAGGAGGGACAGATGGAGAGGCGACAGACAGGGCCACCATGATTAGGAAGCCTTGGCGATGGTGAGGCGGTCGTAAGCCTCCACGACGCGGGTCCACGTCTCCATGTTCTGCGTGGTCGCCTGAGACTTCCAGCGCGTCCACGTGGACCGCTTGATCGGCGCTGTCTGGCACAGATCATCGACGGAAAGGCCCGCCGCTTTCAGCTGGTCCTCCATGTCTCTGATCGCTTTGGCCGCGCCGTCCCCGTGGGCGGCTTTCAACATGGCTTGCGGCGTGATGCTGACAACCGGCCTGGGCAGTTCAGACAGTTGAACGTTGTGGAGCGGCTTCTCATGCTTGACCGCTACCCGCTCAAGGTCTGCCGCATGCTCACGGCTCAGGCACCATTGCGTTTCAGTGCGGACAACTTTGGCATGCCACCCCGACGATGCGGCGTGCTGCCGGTCGCGCTGGGAAAGACAGTCAGTGATCCCGACGTAGAGAAGGACGCCGTCAGCGTCGAAGTGCCTGTAAAGAGCGGTGCGCGTCATTGCGACACCTGCGACCAGCTATCGACAGGCACGGCACCGTCGGTCACTTTCGAAATCAGAACGGCCACGTCCAGCGTCGGCTTGGCCGCCCCGGTGATGTATCGGCTCACGAGGCTCTGGTCCTTCCCGATCTTCTCGGCAAAGCCCATCTGCGTCTGGCCGGTGTCCTTGAGATATTGAGCGAGTTTGTCCATGCCCGCTATTATGCACGATGTGCATTGCCCGTCAATACAAGAAAATGCACTACCTGCATTTGCCGGAGGCGCATCCGTGCGCGACACTGTCTGCATGAACCTGAGAGCGATCAGAGAGGCGCGCGGAATGTCGCAAGCGCACTTGGCCGACCTAGTCGGGGTCGACCAGTCGACCATCGCGCGCGCGGAACAGATGGCAAAGACGGCAAAGCTGGACACTTACCAGAGGTGTGCGGCGGCTCTGGGCGTTACCTTGTCAGACCTTTTCTGCGCACCTCGGTCTCAGCTTGAAGACCAAGTGTTGCAGCTTTTCCGGAGCATACCGGTGGAGAAGCACGGCGATCTACTGACTGTGCTGCGCCTGATCGACAAGCAAGGCTGAGCATCGCCAGCGCAAGGCGCGCAAGCTGGCTATCTGACAGCTTCGAAATGTGACCCCTGAAATCTTCCTCGGTCAAGCTGCCCTCCTGGCCGTTCATCTAAGATGTGTGCCCCACTCGTTTCTGGCAATCACAGCATTGCGAGAATCAGCCGCACAGCATTTTATGCACTACCTGCATTTTCCCTATTGCGGCGCGCATGCACATGATGCATAGTCCTCTCAACGACAGGAGGACACCATGCCCGCCCCCACCCGCTATTTCGTTGAGCTGCTCTGGCCGGTTGACCCGTGCAAGCGCAACTCGCCGTTCGAGTGGACGACCGTCGAAGGCCCGCGCCTGACGTCGATCGACGACGTGAAGGAGCAGATTTACCACGGCCACTACGGCCTGAACCACGGGCACTTCCACCGCGACGACCGGCTTGATCCGCTCGGGTGCATGGTCTGCGTGACGAGGCTGGAAGACGGCCAGGCGCGCGACGTGACCGAGGACGTGCTGATCGCCATGGGCGAGGCGGCGGTTGCCCGCGGCGACGACTGGCCGGACTGGCTGGCGAACATCGCCCCGCGCGCCCGCTGGGAGTGGGTCGCGGCCTACCGCGAGCATGGGGTGCCGGTATGACCCGCACATCCGAGATTGACCGTATGCGCGTCGGGCTTGCCCTTCTTGAGCAGGATTACGAGCGGGCCGAACGCATCGTGTCCGAGATGGAGACCGCCGCCGCCGATCTGCGGAAGACCATCGCGGATCATCGGGAACGCTACGCGTGGTTGAAGGGCGGTGCAGCATGACCCCCACCCTTTCCGCCGCTTTGTCGCGCTTGGGCGTTGTTCCCGCCGCGCCGCCTGCCCCGCCACAAGCCGCCCGCGACACGTCGCAGGGCTGGAAACCGAAAACGCCAGATGAGGAGTGCCCGTTTTGACCGACATCATCGACCGCGCGAAGGGCGCGATGGAAGGGATCACGCCGGGGGAGTGGCATACGGTCATTTTTGCGCCGAACTGTGGCGAAGGTGAAGCCTACGCGGTTGCGGTCGTTTCAGACGACTTGACCATTTATGAGGTGCAAACTCTCAGCGCGGCGGACGCCAACATCAACGAAGCCAACGCCCGCTTCATCGCCGCCG
>JACCDR010304798.1_pt1 | contig 38255 bp, 63 predicted proteins | sample 7446431 | NCBI WGS metagenome assembly JACCDR01 (sample SAMN15323443, study PRJNA562643) | freshwater metagenome | isolation source: river surface water | place: USA:Blue River Watershed | collected 2017-08-17 | reverse complement strand
GGGTCTTCGAATCGCACCGCTCCGCTAGCGACAGATTTTTGCACGCATGTCAACGGACGACCCTAACCAGCCAATCGCGTGGACCTTGCACCGCGCGGCGCAGGAATTCGGCCTGCACCGAGCGACGCTGAAAAAGCGCCTGCTTGTGGCAGGCATCGAATACGACGAAGCCGGCACCTACACGACGGCTCAAATTTGCGCGGCGATTTACGGCGACGCGCAGGCAGCGCGGACGCGACTGGCAAACGAGCAAGCGGACAAGGTGGCGCTCGAAAACGCGGAGGCGCGCAAGATTCTCATTCCGGTATCCGACGCGATCAAACTTGCGGAACGCTTTTGCTCAGCGATCCGGTCAAAAATCGTTTCGAGTTCGATGCCTGAAACGGAGAAGCGGAAAATCTTGAACGAGATTAAACGGCTTGAGGAAATCGACCCGACCTCGGAACGCGGCTTGGCCGACGATGAATAAAGCAAGCACGGAAGCGCACCGCGCATTCTGGCGCGGGATGATTGCGGCGATGCCGCCGATTCCTGCGCTGAGTGTGTCCGAGTGGGCGGAAACGCACCGCGTGCTTTCGCGCGAATCGACGGCAGAGCACGGACGATTCTCGTGCGACCGCGTGCCATACCAGCGCGCGGCGATGGACGACGCAACGGACCCAGCGGTTTCACAATCAATTTATGCGTGGGCCGCGCAGACAGGAAAAAGCGAGACGCTAAACAACGTCCTCGGATTTTTCATGCACGCGGACCCGGCGGCAATACTGATGGTGCAGCCGACGGTTGACCTCGCGGAAGCCTACTCGAAAGAGCGAATCGCGCCGATGATACGCGACACGCCCGCACTGAGAAAGCTCGTGCGCGACCCGCGTGCGCGCGACTCGGGAAACACGCTGTTGTCGAAAGTATTTCCGGGCGGCAACCTGGCGTTGATCGGAGCGAACGCACCCAGCGGACTAGCTGGGCGCCCGCGGCGCGTGATTCTGCTGGATGAGGTGGACCGCTTTCCAGTGAGCGCAGGAACAGAAGGCGACCCGTGCGCGCTAGCGGATCGACGCGCCGAGTCATTTCCGAACTCGGTGAAGGTAAAAACCTCGACGCCGACCGTGAAAGGACGCTCGCGCATCTGGTCGCTGCTGGAGGGCTCGGACTTTCAAAAGTGGTTCTGTGCGTGTCCGGCGTGCGGGCATCAGCAAGTGTGGGAGTGGGCGCAAATTCGATGGCCGAAAGACAAGCCGGAGGATGCGCGCTTGCACTGCGCGAAGTGCGATCACGGGTTGACCGACGAAGAACGCATCGAGTCGGTGCGGACGGGCGAATGGCGCGCGACCAAACCGTTTATCGGCATCCGCGGGCGATGGCTTAACGGCATCAACACGCTTTTCCGGCACCACAAGGGCTACCGCAATCGGCTGCACCAGATGGCCGCGGAGTTCCTGCAAGCGAAAGAAGGCGGAGCGCAGACCATGCGAGTCTGGACGAACACGTTTCTCGCCGAGCCATACGAAGAAGAAGCGGAGGCGATTCCAGTTTCGTCGCTCGCGTCGCGCGTGGAAGATTACTCGCCGGAGACTTTGCCGAGCGGCGTGTTGCAGCTCGTGGCCGGCGTGGACGTGCAAAACAACCGCATCGAAGCGACGGTGTGGGGCTTTGGCATCGAAGAGGAATCCTGGGCGGTGGAGCACAAGGTATTCGACGGCGACCCGGAGCAAGACGAAATTTGGCAGGCGCTGGATTCCTACCTCGTGCGCACGTTTGCGCGAGAAGATCGTTGCGAGTTGAAGATTGAACGCGCGTTTATCGACATGGGTTTCAAGTCGAAGCGCGTGCTTGCGTTTTGCTACCCGCGCCTTGTCCGCGGAGTGTATCCATGCCGAGGCTTGAACCGTGTCGGCACGGCTATTCCTCCGCTGCTTCCTACAAAGCCGAGCCGCAACAACCGCGCCAGAATACCGCATTGGAATGTCGGCGTGACGGTAGCGAAAACGGCGATTTATGACCGGTTGACGATCCCGCCGCCCGGTCCGCGCACGATCCACTTTCCAGAGGGCTACGGCTTTGACGAAGGATACTTTCGCCAGCTCACGAGCGAGCGCCGGCGCACGCGATACAGCTACGGTCAAGCCTATTTCGTTTTCGAGAAAGACAATAACGCCGTGCGCAACGAAGCTCTTGACGCTTTTGTGTATGCGGTCGCGGCGCTGGAATCGCTTGGGCGGGTGAATTGGGGCAAGCTCGCGGAAGTGCGCCGCGCTTCTATTCCGCCGGCGCCAGAGCGTGAACCGGAGGCGGAGCAGGCAAAGACTGCCGAGGCGGCGCTTGCCACTGCACCCGAATCGCCGAAGCCGACACCGCCGCCTGCGATTACCGCGCAGCAACTCGCGCCCCGCCCTCGCCCGATGTTTCGCCCGCGGAATCTTTTCCGCCCGATGCTGTAATCCGCTACGTTGACACGCCCGACTTTTTGATGCCCGCATCTAACGCTAAAGTCTTGTTCGGACCGTATGCCGGCACGTCGCGCGCAGACATCGTGGCAGCGCACGAAGCCGCCCGCGCCGAACTGGTGGCGTTCACAACGAACCGCCTCTCTTCGTCCTCTGTCAACGGACAGCAATTCACCTTCGACCCCAACGCGGAGGCGCGGCTAAAGAACCGCGTCCGCGACTTGGCGCTTGCCCGTTCTCAAGTTGATCCTGACTTTATAGCGCCGAAAGGAACCATGCAGGTTCGATTCGCTGATCGCCTATGAAGGTCCGCCTCGCCGCATTTTTCGCTTACGTCGCCTCCGTTTTTCGCCGCTATGTCGCGGCGCTTGTCGCGCTTGGTCCGCGGTTCTGGTTTTTTGCGCTCGGCCTCGGACTGGTGTTTGCTGGCGCGGCGCGCGTGAGCCTTTCGGCTGCGCTCTTCATCACCGGCTTGATCGTGCTCTGGGACGTGTCGCGCGTTCCGGTGCCAACCTCTCCGCCTGCTCCGCCTTCGCCCCGTCGCCGCTAGTAGCTCGCCGCCATGTCGATCCTTGCCAATGCCTTTTCCCGCTTAGGTCCGACGCACGCGCAACGCTTGTTTGCAGGCGCGCGCAACGGTCCGTTGTTCGCCGACTGGATTGCGGGCGCGACTTCGGGCGACGCTGAAATCCGCAGTAGTTACCGGCGCTTGCTGGACCGCTCGCGATCGCTGGAACGCGACAACGACTACGTCCGCGGATTTTTGCTGTCGTGCCAGCGGAATATCAACGGCGTTCACAAGCTGGACCTGCGCAGCGACGCGGGCGAATACGTCGTGAAGCGCGACCCGATTTCAAAGCAGCAAACGCGCGTATGGCAGCCGGACCTTTTGGCGAAGTCGCTGATCGAATCGGCGTGGGAGGAATGGGGAAAAGCGAAGAACTGCACGCTTACGCGCCGGCAGTCCTGGCGTGCGGTGCGTCGCCTTGCGGTCCGCGCTTTGATCCGCGACGGCAACGTCCTTATCCGAAAAGTCCGCGGGCCGCTTGCGCGCAACCGCTTCGGCTTTGCGGTCGAATTGTTGGAGGTGGACCACCTCGATCTTGAACGGTTTCAAGTCGCAGGCGGCGGGCGCAATGAGGTGCGCTTCGGTGTCGAAATGGATTCGCACGGTGCTCCGGTGGCCTACTACATTCGCACGCGGCACCCCGGCGACGATGGCGCGATGTATGGCGCCACCGGATACTCGGTTGAGCGCGTGCCGGCGTCGGAAATTAAACACGTGTTTCTCGGCGAACGGGCAAGCCAGTCGATTGGTTTCCCGTGGATCGTGTCGGCAATCACGCGACTGCGGCAGCTCGGTCTTTTCGAGGAGGCTGCGGTCGTTGCCGCGCGCATTGGCGCGAGCAAGGCGGGCTTTTTTAAGCGTGGCGTCGGCGCGGATGGAAGCGTTGGCGAGTGGGCGGGCGAGCACAACGCCGAGGGAAACCCAGTGATGGAGGCGGCGGCGGGGCAGTTTGAGGCGCTGCCGCCCGGCTGGGACTTGGCGAATTGGGACCCGCAGTATCCGAACATTGAAACCGGAGAGTTTCGGAAAGCGATGTTGCGCGGGGTGTGCTCGTCGCTGGGGGTGGCATACACGACCATCGGGAATGACCTTGAAAGCGTGAATTTCTCCTCTGCGCGCGTCGGCTTGTTTGATGAGCGCGAAGGCTGGAAAGACCTCCAGCTATTTTTCTCCGAAGAAATTTGGGAGCCTCTTTTTTCGGAGTGGCTGGAAAGCTCGCTCATGGAAGGTGCGATCAACCTTCCCGTGTCGAAGCTGGCGAAGTTTGACCGCGCAATTTTCAAGGCTCGTCGATGGGCGATGATAGACCCGGCCCGCGAGGTGAACGCCCGCGCGACGGCGATTGCGCTGCGCCTAGGTTCGCGGCGGGGCTTCATCGAAGAGGACGGTGGCGACGTGGAAGAAGTATTTCACGACAACCGCGACGATGAAAATCTGGCGGAGTCGATTGGTCTTTCGCTCTCGCCGCCTGATCCGTAGCCGGAATCGTTTGGCGCTGAAGCTCCGGTTAAGCCGCAGTCGTCGGAAGACGAGGACGAGGACGAGGACGGCAGTAAGAAAAGCCCGCCTACGCGTTGACACGCTGCGGAATTTACATGGCGCCCGCCACACAGTCCCGACACAAGCTCGATCTAAACGCTGAGGAGTTCCGCGAGCGTAAGTTCACGGCGACGATTGAGCGCGCCGCGGTCATTGACGAAGCCGAGCGCACCGTCGAGTTTTCCTTTGCTTCGGAAATGCCCGTTGACCGTTATTTCGGGCGCGAGATTCTGGACGTGTCCGCCGAAGCGTGCGACCTCTCGCGGCTCAACGACGGCGGCGCGTGCCTCGTAAATCACGATTGGGACAAGCAAGTCGGCGTTGTGGTCCGCGCGTGGATCGACGCGACTACGAAGAAAGCGCGGTGCCTCGTGAAGTTCTCGCGCGGCGAGGATGGACAGGAAATTTTCGATGACATCAAAGACGGAATCCGTCGCTTGGTAAGCGTCGGCTACGTCGTCCGAAAAATGGTCCTCCAGTCGGTAGACGGTGAAATGGAAACTCACCGCGTCACTGATTGGCAGCCCTACGAGGTGTCCATCGTCAGCGTGCCCGCCGATCCCTCCGTCGGCATTGGGCGCAGCGCAGCCACGGAGGAAAAAACCGTCCGTAAATCTCAACCCTCTCTCCTCATGTCTCAGACTCCCGCGGCTCCGGCCGCTCCCATCGAAGGCGCCGCTCCCGCGGTTGCCGTGACCCACGACAACGCTTCCGAGCGCAACCGCGTGAAGGAACTTTTTGGCGCTGCCCGCGCTCTTGCCGAGCGGCACCCGCAGCACGCCGAGGCGATCCGCAACGCTGCGACCAAGTGCGCCGAAACCGGCGACGACGTGGCGACCTTCAACCGCACGATTCTCAACGACGTGCTCGGCACCAAGCGCGATTTCGCTCCGGTCACCCAGGCGCCGGACGCCGCGGTTGTCGGCCTCAAGAAGCGCGACCTTGAGCGGTATTCGATCCTTCGCGCGATTCGCGCTCAGGTCGAAAACAAGCCGCTCGATGGTCTGGAGCGTGAGTGCTCCGACGAAATCGCGCGCAAGCTGGAGCGCCAGCCCAAGGGCTTTTTCCTGCCCGAAGAGGTCCACGCGCATCGCCGCTCGGTCCGCACGTTGCAGGCCACGGTCGCTGCCGATGGCGGTTATACCGTCGGCACCGAAATTCTCGCGGGCGAACTTGAAACCTTGCTGCGCAACCAGACGCGCGTTGTCGGCCTCGGCGCTCGCGTGATTGGTGGCCTCGTCGGTGACGTTACCATCCCGCGCCAGCTCACGGGCGCTACCGCCTATTGGGTTTCCGAGTCGGGCAGCATTACCCAGAGCAGCGCGACCTTTGGCCAGATCGTCGGGCGTCCGCGGCGCATCGGCACCTCGGTTCCCTACACGAAGCAGTTTCTCGCCCAGACCTCGCTCGACGCCGAATCCTTCGTCGTCCGCGATTCGGACGAAGCGATTGCCGTGGAACTCGACCGCGTTGCGATTCGCGGCGCTGGCGCCAGCGAGCCGCTCGGCATTCTCAACCTCGCTTCGGGCGACCGCTCGACGAGCGTGACCTTCGGTGCTGCGCCCACGTGGGCGAAGTATCTGGAGTTCTTCTCCAACGTCGCGAGCAACAACGCGATTCTCGGAAGCCCGGCCTACCTCACCACGCCCGCTTCGGCAGTCAAAGCGATGGCTACGCCGAAGTTTTCCAACACGGCAACGCCGATTTGGGACGCCGACATGGTTGGCCTGTTCCGCGCGCAATGGAGCAACCAGTTCCCCAGCTCCGGCACGCTGAATCAGGTTATCTTCGGCGATTTCTCGCAGGTCCTCTTCCTCGAGTGGGCCGGTCGCGATGTCGTTGTCGATCCCTACTCGGGCAAGAAGGAAGGCACCGTCGAAGTCACCATTCAGCGACTGATCGACATGGTGATTCGTCGCGGAAAGTCGTTCGCGATCTCCTCGGACTCCGGCGCTCAGTAACACGAACCCGGATACACTAACACTCAGCACTCAATTCTATGAGTTACGATCTCAATTCCCCTCTCACCCAAACGAGCGTCAGCGGCATTGCTGCGCGAACCTCCACCGTTACGAGTTCCGCCGTTAACGTCACCTCCTACAAGGGCAGTCTCGTTGTGCAGCAGCTTGTCGGTGTGGTGTCCGGCACCTCGCCGACGCTCAACGGAAAAATCCAAACCAGCGCCGACGGTTCGAGCGGCTGGACCGACATCAGCGGCGCGACCTTCACCGAGGTAACGGCGACTGATTCGTTTCAGAAAATCGGCGTCGATGTGCGAAAGACCTCCGGGTATATTCGCTACGTCGGGACCATCGCCGGCACGTCGCCCTCGTTTACGATGGGTGTTGTTCTGCTCGGCGAGAAAGAGCGCGTCTAAGTTTGTCGGGTCGTTGTGTTCATTGGTCAGGGCGGCGGTGGCGCTTTGGAGCGACTGCCGCCGCCCTTTCTTTTTCCATGAGCCTCTTTTCCCAAATGACCGCCGCGGCGACCGAAGCGCAGCGCACGATGGCGCAGATTCAAGGCGCGCCCGCAACGTCGTCGGCACCGAATTTTCTGATTAACGGCGCGGCCTTTTGCGGGGTGTTCGGCTCGCCCAGGATTGAAGAGCGGATGAACGCAGGCGGCGGCTATCGTCCGCGGGCGGAGGTTGTGCTACGCGCGACGCGCACGCAGTTCTCGGCGGCGCCCAAGTCGCAAAGCACGCTCACGCGGACCGACATCACGCCGCATCAGTCCTACCGGATCGAGTCCGTGGATACGCACGATCCGCTTTTCTATGTGCTGACGCTGGTAAAGGTCGGGGGCTGATTGTTGCACCATGATTAAAGCGCGGATCGACGCTTCCAAGCTCATGGCTGATTACAGCCAAGCCTTGCGGCGATTGGCTCAACTCAGCGGCTTTGATCAAAAACAGGTTTTGTTAGCGGAGGCTGGCGCGATTCTCAAAACGTGGGCAGGCCGCACCAAGGTCGTAAAGCAAGCTGACGCAGATAAACGCTCGTGGATCTCGGTTCTCGGCAAGCGCGGTCTGGACCTAGGAAGCGCGAGAGAACCCGGAGACATTTCAGTAAACATGGGCGTGCGTGGGAATTTCGGGCGCGTATGGGTGCGAACGGATCGCGGAAAGTTCAAACTTGCCGGGCAAATCGACCCGCGCTCCTACGATTTCCGACCGATGCAGCACCATTGGAAACGCAAAACGTGGATCGACATAAAAGAAGTCGCTGCCGATGTCGCGTTCCAAGCGCGGAAAAAACTCCCCAAAGGCCGACAAGCCGCAGGACTGGCGCGGCAATCGGTCGTGCAAATCGCGGATGCGCTCAATATCGACCTGCTGGCCGTGAAAGGCGGCGGCATCTCCGCTGCCGGCATCGCCAAAGCTCGCGCCGCGATTGCGACCACCGGGCGCGCGCACCGCAACGGCGCCGGCACCGTGACCGGGCAGGAAATACAAACTACCGTGCGGCTAATCAATTCTCTCCCTTACGCCAGCGCGCCAAAGGTTGCGATGGATACCACGCTGCGCGGCATCATTGCGGGCCGAGTGAAATTCTTTTACACCTCATACGCTAAAGGCGCCTTTGACACAATGACGAAGACCGCCCGCGCTTACCCGTGGCTGCGCGTGAGTGCTGCCGGACTGAGCTGACCACTATGCAAATTCTCGAATACAACTACTACGAGGGCACGCTGCAAATCGGCGTGCACACGCCGCGACTCAATCCCACGCCCGCGACCGTGTTCCTAGCCGGCACGTTGCACGCCGAACTCTGCGCCCGCGTTCGCGCTGCGCTGCGCGAATACAAGAGCACCGAAAATCTTTCGACCGGCTTTCAATCCTACCTACCAACCGCGGGCGGATTCCCACTCTACGGCGTGCGAAAGATCGCGCCCGCCGGGTCGCTGCGCAGCGTGGACGAAGACTTCAACCTGGAAGTGACCATGCAACGTTTCACGCTCGGCCTCGCAATGCTGCCGAGCACGTTTGCCGAATCGCCGGAAATTTTCCTCGCTCACGAGCGGCACATCGAAAAGGCCGTGCGCGATTGCCTCGCGGCGAACAACCTTCCCGCGGACATGGTTATTCCCGGCGACTCGAAACAGCTCGGCGAAACGTGGCTTGAAATCATGTTCGAGCTGGGGCCGGCGCTTGAACAAGGGGACATCGAGGTCGCAAGTTGACAGGACACGCATCACAGACGCTTTCACCTTAGCCTTTTTCCAATATGGCCGACATCTCAATCACCGCCGCCAACGTGCTCGCCAGCTCAACCGCAGTCATCGAGCGCGGCTACAATTTCGGTGCGACGTTCACCGCCGGGCAGGCCGGCTATCTCGACACCTCGACGAACACATGGAAGCTCCTTGACCTGAACGCAGCCGCGACCGGCAACGGCATCACCGACAAGCGCGGAATTGCGTTGTGCGGTGGCGCGAGCGGACAGCCGGCGGCGTTCGTGGTTGAAGATTCCGACTTCACTCCCGGCGGCACGCTCACGAATGGCTCGGCGGTTTACGGATCGAACACCGCGGGCGGCGTGACGCACGACGTGCCCGGCTCTGGTTCGTATCCTGTGTATATCGGGCAGGCCAAGAGCACGACCAAGATGGTCCTCAAGTTCAACGCCTCGGGCGCGGTAATCTGAGCGCATAGGAGACTAACGACATGGCTTCAAATCGCGTTCTGGCAGACAAGGGACTCGTTCGCGGGTCTATCACCGTATCAATCGACGGATACACCTACCGGCTCAAGACGGGCAACCGTCAAAAGCCCGTCGTGTCGAACTTTGAAAAGGACGAGAGCGGGCTGCCCGTCGCATCGTCGCACGTTGTGGATTTCCAAAAACTCTCCGGTGAAATCCTCGCTTACGCCGGCACACCGGAGCCGTCGCAGCTCAAGCCGTTCCTGTATGATTCTAAGTATTGGGCCGTGGGAAATCTGACGCTGAATTACGCGACCGAAAACCTGCGCTCCTACAACTGCGAAATCACCCAGCTCGCCGGCACCTCGGCAAGCGACTTCACGGAAACCGCCTAAGACGCGACCAACTGCGCCGGCAAAAACCGGCCTCCGCGCAAGCCCGCTTTCGGCCCAACACCGGAGCGGGCTTTCCTTTTTCGGATGCACGACACCACAGCCAACGACTTTTCCCAGCTACCGCCCGCGGCTCCGGTTTACTCGCCGGAGCAGCTTGCGGCTCGCCGGCAAGCGACGATCCGCCGCGCTGCGGCAATGGTGCGCGCGTTCGACTACGTGCTCGGCGTGCGCGTGCGTGCGCTCACGCCGGCGACGTATTCGCGCCTAGTCGTGATCGACAGCCCGTTTCTTTACGGACTGCCCGCAGGTGCCGACGCTGTGCGTGATTATCTGTGGATACACGCGCCCAATTTCGACGAAGAGGCGAAGAACCGCGCCGCGTTCTTCAATCATTGGGACCGCGTTACGATGCCGCGGTGGGCGCGCTGGCGCTACTCCCGCGCCCGCTGGCATGACCGCGTTGCAGCAACCTACGCCCTCGCGTCGTGTGAAATCGCCGAGCTGATCGGCATTGCGTTCGCCGATGAACCGCCAGGAGGCGAAGGCGTCACAATGGCCGGCGCTTCGCTGGAGGCGCAGTTCATAGACGTGTTTGCGGATGCCTATAATTGGGAGCCGGAGCGCACGCGGACGACGCCGCTGCGCGTGCTGTTTCAACTCATGGCCACCCGTTCGCGCGTGAGCTACGACAAGGCGGAAGCCGACGTAATTGCCGAAGAACTACGCGCCGCGAACGCGAGCAAACTTTCCGCAGCCTAACCAATTACGCGCATCATGCCTTTTATCGGTTCAATCGAAGCAGTTCTCAAAGGCGACAACTCGGATTTTCGGCAAAAAATGGCGGAGGCGGGCGAGGCTACGGAGTCGCTGGATAAGAAGCTGAAAAAATTCGGACTCGGCTTTGGCGGCATCGGATTACTCGCACGCTGGTTCAGCGAAACGCTCGACCACGCGCGGAACTTGGAAGGCTCGCTCACTGAAAACGAAGCGCGCGTAAAACGATTTGCCGAGGGAATCGACGCGGCGAAGAAAGGATTCCTGGACGTGAGCGTGGCCGCGGTGGGCGTGGTCAACAGTCTTGGCGAGTGGGCTGGCAGGCAAATCGCGGTGTTGCGCTACGGCGAACAGCAAGTTGCGCAGGCGGAGAAGATCGAGCGACAGACCGCCGAAACGCTGGCGACGTTGGAGAAACAGCGAGTGATCGCGTTAGAGGTAAACCGAATTAAGGAGCAGATCGCGGATGTGCAGCGAAAGGCGGCGGACGAAGCGGTAAAACAACTTTCACTTACGGAGCAAATTGCGATTGCCGAGACAAAAGTTGCAGCCGCACAAGACTCCGTAATTGCAGCGGGCGCGGACAAAATCGCCGCGGCGCAGGCAGAACTTGAGTTAGCGAAAGAAAGAGCAGCGCGGGACAAGCTATACTCAGAGCAGAAAAAGCGCGACATCGCCGAGGAAGAAAAGGCGCGGAAGGAAGAAGTCGAAGCGCACATGGCCGCAATGGATCGGCTTGTGGCAGAGCGCGAAAAAGAAGAGCAGGAAAAGATTGCTGCGCATATAGCCGAGATGGATCGGCTCGTGGCAGAGCGTGAAGCCGCGGCCAAAATCGTCCCGGTTCTGGACGATGAGCTGAAAAAGCTACGCGACCAAGGTGTCTCTCGTGAACAAATCATCGCGTCGCTGCGTGCGCAGGGCTTTGCCGAGGATGAAATCGCCGCAAAGATCGACGCGCAAAATGAGAAGCTAAATTTTCAAATGGAGATTCGCAGCCGCGGACGTGCGGATGCGGCGTTGTCGGATCGCGTGCTAGAGGACAAAGTGCGCAACCTGTCCTCGCAAATTGCGCAAATCGACATGCAGCCGTTAGAGGCGCGATACACTAGCGGAATAAGGGCGCAGCTTGAAAAAGAACGGGACTTTGCCCGTGCGGAATTGAGCGACCGTGATGCTTTGCGCAATCGCGTCGCCCAATTTGGCGAAGCCGGTGCTGCGCAGTTCTATCGCGGCGACATCGCTAAGTTTGAAGAATTGCTCAAGCGCATCGAACCAGAAACGCAAAAGCGCACGCTCAACAAACTAGAGGACATCGAACAGCGGCTCGCCGGCTCTAAACTTTTCCCGAAGCGCGCAATATAACCCATGAGTGCAAACCGAATCCTGCTCGACGGTCGCTATGCTGCCGGTTTTTACGTGGGCCGTGGTGCCGTCGGCTATCCCTTCCGCGGCAACGGCGACACGCGGAGCCTCGTGGTCACGCGGCAATGGCGCGTCCGCGCTACGCACTACGTGCCGGCGACGCTCGGCGTAGACCGCGACCCCGCTTTTCCCGACGCCTACATCATCGCCGAAAGCGATCCGCAGCCGACGGGATTCGGCGACGTGATGCAGACGACGCGGGTTTTCGCGCGAATCCCGGAGACGCAGCGCACGCCCGCGACTATCGTCGTGAGTAAGCCGAACATTCCCGGCGACGATACTTTCCCGAAGGTGCTCGGCTCGTATCTGGTCACGCAGCCGGACAGCACGCTCCCGCGCTTCGATGCTTACTATCGTCAGACGGTCACGAGCGACACGGGCGCTCCAGGATTTTATCCGACGGGCGGAACGTACACGCTGACATTCGGCGGCAACACAACGGGCTCGCTGAATTACAACGACAGCGCGGCGACGGTCGAGGCGGCGCTTGATGCGCTGACGAGCGTGAGCAATCGCGGCGGCGTGACTCTGACTGGCTCCTACAATTCGGCGGGCGGATTCGCGGTCACGTTTGCGAGCTATGCGCAGATCACGATTGCGAGCGGATCGCTTACTGGCTCAGGCACGCTAACTGAAATTGAGACGCTGACGAGCGGCGGATATGCGCAGAGCGTCGGAGCGTATTTCACGCCTACAGTTTACACGCCTACGGGCAACATTGCCTCGTTAGTTGGCGGCACATCGACAACATTTTTAACAACGTCGCCGTCTTCAACTGTGCGCGGGTTTATCATTGATGCAGGTGTTGGAGGAAAATTTACAGGGGGAACGTTCACGCTAACAATCAACGCAAGCACGACGGCTGCGATTGCGTATAATGCGACATTTTCAGAAATCGCAGCGGCGTTAAATGCGCTTGGCATTGGTTCTTTTACCGTATCAGCGCAAACAAACTCAGGAATTACAACGGGACTTAATAGCACCGGAACTGCAATCGCTGCGGAAATCACTTTCAACAACAACGCTCCGACTGGCGGCACGTTCACGCTTACTGTCGGCGCAGACACGACAGGATCGCTCAACTACAACGACAGCGCTAGCACGGTGCAGACCGCGCTCAATGCACTTACCAGCGTCACAAATCGCGGCGGCTGCACCGTCAGCGGCTCGCTCGTCAGCGGCTTTGCCATCGCTTTCTCTAACTCAGTCATCACGGCAAACGCATCATCGCTCACGCCGGCCGGTTCAAGCATTTCGCCGAGCATTACAGACGGCTCTATCGGTCGAACTCAGTCCATCACGTTCAGCTCATCGACCGCGACGCGCACGCTTTACATCGCCAATCACGGCATCACCACGGCAAACGTGCTATTTTTGAAGCACGGCTCGACGTATTACTCAGGCATCCTCGGCTCTAAATTCACCGTGCCGGACGCGAACACTATCCGATTGCTTATCGCCGCCTCCGATGCGTATGCCTCCGTCGGAACAATCACCGAAGCCGGTGCGCGCACGAAGGCAAATTACCAAGCGGGAAGCGTCCGCGTGCGCGGCTTCCGCGTTGCGCGCTTCTACCTGCCAGGCGTAAGCACCGGCATCACGACCGCATCCGATATTCCGATACCTTCAAGCGCGGCCAACGACGTTGATTTCCTGCTCGCGGTTTTCTCCGGCTCGACATCGCTCAACGTGGATGTCGGCGACCTCGAACGCTGGCGCGACGGGCCGATCCTTTCGATCTCGGCGAGCGAGGTTTCCGCCTCCGACCTTTAACCTATGGCCGCAAATCCGATCCCAGAACCGCAGCCCGATTCCGTGATTGAATGGGCCGTTGAAAACCCAGAGGCGCCGCGCGACGCCGTGCGCGCAGTTAACAAGCTGATGGCGCTTCGCGTGGTTATCCGCACGAGCGGGACCAGCTCGCTCCTCATCGGCGACAACGAAGCGACGCTCACGATCTCTACGAAAGACATTCAGCTCGGCACAATATCCGGCTCGCGCGGGAGCAACGCGGCGCTTGCGTCCGTGATAGACTCGCTTGCCCGCACGTTCACTATCACGAACAGCACGACGGCCTGACGCTCCGCGTGCGTTGACATCCTCGGCAAATAATAGCCCGCGCGCATGGACATCCTGATTTACACTGGCGAGAACAATCCGGCCCAATCGCTCGTCACAAGTGCGAGCGACCTGACGCGGCTGGACCTGCCCGACGACCTTCGGCAGCTCGTGCTCGGCACCGTGGAACCAATCACGGTCAAGTTTCTGTCCGCAGCTTCGACCTACGAAAGTTTCTCCGGCGACGCTTCCTATGTCGTCACGGCCTCGCTCGGCTACCTCACGTCCGAAGGTCTGGACGTGTTTGCAGAGGCGACGCTTTCAACCGCAATCACCAACGGCAAAAGCGGCAATCTGTCGTGCGACACCGCTGCGCTGGCGATGAATCTCCGCGCTGCTCTGGTGCGTCCGTATCAAACGCAAGCGCAGTTCACGCTTCAAATCACCGTCACCGATCCGAGCGGAAACCGCCGCGTGTGGGCGCAGGCTCCGGTTTGGGTAAACGGTCGCGTGACGACGTTCACGCCGCCAAACACTGCGCTCCCGTCTTCCACTTACCTCACCGCAGCGGAAACCGCGTCGCTCTATCTGTCGCGCGCCGCGCACTCCTACGCCGCCTCGTCCAACTCGACCGGAAACACAACGGTCACGCCGGCGAGCACCAAGCTCACGCACACCGAAGAAATCACTTTTACCGGCAGCGCCGGCACCCGCATCGTCGTGTTGGATATCACGGGCCGCGCGTCGGGCGACGTGGTTATCCTAAAGCTGAATTTGCCGGCTACCGCTTCGATTGTCGTGGAGGTGCGCAACGCGACCAGCGGCGGCACGCTTCTGGCCTCGGTCACGACCGACGGAACCGCGGGCGTTGTCGGCATCGCTTCGACCTTCAACGGCTCCGCCTTTACGGAACCCTGGCTTGCGCAGTGGTGCGACTGAGCCGCGCCGCTCGCAGTCGTTGACACGCACCAAAAATATAGCCGCTCCCACTCATGGAAAACGTAAACGTCACCACGTCCGTAACCGAGATTATCGCCGCGAGCGAAATCACGGACCGCACCAACACGACCCTATTTCTCCAGAATCAAAGCGACACGACGATGCGCGTCGCGGTCGGAGCGGCTAACATCGCGCTGCTCAGTTCCAGTCTCGGAATCGTGATTGAAGCCGGCGAGGCGCTGGCAATCGACGGCCCGACGCTTGGCAAGCCCGTGTCCGCGATCCACGGCGGCAGCGGCAACAAGGTTCTTCACTGGCAGCTCATTTAATACAGGGGGACCAAGCTCATGCCCGTAACCATTCTTAGAAAAGTCACAGTCAGCGGCGGCACGGTGCTGCGCGCGGCGAATAATCTTGGCGACGTGGCGAGCGCCGCCACGGCGTGGGATAACCTCGCTGGAGGTAATCGCACCATCACCGGCACGCTTACCGTTCAAGGGGCCGCGACTTCTATCGGTCCCGGCGGAACTGGCACCGATAACGCTATTGCAACGCTCAATTCCAGCAACGCGGCCAGCTACGGCGCGCAGATTCGGCTCAACCGAAACGGGACGCAGTATTGGACGCTTGGACATTATTCGGGCATCCAAGGCGGGGCTTCAAACGACCTGTTGCTATACAACGCCGCGGCATCAGGCGAAGCTCTGCGCGTTTCGAGTTCTGGATATTCTTTTGAATTTGGCCCCGGCGGAACCGGGACGGACAATTCCATTGTTGTTATCGACGGCAGCAGCGCGGCGAGCTACGGCGCGCAACTTCGCTTTAATCGCAACAGCGTTCAGAAGTGGGACGTTGGTCATCATTCTGGCATTCAAGGCGGCAGCTCGGACGATTTTCTCGTCTACAACCAGACCGCGGGCAATGAGTCGCTCCGCATCGCCGCCGCGACGGGCAACTTGAAATTCGGCGCTTACGGCGCGGGCACGTTGACTACCGACAGCTCTGGCAACGTCACGGCAACGTCAGACGAGCGGGCAAAGACTAATCTGCAACCGTTCACGAAAGGGCTGGCGCAGGTTGTTCGACTCACGCCGAAAAGCTACAAGTGGAAAGCGGAAACTGGCCTCAATACCGACGACGCCGTTGTGTCGCTGACTGCTCAAGACCTGCTCGCCGCTGGCCTTGGTGAAGCCGTGAACACCGAGCGCACAGTTCCTGTGATGGAGTCGGTAGAGGTGGACGGCAAGGCGGTGCAGCGGCAGAAGCGGGACGCGCAAGGGCGGCCGATGTTTGAGCGAGTCGCTGCCGATTACTACACGGTCAGCGACCGCGCCGTGATTGCCGCACTGGTTAACGCGGTGAAAGAGCTTGCCGCAGAGGTTGAGGAGCTGAAGTCGCGCTGAAATGCTGCGACTGCTCACAGTCCTAGCTCTGCTCACGCTCGCCGGCTGCGGTCGCGCGCCGAGACTCGATCCCGCGCCTTACCGTGAACCGTCCGAGCTTGCGGCATGGTTAGCGGCGGAGGCTCACGCCCGCGACGTGCGCGGACTCGTGTTCCGCGTGTTAGATACGCACAGCATGGAGCCGCTGTTACGCGGCGGCGATTACATCGTTGTGACGCCGACGCCGTGGGAAATGGTCGAGGTTGGGCGCGTGGTCACGTATCGCGCCAAGTGGGCGCCGGCTAATTTTCCGCCGGTCACGCATCGCCTTGTAGCGCGCGACCGCGATGGCGGCATTGCTTCTGGTGACAACGTGCGACCGGACATCGACGACCAAGGGCGCAACACCCGCACCGAGGCGCGGCACCGCATCACGGCGGAAAATTACATCGGCACGGTGCTGGCGATTTACCGCAGCGCATGATTTTGGAACTCCTTACCTCGGCAGTCGGCGGCACGATCCTGGGCGGCATTACTCAGCTCCTCGGCAGTGGGGTGCGCGAACTCACCGAATGGTCTGCGAGCAAGCGCCGCATCGCCGAGCTGGCTGCGCTCAAGGAAAAAAACATTGCCGAGGGTGAACTGGCCGCGTTCGCAAAGGCGCAGGAAAACAACACCGTTTCAAGCTACACGCCGCCCGACTCCGCGCCGACGTGGATTCACGCTCTTTTCGCCATTGCGGCGTTTTGCTCCCAGATGGTTCGCCCTGCTATGGTGGCCGGCGCGTGTTGGTATATTTGGAGCCGACCGCCCGAAGTGCTCGGCCCGTTGCAACCGGAGATTCTGACTTTCTGTTTCGCCTGCGGCTATTTCTGGCTGGGCGTTAGGCATCAAATGAAGCGTTGAAAATGAGCGAGCAATCCACCGAAACAGCCGCGCCGTTCTTGGACAAAACTTCCCGCGTGCGGACTACGCTGGGAACGCTGCTCGCGCTAGTCGCGATTACCGCCTCCGGCGTCGCTGCGTGGGCGTGGGCGATGGCCGACATTCGCGCGCACGATACGCGGATCAAAACTCACGACGCGCAGCTCGGGTCAGTCGATAGCCGAGTGCGCACACTAGAGGCGGCGCAGACAGACATTGCCGTCATGAAAAATGACGTGCAATGGATTCGGCGAGCGTTGGAGCAGCAACAGGGCCGGTAAATTTTTTGCAGCGTTTGTAAGTTTTTTCTTGCACGCGGAGCGGAGTGCGGTTCTCGTCCGCGCCGTGAAAAAGAAAAAGCGTGACGTGCTTACCGTGGATTTCACGGGGCTCGCGGGCGAGATTGAGAAAGCTCGCGCCGTGACTGGCATTAAAAGCCGGTCGGAGATTGTCAGACTGGCGACCGCTCGCGGCCTGCCGGTTTTGGTGGAACAGATCGGCGCCGAGCCGAAACGGGAGGCCGTAGCGTGAAAACGCTTCTCCAAGTTCTCGCAACCCCCTTTATCCTCGCGGCGTTCGCGCTCATGGCTTTTGCCGAGATCGTGATACTAGGCCGCGACGGCGACCTCGGCGACGGCGACGAGTGAGGCACCTTTTCCCAACCATCACGCCCGACGTAGCACGGCGCTATATTGCGCTAGGTCGCGCTGAGGGCAATCTAGTTTTGGCTACGATTCGAGCGCGATTGAAAGCGCAACAGGCTTTGCAAGCCGGGAGCCATCCGATGCCCAAGGCCAACGACGTTTCGCCGTTCGTCGCGAACAAAACGGCGCAGACAAATTTAGGACACGAACGCACGACACATGAGCACAACACCCAATGCACATCCCGAACTGACTGAAATTGCCGTCGCGGCTTGGCTGCGCGAGCACGCGATTCGACACAGCCCCGCCGGGATGCCCTTGCGATTAAGCCTCAGCAGCGAGGCGGAATACAATGTGCAAGCGTCGGTGCAAAAGCCAGACGCACGCTATTCGTGGGATCGTCTTGTCGGCGTCGGCGGGACGATGGCCGAAGCGGTTGCCGACTTGGCGCGGCAAATGCCGACTCCTAAAGAACGCGCGGACGCATTGAGACTTAAAGCCGCGGAGTGCATTGCGCAGGCGGCGGCGCTGGAGTCCGCCGCAAAGGAGGTTCGGCCATGAACGCTCCGCACGCATTTCCCGGACAAACGGGGCCTTACTCCTATAACGACGGAATGTTGTTGCGTGATTGGTTCGCGGGCTGGGCGCTGCATGGTATTCTCGCGAATTACACGACCGAGCGTTTCGGATTTTCTGAGCAAACGATTGCTCAACACGCTTACAAAATGGCTGACGCGTTGTTGGCCGAACGGAACAGGGAGGGAACTAAATGAGCACACACGCGCTTACACTTAACACCGCCGCTACGCCGGCCAAACAGCCCATCGGCTATGGCAATCAGGGCGTCCAACTTGCGACGCTTGAAGACGCATATCGCTTTGCAAACGCAATCGTTTCGTCGGGTTTTGCGCCCAAGGGCATGGAGAAACCGGAGGCCGTGCTTGTTGCCCTCCAGCTCGGCGCGGAACTTGGTTTGACTCCGATGGCTGCGCTGCAAAACACCGCGGTGATTAACGGTCGTCCGGGCATCTTCGGCGACGCTGCGCTCGCGCTAGTGCGCGCCTCCGGCCTGCTTGAAAGCTACGTCGAAAAGGAGATCGGCAAGCGCAACGAGGACGGCTGGGGCTACGAGATCACGGCGAAGCGCAAGGATTCCGAGCCGCACACCGACACGTTCACCGTCGCTGACGCGAAGGCGGCGAAACTGTGGGGCAAGTCCGGCCCGTGGACGGACTACCCGAAACGTATGCTGAAATTCCGCTGCCGCGGCTACGTGCTTCGCGACGTGTTCGGCGACGTGCTCAAGGGACTGCGCACTGTGGAGGAACTGCGCGACACTCCGCCGGAAAAGAATGTCACGCCCGTAGCGGAGAAGATCGGCGGCGGCTTGTCGGCAATGGTCGGCGAGGCGATCCCTGCGGACGCCGCGGCACCCGCTAAGGAAGGCGGTGCAGAATGAGTGCCGAGCTGAATCCTGCCGAGAAAAAGCGGCAAGCGGTCATTGAAGCCGCGACGAAACTGTTTCGCGAGCTGGTCGGCGAGCACATCGACGCGGCGACGAAAGACGCAGCCGATGCGTTTATCGAAGCCGACGACGAAGATGCCACCGCGCCCGTGGTGAAGCTGGCAGTGGTCGTCAGTTTCCCGCCGCTGGATGATGCGCCCGAGGTCGGCGTGTCGCTCGCATGGAGCGTGCGGCGGAAACACGAGGCCACCGTCGTGGTCGATCCGAATCAAACGCTGCTTCCGCTGCGGAAAGAAGACTTGAAATGAGCGTGCTCGGCAAAATCGTCGGCGAGCCGATTGCCGATTACCATGAGCAACCGGCGATCAGTCACTCGAAACTAGAGGTTTTTCGCCGTCGGCCTGCGCTTTATAAGAAGCGGTTTATCGACCGCACGGTGCAGCAGGAGGAAGGCGCGGCACTCGCTCTAGGCTCTGCGCTTCATTGCGCAGTCTTAGAGCCGCGCGAATACGAGAAGCGGTTTGCCGTGCGGCCCGAGGGACTGGACCGGCGCACGAAGGAAGGCAAAGCGCAATGGGAGTCCTTTCTGTGGGCGAACGAAGGCAAGTCGATCCTCGATGCCGAGCAGTCGCGCACCGTGGAAAATATGGTCGCGGCGATTGCTGCGAACACGACCGCGGCGGCGTTGCTCGCAGATGGCGAGCCCGAAGTCACATGGCGCACCACGCTCGCTGCGCTCCCGAATCCAGCCCAATGCCGGACCGACTGGTTCAACCCTAATGGCTGCGAACTGAGCGGCGGTCGGCCCTACGTCGCGGACGTGAAAACTACGGAGTCACTCGACGCTGCCGAGTTCCGCAACTTCGACCGCGCGTTTGTCGGCTTCGGCTACCATCGGCAGTGCGGCTTTTATCTCCCGCTGCTCCAGGACTGCGGCGTGAAATGCTGGGACTTCTTTTTCATCGTGGTTGAAAAAGCCGAGCCGTTCGGGTGCATCGTGTATCGCCCGACTGAGGACGCGGTTGCCTGCGGCGTGGACGAAACTGCGCACGACCTCGCGGAGTTGGCGCAATGCTACAAGCGCGGCATCTGGCCAAATATGCCGCTCGGCGTTCACGACATCGGCCTTCCGAGCTGGTATCAAAAAATCCGCTGACCTATGGAAAAGAAAAAATTTGACGACGAAATGCGCTTTGCGCTTTTCCGAAACATCAAAGGCGACAACCCGAAGCGGCCCGACTATCGCGGGACGATTCAGATCAACGGCGTGAAATACGAGTTGAGCGGATGGCTCAAGGACTCGCCAAAGGGAAAATTTATTTCCGGGTGTGTGCAGATTCCGAAGCCGAAGATCGACGCCGACAAGCTTGCGGCCACAACGCCGATTGAGCCGAAGACGATTGCAAAGACCAACGACGATGACGTGCCGTTTTGAACCTACAACAAAAAGTTCAGGCTGCGCGGATGGCGTTCATGCGCTGGCAAAAGCTGGCAGAGGAAGTAATGGGCGAGATGGAGCAAATAACCGGAAAGCATTTTTGCGCGCACGAGTCGGTGGCGCAGATACAGTCCACGGTCGCGCGGTTTTATTCCGTGCCGATGCACCTTTTGACGGCAGAGGTGCGCATTGCAAACGTCGCGCTGGCTCGGCAAGTCGCGATGTTTATGAGCCGGAAGCTGACGCGGCTTTCTCAGACCGAAATCGGCGAATGCTTCCGGCGCGGTCATGGGACTGTAAATTGGGCGTGCGGCGCAATCGAGGATCGGCGCACGGCAGAACCACAGTTTGCACAAACGCTCACGCAGATTGAAAGGCTGTGCGCGGCGGCGATCAAAAAGAACGAAGTAGAAACGAACACATGAACACAATGACTATTGTTGGTGTGCTGATAGGTGCGGCGCTGGCCGTCGCTTGCTGGTTGCTCGGATGGTATTTCGGGCGGAAGTGGGGACGGGATGAGGGCTGGATCGACTGCATGCTCTCGACCGCAAAAGCGGATCGTGCGCGGCGTGATGCTCGCGGGCGGTTCAAGAACAAGGAGGCCAAGCCATGAGCGGAGCACGAATGAGCATTGGCGATTTGCCGCCGCGCTATCAGGCCGAGATCGAGCGCCAGCTTGCGAAAGGCAAGCCGCTTGGCCTCGCACGGGCCGAGCAGGTGCGCGCGGTGCAGGTTGAGCCGGTCGCGCCGATGCTGCGGCAGAAGCGCACGCCCGCGCTTAACAAGTGGGAACTCGCCTTTGGCGAACAGCTTCGACGCGATTACCCCAATGCGCACGTTTCGGCGCAGTCGATCACGCTCAAGCTGGCGAACGGCGTGCGATACACGCCAGACTTTATCGTCGCGGGCGGGCCGAGTGCCGACGTGATTGCGTATGAGGTCAAGGGCTACATGCGCGACGATGCCGCGGTTAAGCTCAAGGTCGCCGCGACCGCGTTTCCCTGGATGCGATTCGTTCTGGCGCGGCGCGATGGGCAACGCTGGGTTTGCGAGGAGGTGTTGCCGTGAACAGAAATTCCTACGAACTCTTTTTGCAGGCTAAAACGCACGTCGGAGCTAAACATGGCTTTGCGCCGTTGTTCATGCCGGACTCGCTTTTCGATTATCAAAAGCTACTCACGTCTTGGGCTATTGAGCGCGGGCGTTCTGCTATTTTTGCCGACTGTGGTCTGGGAAAAACTCCGATGCAGCTTACGTGGGCGGAAAACGTAGTTAGAAAAACTAACAAGCCCGTTCTCATTTTGACGCCTCTTGCTGTTGCGGCTCAGACAATACGTGAGGGGGAAAAGTTTGGCATAGAGTGCCATCGTAGCGCTGACGGAAACCTGCCATGTGGCGCGCGTATCGTGGTGGCAAACTATCAGCGGCTTCATTATTTCAACCGCAACGACTTCGCTGGAATTGTCTGCGACGAAAGTAGCATACTGAAAAACTTTGATGGTGCTACTAAGTCTGCCGTCACTGAGTTTGCGCGCAAATTGCCTTACCGTTTGCTGTGCACGGCAACTGCTGCACCGAACGATTACATTGAGCTAGGAACATCTTCGGAAGCACTAGGCGAGCTTGGCTTTGCCGATATGTTGACCCGCTTTTTCAAAAAGCACGGAACGACAATGTCGCGATCCGATGAACATAGAGCAGGCGTTTATCGTTTTCGCGGTCATGCAGAGCGCGATTTTTGGCGATGGGTGTGCTCTTGGGCGCGAGCTGTTCGCAAGCCAAGTGATTTAGGTTGTCGCGATAGTGGGTTTTCGCTCCCGGACCTGGTAACGCGCGAGCACGTTGTTGTTGCCAGAACCAAGCGCGACGGAATGCTATTCGATATGCCGGCGATGACGCTACATGAACAGCGTGAAGAACGCAGGCGAACACTTACCGAGCGGTGCGAGCTTGTCGCGTCTTTGACTAGCAACACTAAGGAGCCGGTCGTGGCGTGGTGTCATTCAAACGATGAAGGAAAGACGCTGAACAAAATGATACCTGGATCCGTAGAGGTTGCGGGCGACGATGCTGACGAAGCAAAAGAGGAAGCGTTTGAAGCGTTTTCACGTGGTCAAGTGCGCGTTCTTATCACCAAGCCCACTATAGCCGGGTTCGGTTTGAACTGGCAGCATTGCGCTCACGAAACGTTTTTCCCGTCGCATTCGTTTGAACAGTGGTATCAGGCCGTAAGGCGATGCTGGAGGTTTGGCCAAAAGAAAACGGTCGTGGTAGACGTAGTGGCGTCGGAGGGAGAGGCCGGAGTCGTGGCGAATTTGCAGCGAAAAGCGGACGCAGCGGATGCCATGTTCCGACATCTTGTTTCGCTGATAAGCGACGAATTGAGAATCGAAAAAACGACACATCATCCAACGAAGCACAGATTACCCAAGTGGCTATGAAAAAAGAACACACGACCGAAGAGTTTGCACTATACAACGACGATTGCATCGACGTAATGCGTCAGATGCCGGATGGTTCGATAGATTTGTCGATCTATTCCCCGCCGTTTTGCGGGCTATATAATTATAGCAGCAACGAGCGCGACCTTTCAAATTGCCGGTCTTATTTGGAGTTTTTTGAGCATTACGAGTTTGTCATCTCGGAAATTGCGCGGCTCACAAAGCCGGGCCGAATTTCGGCGGTGCATTGCATGGACGTTGCTGGGACTGGCAACGGCGCTACGGCAAAAATGGGAATCGCGGCAAATGTAGGCAGCGGGCTGATTGATTTTCCTGGCGACATTATTCGTGCTCACGAAAAACACGGCTTTCAGTTTTGCATGCGTCGCGTGATATGGAAAGAACCGCTTGGTGTTCGGTTGCGCACAATGGCAAAAGGACTGGCTCACGCGCAGATTGTCGAGGACTCCACTCTTTGCGACGTGGCTGGCGGAGATTACCTTTTGTGTTTCCGTAAAAATGGAGAAAATGCGATACCAGTGGCGCATCCTACGGGGCTTCATTCCTACGCTGGCGAGCGAGTAATGCCGAAGGAGCTTCACGAATGGAAGGGGCACACAGGAAAACAAACCGAGAACCGATTTTCGCATTGGATATGGAGGCAATATGCGAGCTGTATTTGGGACGACATACGAATTGATAACGTGCTTCCATACGAGGAGAGCCGCGACAAGGACGACGAGAGGCATGTTCACCCACTGCAACTCGACGTGATCGAGCGCGCCGTAGTTTTGTGGTCAAATCCTGGCGAAGTTGTTTTCACTCCATTCATGGGAGTTGGTTCCGAGGTTTACGGCGCGGTTATCAATGGACGAAAGGGTGTTGGCGTCGAATTGAAGCCGACATATTTTGCTCAAGCCGTTCGGAACTTAAGTTCCATTGCCCAACGGGCAAAGCAGGAGGGACTTTTTGAAACTACATGAAACCGAAATTCTGCCCTGCCTGCTTGCGCGAAAATCGCATTGCGACCGCCGCCGGCCCGACGTGCCCGCACCACGAGCCGAGCGGAGCAAACTGGTTCCCGGCGAATTGGGCGACGATGCACGAGGCCGAGCGCATCGCGTGGGTGAAACAAAAGGAGGCAATGCCGTGAAAGAGATTGAGGAAAAACATTTCGGCAATTTTCGCGTGCGAGTTACGCGGCTAACGGTTCTGCCCGAAGGCGAGCCTATATTCAGCGAACAGGCGACGCACGTGGAAATCGAGGATGAGGCGGCGGGCGAGTTCGTGAAAGTGACGCAGCAACCCGGCAACACCGCGTCCGCGGAAATGTCCTCGATCCGCATTTGCCCGACAGAGTGGCCGGCGGTCCGTCATGCAATCGAACTTTTATTGAAGCCGTGACTACGCTGAAACTCTCGCCCGCAATTCTGAACGCGCCCGAGTATTTTGCGGCGACGCCGCTAGCTCGTGCGACGTGGCTGTCCGTTGCTCTTTGGGCAGCAGGCCAAGGCATTGCGCGCACGATCCTAAAAGCGGACGGCTGGCTAGATTCGGACTGGAAACACGCGTGCGGCGTGACTCGCGGCGAAGTGCTTGCGGCTGCTCCGCTGCTCACGATCACGAGCGAGGGCGTCGTAATTTGGCAGCACGGAAAAAAGCCGGCGAAGGCGAAGCAGTCCGCGCTTGCGATTGAGGAGTCGCCGCAAACTTGGCTTGCTGAGCTGGCGTCGAGTGTTGCGTATGCGGGAATCGACGTTCCGCGAGAGCACGCAAAGGCAGCGGCATGGTGCGCAACGCGCGGCAAAAAACTCACGGCGCGGCGCTTCCTCGCGTGGCTTAATCGCTGCGAACGACCATTGAATGCGCCTAGGCATGGCACGTGGAAACCGACTGAGGAAGGCGGCTATTGACTATGAAACCGCTTTCCACAGCCGACATTGAAGCGCGGCACGTTCAAGACTCGACCGGACTAAAGGTCAAAACGCAGCCTCACAAGCGCACTCGCTGGGAGTCGCGGCTTGTCGGCACCTGGGGCCAAGGCTCGCGCGGCGAGTGGGAAAGCACGCTCGGAATTTGCAAGGGCTGTGGATGCGAGATCGACACGACGCCAACCCGCGCGGAAATTCTCGGCGCATGTATCGAAATTCCAACTACGGTTTGCGATGACTGCATGACTTTGGTCCGCGAGCATTACGATCCGCATCGGCGCGATGAAGCCGAGGCGACGGCAACGCCGAAGTGGGACGCGAATTGCGGAGCGCGACACAAGGCCGTTGTGCTTGGCGAAGTTCGCCCGCCGCAGATAAATTGGACTGCCTACGAACGCGCGATTGCATGGACGCCCGCGGCCGGGCGCGGCCTCGTGCTAACTGGCGCGCCTGGAACCGGAAAAACGTCGGCATTTTGGGCGCTCGCGCGGACCCTAGAGCTGGCCGGGCACGGACCGATCACCCTCGGCAGTCTTGAGCTTGGCCGCGTGCTCGGCGAGGCAGGCCGAGACATTCGCGATGTCGGATGGCTCTACCGTTGCCGCGTGCTGATGATCGACGATCTGGGCAAGGAGCGTGCAAGCCCCGGCGTCGCGTCGCTGTTGTGGGAGGTTCTTGATAAGCGGCTCGCGAGTAATCTCTCGCTGATCCTGACCACAAATTTCACGGGCGCGGAACTTGCCGCGCGATTTGGCGAACAGCATCTCGGCGACGCGATCCGGCGGCGAATTTCGGAGCTGTGCCGGCAAATTCAGTTTTGATGCGCCACGCGGAGGACAGACTTTATGAAACCTGAAACTTCAACGAATACCGCTGACGATGGTTTGGTTCCTTGGGCGTGGACCGCAAATCGCGACGACGACTGCTGGCAGCCCGCCGGAAATTCCCGCGACATGGCTCTTGCAATCGCTCGCCCCAAGGCCGGGCGACGCAAGTTTTGGATTGCTCGATGCCGCCGCACAGATGCACACGAGATCGAAGAGTATGGCGAAACGTGGATTGTCGATCCGAACACGGAAGAAATGATCGTGCCTAACCCCAAAGATGAGCCACGCGGTCTTTGAATCTATGAACACTGCACACTCTCCGAACACCGCTGGCGGTCGTCCGCGTTGGCTCTGGCGCGATTGTTGGGGCTCATACACTCTCAAACCCAAAAACAAATATGAAACCACAAGCACTAGAAGAACAACTCCGCGAAACCATGAGCCGCGCATCCCGTGGCATGTCGGAAAAAGACGCACTCGAAGCCGCGCTCAACGTGGCCGATGAATGGAAGATGCGCCTCGAAGAAATCGAAGCCGAAGAAGGGGACGAAGACTGAGCCCCAACGCGGAGATGACCAACGAGCGAGAGGGCAGAAAGGAAACATGAGTGGCCAACTATTCGGCGGAATACACATTGACCCCAACACGGGCCAAGCGGCCCCGAATGACCGGAGGCTGAGCGCAAAAGCCTCTCCCGAAATCGCAGGCCCCGTCAGCTCGTTGGGTCTGGCGACTGGTTCTCTGTCGGTCCCCGCCGGCGAACTGGAAGACCTCTATGACCACTTTGTGCGTGAGATGCACGAGCACGAGCAGATCGCCGCTGCGTGCACTCGCGACCACCAGAAGCGTGAGCGGTTCAAGCGCACGGGCAAAGCCGCGGCGTGCTATGACGCGTCGGTGCGCGTGCGTCTGCTCCTGGACCGTGCAAAGGAGCGCCAGCCGGCAGAGAACGTGTAAGATGAGCCACGCCCCCGAATCACCCTCGGCGCCGAGCGTTCGCCCCACTCCCGAAATCGCGGGGAAGGTCGGGGCGTTGGCTCTGGCGCCCGGTTCTGCTCTGCCCTCGGTGCTCGACGCCTGCTGTGGCTCGCGACTGTTCTGGTTTGACCGCGCTGACCCGCGAGCGATCTACATCGACAAACGTCGCGAGACTCACGAGCTGCCGGACAAATCCTCGCGCGGCGGCAAGCGGTCTTTGGTCGTCGCGCCCGATGTGGTGGCCGACTTCACCGCGCTACCCTTCGCCGATGAGAGCTTCGCGCTAGTGGTTTTCGACCCGCCGCACTTCGTCCGCAACGGGGCGAAAAGTTGGGTCGGGCTGAAATACGGAACACTAAAAGGCGACTGGCGCGAAGAACTACGGCGCGGATTCGCAGAGTGCTTCCGCGTGCTGAAAAACGAGGGAACGCTAATCTTCAAATGGAATGAAGCGGACATTCCTGTCTCACAGATCCTCGAGCTCACGCCGGAACAGCCGCTCGTTGGCAACCGCTGCGGCAAAAACGCGCAGTCGCACTGGATAGTTTTTCTCAAGCAGAACAAACCAGATGAGGAACGCCCCGCCGGGCGTAACTCGTAACCCTTCCCCAACCATGGAATCCAAGAGCGTAGAAGCCACACACGATCAACAGGCCCAGCAAGGGGCGTTACCTCTGGCGGCTGGTTCGGCTTCTATGACCTACGACAAGTCCCTCCGCGAACTTCACTGCGCAGTGGAGTCGCTGATGGAAATAGTCGAGGGCGTCAGAAACGAGCGGTGGGCTGTCAATGGTCGCCGTCTGAAAGACACGACCGAATGGTGCCGGCTCTACGTGGCCCGATGCCGCTGCAACGACATCCTGCGCGGTGAGCCGAACACCATAGCTGAGCCGACGCCGGCGGCGCCTGCTCAAAACCCGTAAAACGTATGCCCTCCTCTGATACTCAATCCGCTGCGCCGGCTCTGGCGCCTTGTTCGGCTTCCGTGATCCGCGAACTGCGGGCTGTCGCCAAGCGCATGAAGCCTGGCGTAATCAGCGTGTCGCATGTGCTGCCTCGCGCCTACTGTGTGGCCAAGCCAGCCGCATACTGCGCGATTTTCGCTGTGCCTGCGTGCGACCGGGAGCCGCAAGTGCGCGACCATCCCTGGGCGACTGTGCAGAACGAATCCGCGAAGGACGTGAAGCATGGCGACTGGTGCGCGCTGGCCTACATCTCCACCAGCGACGGAAGCGGGGCGATGCATGTTCTGGCTAACGCCAAAGATGAGCCGCGCACCCTATGAGCACACAACCCACTACTGACCGAAGCGAGCAACCCAGCGGGTCCGCCGCGTTGGCTCCGGCGACTTGTTCGGCTCTGAACAGAATCCGCGCTTTGCAAGCCAAGGCCGCAATGAAGCAAGCCGCCGCAGATGCCTGCCAAGGCCATATCTGGGGCAAAATCCACGTGAGCAAGATCGCCCACGGCATAAGTTCGTCTGCCGCGTGTATCCGGTGCGCAGAGCGCCGCGCATGGACCGACATCGGACCGAATGAGCGATGGGAGCACGACGCTTCTTGGCCTAACGTCAAAGATGAGCCGCCCAGCGGAAAGCCAGGCACCAAAGCAAAGGAAGCACTATGACCGCAAATGATAATCGAACTGGCGAGCGGCCGAGTTGGCTCCGGCGCCTTGTTGGGCGTTGGTGGCCGCCGGCACTCAGGGCGGAAAATGCAATGCTTAAGCAACGACTGGCCGACTCCAGGAAGCACCTGCGAGCGGCGCACCGAGGAGCCGAACGCAATGCGCAGGCCCTGCGCCTTCGCATACAGCGCGACCTGATCCATCGAAAAACTCGCGAGCTTCATGAGCTGAAGCATTCGCCCAACGCAAAGATGAGCAACGAGCCCAACGAACGGAAACGATCAGTATGAACGCACCCGACGATACCGAAGCCAACCAAAACACTGACCCACGCGAAAGCCCAGTCGGGCGCATGAGGGCGAGCGCACTGCACACTCCGGCCCCGCGTGAGAGTTGGGCTCGTTGGCTCTGGCGCCTTGTTGGGCGATAGGGCTCACGAACACTCTATGAATACCGAAACAATTAAGGCGCTCATCGCGCTCTGCCGGGCTGGCCAGTGTGCCATTGCTCTCGAAGCCTGCCAAACCGGAGTCGTCGCGAGAGTCTCTTCCGTTCGCGGCCACGTCGCTCTGCAAACGAGCGAATACCTCGACGCCAACGACCCGAGCGCCGGCGAGAAACTAGAAAAAGCAGTGAAGCGGGTTCAGTGACTTCGCCCAACGTCGTGATGAGCCAGCCGCCATCGAGCGACATACGCCGTGACAGGTAATCGGCTTGGCTCCATCTACTTGTTAGGCTCAATCAATTTAACCTTATGAATACCAAAAATAAAAGCATCGTGTGGGTAGTCGAAATAAAAGAAGGCTCCGTGTGGGCACCGTGCGCCGACGCAAAGCTGACACGCAAGGACGCTGAACGGGAGATAATCTGCTACTGGCAACCGAATAACAGGGACGACACATTCCGGGTAAGAAAGTATGCCCGCTCTGCCGAACATCGCGGATGAGCCGCGGCGCCCGTAGGGCGACGTTGGCTCTGGCCGCTGGTTAGGCCGTCCGAAACTTTTAACTCTAGAAAAATAAAAATGGAAACCTTCTCGCCCTTCGGAAACGATCTATTCGGTGAACCTATCCGCGCGCAAACCGCGTCGCCGGTCGCGCAAAAATTCCTGGTGCCGCCGTTTTCGGTGCTCTCCGCACGCGATGGCGACTGGCAAGACCGCAAGCGCGCATGGACCGCGATGGGAATCAAATCCGAAGTCGGGCGCAGTGATGACCTGACGCTGAAAGGCAACGCCGCGAAATTCGACTACTACCGCGTTAAAGAAGGCACGCGCGACGAAACCGACGAGCAAGGAACGAGCATCTTCGACCCGGTGCTCTGCGAAATAATCTATCGCTGGTTCTCGCCGGAAGGCGGGCAAATCGTCGATCCCTTCGCTGGCGGCTCCGTGCGCGGTGTAGTCGCCGCCTGCCTCGGGCGGAAATACTGGGGCGGCGAACTGCGCGCGGAGCAAGTCGAAGCGAACCGCGCGCAAGCCGCCGAACTCTGCCCGGAAAATCCGCCGCAATACGTCTGCGGCGATAGCATGGAAACGCTCGTGACCGCCCCGGAGGCCGACCTCATCTTTTCGTGCCCGCCCTACGGCGACCTCGAAACCTACTCTGACGATCCGCGCGACCTATCAAACATGGAATGGCACACCTTCGCGGCTGCATATAAAACGGTGATTCATCGCGCGTGCAAGCGGCTCAAAAACGACCGCTTCGCGTGCTTCGTGATCGGAGACTTCCGCGACCCCCGCGGCTTCTATCGCGATTTTGTGTCCGAGACGATTCGCGGCTTCCGCGAAAGCGGCCTCGAACTCTACAACGAGGCGGTGCTCGTGACCGCCGTGGGCTCCGCTTCGATGCGCGTGACAAAGCAATTCGAGGCGGGGCGGAAATTCTGCAAGACGCATCAAAACGTGCTGGTCTTCTGCAAGGGGGATTGGAAGCGCGCAACGGCTGCGATCAACCTTCTTTCTGCGGCCTAACGGCAAAGATGAGCCGAGCGGCGGGCTGTAACTGCCGCACCAAATTCAACCATGAAAACTACCATCAACTATCGTCCGCGGCAAATGGCCGCGTTGGCTCTGGCGCTTTGTTCGGCCTTTGCGGGATGCACGCAAAACGAGCGCGCCCGGCATTTCGGAGGCACTGCAACAATCGACCTTCCAGCGGGCCGAAAGCTGGTCAACGTTACCTTCAAGGAATCAAACCTTTGGATTCTCACCCGGCACGCCAAACCGGGCGAAACGCCCGAAACTTTTGAGTTTATCGAAGATTCAAATTTCGGGGTAATGAACGGGAAGATAATCCTGCGCGAAAAGCAGTAGGCCGAACAATCCTGATGAGCCAACCCGGAGGACGGATAATGGATAACCAAAAGACTTCTCAGCTTACCACGGGCGCTCGTCCGGGTTGGCTCTGGCAGGCTGGTTCTGCGGATCGGGACTGGCCGGATGATGCCGACCACGAAAACGGCAACTATCAAAACAAGTGCCTTGGCTGCGGCGAATACTTCATCGGCCACAAGCGCCGCTGCTTCTGTCGGAAATGCTCCGACGCGAGCAAGGCGCGCTGGGAATCGCTCACACCTGAGCAACGAGCGGAAGAACAACGGAAGGCTGATGCGGAGCTGACCGCGTGGCTCTCTTCGCAGAACATCGGCAATGAGCCACGGCGATAGCCGTTAACTCTGGTGCCTTGGTTAGCGTCTTCTTTTTATGATCTCCGACTTCATTGAAATGTTCCGAGGCGACTGGCTCGAAAAGCTACTCGCGCTCCTGATCGCGGTGTGTGTCGCCGCTGTGCTCTGGCTCGCGTGCTGGGGCGTATTCGTCGCGGCTGATTCGTGGTTCATCGCTGACCGCGACGGAACCGCCGAAGTATGTGGGCGCAACCACACCGCCGCGTGGACGCAAGTAATCGTGCATAGCACTGGGAAAAGCACATGGACTCAGGTGATCTACCACCCCGAGAGCTGGCATGTGACGATGCGAATGGATCGTTTGGCCGATAGCGTTAGCGTGTCGGAACACACCTACGACTCCGTGCGGACTGGTGAGCAGGTGCCCGTGCGCTACCGTCGCGGACGATTTTCCGATGACCTCTACATCACCGAAGCCTTCTTTCGCTAACGTCCGGCATGAGCCAGACGGCGAGAAAGCCGCACTGAAGCCGGACAACCAACCGAAACACCCTTAACCCTCAATCGCGGACAAGCAGCCGTCTTGGCTCTGGGCCGTGGTTAGACCTTTTTCCTATGACTACCGCAATGCAAGAACTACTCTCCTCTCTCAAATCGGACGCAAACATGCTGACCGGCAGCAACTATCCACGTAAATTACGCTTTCGCGCCGGTCGCCTCGAACTGTGTGTGCGGCGGCACCTTGACCGCGATTTCGTCTCCCACGCTCGCGTGTGTCTGCTGCGTCGAGCGCGCAACCTTCTAATGCGCGAGGCTGGCCTCGGGTGCCTCGCGGTCTAACGCGGAGATCAGCCACGCGCCGAGCGCAGATAAAACCCAATGAACGCCGCATCCACAAACTATCGTGAAATTTCACCGGGCATCTTCGCCCGCGAGACAGATCAATCGAAAGTGCCGGGCGGACTCCCGCCGCCCGAATCTCGCGGGGCCAGTCAGCGCGTTGCTGCTGTAGCGACTGGTTCTCTGTGGGTGGACGCCGGCGAAATCATGAAGCTCGTCCGGCGATATGAGCGTGAAGTTGAGCTATGCAACGCGAGCGCCGAAGAGGCCCACAAACTGAAACTCGCCATCGCCTGCGCGGCGGACGGAGCGAGAGCCAACGCACTCGCGCAAGCATCATTCGACCTGCGCCTGCTGGTGGGTGGTGCGACCATGCGACAGCCCACAGAGAACGTCAAATGATGAGCTGCGGCCGACGCCGCACACCGCAACCGCTAAGACTATGAAACCGAAAACAGACACACAATCCACCGCGACCGCCCGGGCCGTTAGCTCTGGCGCTTTGTTAGGCGTTCTGGTGAAGGTCGAAATGCGCTCTGCGCATCCGCCATACAATACCTGGCAGGAAGACGGCTATGGCCCGTTTGAGCTTCACGGCGAGACGTTCGCTGTCACGCGCAATGTCGGTGCCCTCGACAGTCCGCTGAAATGGCGCGTCTCGCACGTCGCGACGGGGATCGCCATACCGCGCACCGCCGCCGAGACGAAGGAAAAGGCGCGCGCCGAAGCGATCACGGTCTTGGGGGAAATCGGACCTAAGAAATTCCATGCCGCCCTCGCCAAGGCCCGCACGCTCATCGCCTGCGCCTAACGCTGCGGATCAGCCGCGCCGGGGCGACAACCAATAACCTCAAGACAGCACTCTATGGACACGAAAAACGAAACTCAATCTCCAGCCGGACAGTCCCCGGCGTTGGCTGTGGACGCATTGTTAGCTGCGGTCGTCCGCAGGCACTACAACGCAATCGAAAACCCCAAAGGCGTGGACGGGGCGCAGATGTGGAACGGCCAATGGTGGATGCCGCTGTGGGGCTGTGACACGCTGGATCAGATGCTCGCTGACATGGCCTACGCCATCGAACGCCAGCAAGCAGCTAAACACCGAGGTGAGACACGCTCGGGCGAATCACCCCTGAGCCCCGAGCGTTGAAGCCACTACCGAATTACAGGCCCAGTCCCGAGCGTTGTTCTCTAGCGACTGGTTCTACGTCCGAAAAACCAACCGAAAATCCAAACAAGAAACGCCATGAATAACGCTACCGAAAAACAAATCGCCTCTGCCTTCACCGAGTGGGAACGCCGCTACCGTGAGGAGCCGGAGCGCTTCCAGTCTGAGGCCACGAAGCTGCTCAAGGAAACGCCCGAGACCTACGGCGCAGCCTGCGCGCCCTACTTCCTCGCGATCCTCGGCGAAGTCCAAGCGGCCACTTCGTAGAACGCCAATGCTCAGCCGACGGCGAGAACGCCTGACGGCACCCAATCACCATGACCAAATCACCTGACACTTCCGAAGCACCGCGCCAGACCGCGCCGTTGGCTGTAGCGCCTTGTTCTGCGTCTTCCGTGCTCGCGCAAATCGAGGCCGAGATCCAACGCGCCACCGCAAAATTTCCGACGTGGCCAACCGACGCTTTACACGCTGTCGGCGTGGTCGGCGAAGAGATGGGGGAACTGCAAAAGGAAGTGATGCAGCTCACCTACGAGCCGCACAAATCCACGCCTGAGAGCGTGCGCAAGGAAGCCGTGCAGCTCGCCGCCATGTCGATCCGCTTCCTGATGAGCCTTGACCGCTACGAATACGCGCCACGTCCGCAGCATTCGCAGAACGCTCAATGATGAGCCAACCCCGAGGACAAATCTATGAACTCAACTGACATTCCGAACACCACTGGCGGACGCCGGGGTTGGCTCTATCGCCTTGTTGGGCGGGTCCAGAAACGAGCAACGCGAAGCGCGCGATTTGCCATTGCGCTTGGACGAATGGATGCACGCCTCAGCGAATTGAAACGCAGCGCGCCAGAGTCGGACGAGATCAAAGACCACGAACGCTGGATGCTGGCAGCCCAGAAGCTTGATCGCCAATGGGAGAGGCTAGCAAAAGTCGGAAGGAAGTGGGGATTTTAATTTCGGAGCCGTGCGTGCCCATTTGGTCTCGTCTCACAACCAAAAAGCGAGCGCACGGTTTCTGCCAACTGCCCGCCGTGAGCAGTGAAAGATTCACGGCACATTTTTAGCCCAACGTCAAAGATGAGCCACGCCGGGAACCCTCAACCGAATCACGATAATGCACACGACCACCTCCGACACTCAACACGCGGGGAAAGTCCCGGCGTTGGATCTGGCGACCTGTTCGCCTCTTTCTGAGCGCGACACGCTGGAAACACTCGAATGGGTCTCGTGGGGAATGAAACACTTCTCCGGCCTCGCAGCGGGCAACCTCCGCGAAGAACTTGAAACACTCGCCAAGGCCGGGCTTGTGAAGTGCGACGGCTGGCACCCGGTCTGCGACGACGACGGCTTCCTGAAAGACCCGGAGGAATATGACGACTGTTACGTGCTCACCGACGCCGGGCGTGCGATGCTGGACAAGGACACCGCCGAGCGTGATGCGCGCTTCAGGGCTCATTTGGCGAACGCCTCGGATGACCCACGGCCGCTCGGGGCCGTTGGGTCTGGCCGATTGTTCGACGGTCCGGAATCCGATTCCCGAAAATAGTTCTTGCAATGCGTGCGCGCACGCATACACCTAATAACGCAATGAACATCACACGAAACACCCCTCGCGCCGACGGCCTCACGGTCGGACAGGCTTTGGATAACGACGCTGCTTTCCTCCGCTCTATCGGCTTCGACGCCAAGGACGGTGCGCTGACCTTCGATGAGCGGCGCGAGGAGTTCCGCGACCAGATGCGCAAGAACGTGCTGGAGGCGATGGACCTCACGGCGGCGAGCCTGCGCGAGAAAGGCCCGACCGATGCGGACCTTCCGGCGATCTTCGGTGCGCTAGACCCCATCGCCGACCGCATCTTCAACAAAACGCTCGGCCTGTGAATCACACCTGCCCGAAATGCGGCTACAAATTCAAGGACAGCGCGCAGCAATCGAAAGCAGCGAAAGCGCGCTGGAAAGCCACAAGCGCCGCGGATCGTTCTTCTGCCGCGTCAGCGGCAGCTAAGGCCCGGTGGGCAAATAAGCGTCCGCCCGGTCCGTCGAACGCCGGGGATGAGCTACGGCCACAGCGCAAATAACTCTATGGACTCGAAACCAAATCAACCCACCGCCAACCAAGGGGCCGCTGTGGACGTTAGCTCTGGCCCCTTGTTAGCCACGGTCGTGAAACTCACCCTTAAGGGCACGACCATCGAACTGACTCAAGAAGAAGCGAAGCAACTCAAGGATGCGCTCGCCGATCTTCTCGGCGACTCGAAACGCGAATCGCAATTCGAGAAACTGAAACGCGAGATCGAGCGCATCCGCACGGATCGCGAACCGCCGACAATCATCCCGCAGCCGTATCCCGTGCCGGTCTATCCGCGCCCGTGGCGGGATGGATGGCCGCACTATCACGAAATCTGGTGCAGCACGGACAACCAATTCCGGCTCGGCGTCGAAGCGCGTGTGAGTGGCTAACATTGGACATGAGCCGCGTGCGGGCGAATCACCCTCGATTACGAGCGCAGAATAAATAACCGAATCACCCCCAGTCCAGCACGTTGGCTCTGGGGACTGGTTCTACATCCGAAAAACAATGAAAGAAATCACCTCATACGCCTCGAACTACCTCGCGCTCTACAACGACGGCAAGCTGGAGCCGCAAGCGGAAATCGCCCTCGTGCTCTGCGAGCCGACCTACCGCCTGACATCCGATGGACAGCTTGCCCGTGAGCGCGCCGTCGAAACCGTGCGCTTCTCGGCGTCGCCCGAGACACTGCGCAAACTCGCCGAGCGATTCACGAAAACCGCAGACGAAGCCGAGGCGGAACTCACGAAAGCCGCCGCGGTGAAACCTTCTTTGTAGAACAAGGGTGATACGCACACTTGATCCATGATTAGCGCGCTTTATCGCTACCCCAAAGCCAAGCGCCGCGCCGTCGCTCGTGAATGGTCGCGCCGCGCCGCGGTTAAACGCCGCGATGCCTGCGTTGCTCGCGGTGCCGACGCGGAAACATTGGCGTGGCGGGCCAAGGAAGACCGGCGCGGCTTGCCGGTGCTGACCATTTACAGCCGCGGCACAATGGCGACCGTGGCGCATTCCGTCGCCGGCCGATCCGATCAATTCGACGTTCTTATCAACGGCTCGCTTTGGCGCACCTGCGGACGGCGTTTCTTGCCCGTTTGGGCGCGTTTAACCAACAGACACGACACATGACCCTAAAACTTCGCCAACACGGCACAAATCGCTTTCTTTTGCTGGCCACCCAGGTCGCTAAAGTCCGGCACGTTCAACAACTGACATTTCGCGCCGACTTTATTCGCGTGCGCGGCGGTAAAACCATTTCAGAAGGTGCCGAAGTTATTACCGCAGAACAGTTTGCTACATGGTGGACTAGTATTCGCAAAGTGCGGTGGCATATCGTGGAAGTTTTGATGTAGGCTAAACGCTTTCAGTCTATTGCGTTACGCACGTTCTACTACAAAACGCTTGTAACTCTAGCTCGCGGCGCTTTTGTCCGCGCATCGAGTGGTGACACGCTCAACGAGTTTCAGGCCGAAAGGCCAAAAAGCCCTCGGCGGTGTCACACGCTCGGGGGCTTTTCATTTTGGTCCCCTATCACAGCGCAAAATGAGCCCCGGCCTTCGGCTACTGCTGCCGACCGCAGGGGATCGGTAGCCGGGAGCGTCGAACGCCTAAACTCCAACCCGGCGTAAACAGCCGGCGCAGCAATGCGCCTGAGCCGACGATCAAACTAAACCGTGTGCCTGTGGGCCAGCCGAGCGGGATCGTCGAAAAAGTGGCAACTGAACCCGACGACCGAAGCGCAACGGCTTCGCCTCTGTTCATCTCCACACTCACCCCTTACAAAGGGTGAGCTGTGGACTGACCACTCGGAGCCGATACGCACTCCGGCCTCACGGGTGGCGGCACGTAGTCTTAGCTTGTAACCTCTAATATAATACGCTTGTAAGTCTTCCATGACCAACGGTGACCCTTTGACGATAGAGGCGTCTGCGTTTGCTGGAGATTCGCCGCACGAGATAGCCGCCGACGAACTCATGTCGGCGTTTAATATGAGCAGTCGCGACGCCGAAAAAGCCGTTGCGCTAGTATACAAGCACGTTTGCGAATCGCCGGAGGCGGTTGAAAACGTGCACACTTTGGCCGACGTGCTGCGCTTCGTGCTCCTCCAGATCGAAAGCAAGACGACGCACGCCGCCCTTGAAGCCCGATGTTACCGCTTCGCCTTTGGCTTTCGGGCGTCGAATGACGAAAGTCTGCGCGCAACTGCTGCCGAGTGGGGCGTGTCGCCGGAAGCCGTGAGCAAGCGGGTCGCCGCGCTGCGCAAACTTCATGGCCTCGGCCTGAACTCGTTTAACAAGCCTGCCGCCGCCGCGCAGACCTACCGCCTACACAACCGCACTCGAAAACCCTCGCTGCCATGCTTGTAGTCCACGAAGAAAAAAACCAGATCGCCCTTGAAGGTGCGACCTTTGGCAAAACTGGCATCACGTTTTCAGATACGTCAGAAAAAACTTTGAGCAGGGTGGGCGTGATGCTCGGGCTCATGGAGTCGTGCGTAGAGTGGGGCTGGGCCGACTACCTTCCTAGGCTTGTTGCTCAACGGCAAGGGGGGGTTGCAGCCAAGCCGAAGCGCAACGAAACCGCCGAGCAGTTAGAGCTACGCTGCGTCGCCGAGTTCGCCGAACTCACGGGCCGCGACGCGCAACGCCTCGCCGAGCGCGACCGCGTTGGCCGCTTTTTTCCGCCGGAGGTGCGCCGCCCAGGACTCTCTTTCGATCATCACGCCGAAGCATGGGCAGGGGCAAAGGGTGACCTCAAGCGAGCAAGCGAATGGCTTACGCGCGCCGAGGAAAAGCGTTGGAGCGTCGCGGACTTGCGAGCCTACATTCGCCGCTCAACCGCGCCGATGGCTGCGCCGCGATCCGCTCCCGCGCCCGAGGTCGTCGCTGAACTCGACTTGAGCGAACTCGAAATGGTTTCAGCTCGCCGGCTTCGTGCGGTCAAAAGCGCGGACGCAAACGCAGCCCGCGCGATGCTTGACGCGCTGAAAACCACGAGCGCGCTTGTCGATGAGCTGCGGCGGCGCGCAAACGCCGATGCGTCCAATGTGCGACTTACGCGTGCGGGTCCTCCCCAAGCCCTTGTGACGTAGGGTCTTCGAAT
>JACCDR010410809.1_pt1 | contig 38299 bp, 64 predicted proteins | sample 7446431 | NCBI WGS metagenome assembly JACCDR01 (sample SAMN15323443, study PRJNA562643) | freshwater metagenome | isolation source: river surface water | place: USA:Blue River Watershed | collected 2017-08-17 | reverse complement strand
ATGGTAATTTGACGTACACGCGCCAAGATATGGGCGAGGGGCAGCCTCCGCAATTCACATCTACAATTACGCTAAACCCCGAATCTCAAGCTATTCTTGAGTCTCAGCTTGCGTCTGAGCGTGCGTTGTCTGACTTGGCGAATCAGCAGATTGGCCGAATCACTCAGGCCGTTTCCACGCCGTATTCGTATGAAGGTCTGCCAGCAGTTTTTGGTGAGGGTGACGCTGCTGCGGCTCAGTCTCGCGCAGAAGAAGCAATATTGTCTCGGATGAATCCAAGGTTCGCGCAAGACGAGGAAGCTTTGAGAACGCGCCTTATCAATCAGGGTATTGGGCAAGGCTCAGACGCTTATCGTCGAGAGATGGATCAATTTAATCAAATGAGAAATGACGCTCGTATGCAGGCCATTTTAAGCGGAAGGCAGTACGCTAGTGGAATGCTACAGGATTCTCTGACGAGACGTAATCAGGCTATGCAGGAATACGACACGACACGCAATGCGCCATTAAACGAATTTATTGGTATGACAAGCGGAACACAGGTGCGGAATCCGACATTCCAGTCTCAAAACATGGGATCTATTCCTAACAGCAATTACACAGATTTGGTTAATCAGCAGTATCAAGGCCAGCTTAATGCTTACAACCAGCGTGTTGCTTCTAGAAACAGCATGATGGGCGGCCTTATGGGTGCTGCTGGCACATTGGGGGGTGCATGGCTTGGCGCTCCAGCTGGATCTGTAGGAGCGGGGTTATTTAGACAATGACAAAGAAAACAGATATAAGCTTTTTCGCTGGTGATAATTCTGCTGAAATCAAGCGCAGGCGCGCATTGGCAGAAATGATGGCTCAGGCAACCCCAGAAATGAACCCAGCGCAAATGGCTGGAAATTTAGTCGTGCCAGTGTCTCCATTTGCGGCACTTGCTGGAGGCATATCTCAAGGTGTGCAATCTTATCAGAACACAAAAGCCAACAACCTTGAGGCAGAAGATACTGCGAAGAAGCAGGCTTTGTACGCTCAGGCTATGGCTAACTTTGAAACAAATCCAAAAGCGGCACAAGCTGCTTTAATGCAAATTGACCCAGCCCTTGGCATTCAACTTGCAAATGCTATGAAGGACACAACAAAGACAACGCCGCAAATTCAGAACTATGAATATCTGCAATCTTTGCCAGCTGACCAGCGTGCCGCAGCTCAAGCCATTATTGCGCCAAAAGCTCAAGGATTTACCGTTGATCCAGAGACTGGAGAGGTAATAGCAAGCTATTCTGATAAGCCGTTACCATCTTCACTGCAAAAGATCGAAGATGAGGCATTGCAGGCATTAAGTGGAGCAAAAACCGCCGTTAATGAAATTAGCACAGTTCAGAAGAACCTTGAGAGCGGTGAGTTGGATCTCGGGCCAGTAAGAAACATTCAATCAAATATCCTTAACTTTTTGGGGTCATCTACTCCTAATTCTAGAGCATATTCTGATTTTAAGAGATCATTAGAGACCTCAAGAAACTCAATCCTGTTGCTCCATAAAGGGGTTCAAACAGAAGGCGATGCTCAAAGGGCAATGAATCAGATTTTGGAGAACAAAAACGATCCAGATGTTGTAAGGGCAGCAATGGCAGACCTTGTAAATCTAAACAACCAAGCAATGGCCTTGCAGAGAGCAAGAATACAGCGCGGAAGAATGGACGTAAACGCCAGACCGCTTGATATAGATTCCTTGCTTTCACAGAACATACAACAGCAAACTCCAGCAGCTCCACCACAAGGAACTCGCGTCAGATTAAAAGATGGCCGCATTGTAAAGGTGCCACAGGATAAGGTTTCTGATTTGGTCAATAAATTTGGCGGCGAGATTGTTGAGTAATGGAAAAGGGCTTTTTTGATCGTGTCGGCGATAGAATATCTGAACGCAAGAAGCGCGGAGAAGATATATTAAAACGATACAATGAGGGACAAAACGCCGCGAGAACAGCCGCGCAAATTATGGGCGTTGTTGGTGCTGGCGGCATAAATGACATTGCTGGAGAGGCGATAGGTGTTGTTGCGCGTCCAGCATTAAGCGCCGCTGGATCTGCTATTGACTTTGTTGATCCTAGAATCTTGGAGGGCTACAGAAATGTTGGAAGCGACATTGCTGGATCTGAATATGCCCAAAAGCTTGCAGCCGCTATGTCTGATTTTAAGCAGGAAAACCCAGCTTTGTATGACGATATATCTGGGGCGCTAAATTTTGCATCTTTAATGCCGATAAGCACCGTTGCTAAGCCAACTGGAACAGTTAGCGGCAATATTCTCAAAAAAACTGGCTCTGCTATTGAGAAGTCTGGCGTTGCTAGTGATGTTGCAAAGAAATCAGCAAAGGTTGCTGAAAGATTTATGCCTAAAATAACTGATACAGTAAAAAAAGAAGCGACGGAAGCTGGATTGACGAAAAGGGCTTCTGGTTTGTCTGGTATTCTTGGCTATCAAGAGGTTGTTCCAGATGCGCGTCAGTCAAAAATGATTGGTGTAATGCAGGATTACGTTAAGGCTGGGGCATTAAATCCAAACAAAAACGCTAGTGAGCTTGCGAAGGACGTAAATGACCTTATTGTAAGAGAGGCTGTTGACACTAACAGAATTTTGCGTAGCGCTGGATCAACATTAACACCCGAGCAGATAATGCAAGATGTTAATAAGCGTATGAGCCAAGCCGCATACAGAATAATGGACTCGGATTTTATTGGTAATGACAAAAACATAGCCAACTTAGTCAATGATGTTTATGCCAGCGCAATGGGGCTTATTCAGAAAACAAACCCAACTGGTAGCCTTAGTCCAGCCGACATATTAGAGGCTAGAAAGTCTCTTGATGGACTAATTAAAATGAAATTTGGCCAATCCACATTAGATCCCGCATCTAGGTCTCGCTTGGAGGCTCTTGTGTCAAGGGAAATGAGAAATGCGCTTAATGATTCTGTCGTAAATACATCGCCAGTAGGTCAATCTGTGCGAGACAGCTTAACTCGTCAATCTGCGCTGTATGATGCGGCTGAAAACTTGGCAACTAAAGCCCCAGATGAATTTGGCGGACTGCCTCAAAAAATACTTGGCGATACAGCAACTGGGGTTCGTATTAAAAGGTTAGGTCAGGGCGCTCTCGGCGCTGGCGTTATAGGTGGGGCGGCAATGACTGGTTTGTTGCCAGCCGTTGCTGGTGGCGCTGCTTTATACGGAGCTGGAAAGGCTATCGCGTCTCCCGCATTAAGAATTGGCGCTGGAAAAGCAATTAAGGGAGCTGGCTCTGTAGTTAGAGCTGCATCAAAGTCTCTGCCAGAATTCGGAGCCACTGCAAATGCCGTTGGCGCCGTCCCCCTTGTTGGTAACGCAATACAGAATGAAGCCTTCACACAGCAAGAACAAGATGTTGACCAATACTTGCAGTCAATAGGCGCTGTCGTTGATACGCCCACTCAGCCGCAAACTGATAATGTTGACGACTATTTAAAGTCAATCGGGGCTGTAATAGAAGAAACATCGCCTCCTGTGCAGAATAGCGTAAGCACGCCCGTCACAATGTCCCCATTTATGGAGCGCGTGGCCATGGCTGAATCTGGCGGTGATCCCAACGCGCAAGCTGCAACCTCATCGGCATCTGGATTGTTCCAATTTACTGACGCTACATGGAATAGTGCCGTTGATAAATTTGGTAAAAAATATGGCATCACTCGCGGCATGAAAAATGACCCAGCGGCACAGTCAAAAATGATGGAATATTTGACCGCAGACAACGCAAGAATATTGCAGGATAGGGGAATACCAGCCACAGAAGAAAACCTTTATGTGGCGCACTTTTTGGGCGCTCCAGCGGCATCAAAGGCAATCTCGAAACTCGGCACTGGCGTTCCAGCTGCTCGCTTGTTTCCGTCTGCCGCAAAAGCAAATCAGCAAATTTTCTTTGACAATCAAGGAAATGCTAGAACCATTGAGCAAGTTTATGATATATTAGCATCGAAAGTGAGGGTGTAATGCCATTTAACGGATCTGGTGTTTTCACACGTTTATACAGCTGGGCAAACGATGCCGCGGCAAACATTAAAATTCGTGCTGACCGCATGGATAATGAAATGAACGGCATGGCGACTGGATTGTCTCAGTGTATTACCAAGGACGGGCAAACAACCGTTACTGCAAACTTGCCCATGTCTGGATTCCGTCATACTGGGGTCGGTGACGCAACATCAAGAAACAATTACGGGTCTTATGCTCAGATTATGGACGGTAAGGGGTTGCCAACGGTGGGCGGTACCGCGAACGCTATTACCTTGGCATATTCCATCCCACATACAGCTTACGTTAATGGCATGGAGATTGCGTTTGTTGCAACGGCGGCAAATACAGCTGCGGCCACAGTTAATGTTGATGGTCTTGGGGTTCGTGATTTAACTAAAAATGGCTCGACTGCATTAGCATCTGGTGATATAGCGAACGGCGAGCTTGTTTTTTGTAAGTATGACGGGACAAGATTTCAAGTTATTAACGATATTGCAGTTGGCGCTGGTTCTGTTACGAACTCGATGCTTGCAAGTATGGCGGCAAATACTGTTAAAGTTAATGCGACAAACGCATCGGCTTCACCAACAGATTTGGCTATTGGTGCATCTCAAACTGCCGCACGCGGAGCAACTGGTGACTTAAGGGCTATGGGTTTTAACGAGCTTGTGGCACTAACCACTGAAGCCACAGTCGCATCAGCATCAACCGTTGATCTTGGCGCACAGTTGGCTCCTGTAGTGAACATCACAGGCACGACCACAATCACATCGTTTGGCACTGTTGCGGCTGGTACAATGCGCAGGGTTGTTTTTGGTGGCGCGCTTGTATTGACACACAACGGCACATCTTTGATTTTGCCGGGTGGCGCAAACATTACGACTGCGGCTGGCGATAGCGGTGTGTTTATATCTTTAGGTTCAGGAAACTGGCGTTGCGTTGATTTTCAGTATGGGTCAAATATCGTCACGCCTTGGGTTGCTTACACCCCGGTAGTAAATGGATGTGGAGCTGTAACTGGGCTCCAAGCTGTTTCTCGTAGAGTTGGGTCGAACTTGGAAGTTAGGTTTAGGTTTGTGTGCGGCACCACAAGCGGCACAACATTTGATATATCTATTGGTTTTAACGGAACCAACGGGGGAGTTACCTTGTCATCTACTGCGCTTTTAACTGGAGAGAATTTGGTTGGCGCGATCGGAAGAAGCGTGAACAACGCTCCTGCAAATACAGTCCTTGCGAACTCAAGCGCGAACACCGTTCTGCGTGCGGGAGTGTGTAATGCGCCGTCAAACGCACCTATGGTTCCGATTCCGGGCAACATTTTGTGCGCAACGGGAGAGACCATTGCAGGATTTGCAAGCGTCCCAATCACCGGGTGGTGACGATGAAAAACGCACCGAAAATCATCATTGCGGAGACTAGATAATGCCCTACAAATCAGAAGCACAAGAAAGACTAATGAGGGCGGTGGCGCACATGATTCCATTGATTACAATAACTTAATATGCTAGGGTACTAATATGAGTGACACAAACGACAGGCTTTTTGAGGTGGTTTATGAGTTGCAACGCTCAATGGGTCGTGTCGAATCAAAGGTTGATGCGGTATTAAATGATAACAGGGATTTGCGTCAAGAGTTTGAAACTGTACGCAGAGAAGAAATTGAGCCTTTAAAGGTATTTAAAAACAAAGCCATCGGATACCTTGCCGCAGTTTCGGCAGCACTGACAGCCTTATGGAGCGTTGTAAGCGATGCAGTGGCTTCTATCTTTCATCATTAGTCTATACGGCGGCCTTGCTTTACGGCTTCACGGTGGCGGGTTTTTGAAACCACGCGGAGACAATAAACGATCACTCCCCAAAGTCGTTCTTAATATAATTGTCGCTTGGCCGTTTGGTGTTGTGTCTTATTTGTTGTTAGATAATTGCACCGATTTTTCTAACTGGATCACCGTTCCGTTATCGTTAATATCTTTTGCTCTATGCCTTGGCGGTCGCACTACAGGCCATGGCGCAGGAATTGATTATGGCACTATGGAAGGACAACCGCGAAAATTAGAAAAATTAGAGTTCACAGTTCGCTGGCTTTATGGTATAATACCCCACAAATGGTACGATCACATCTTCCTAAGCGTAACAGGTCTGGCGGCAGTAAGCGGTGCCGCGATTATTTCACTTATCTGCGGACAATACCTTCTCACTACGGCTTTTATTCTTGGGGGGATATTGAAGGGAACGGCGTATCAGATTGGCTGGCGGATTTATCCGAGCGGGAACGGCAGGGGATTAAAGAATTTCAATGAGGCGACACAGATCGCCGAATTTCTAACGGGTGTTTTTGCGTATATTCCTATTGCTCTAACCCTATGGACGCTCTATGGCGAAAGCACCGCAGTTTTATTCACCCGTTAAAATCCTATTTTATGACGTTGAAACATCAACGATTGACATACTCCATCGCACCTACAGTCTAAAAGTTAATATTCAGCGATACGACCCAAAGAACATAGTGCGCGACTGGGTAATGCTGGGTGCGGCTTGGGCTGTAAATGACGGTGCAGTCGAGAGCGTCACGGTAACGGCTAAAGACCCATTAAATGACGAACGGGTCATTCGTAAGCTATATAAAGCTATAGAGGGGGCTGACATTCTATGCGGGCATAATCTGGCATTGTTTGACCAGAAGAAGTTTAACGCACGAGCGATTAAGTACGGCCTTGATCCGATAGAGAAAAAGCCTGTTATTGATACTTTGAAAATTGCCAAGTCTCAATTTAGTTTTACCTCAAATAAGCTAAGGTATATCTGCGATTATTTGGGCATAGCTGGCAAGGACGAATCGCCCGACTGGGATGCTATATTAGACGGTGACGCTCAAGCCATTAAATATATGCGGGAATATAACGAGCAGGATATTATCGCAACACGGGAGCTATATCTCAAGCTAAGAGCATGGCACCCGAATCACCCTGATTTTAGAAAAATGGCACCGATTAAGGACGTTGCGGGAAAAATTTTAAACGATCAATGCCCGTCTTGTGGTAGTATGAATACAAGCTCTTATGGGTCTCAATTAAGGGCTAATAACAGGCGCGTTAAAAGCATGAGGTGTACGGACTGTGGCAGAAGATTCGTCTCCAAAGATAGTTAATCTTGACGGTTCTCCGTATGAGCCGCCTGCAAAGGTCGAGATCGTAGATGACGAGATCGGCCTGACTGCTCTTGTTGCCCGTATATTAGCGGGAATTGGCGAGACAAAGGCAGTGTTATGCGTTATACGAATGAAGGACGACATGGAATACATGGACGGCACAGAGATGCTCACAGATACGCAAAAATCCCTAGCGGTATCGCTTATGGGCATGGTGCAGTCTCGGGATGTTTATTTGTACGATGATGAAGAACTTGAGGATGACGAAGCCGATGACAACGATTAAATGGCCTAGATATAGGGAGCTAAGCAAATTCTATGGTAATCCTGACCTCAATTATGATGGCCTGCCAGACCCCAAGTGGGAGGCAGATAATCTTGTACGCATCACGCCGCCTTACAAAATGCGATGGTCATGGTCAAATCAACCTGTTCTTAGAATTGCGTGCCACCACAAAATCGCAGATCACTTGGAAGCAGCCTTAACCGATATAGGGCGTACATTCGACAGCGCGGAACGTGAGCGTTTTGAGCTTGATATATGTGGTGGGGTTTATAATTTTAGATCAAAGCGTGGCGGCGAGGATTTGTCTGTTCACGCATATGCTGCGGCTATAGATTTAGCTCCTAAGCGCAATCGTTTGGGCAGGCCATATAATTCGGTACCAGACATGATGCCACAGTTAGTAGTTGAGATATTTGCCAAACACGGCGCACGTTGGGGTGGGTTGTGGAGACGTGCAGATGCTATGCACTTTGAGTGGGCAAGGGATTGACACCTAACGTGAGATCGTGTTATATTATGTGAGAAACGGGAGATTGAAATGGACGCAGTATTGAATTTTGTATTGACACACGGCGCAGAGATTGCTGGTGCTGTATTAGCTATTTTGGGCGGCTTCTCTGTATTGGCTAAATTCACGCCTACAGATGCAGACGATAAAGTTTTGGCGGCTATCTTGAAAGTCGTGCATACCCTTGGATTAACAAAGGTTAAATAGTTTGCGTACCTTCCTTCTGTTGAGTCTTGCCGCCGTTGTGATAACCTCACTCGGCGGCTTTTTACTTGTAAGATACGGCAAAGCGCAGTATGAAGCAGGGGCGTTATATTGCCAGTTAGACAAGGCAGAGGCATACGCAAAACGGTTAAAAGATGGCAACGTAATTATAAGGCAGGGCAGACGTGAGACGGAAATTAAATCAAATAGCGATATTGATCGTGGCCTTATTGACCTTGGCATCCTGCGCCAAGACGCAGACCTATGATACGTTTTGTTCTTTCGCGCCCGAAGGAACGGCGCACACGAAAGATACGCCTAAGACAAAGCGATGGATGTACGAGTACGAGTTAAATCGGCAACGGTTGTGTGAGTAACATATAAGTTACCAATCCGATCCATAAGTGAAACATAAATGAGCCGATTACGCGCTATATTCGGCTCAATCCACATCCGCAGGTAAATGCAAGTCAGTCGGCTCGGGCAATTCATAAGCCTTTTTATAAAATGCCAACGCTTCGTTAAAGGTGTCAAACTGCAACATCTGAATCGCGCCGTTGATCTTGTGCTGAACTTCCCACTTGTTATAACGGGGCATGTAATACGGGTATGATTTCATACTAACTCCGATTCGCTAAAGTTAATAAATCGCAATGCCGCATGTTGAATGTCGTCAAAACAATTATCCCCAAGTGCGCACTTTGCCAGACAGTCAGATATTTCTTCAAGCGTTTGTCTCGCCAATGGTGTCATTTCAAACCAGTTATGCCCAGACGCGACTTGGTTTTTAATCTTTTGCGCTAGTATAGAAAAAACATCATATGAGTATCTAGCTTCCTCTCTAGACACTGCAAGCTCGGCATATCCGCCAACGTCAATCCAATGATCTTTAAATCTCCATTCGCCGCTTACAATGCGCGACATCTTGTGCGCTATCATATCAATAGATTCTCGCTGCGTGTTTCCCAGATTTGGCGTTCTGTAATAAAGAACATAATCCTTAATGCCCTGTGTTATTCTAGCATTATCCTTAAAATCACCATGGGTTTTAGATCTTTCGTTAATTATTGTCATCAAACATCCCTCTTCGGATAGCCGTGTTTCTTATAGTGTTGAGCGATACTGTTCTCCATTGCAATAGATAACATGTCCCACTGTTCAAAACTCAAGTGCCCAGTTATAAGCTCACCTGTCTTTGCATCGTTGAACTGCATCATTAATACGGTTTTATTTGCCATCAAAATTCTCCCTTGTATGGCAGGCTTGGATCATAGCTTCCATACGCCCAATAACCGATTAACTTATTAAACCTTCCGTAATAAGCGATTTCGCATACAACGCTTTCACAGACAAAGCCCTTTATCTCGGGTCTCGGTTCTCCGTACCAAAGTCGCTTAAGTAGTTTCATCAAACGCCTCCAATGCTTTTCGTGCGCGTTCATATTGCGCGGCACTGTGTTGAGTTCCATTTGTCAATTCCCGCAAAGCCTCAATCAGTGGTTGCACGTCAGAGGCGCGGATGTATTTTACTCTATTAGGTTTTGCGCTATCTTCGTCCCAAATTTTATAACGATTAAGCTCGTAAGCATATATTTCTTTAGGTAAATTACTCATACTTCCTCCATTATTGGCAAAAGCCATTTTGTTTCGTCTATTAAATATCCACCAGTTCGTATTCCGTTATTTATCCAACGCCTAAGCTCGCCTTTATCATTTATATAAACTCCTTCAACCATTTTCGCATGGTCAAAAGTTGTCACAAACATTTTCTGTGTTATGGGTTCGATATATGGCTTTCTTTCTGGTTGCGCCATCACGCACCTGCCCGTTCTTCCAAAAGGCGGCGGATTGTTTCGTAATCAATACTCATAAGCGTCAATGAGAAATTACCGTCTCCGCAATACTCATAATTGCTGTCAACTGCACCCAACGCACTACGCGCCTCTTGCGGGGTTACGGTTGATGCGCGGGTGTTCATTCCTTCACTTATTGCGGATAAATCATCACGCAAAATGCTCGCATATTCTGTGCCGTCAAGTTTATCTAAAAGCCGCTCAAAAGCTTGCCTGCTAATTTCAAATTTCTTATTCATCATAAACCCCTGTCCTTAAATCTCTCCAAGGCGCACATAAAGTCGCTTGTTCAGTAACGCCCCACCCACCTTTTTTTGTTTTTGTAAGCACCACGTAACCCGTAGTGGCGTGGCGCATAGCTTTCATCGCGTGTAAAAATGCCTTTATCTCTGCTATGCGTCCGACACCGAACTCGACAAAAGGCTTTTCTTCCCTTTTATTCATCTCCCGCGCCCTCCTGTGCTTTATGCTCTGTGGTAATTCGCTTGAAGTCTTTTTCAAGGTTGTGGCAAAACTCGGCATCATCAGAATGATAAGCCATGATTGCATCGACCCAACTGCTTAGTGATTTGAATTTCACTGGCACATAACCACCCCGCGCAATGGCGATGGCTTGGGTGAGGGTGTCGCGGATAATATCGAAGTCAAACCAGTCGCCTTCTTCAAACGCTTTCTTAGCCGCCTCAAGTTCTTCAATCGTGTGTTTCATTTATAAGTCCTCTTGAGTGAATAAATGTGAAAAATCTGTCTAGTTTCCTATAATCAGACGAAGATAGAACATCGGAGAATATGTTATCCATTGTTAATACCCTCACTTTCTGGCGCGGGTGGTAGGGGCATCCAGTGGGTAAACCAATTTTTATCCTTACTTTTGTAAGCATACTGACCATGTGAGGAGTGGACAAACCAACTATGCCCTCTATCTTCGCCGTACCCCCAAAAGGCTGGTATGGCGTAACCGCTTTTACTCCACAATAAGACCCAAGTTCCATTCCGTGGCGCGCTCGCAATCGGTTGCCACGAAAACCGCTTCATAAAGTTAATCGCGTGGGTGATGGCGTCAAACAAAAGCGCGGTCTCCAAATCTTGATGTCTGTCTTTGTGCTTTTCAATATAGGTTTGCATTTCGCTAATACATTCTTCGTTTGTCATCACTTACTCCCCTCTGGCGGTTGTCCGTCATCACTCAAGCCCTCAAGCCTCTCCAACAACTCCACGTCACAATTCGCTGGATAGCCCTCCATGTCATACACGGGCGTTTTTGTCGCCTCGAAATAAAGCGTGTTGGTCGCGGTGTGGCAGAAGGTATCGTGGGATTCAAATGCTAATGGCAATGAGATCAGTGCCGTTAATATTGCAGCAATAGCAATAAGAACTAAAAAATCTTTCATCTCAACTCTCCATTAAGAATTTTATCAAAGCGTCTGATAAATCTGGGTCGCCATAGAAAAATATAATAAGCAAAGCAATCGCTATCCACTCAACGCCCATATCAATGTTTATTTTTTTGCTCATCTCAACTCTCCATCGTTCCCGCGCATAACCCACGCGCCGTTTTCAAATAATACGTGTACTAATTCGTTATTGTGGATTGCGGTCATTGTATCTCCTCCACAGCAATAGGGTTTACTTTGAACATCGTCATATAGTGAAAATAGCCACTAGCGCACCACCCGAAGGCGAATACGAGGGCTAAGAGTAGGTAGTGTTTCATTGTTTTTCTCCATCCTGCAATTCTATTGCTTTTATTTTTTCTAGGTCTCTTCTCAACTGGTCTAGCCTCTCAATTTCATCATTCATCATATTAAATTTATCCATAAACCAAGCTTCTCCATTATAGTGATAATATATTTCTTGCATAAATCCATATTTCTTCACAAAGACACATATTGAGCCATAATATCCTGTTTCTTTAAGAATCTCATAACCTTTGATTTTCAGGTAATTTACCGCCCCTATTTTTTTTAATAAGTCAATTTCTGTGATTTCATTGATCTCTTCTTTTTTCTTAAAAAACATTTCAATATCTCCATTCATTATCATTAACATGTCTAGCCTTTAACGCATAATTAAACGCCCAGTAAAAATCGCGCTGATCTATAATATAATTAAAATTTAACATCGTAAGTCTCTCCACGGTTAAGTTTGGCTTGGATTTCATCACGCAACTTACGCAGTGCTGTTGTGTCTTTGCCTTCAAATTCGCGGTCAATAATCATATCCGTTACATCTTTAAGCATATCGGATAATAATGGCGGGATTGTGGTCATGCGTATCTCCCATGCTCTGCAACGTCACCATGGTAATATTCGTATTCAGCTAAGTACGGAAAGTTATTAGCATCAATGCGGTCGCCGTTTTCATCATAACGCCAAGAATGGATCACATACCACTCTTCAAATGTCGCGCCGTTTGCACAGTTTTGATCTTCTGCTTTGTACTGCAAATCGTAATCGCACGCGTCCTGCACTTCAATCAACGTATCATACTCGGTCTCGCAATCATTGTACGAATAACGTACAGGCGACAATTGGTCGATCTTGGCGTTTACTTTTTTGATTGCGCTATCAACCGCATCTGATTCGGAACCCAAGCCAATAACCAATAAATAGTCATACATGCGGCAAGCGGTTTCATTTAATTCATCGCGGAATTTAATTAGGTCTGGTAAATCTTTAAGTGTTAGCATTGTAATCTCCTTCTGTTATTATTATGATACACATTACAACGCAGATTAAAACAGACAATAACGCATAGCCGATATTCAGTTTTTGCATACCTTGCGAATACTTGCTTTCCCCAAACCCCATTCAATAAACCCGACCTCGATCAAATCCTCAATGCACCGCTTGGCCTGCGCTTCACCGCCCGCCCAGCCGCTTCTGATCTCATACACCGACACCCAGCCGTTATTGGGCGCGGTCATGATCGTTATAAGACTACGCATGGAATCAGTCGGTGATCGGGTCATTGCCTTGCGATCCCTGTTTTGCTTGCGCTTGTTCAAAAACTTGAGCTTGTTGCCACAGTTCCCAAGCTGTTCTTGTTGCGTGAAATGTTGAGGCTATTAGCTCCTGCATTTGTTTATAAGATAAACTTTGCACATCCATAGAAACGCGCCAATCGCCGTCACCGTATCCCGAACAAATACCAATAGTGATATATTCATTTAACTTAGGCATTATTTGCGCCCTCCTGTGGCAGTTTAAGGTAGCCTTTTGAAGCTAGATATTCAGTTAACTCACAAACAATATACGATGGACAATCAACATTATCCCAAAGATTGAACATCTCAGCCAGTTCATGATTTATCCTATTGACATCGTGCTCCGCGTTAATTGCTGACTTAATAATCGAGTGTCGTATAGTGGAATTATGTTTCAAAAACCATTCTATGGTGCTTTCACGGCAGGATGGCCACGCTTTAATTGCAGCTTCAATTTCTTTAATATCTGGGGTCATTTTTCAATCCTTCTCTTATACGCTCACCAAGTAATTTTCCTTCGCAGTACGATGTTGATGGGTTTGCAAGCTCATCATTGATATAAATGTTTGGCTTTACATCTCCGCTACCACACCCATGAAGCAATAGACAAATTGCAAGAAAATATATTGCGCCACTTATATCATTTTCTTTTTCCACTTACCGTCACTCCCTAAACAATAACCATAAATTATACAAACAATACACCGCGCCAATTAAACAAAATGTCAACCACATCCATAAATATAATTCGTTGCCCGTCATTAGCCCCATCTTTCTTTATATTCAATAAATTTTTCATACACATAAGACACTGCCTTAGATGGCCTGTTGTCCGTTTTTGCAACAAAAATAAAACTTGAAAGGCAGGATATTAAATAATTCATATCTTCCAGTTTTTCTTTTTTAATTATCGTATAACCAAACATTTTATTTTCCTTCCGTTATAAAAGCTGGACGGGCATAGGCTCGGCGGAGTCGATCCGTTAAAGAGCAGCTTACTTTACCTTCGCGCTGGTGTGCTCATCCTTCTTTTTGGCATACCCGTCCAAACAAAACCATCGGTAAAATGGTCTTATTTCGACGGTCTTCTAACATCCTTATACCCTGCTCTATAAAACTCCTCTAATGTTCTTATGCACTGCTTAAATGCCTCGTCCTCTTGCTGTTTATTCACGGCAAACTTAAACGCGCATTGTATGCGAAAAGCCGCCTCAATGTAGTCAAGGTCTTTCATTGCGGGCTTTCATCATTGCGTCTGCCATTTCGTATGATTTGTCAACAAAGTAATCAATATCTATATTATGACTGCCAGCCAATAGCCCTGCAAAGCCATACCCGCAAACCAGTCGCGTAAGTCAATATTCTGTTTTAAATACGACATTGGAACTAAAATCATATGCTCTTTATCTTCGTTCATCTCAACCCCTCGATCTTTTTTGCCTCTCTGTATGTGTAAGACCCGTGCCTTCCGCCGTGACACCAAACGTCAATGTAATCAAAGCTGTTGCGATACTTTCGCTTTGTTACAACGTGCCAGCCGCGAGAAATTAAAATCGGGATAACTTCATCTTTGGTCATCTCACATACTCCCCCGTAATAATATAAAACGCCCAAAACGCAAACGGCACAAAGCCGAATATGATCGCAACGGTGATAATTTCTGATATGATGGGTTTCATTTTTTCATCTCCTTATTAACCATTGCTTCGATAAAAGTATCAAACACACGGTTTGCCATTGCGTCAGAAACTTTATTGTACAAGGAGTCGTAGCCGGTTGATTCGTCATTCATAACAAGATCAACAAATGTCGAGGCTTTTTTCTTTATGTCGTCAGCGCGCTCATCTATTGCAGCTTGAACCGACTTAGTGACGGTTGGATTGCAAAGAACATCCCATTTACCAACCTCAAATCCATCAAGAAGTTCGGCGTACTTTTCAGCTATTCTGCTCTCGTGTCCAGACAAAAGTTCATTTATCATGTTCTTTCTGCAAAAATGAGCCATTGTTTCATAAAAATGGCTATGATTTTGAAGATAATATCTAATAGAGTCTCTGATAATATCGCTGATAATCTGCTGCCTATCATTGTCGCTATTAAAGAAATCAGCCAAGCTAATTTCAAGATCAAGTTTTATTGTTTTGTCCATCTTATTCTCCTTCTATTACAAACCATGATACGCATTTATACACGAACGACAACAGACAATATTGCATAGCTGTTATGATCTAGGCGCATAACTAATCCTCCGTAATTGCTGTATCTTGTGGGTTTCTGCGGCCTTCCTCTGCGTGCCAAGTGTAGGGCGGCATAACTTTGTAACGAATATCTTTTTTAACAACAAAGCTATCATCTTTCCAAAGTATTCGGTTGTTTGGCATTGCGGCAATCTGGCCAGATCCATCTTCTAGTAACAAAATATTATAATTCTTGTGTTCTGGCGGGTATAAACTAAACCCGTTTTCTGTGTGGTCTAACGTGCATAAATAATGAGCTGATATCATCTTTCCGTCTGGCGTTCTGTAATCGCAACCCATCTCGCGCATATATTCAATCTCAAAAAGAGCAAAATCGTAACCGTGGCAATCCCAGCACTGCAAGTCAGATAATGGATGCACCGTGTCAGATGTCGGCACTTCCCAGCGCAACATATGTAGCGGAATATTTGCCCACTTAGCCCCGCTTTCGCACAATATTTCAAAATGCAGGGCGCGTGATGGGCGAGACGTTACCGCCATAATTACGCAAGGCTCGTATTTGCCGACATATTCTGGATCAAGCCCATGTAATATCTCTTGGCAGACATAGCCGTAAATATGGCGTGGCAATGATGCTGTTAGGGTGTGATGGGTCATTATTTTTCACAAAGCTCATAATATTTGAAATTTGTTCTATAAATAAATGATTTGTTAATCAGTCCATTAAGAGCTTTGATAACATAAGGCTTTGACAGCCCTATGCTTTCCGAGACAAGCTTATTAGTAATGGGCATTAGCTTGTTCTCTTTCTTTTTGTTCTTAATAAACTCTAAAACCTTAAATTCTAATTCAGTAAGCATTTATTTTCTCCTTAAAATGGGATGTCATCTTCTTGTTCTTGCTTTTTAGCGGGTACTGGCGCGGCTCCGTCTTTTTGCTTTGGGTCAAACATTGAAAGAATAATGTTTTCTGAGCCCTCTTTGTGAGGAATGCCAGCTGGATTAAATGATCGGTCTAATAAAATCATCTGGCTTCCATCGTCCATCTGCATTAAAGATCCAACATTCTTATACTTCTTTTTTGTTTGCCCGTCCTTCTGGTATGACCCAACGACCACAGCAAGTTCTTTAATTATTTTCATCGGCATTTTCTTCGTCTCCTTGGTTAAAAAGTTGATCTGCGTTTGCGGCATCGACCTTCCACTGGTCTTTGTGCTTTTCGCATATTAGCTTATCTTCTTTGCTTAGCTTTGACCACCATTCTTGTAGGGCTTGTGTACCTTGGGTTGCGTGGTCTTTACCATCTCGCAAAAGAGATATGGCTCGTTTCCCGTCATCTGTCGGCTTTCCAAGAGCCGTAACAATGGCCTGTCCCATTTTCTCATTTACCTGTTCTCCAGCCACAAGGGATTTTTGCAGGAAGTCTGGTATTTTAGACTGATTTTTTCCAATAGGCGCAAATTTCCCGTTATCCTCCATTTTAAGAGCAACAGTCATCTCATAGACAAAATTCTTGTCCATAATCGGAGTGTATCCATCAGATCTAAGCAAATCAGACCCTTCTTGAATAAACTTCTCTTTTGCGCGAATGCAAAAAATAACAGGGATCGGTGCGCGTAGAAGCTTGTTCATCATGCGCTTATATTCTGTTTTTGGCTTCTTCCACTTGGCCAGTCCCTTTAAGTCCTTTCCAGACGCTGACTTACCGTTATCGGCCATATCAAGAACACCACCCTCGCCTTCCCAAACGTGGGACATTGAGTCAACGATAATAATATCTGCGCCCGAATCCTCTGCAAATTTAAATGCCGCCGAGTACTTCTCTGGCGTAAATGGTGGCTGTAAATCAACGTGGAACCACTTGCCGCCCTTATCCGCATAAAACTTAGCTCTCTTATTCTCCGTGTCGATAAGGACGATCTTACCGTCATCGCCAACAATGCCTCTAGCAAGGCGCAGGGCAGACATGGTTTTCCCTGTGCCTGACTGACCCCACAATGCAATCAAGGGCGGTGTGGCTTCTTTTGTGGCTTCTTCTATGGTGAAATTAAATGTCATGCGGCCTCCTTATAAAACCAAATTGGGAAATCAGAATCAGAAACAGAAACCGTTGGCAGCTTCACATTCACGTTCTTTTCCTGAGATATTGCCTTTAATATAATTTCCTTGTTTTTATTAACAGTTGAGATCCATCTTTTAACTCTGTTTTTGGCTTCTTCCATTGCTGGATTAGAACTGCTGATTACAAACTCTTGGTTATTTGTAAATCCATCGCCAATCTCAACACTATAAATGCTGTATTCATCAACTGGCTCGTCAGTCAACATACCGTATAAAGCTAATTGCTCAAGCCACATTTCACTGGCGGCTTTTTGGAAAAAAGACTTTCCGTTAAAGCGGTGCGTTTTAATGTCGGTAAGCCGAACATTGAGCCAGTCAATATGGCCATGTATATCGCCTTTGGTTAAATGAAGCTCTTTAAGGCCATCCTTAAATCTGTCCCCAGCAACCTCAACAATGCCTTCAATCATATCAATTTGATCTAAGCTATAAACATCAAGGTCACTAAGATTAAATTCGGCCTTTGCCACAGATAGCGTAATGATCCCAGCTTCGGCGCAAGCTTGCTCGTAATCGTCCTTTTTAGACCCAGACGGCAACTTGCCAATAAGAGCCTGCATATCTGCAATAGTGTCAGGGTATGCGCTTTCATCAAGCTCCTGAATGCAATGTGTTTTATAATCGCCAAACAACAGGGCGCGGTGAATAACACGGCCTAACATTTGCTCTTTTGTGCTTGGCTTATCTGGCTGAACACAAGCGGCAATAAAATTCGCAACGCCGTACTCAATATTTTTTAATCTTGAAAATGATAATGGGTACATATTTTTCATCCTTCCTAATATATAATGTATATCATTTATCAATCATTGTCAAATCTTTTTTTTATCAATTCTAAAAAATCTTCTACAGAGTAACAAACGCCAGCAACGCCGCCGCTTTTATTTATGAAGTCAATGAAATTTATTTGCTCTGGCGTTGGCTTTTTTGGCTTCTTCTTAACCTCAACTGCAAGAAACTTACCGCCATATATTCCAATTAAATCAGATGATCCTTTGCACAGCCCGAATCGTATAAACGACCCGTTGCTTGTCTCTGCCGTGCCTACGTTATTGCGCCAAAGTCGCGCACCGATCTTGCTTGCCTCTAATTGTATGAGGCGCATAATATCGGCCTCGGTCATTTTATCGCCACGCATACTGAACTCTCCGTTTTATAAAGCCTTAAATTATCACGGCTAATGTCTGATCGAGATATAAAATATTTTGCGGCATCAATGCAAACATCGTCCGCTGGTGAGCATGAGAAAATCACTGTGCCTGATTTATACATGTATGTTTTTAGCCTTTGCCATTTGCCACACCCAGCCGCGCTTGTATCCGCGCTCTTGTGCGATTCGCTTGAGATCAACAATAGTTTTAGCTTTGCCAACTTCCATTCTCAATTCTTTTTTCTTAGCGACTAAATCAACCTCGACAAGCTCGCCATCGACTTCTTCAATATCTCTAACCTGTTTTGGATATTCGTATTTGCAACTCGGGCAACACGGGGCAGGATAATGCACGAAGTAACACTGAGGGCATGATTGCGTTTTTACTGTATTCTCTTGCTTTTCTTTTTTGCTTAATCTTTGAGACCCTTGCAAGCTCCATTCACGGTCATCATCTGGCAGGCCATGCTCAAACATATTATTTGCGTGGTCAAATAGCATATGCTGTGTGCCATCGTATCGCAAAAATCGACCCCATTTTTGCATTTGCTTAGGAAGGGACATTGTAGGTTGCCTGTCGATCATGCACTGGATAGCAACGCCTTTAATGCCAGACGCGCTTGAGAGATCGTAACCGAAAGTTAATAAATCGGCATTGCAAAGCATTTTAATATGACCTGTCGCAAAATCTCTTGCGATCTTGCGCCGATCATTCTCAGGCGTATCGCCGTCCATATGCGCGGCGGGAATGCCATTTATCCTGTATATATCAGCCATCATCTTTGAGTTTTCAACACCAACGTCAAACGTAATCGCAAGCTTGTCCATTGCGTGCTTTTTATAGTGATTTACAGCATTGCCAATCAAAACCTTATCCTCTGACATTCTTGCGGATAGTTTCTTTTGGTTATATTCTCCAGCGACAAAACCAACGCCCGATAAATCAACGCGGCTAGGCGCGAATGCCTTGTACTCAGAAAGCCTTTTATTCTCAATAAGCCACTTAACAGATTCACCGCAAGCCATATGCTCAAACCATCTATCAAGTCCCGCGCCATCTGCCCTATTTGGCGTTGCTGACAAACCTAATATTTTTGCGCCTTTTGATTTCAGCCATTCAATAACTGCATCAAGACCCTTGCCTCCAAAATGCACCTCATCACATATCGCCCAATCTGGCCATATATTAAGCTTATGCAAGCTTCTCTGAATCCCCTGCAACGATACGATAAAAACCTTTGCGCCCCTATCGTATGGGTATTTATCAGCAATAAATGAGTGCTGAATGCCCATGTTTGTAAAGGTCTCGGACATTTGCCTGATAAGCTCTCGGCGCGGCACAATAAACCATATGCGAAAACCGTATTGAGATAATTTATGTATGATATATGCGGCCATAACCGACTTTCCCGATCCTGTAGCGGCTTGCATCAATACATACATAAAGCCAGACTTGAACGCGGATGATACGGCCTGCACTAGTCTTTTCTGGTCGTCAAATAAGCTAATCATTATAAATTTCCCCGAGAACGGTTTTGACGGGAAGCTGTATGGCGCGTGATCTAATGCCCGCAGAGAAGTGAACGCCAGCCATAGACTTTGAATCCTCAAAATCGCCAAGCGTTCTTGACCAGCTGTGTTCCCACTGTGTTCCACTTAATATTTTTTTAAGATTTTCGTGCCTGTTAGCGAAGCTCACATAACCACGCGCAACAATTATCCCATGGTTCCTTAGCGTAGTATCAGCAAATGTGTTGCCATTCTTTGCAACATCTTTAATAAGCTCGCCTATGGTCACGTTCTCTTTTGAGTGGTAAACCATAGACGATAAAATCTTATCTAGAAGCCTTTGGTGATCTGGCTCCTCATTATATGTCGTATAATTCTCCCACTCTGTACGCTCAACAATTTCTAATGCTTTATTGTATGATATTTCTTTTAATGTCGTGAGCATATAAGCCCCAGCCAAAAGCGGCGCGATCTGGTCAGATGAGCGCGAGTCTTTCAGTGTGGCGTTTAATGCTTTTGTGAAAACCTCGATATTCTTAAATAACACTGGCAAATTATCAACTGTGCGTTTTAACAATCGACCTGAAAAATTATTCTTTAATGTGGATTTAATCTTTGCCAAAAACGCTTCATATTGCTCTGTGCGATCTACGCCCCGAGGTTGTTTTAATCGCAAAATCACAATGCGCGATTCCTCTGACAAATCCTTTGCAAATGTGTCAGTAGATGAAAAGAAAAAGCTCGATCTCGGCTTGACCGTTCCCTGACCGAATTTACCCAAATCAGCTGTGCCGCCCGTTGCTGCCTTAGCAAGACCCATCACGGCCTCCATTGTCGCGCTCGGCTCAGCCTCATCATAAATAACAGGCCGCGCATCATATTTCATTTTCTGTCTTATACTTGCCTCTGTCGTGCCTCTGGTAAAGTGCAAGGCAATATCGCCTAAGGCTGGCTTTAATAGTCTCTCAAGAATTGTTGACTTACCAGTCCCTTTTTGTCCTGATATCCATATAATAGGCCGCCAATTTAGCACAGCGCACACTTGACCAACGACAATAGCTCCCGCGAGAAGGTCAGCGTTAATCTCTCTTTCCCACGGACATAAAGCGCAAAGCTCTCTCAAGTCGTTTGCCTCTTTATTAGTCAGTGGTTCAATGGCTGGTGTGAATTTAGATGATGAAATAACGTAAATGTTATTACTGCGCACCTCATATAATTCTCTTTCCTCACCGTCAATAATTATCCTATCGCCTGTGTTGACAACGTGCTTTTTGCCGTCAACCCAGCACCCAGCACCCCTAACGCGCCCATCATAATTAAAAGCATCGCGCTTGACGCATAAATCATTAAGCGCGGCTGTAATGCGCTTAGTCAATGTTGAGTCGCTTATTTCAGAGCGTGGCGAAAACCACTCACGCCATTTTTCCCAATTACCAAGGCGAATCAAATTCGCAAAATTATGCTCGGATGTTTTAAGCTCAATAACCTGCTTTTCCAAAAATGAGTAATAAATGCGGTGATCCTCATTATATCCCATACAGCGAAACGGCTGCCCAAAATCGCCAACAAGCGGATCAAATGTGACCACCTCTTTTGTGTCGTTAATTATCTCAATATCGCCCGAAAAATCCTCAGATTCTATGCGGCTGTTAATCGCCTCGATAACCTTCATTATCGTGATTTCTGTTTCCTCCACCCCGATATCATTAAAGTCTGACCTTTTGACATTATCATCACTTGCGATTTCTGGATAACAAACGTGCGCCCCAAGCTTTGCGGCCGCCTCATTCGCTTTCATTATGCCTGTGTTGTATAACAGCCCCGCATCACGCCATTCTGACCATTTGGGATTATCACCGCTTAAGGATTTGTCGTACCCGTCAAAATGCTTTTGCGCTGACCATTGGTCATTATCAGCACATATAATTATTTTCTTTGTCGGATATTCGCCCCTTAAAGACTTTCCAACCTCAAACAAGTTACCCGCATTAAATGCCACATAAACGGCAAACCCCGTTGCAAGGTGAATTGTCTGACCCGTTGCGACACCTTCACAAATTAAAATGTGTTCATCATCGCCATCTATTTTATAAAACGACCCCTTGATTTTTGAGCGCGGCATAAAATATTTACCGCCATCATTGCAAATTGTCTGATATCCGCAAAAATCGCCCTTAATGTCATTAAATGGAATTAGGCATGAGTCATTATCTTGCCTTGCGTTTTTTGGTATCGGCACCCCCTTACGTTTAAAATATTCTGACTGATTGGCATTATCAAGGGATTCAAAAAAGACCTTGCCGTTTTCAATCGCGGCTTTTTGTAGCTCAATATCAAGCTTTTTCTGCTCAGCCAGCTTTTCAGCTTGCTCAGCCATAACCCTTGATCTTTCATCGGGATCAAGTTTCTTGAAATTGCCTGATACGAATTTTAAGGCAGTATCTGTGCGACAATCATAAGCTCGCCCAAACATCCCATCATGCGATAAGCTATAATAAACAGTGAATTTTCCTCGCTTGTCTTTTATAAGCTCATTATCTGCCCCTAGCTTTATATCGCCATGCCTTAAAATCTCAATTCCGTTTTTAGATAGAAAGTCGCTAAATTCCATTTTATTACCTTGAATGTTCTGCGGGGTATTAGTCAATCAAAAAAACCTAGTCGATTGACATTATCATGGGTCTGATATTATGTTATTTATGAGGATGTTAATTTCGTGCAAATGTTTCATGGCGGTTTCTGTGTTAATTCTTTCAAAATTATTAAAAGAATGTAAAAATAAGAACCTTTGTATTTCTTCCAATTTATTAAACATCTCAGGACATTTTGCAACCATGCGCCATTCTGAATCTGACAATATTACAGCGGGATAATATTCTTCGTCGCACATTATCAGATCACCATTATCTGATAAAATGACATTATTAACGCCATCAAATTTATGAATCCATTTTTGCATAGCAATTACTCCGACATTATCCGTTTAATATCTGCCAACAATTCGGCGCGTGTGGGGTCACGGCCTAATTTTGCTACAAGTTTATTGTAAATTGTATTGGGGTTTTTATTTGTTACGGTGAAATTTATTTGCATTATTAAATTCCTTTCAAATAGTTAAACAAATTTATGTTTTCATCATGCGTTTTGAATATACCGCCGCGCATGATTCCTTTATTTTGCATTTTAGCAAATAGCTTGCGCTTGTTTTCAAGTGACCAGTTTTGCATGGTTAGCCTGATTCTGTTTTGCATGATTATTCCCCTTTTGCTTTAGCGATTGCTGCGCGTGCTTTCGCCCATGCGCTTATAAATGCGCTTGTTCCACGGTCATAATTGCAATTATCTAATGCGCTCAATTCTTCCAAAGCCGCCAATAATTCACGGTTAAGCGCACTATCGGGCGTTTCATCACAGCTTTCGGTAACAATAAAACCGTGCTTTTGTGCGTATTCCTCAAGGGCGGCGGCGCAAATATTATAAGTTGATTCGTTATCAAATTGTGCAACAAGTGTTGCGGTTTTAGCTGGGGTTGTTGTTTCAAAATACACTTTCACCATTTTAGACTCCTTTGTTATTCGGGCATAATCGCCCCTTGAATCCCACACACGGCGGGACTCTTGGCGTGATTAGGCTTTTACAAAATTCAAATATTCCTGTTCCGCCCGAGAAACGAATCGGGCAAGCTCACCGTCTGGGAAGTCAATTTCTGATACGCGCAAGCGGTTTGATCTTGCTTCATAGTCCGCAACCGTGAAGCCGTCTTTATTCAATAGCTGACAGCTAAAAATAACGTCATGATCGTTTTTGAACGCTAAGCCAATATGAAACGTGAACATTTCTTTCCTCTTTCTGTTAGTTTATAAATAACCCCATGCCTTAGCGTATGCAAAAGCAAGGGCACTTACGATTATTAATGTGATTCGGATTCTGTATTTCATGACTCAAAACACTCCTCAAAATCAATCTCATGGGACAATGTCATTAGCTTGCTTTGATATAGCAAGGTTGCCAAAAGCTCACTGTTTATATTGTCTGCGGTATATCCATACTCATGCGCTAACCCCATAGACTCACACAGGCTTGCGTCATGTTCCATTAGATAATCCATTGCCTTGTGATAATAGATAATCTCTTGCTCATAGATACGACCTTGGATGTATTCAATCAATTCACCCGTATCGGCCGCCTCAACGTATTCAACGTCAATAAAGTCTAATTCGGTATCTTTTAGCAATTCTGCCAGTTTTGTTTTATTAAGCATTTTTATTCCCCTTTCATGTTATCTAATAAAAACTTAACGATAGAATCATCCTGCGACCTAGCATAATTCCAGCTTTCGCGTGTGTATGTCTCAAACATCTTACATTCCTTCTTTTAGTGTTGCGCGGCTTGTTGCCGCTTATATTTAAATCGTATCCTTACATCGCTACAATGTCAATCATAATTCTATGACGCACTGCACAAAATAGCATTTTATCACCTGCAACCTACTGATTTTAAACAATAAAATAAAATCGTATCATAAATAAATCTTTTTTAATTATAATAATACACCGTTTGCACCGCTAAAAAATAGCCCCTTGGTTTTTCAAAATTCAAAGTGAGACTTTCCGTTTTCGCGGTGTAAGCGGTGTAAGCGGTGTAAAATTATTATTATTATTATTATTATTTATTATATTATATATATATTTATATTATATATCATATATTTATATATATTTATATGGCGATATGGAAAACCTGTGGACAGATTTTGGAAAATGATGATGAGCGGTGCAAAAAATGCGGCTGGTAATCATTTTTTTATCGTGTTTGAATTCGGTTTGTTTTTTTTTACGGAAAGTACTTTCCACTTCATTGTAATTTTATTACTTTGGACATAATTAAGGGGTGATTATGGATAAAAAAGGGTGATTATGTACATTTTCCAATTTGCGGTTTTGATAATCCCTTATAATGCGCGGTGTACAAGCGGTGCAAATTTTTTTGGAAAGTTGTTATGGAATTAGGTGTTATAATGCGCGGCTTAATTAAATCAATAAGTTAGCATGCAATAATATTGATAATCATGCACGTTTTTGTAATTTTATTACAATATGATAATTGTGTCGTTTTTGCGCGTGATGATTTTCCAATTTATGGCCTTATTTTTTGCATAATTATATTTTCCTTGCCATAATTAAGGCAGGGGGGGTAGGTCAAATCGCAGGCGGGGTGTGGCAGCGGGCATATATCAACTTCCCACCGTAACTGCATTTTTGGAATTTGTTATGGTAAATACAGTTGGGTTGTAATTTGCACACGCGCTGTGTAATATGCAGTATGGAGTTTGCTGATGGTTAGTGGAGATTTTGACGGGGTATGGGTGCCTGAGGCTGTGAAGCCTGCCGTGGCGGAGGCTGAGGTTGTTGATGACGCGCCTCAGATTGAGGATTTGGCGGAGATGGTGCGTGAGGGGATACCTCGGTTGTTGTCTGCTGCGTTGAGGCAGGCTGAGCGTGGTGGTGAGGTGAAGGAGATAGTGCCTGTATTGGGGATGGCGTTGAAGTTGGCGGAGGCGCGGGAGACGGCGCGGGGTGCTGAGTGGCGGGGGAGTGTGGAGTGGATAGATGCGGATTAAAGGGAGATATATATGATTACGATAAATACTGATTACGCAAAACCAGAAGCATTTTCCGAAATGTCTGCGCTATTGAATCGTTGTGTTCTCATGGCGGGTCATTTGAGTTTAAGGCCAGAATACTACACGCTTTTAGCCACCTTGATTCAGGCGCAAGCATTGGCTGAGAAGTGCGAGAGGGACGCTGTGTTGGCGGTTGAAGATGCGGTATGAGGTGCGGATGCGCCTGCCCAAGGCGTTTAAGGCGTTATCTCGATGCTGGGATGAGTGGTTTAGGTATTTTGTGTATTACGGTGGGCGCGGCGGTGGTAAGTCGGAGAATGTGTGCCGCATATTGCTGGTGTTGGGGATGCAGGATAAGCTGCGTATTTTGTGCTGTCGTGAGTTGCAGCGCAGTATTAACGACTCGATTTATAAATTATTGGCTGAGATAATCGACTCTGAGGGCTTGGGGTCGTTTTACACGGTTATGGGTGAGAAAATTGTGGGAGTTAATGGGACGGAGTTTATATTTGCGGGATTGAAGTCGAATGTGAGTGCGTTGAAGTCGATGGCGCATATTGATATATGTTATGTTGAGGAGGCGGAGAATATTAGCAGTAAATCGTGGGAGGCTTTGATACCTACGATACGAAAACAGGATGTTGCGGGAGGCAGGAAGTCGTTTTTCGTTATTGTTTTCAACCCTCGTTATGCGAGTGACGCGACATATAAGAGGTTTGTGGTAGGTGCGGACAGTTCGGTATATTTGAAGAAGGTTTCTTGGCGGGATAATCCGTTTTTCCCTGAGGTTTTGGAGATGGAGCGCACGCGGTTAGAGAAAAACGACCCTGCGGCTTATAAGCATATCTGGGAGGGGGAGTTTGACGAGCGTTATTCGGGGGCTATTTATGCGAACTGGGTTGCAAAAGCCTCTGCGGACGGTCGATTTAAGCAGGGTTTGTATGACGAGTCGTTGCCTGTGAATACGGCGTGGGATTTGGGGTATGATGACACGACTGCGGTGTGGTTTTGGCAAAAAGCGGGGACTGAGATCAGGCTTGTAGATTACTACGAGAACTCGATGCAGGATATTAAGCATTATTGTGATGTTTTGGTGGAGAAGGGGTATCGTTATGGATCTCATTACGTCCCTCATGACGCAGCGAACAAGCTTTTAGCGGCGGGTGGGAGAAGTATTATTCAGCAGGCTTATCAGTTGGGCGTAAAAATGCTAGTGGTGCCTGCGACCTCACAGCAAAACCAGATTGAGGCGGCGCGTAAGATATTAGAGCAATCGTGGTTCGACCCTGTTACTTGCAAAGAGGGGATTGACGCTTTAATGGAGTATAAATTTGAGTATGATGCTGATAAGGATGTGTTTAAAAGCAAGCCGCGACACGATTGGTCGAGCCACGCGAGCGATGGGTATGAAATTATTGGACAAGTGTTTAGAAATCAGCTATTATCAGATCCTAAAGAGGTTAAGCCCATTAGGACACTCTCTACAATGACAGCCGAAGAATTGTTCTGGGGCGAAGATAACGCTGATTATAGGATAGAAAAAATATGATGGACGGCGATGTAGCTTTCTGGAACAGGGAAATAGAGCAGTACGAGAAATCGTTTTCCGAGTGGGCTGAGAAAAGCAAAAAGATTGTGGAGCGTTATCGCAACGATAAAAAGAACAAGCAAAACAGATTTAATATCTTATATTCTAACATCCAGACGCTGGCTCCAGCCTTATATTCTCAGCAACCGAAGCCTAATTTTGAGCGCAGATTCTCTGGCGATGACTCGGTTGGCCGTGTTGCGTCGTTGGTTCTTGAGCGTGCGGTTTCTTATTATATTGACAGCGATGATTTTGACGACTGTTTGCAGCAGACAGTTTTGGATAGATTGTTATCTGGGCGCGGCACATCTTGGTTGCGCTATGAGATCGGCGTAAGTGAACAAGTAAGCGACGACATCTCCGCGCCAATTATTGAGTATGAGGACGCGAAGATTGATTACGTTCACTGGCAGGATTTTGGTCATACATATGGCCGCACATGGCAGGAAGTTCGCGCCGTTTGGCGTAAAGTGCCTATGTCGCGCAAGGAGCTTGTAAAGCGTTTTGGTGAAATTGGTAATTCTGTGCCTCTTGGGGATGACCCGAATCAAACTGGAGAGCTTGAGCAGAAATTTAACAGCAAAGCTTGGGTTTATGAGATTTGGGACAAGGCGACTAAGCAAGTTTTCTGGCTTGCGAAGGGCATGGAGAATTTGCTTGATAAAAAGCAAGACCCGCTTGGGTTGAAGGGATTTTTCCCGTGTCCACGTCCATTATATTCTCAGCTTGGGAATGACAGCTTAAAGCCAACGCCAGATTACTTGCAATATCAGGATCAAGCGACTGAGCTTGACATGATTACAACGCGCATTGACCTTATTGTAAAAGCAATTCGCGTTTCTGGTATTTATGATGCGTCTGCGGAGGCTCTTAAGCGTTTATTGTCTGAGAACGCAGAAAATAAAATGATCCCAGTTGAGAACTGGGCGATGTATGCTGAGAAGGGCGGATTGAAAAATGCCGTGTCGTTCTTCCCTCTGGGTGAGGTTGTTGCGACATTGCAGCAGCTCTATCAGTCGCGTGAGTCTATTAAGCAAACGATTTACGAGATTACAGGCATTTCTGATATTGTTCGCGGATCGTCTGTGGCATCGGAGACAGCGACTGCTCAAAACATCAAATCTCAGTATGCGACAATGCGCCTTGGAAAAGCGCAACGCGATGTGCAGCGTTTCTGTCGCGATATTATTCGCATTTTAGCCGAAATTATTGCCGAGCAGTTTTCCATCGAAACGATTAAGCAAGTATCTGGAGTGGAGTTATTCACTGAAGCTGAGAAGCAACAATATATGATGATGGCTCAGATGGGTCAGGCTCAACCAGATCCTAAGGTTGAGCGCTTAATGATGGAGCCGACATGGGAGCAAGTGGATGCCTTGTTAAAAGACAACATGGCGCGATGCTTCCGTATTGACATCGAGACCGACTCGACAATTAAGGCAGATCAAGATGCAGAGAAGTCGTCACGCGCAGAGTTTTTGACGGCTGTGTCTCAATACCTTGTGCAAGCGGCTAATATTCAAGAGCCAGAGATGAAACCATTGCTTCTTGAGTTGATGAGGTTTGGTGTGCAAGGATTCCGCGTTGGTAAAACGATGGAGGCAGAATTTAACATGGTTATTGACAAGGCGCGTAAGGCTGCGTTGCAACCACCACCTCCTCAAGCCGATCCAGCACAAGCCGAGATGCAAGCAGAGCAAATGCGCTCTCAGGCTCAGATGGAGATCGAGAAGATGAAACTTGATACGCAAATGCAGATTGAGCAGATGAAATTGCAGTCAAGTGAGGCGATTAAAATGGCTGACATTCAGGCGCGTAATGACATGGAAGTTATAAAGGCGCGATCAACCATGTCGGCGGACGCATTGGCTGTCGAGGATGGGAAGTTGGATCAGGCCATTATGATGATTGCAGAGATGATTCAGCAGATGAATCAAAACATGATTGCATCAAATCAAGCGCAGGCTGAAAGCAATATGGTGATTGCACAAGGCCAAGCTCAACTTCTCGATAAAATGAACCAGCCGAAAGTTGCAACCATTATGGATGCAAGCGGTAAGGTTGTTAGAACTGGTACGATTCAATAAAAAATTAGGAGAATTTAATGGCTGACAGTTTCATTCAAGTTCCACCAAATGTGGATGGTGGCAATAAAGTAAAATCTGATTTGGTAGGCGATGTTCATACGCCAGTTCATATCATTCAAAGCGGCACGGTTACTGCAAACGCAGGTACTGGCTTTTTCCAAAATGACGGCGCAACATCGGCGGGAAATGGCATTGTTATAGCTGGAGTTACTGCTGGAGGCGTTGTTAAGGTCATTGAGACCAACGCAAGCGGACACGTAAATATTGCAGACGGTGGCGGGTCTATCACGGTTGATAGTTCAACGCTTGCCAGTGAAACAACTCTTGCGGCATTGAATGATAAAATCCAAAATACTCCATCGGGTGCTTTGCTCACGGGCACGGCGCGCGAAAGGTTTTTTGATAACTTCCACGAATTTGACACGACCAACACATGGGAAGTTGTGCAAACTGGCACAGGCATGGCAATTACCGGGCCACTTGGCGGTGCAGTTGCCGGATCATCCCCTTACTTGAACATTTCAAGTGGAACGACAATCAACCAAAAAACGATCATCTTATCACGACAAACTTTCAATATGCCTGTTGATTTGCGTTACCAGATAACTGCAAGCCAGCGCATTGCAAACAACCGCCTGATTATAGGCTTTGTTCAGGTTGATCCCGTCACTGGCGCAATTTTGACAAGCACGACATATTCCACCGCCCCAGATGTCTTGAACGCACGAAACGCGGCTGTACATCAACATGATGGGACGGTGGCAACAACTGCGCAATTACGTGTACGTGCTGCTGGTGCGGCTTTAAATACGTTCGCAAACGCTTTTGGCACAGGTTTTACAACCGTCGCAACTGGATCAAGCCCGAACTTTTTGTCCGCTACAACATACGGCCTCACAATGGAGCGCGATAGAATTAGCGCGCGAGCATACGGGCAAAACGTCACAACTAATACTGGTGGTCAATTTGGATACGACCAGACACTTGTGAATCCTACTGCCGTTTATAAACTTTGCATTATCGTTGAAAATCTTGGAACGGCTCCTGCGTCTTCAACCGATTGGCGTTTTCATTTAATAAATATCTTGGACGCAACGCGCTTTGATGTCTCCCCAAGAAACGCAGGAACAGCAGATGGGTCAAAAGCATTTCCTTTCTGGGCGGCTGGCGGTACTGTTGGTGTAACGGGAACAGTGTCTGTTTCGGCGGTTACTGCGGCTAACCTTGGCGTTCCTGCTATTCAGGCTGATATAGCAAGCGCGGCCTTAACAACGACCACAACCACTGCCGCTGTGACGCCGTCTTTTGGGACGACATACATTGTAAACATCCCAGTTACTGCTGTCACTGGAACCAATCCGACATTAGATATTGGTGTTGAAGAGTCGGATGACACAGGGACTAACTGGTATCGCGTTTATGATTTTCCACGTATTACAGCGACAGGTATATACAGATCCCCTCCACTCACCCTAAGAGGAAACCGAATCCGCTATGTTCAAACCGTTGGCGGCACAACCCCAAGCTTTACCCGTGCAATTAACCGCTTACAGCGCAGTGATGATTCTCCGTTGAGAGGTCAGTTTATAGATCGCTCGATTGTGGTCACAACTCTCAATAGTACATCGCCTGTATTTTATATTGAGGGAATGCGCGACTTCAATTTGGCATTTAGATGCACCGCGGCCGGATCAACTGCTGCTGTTCTGGCTATGCGTTTTTCTGCCGACGGCACAAACTGGTTCACAGCATCACCTACCTTAACAGCCATAGCTGGAATCGCTGTTGCAAAATTTACAAACGAGCAATGGAAGTTTGGTCAGGTTATTGTGCAAACAGCGGGTGTCGGCACAACCTTTGGGGAAATCACTCTTACGGGAACTTCTGGATGATAAAAACAGGTGAATGTTATTTTCGTGATGAAGATGGTTTTTTGTGGCTTGCCGAATCGTTTGAGCAAGAAGGTTTTGTGACGACAAAAACCACGAAGATTGAGGAATAATGCTTAGTTTATGGGCGTATAACTATGATTGGGGTGATGTTCCGCCTCCGCCCGTGGTCAAAGTGCCAGACGGCGGCATTTCTGAGCGAGATTACCGTAGGTACAGAAGAAGCTTAGAAAAAATGATAGCCGCGGCGGATGCTCGTGACGCTATTGTTTATCAGCAAGAAGCTAAAATTGTTAAAAAAATAGCAGAAAAAGCTGGCGTTCAAATACCAGTTCCCAGAGCTGAAATATCAGAATCAAGAACCATTGAGTATAGGCTCCCAGATTTCTCTGAAATTTCTATTGCAACCTCGATGCTGTTAAGCTACATTGAGCTTGTCAAAAAGAATAGGATTGACGCTCAGAATGAGCTTAATGACGATATGCTTATGATTTTATTATTACAGTGAGGAATAATGACAAAAATAAAGCATGATTTTTGCAAAGAGTTTGATAGTTGGTCTGACGCATTAAGATTTGCACAAGAGAACGACAAAAACTGCGAAGATGGGTATTTGCTTTCCATTCCAAACAAATCGCCATACGTTGTAAGATGCTCAAAAATACAAAAAATAGAATACACAAATAAATTCGTTCCAAATAAATTTTCAGATGCCCCATCGGTTATTAGCGACAGCTTGGGCGTGCATGGCATTACTTCAATGGCAGATGGGAAAAGCTACGACTCTAAATCTGCATACAGAAAAGAGCTAAAAAAACAGGGTTTTGTTGAGATGGGAACTTCTGCGCCCACTCAAGTTGATAAAACTATTCGCGGTGATTTTGTCACCAAGAAAGAAATTGCAGAAGCAATCAACCGCCACTCATGAGGAAAATATGAGCCAAGAGCAAGAAAATGACGATCTCCGCACTCAGTTAGAAAGCGCATTTGCTGAAAACGAAGAAATCAAAGAGCCGTCTGAGCCTACTGAAGTAGTAGTAGAGCCATCCGAAGATCCAGTTGAGCCTGCCCCCGCTGGCGAATCAGAGCCAGAAAAATTAGATCCAATTTCTCCACCTAATAGCCTTCGTCCAGAAATTAAGGAAAAATGGGAGACATTGCCTCGTGATGTTCAAGAGGAGTGGGTTAAGCGCGAATCTGATATTGAGCGCATGATGACACATCCAAGCGGAGAGCTTGCTCTTGGCAGGCAGTTTAAAGAGACAATCACGCCATATATGCCTTTAATCAAAGCGGCTGGTCTTGAGCCGACAACTGCGGTTAGCAACCTTTTGAACTCCGAGTATATTTTAAGAACGGCTGATCCAGAAACAAAAATTGGGTTCGCTAAGCAGCTTTTAAAAGATTACGGCATTGATGCAAAAGCTCTTGTCGATGACTCTGCTGGGGAGCAAGACTATCAAGATCCTGTTATTTCACAGCTTTTAGATAAGATTAACAAGCTTGAGCAACAAACAAATCCGCAGTATTTACAAAATATCTTGCAAGAGCAAAAACAACGTGATACAATTTCACAAGAATGGCAAGCCTTCTCTGCTAATCCAGCGAATGCTTACGTTAAGGAAGTTTTTGCAGATATGCAAACATTGCTTAGCGGCGGCAGAGCTTCTAATTATCAGGAGGCTTACGACATGGCTTGTTGGGCAAACCCAGCAGTCCGCGCTAAAATGCTACAGTCTCAGCAAAAAGAGCTGGAAGATAAGCGCAGACAGGAGGTTGCTCAAAAGAGGGTGGCCGCCTCATCCATATCAGGTAGTCCAGCCACACCATCTGGCAACTCCCAAGGAAAATCAAACATGAGCGTTAGAGAAAGCATTTTGGCTGCATTAGCCGAAGCTGAATCTAGCACAATTTGATCCTAGGGCGTGGTGTCCTAGGGTTGTTCAACAATCATAGGAGACTATAAAATGCCTTCACCTAACTTAGACGAGATTGTCACGACGACCTTGCGTAACCGCACTGGTCAGTTGGCTGATAACGTCACAAAAAACAACGCACTTTTGTATAAATTGCAAAAGCGCGGTAACGTAAAGCCTGTATCTGGTGGTCGTACCATCGTTCAAGAACTTGAGTATGCAGAAAACAGCACATTCAAGCGTTATTCTGGTTACGAAGTTCTTAACATCGTTCCATCTGACGTTTTGACCGCTGCTGAGTTTAACTATGCTCAAGCAGCTGTTGCTGTTAGCATTTCTGGCCTTGAGCAGTTGCAAAACTCTGGTAAAGAGGCTTTGATCGACTTGCTTGAAAGCCGCATCAAAAACGCAGAAAAAACCCTTGTGAACAACATCGCGCTTGACTGTTATTCTGACGGTACGGCTGACGGTGGTAAGCAGATCGGTGGTTTGCAGCTTTTGGTGTCAAAAACACCTACAACTGGAACTGTCGGTGGCATTAACCGTGCTACATGGACTTTCTGGCGCAACACAGCGTCGGCACCATCTGGCGCACCTACAGCATCAAACATTCAAAACCGCATGAACACGGTGGCGTTGAGCCTTAACCGTGGCACAGACGGCGTTGACTTGATTGTTGCTGACACCGTTTACTACCAAACCTACCTTGAGTCATTGCAAGCCATTCAGCGTATTACGTCTGAGGAAATGGCTGGCGCAGGCTTTACCTCGTTGGCGTACTTTGGCGCTGGCAAGAAAGCTGACGTGGTTCTTGACGGTGGACGTGGTGGTGGATGCCCTGCAAGCACCATGTACTTCCTGAACACTGACTACATTCATTTCCGCCCACACTCGAAGCGTAACTTTGTTCCGCTTGGTGATGAGCGTATGTCTGTAAATCAGGACGCAATGGTCAAATTGTTAGGATTCGCTGGTAACATGACGTTATCAAACGCTTCCTTGCAAGGCGTATTGTCACACACCTAATAATTGAAAGGAAACTAAAATGCCATATGTAGGCTTAACTAATATTGGTGCAAACATCAACGTTGATGACGTTGCTGTTGTGCCAAAGCATGATATCGGTGCCGTTACAATCGTTAATGGCAACGAATATATGTACATTCGAGCCACGGCAGCAATCGCTGTCGGCGATGCCTTGATTGTTGACACTGGTTCAACATTCGAGCCATTTGGCTTAACTCCAGCGACTGCACTCAACCAGTCCGTAGAGGCTATTGCTGTTGTAGCAATTCCTAGCGGATCGCATGGTTGGGTATGTACTCGTGGTAACGTTGTGGCAAAAGTCGCAGCATCTACAGCCGCAAACGTATCTGTAGGTTCTTCAGCAACAGCTGGAACTCTTACCACAATTACAATTTCTGCATCACCAACGCAAGCAGAAGTTCAGCGTGTATTAGCGGCGGCTTCAAGCCGAGCTGTTATTACACTTGATGCTGAATCTGGTGGTTTGGCAGAAGTGCAAATTAAATAAATTTGACGGCGTTGGGGGATAGTTATTGCTATCCCCCCGTCTTTAATTTAATATGTGATGACAAAAGGAGTCATACACATGGAAGAATTTTCTGAATATCAAGCCATTGCACCAAACGGGATGGCTATTCACGGTTCCGATAAGGGGGCTATTGTTCGGTTTGAGCAACTTGTAGAGCCAGACGAAGAAAAGACCAAAGAAACTGGTGTCCAACAATACAAAACAACTGAAATTATTTACATTCGATTTGCTGGCCAGCGTGATGAAATGGCGCGTCCAGTTTTGTACGAAGATACAGCAACGCAAATTTCAGACTTAAAAAGATTCCCGCGCCAATGGGAGGCATACAAGAACCAAACGAAAGTTGTTCATGACGGCGTTCCATTAGAGCATTGGCCGCCCTTAAATAAGGCTCAGGTGTTGCAATTAAAATCAATGGACATCCATACCGTAGAGCAACTGTCTTGCGTTTCTGACGCTAACCTTACATGGATGGGCGCTCGCCAAATGAGAGATAATGCCGTTGCATGGCTTGAGGAGGCAAAATCTGGCGCGGAAGTCATGAAGCTAAAAATGCAAAATGAGGAGCTTCAAAAGCAGCTTTTGGCAATGAAAAACCAGCTTGATGCGCTTGCGGGTCAAGTGAAAAAACCAGAGGTAAAAGCGGAGCCTGTTGTTGCGCCTGAGCCAGAGCCTGAAATTGCGCCAATTAAGCGAACCATGAGGAAGAATAATGGCTAGAACTCTTTTACAGCTTGTTCAGGCCGCAGCCAATGAGCTTGGCATTCCAGAGCCGTCATTGTTGTTCGGCGGAACTGACGATACCTCAAAGCAGCTTCTTGCTCTCGCTCAACGTGAGGGCAAGGAGTTTTCTGAATCTGCCACCGATTCTGGTGGCTGGCAGGCGTTGCATAAGGAGTACACATTTACCACCGTTAATGGGCAAGCCGATTATAACTTGCCCTCTGATTTTCTTTATTTTGTTAATAGAACATTTTGGGACGGCGCTTATAAATGGGAGCTTCTCGGCCCGATTACAGCTCAGCAAAAAAACATCTTAAAATATGGTATTGTCGGCGGAAATATACGCCGTAAATTTTATATCAGAAACAATAAAATGTATCTCGATCCAGTACCGACATCGACTGGAGACGTTATTGCTTATGATTATTATTCAAACGGATGGTGTCAGTCATCTGGGGGCACCGCCCAGTCTTTATGGCAGGCTGATACCGATACCTACAAGCTTGATGAAGATATGTTTATTAAGGGCTTGAAATGGCGTTTTTTAAGAGCCAAGGGACTTGATTACAGCCAAGAGTTTTCCGATTACGAAGTTGACATGGTTAAGGTTAAGGGTCGTGACGGAGGCGCTCCAGATTTGAGCCTAGTGTCTGGTAATATATATCCGCATTTATTAGATGAAACAAATATACCAGATAGCAACTATGGCAACTAGAAAAAATCAGGTATCAAGAACAAAATCTCTGCAATCACCAACTGGCGGCTTGAACGCAAAAGATCCGCTTGCGTCAATGAAAGACACCGAGGCCGTTGTTCTTGAGAACTGGTTTCCAACACCTTCTAGCGTTGATATCCGCAACGGATATGAGAACCATGTAACGGGTATATCTGGCTCTGTTGATACTGTGGCCGCATATACATCTGGCACCCAATCAAAGCTTTTTTGTGTTGCTGGTGGCAATATATACGACGTTACATCTGCTGGAACGGTTGGCTCTGCGCTTGTTACTGGCTTGGGTAACTCAAGATTCCAGCACGTAAACATGGGAACTGTTGGTGGTAATTTCCTGCTCATGGTTAATGGGCAAAATAAAATGCGTATTTATAACGGCACAACTTGGAGCTTTGACGGCGGATCGCTTGGAATAACCGTTACTGGGTTTGACACATCGAATGCAATACATATCAATAACTTCAAAAACAGGCTGTTTTTTGTTGAAAAAGACAGCATGAATGTCTGGTATTTGCCAGTATCGTCTGTTGGCGGCGCGGCTCAGCTGTTAGACTTTAACAGCCTTTTCAGACTTGGCGGATACATTGTCGCTATGGGCAACTGGACGATAGACAACGCATCTGGAATTGACGATTACGCCGTATTTATCACATCTGAGGGTGAGGCCGCGCTATATAAAGGCACAAACCCAGCTGACCCCGCAAACTGGTCTCTTGTTGGTACTTTCCGCATGGGATCACCCATTGGCAGACGCTGCCTGATTAAAGCGTCGTCCGACGTTCTTGTGGTTACCACAGACGGCGCTTTTCCACTGTCTAAAGCCCTACTCACAGACAGATCTCAGTCAAGCTTGGCCGCAACTGATAAAATTAAGGGGTTATTTAATGTTGACGCAAACTCTTATAAAAATAATTTTGGCTGGCAGCCGATTATATATCCAGAAGGGCAAAAGCTTCTAATTAACGTGCCTGCTGTCGAAGGCGCTGAGTCATATCAGTATGTTATGAATACGGAGCATGGGGCTTGGTGCAAGTTTACTGGCTGGCAGGCTAATTGCTTTGAGGTGTTTGACGGCGGATTATATTATGGCGGATCTGGCGTTGTTTGCAGGGCTGATTTTGGTCAATCAGACAACGGGGCAAACATCGTCTCGGTGGCGCAGCAGGCATTTAATTATTTCGCCAATCCGAACGCCATAAAGCAGTTCAAAATGGTTCGCCCAGTTTTTATATCAACTGGTAACGTCAACCCATCTGTCTTGATGAACACTGACTTTAATCAAAAACGCACAACGTCACCGCCATCATTTACCGACAATTCTGGCACGGCTTGGGATGTTGGCGACTGGGATGTTTCTTCTTGGGCTTCTGGAGACCAGATTATTCAGAGGTGGCAGACAGTTACAGGAGTTGGTTATTCTGGAGGTATTCGCGTTGTGCAAGACAGCAAAAACATTACTTGCCGATGGGTATCTACTGATATCGTATATGAGCAGGGCGGCGTTATTTAATGCTTATTTTCGACCAAGAAATTTTGAGAGAGTGGGCTTCCCATGCCTTCTTTAATAAGGGCGGCGTTTTCGACGAAAATTGCAAAGCGATAGGATTTGAAAACAACGGATCTATTGTTGCAGCCGCTATATATTCTGATTTTAAGTGCGATGGTAACGGTATTCCGTTCCAGTGCGAATTATCTGGAATTAGTATTGACAAATCATGGTCAAAAAGGTATGTTATAAGTCAGATATTTGCTTACCCCTTCATTCAGCTTGGTCTGAAAAGAGTGCAAGTGTTGTCAAGTGTGAACGCTCTTGGGGTAAATTCTTTCCTAGAAAAACTTGGTTTTAAGAAAGAAGGAACGCTAAGAGAGGCTTATGTTCTCGGTGGCGATGCTTTCATTTGGGGTATGCTTTCAACCGAATGCAAGTGGATAAAAAATGAGATCACCGTCGCCTCCTCCTGCTCCTGATCCAGTCGCAACGTCTCAGGCGCAAACCGCACAAAACAAAGAAACAGCGCTATGGAACGCTGGACTTAATAACGTAAACCAAATTACTCCTTATGGTAATTTGACGTACACGCGCCAAGATATGGGCGAGGGGCAGCCTCCGCAATTCACATCTACAATTACGCTAAACCCCGAATCTCAAGCTATTCTTGAGTCTCAGCTTGCGTCTGAGCGTGCGTT
>JACCDR012168022.1_pt1 | contig 38303 bp, 48 predicted proteins | sample 7446431 | NCBI WGS metagenome assembly JACCDR01 (sample SAMN15323443, study PRJNA562643) | freshwater metagenome | isolation source: river surface water | place: USA:Blue River Watershed | collected 2017-08-17 | reverse complement strand
CTTGGAAACGGGAAGCGCGGAGCGTTGAACGCTCCGCGCTTCACCTACTTACTTAGGTTCACTCCGCACGGGAGTTTTAACCCCTTGGAAACGGGAAGCGCGGAGCGTTGAACGCTCCGCGCTTCACCTACTTACTTAGGTTCACTCCGCACGGGAGTTTTAACCCCTTGGAAACGGAAAGCGCGGAGCGTTGAACGCTCCGCGCTTCACCTACTTACTTAGGTTCACTCCGCACGGGAGAACGCACGCGCTGACCGCGTGCGGCTCGCATAGGTGCTCCGCTCCGCATCCCCATTGGACCCAAGCGCGGCCGCAATGTCCGGTGCGCCGATGAAGGACGCGAGCCGCGACAAGCGCATGTACAGCGCGCGTCGTCCCAACGTCTCAACGCGCGCCGACTCGCGGACCGTTGTCGCCTCTTTCCCCTCCGGCATGGCTTCGCTCCGCGCGAGCGGCGCGCCGCTCGCGAGCGCGGCGCGAGTGGCGAATCGTTCGCCGTCCGCCCGCACCTGCGGCGCGGCCGCGCTCGCGCGCTTCAACCTCGCGACGTTCGTCGCGACGTCGCGCGACTCGCGGACCATTCCGAGGGACGGGAGCTCCGCGCTTCGTCCCTCTGCGGCCGCGACGAAGTAGGCGCGGGCGGACTCCAGAAGCGCAACGTGCGCGGCGGCCGCGCGCTTTGCGTTGCCGTTCGTCGCGCGTTCCATGCAACGCGCGACAAGCAAGTCGAAACGGGAGTTGATAAGGACGCGGTTCAGAGCGGCCGCGCTCGCAAGCTCCGCCTCGTCTGTCAGCGGCTCCGCGAGGAACACGTTGAAGAAAGACGGTTCAACCAATTTCACCGCTCGCGCCATGCGGCGCAAGCGAGCATCGCACGCGCGGAGCGCGTGCCGGTGCAACGCGCGGACCGTCGTCCCGTTCAGAGCGTCGCAAGCAAACGCCGCGAGGAAATTGCCGAGCAAGGCCGCGAAGCGCGGCCGCTTGTCTTTCCCCTCGCCTACGGTGCCGAGCGGAGCCGCGAGAAATTCACCGATTGCCGACTCGGCTTCAACCGCGAGCTCCGCGCGCAAGTGTCCGCATTCCACCTTAGATCGGCGCACGTATTTATCGGCAACGCTCGCGGACAGCGCGCGCACCTTGGTCCGGAATGACGGCGCGGCGGTTTCAACCGGCATGCCGGTTTTGTAGTCTTTCAACGCACCGGAACCGCAGCGCATGAACGTACGCGCGTTACTGTTTCCGGCCGGGCGGATCATGGTCTTAGTCGGGATCATATGTCTTCTCTGGTTACTGGCTTGGTTATGCAGCCGGTTCTTAGTCGACCGCGTGAGTCCGTAAGGTAACCCATTTCCGCGCGCTTGCCTAGGGCTAGAACCTTCGCAAATGCTTGGTAAGCATAGCTATACATAACTATGATAAACTCCCGTGACTAGCGGAAATTACTCAAGAAACCGCGCCCATCGCCCTGGGGCCGTGGCGGTGGCGGTGGCGGGACCCGCCCGAAACTGAAAACCCACCGCCGTTGCGGGCGATGGGTTTCCTAAGAACGCGATCGGCGCAGGCAGACAAACCTTCGTCGATCGACTCGCGGACCGTGGCGGTGGCGGGGCCCTCCGTCAAGCCCGCGGCCCCGGTCACTTCCCCGACTCGTACTTGCCCCAGTCCGCGCCGTTCCGGTAGTGCTCGCGCTGTTGCCGGTTCCAGCCAAGGTCGTTCATCTGGCCCTCCGTGAGCCGTCGACCGCCGGCGCCGTCGCTCTTGCCGCGCAGGTACGCCGCGTCGGCGGCCTGAACCTCGGGCGGGCGCGAGTCGGCCGGCTGGTTCCGAACGCAACTCCAGAGGCCGAAGAAGATGGCGAGGCCAAGACAGTACATGCAGCCATCGAACCATTTCTCTTTCGTGCCCCAGAAGGACTCTCGAGGTTCGCTGCTCATCCCTCAGTTCCTCTCCGCCGCGACCCGCTTCGTCAACACCAACCAAACCTCGTCCTTGCCATCCCCGGCGGGCACGAAGGCCCAGGCCTGCTCTTCCTCGGGATCGTGCGCCCGGCGCAGCACGCGGGACCACGCCTCGGCACCCATCGGCACAACGCGCACGTATTCCGGGATCACCGCCACGTAGACCGGCAGACCAAGGGCGGGATCGGGCCAGCCCAGACCGCCGACATCCCACCGCGGTAGGAACCGGGAGTCGATTCCCTGACGCTGCATCCAGGAGTGAGCGGCAGCGGCCGCCGCGGCGCGTTCGAACTCCGTCAGCATACCCGCAGTATTGCAGAACGGTGGCCGGATTTCACGCCCGAAACGACACCGTCCTTATTGCAAAAACCCCTCGAAAAGGTGGAGAAAAGGTGGAAGTAACGTAAGTCATTGGTCCCGCAACGCCCGTTCCACCTTTCCACCTTTTTTGCCGATTTCAACTCCTTCCCATTTCCACCGGAATACCCAAATACATATTTTCACCCCCGGCATCTCATGGTATTTGTCCTCCTTCTTGCTATTCCTATAAAATTTCAATTTATCAATAAAGGTGTAAGAGATAGGAGATAAGAGAAGGGTGATGAAGGACTTGCGATTTTACACCCACCTTTTCTCCGCCTTTTTATGACATAAAGGTGTAACGGGTTGACGGCCCCACCGGGGCGATGCCTGCCACCAAACCCGGCCGCCAGGGCGGCCCAATCCCGAAGTACGCCAAGAACCAGACGCTCCTCGGCAAGTACCTGATGCCGCCGCGGGAGCGGAAGATCATTCAACGGGCGATGAAGCTGGAGGGCTGCCCCGGCCGCACGCCGGAGGGCCGCTACCCGATCGCCGAATGGCAGACGTTCATCAACGCGAAGTTCGCGTCCCGGGACCTGGAGGCCGGCGATCTGGCCCGCCCGGACAAGGCCAAGCTGGAGGTCGAGAAGCTCCGGCTCCAGAACGAGAAACTCTCCTTCGAACTGTCGGTCCGCCGGCGCGACTACACCGCGAACACCGACATCGAGCTCTGGGTCGGCGACATGGTCATGCAGGCGAAGCGCGTGCTCCTCGCGATCCCGAGCAAGATGGCCCCGCAGCTCGTCGGCATGGGCACGGAGGTCGAGATCGAGGCGGCCCTGCGCACCGAGATCAACACGGCCCTCTCCCAACTTGCCTCCCGGCCGCTGAACAACGTCCGGATCGCCGAACCCATTCCGGCGCCCGCGCCGGTTGATACCGCACCCGCCTCCTGATGACCCTCAACCCGAACGATTGTCTCGCCCGTCTCGCCGACGCCTCCCGCGAACCCGGCACGTGTGCCGTGGTCAATTCCGCCGAGGCCGCGTGGCTCCTCGCCCAACTCAAGCACCGCGACGACCGCATCGCCGCCCTCGAGAAGCTGGCCCGTCCGAACCCGACCGCGGCCGCCGCGGCACCGACCGAGTCGATCTGCGAGGAGGCCGACCGCCTCGTCAGCACCGACCGGCAGGCGCACTACGGGCACCCGCGCGAGGACTTCCAGCGCACCGCCGCGATGTGGGAGCCGCTCCTTGGGCTGCCGCCCGGCGCGATCAGCCCCGAGACCGTGGCGTACTGCATGATCGCCCTCAAACTGAGCCGCCTGACCCACCGCTACAAACGGGACTCCGCGGTCGACATCGCCGGCTATGCGAAGACGGCCTCCATGATCTGCGAGGACCCCGTCGAGACGTCCGAGCCCAACGCGGAATGAACCCCGTCTGGAAGGCCGCGCAGTTCGCCTGGAAGCCCTCGGACCTCCGCCCGCCGTGGCAGTGGTGCGAGGACAACTACACCGTCCCCGTCAGCTCGATGCCGGGCAAGTGGAAGTCGGCCAATGCGCCGTGGGTGAAGAAACCGATGGAGGACTTCGCGAACAACGCGATCCGTCAAATCACGATCCTCTGCTCCGCGCAGTCGGCGAAGACCGAGACCATGCTGGCCCTCCTGTGCTGGATCATCGCCGAGGACCCGTCGCCGACCATGTGGGTCACGAGCTCCGACGAGGAGGCCCTGAAGTTCTGCAACGAGCGCCTGATGCCCGCCCTCCGGCTCTGCGATCCCGTCGCCAAACAGATTCCCGACGAGCGCACCCTCGCGAAGTCGATGGAGATTCTGTTCCCGACGATGATGCTGGAGTGCGTCGGCGCGAACTCGAAGGCGAAGCTCCAGTCCCGCAGCCGCCGCTTCCTGCTCCTCGACGAGGTGCGCAACTGGCCGGACTGGGCGCTCCCGATGGTGATGAAGCGTCCGCGGACCTGGTGGAACAGCCGTATCGTAATTCTCACTACGCCGGAGAAGGCCAAGGACACGGTCGACATGGAGTTCCTCGAGGGCTCCCAGAACCGCTACCACGTGCCGTGCCTGAACCCCGCCGGCTGCAACGTCCGCTCCGAACTCAGTTTCGAGAACCTGAAGGCCGAGCACCCCGTCACGCACCAATGCGTGAAGTGGTCCGAGGTCCCCGAGGCCCGCGATGAGAACGGCAAGTGGAACTATGAGACTCTCGCGCCGCAGATTCGCTACGTCTGTCCCGCGTGCGGGTACATGCACCCCGACCATCCGCGGATTCGCCGGCGCATGGCCCTGGAGGGCGAGTGGGTGTCCCATAACCCGAAGGCCCCGCCGCATCTCGTGAGCTACACGTGGTCGGCGATGCTGCCGCCGTGGGTCAAGTGGCGCAGCCTCGTGGAGGAATTTCTCCGGGCGCAGAACGCGCTCGAGTTCGGAAACCATGAGCCGCTCAAAACCTTCATCACCGAATCGCTGGGTCAGCCGTGGGAAGATCGTTTCCGCCACGCGAAATCCGAAGGTTACGTCGACGATCTCGTCACCGATTTCTCGGCGCCGTTCGTCGAAGCCCGCCGGTTCCTGTCGATCGACGTCCAAGGCAAGGGCGGTCGTCATTTCTACTGGAGCGTGCATGCCTTTGCGAAGGGCGGCGCGGAGCGAATCATCGCCTTCGGCAAGGCGTGGTCGATCGAAGAGCTGCGCAGCCTGACGACCGACTACAAGGTCGAGGCGACGAACGTCCTGATCGACGCCGGCCACTGGGCTTCGGAGGTCTACGGCTACGTCATGGAGTCCGGTGTCCTGCCCGACGGCAACTACGCCTGGAAGGCGATGAAGGGCGACAAGGCCGCGCACTACCTCGTGAACGGCGTCCGCCAGCCGTGGACGTGGTCGTTCGTCGATCCGTACCTCGGCCAGAAGCAGCAGGGTCAGACCCGTCCGATCCGCCAAATCCTCTTCAGCAAGTCGGCGATGCTGGATCGCGTCGAGGCGAAGATGCGCGGGATCGGCCCCCGTCTGGAACTGCCGGCGGATGCCGACATGCTCCATGAGTACAAGCTCCAGATTTCCGCCTACGAGCGGGCGGAGCGCGAGGCGAGCAACGGCGAGATCAAGATCGAGTGGACCCAGAAGCGCGGCGACGACCACTGGGGCAGCACGCTCCGTCAGGCGAACGTCGCGGCGATCGCCGTCGGCCTGATGGACCTCGACGTCCCCGGGGCAAAGAAGACGAGTTGACGGCAACAGGTTTCAACAGCAGACCCTCGGGCCGTGCCGCTCCGAGAAAACAGTCCGGAATGTTCCGAGCCATTCCGCTACCAAGACATCGAGCCTGAGCCGGAAGTCCCCGAACACCGCGTCGATGCGTTCGAGTTCGCGCGTCGTCTTGTCTCCTACATTCGCGCCCAACCCCGCTGCCGCCTGACGGTCGACTGCCTGTTCCTCGCCCTCGGCGATGCCGATCTCGAGGAGATCACGATGACCACCGTCGGCGACAAGCACGGGATCACCAAAGCAGCCGTCTCGAAGCGCGTGAAACAAATCCGCGCCGATCTTCACCTCCCTCCCAATGGCAACAACAAGTCTGCTCAAGCCGTCCAGCGGTACAGCCAAACAAACCGCTCCAATCTCAGTCTCGGCACCCGTCGCGCTTGAGATTCTTCCGGCCGGATGCCGGGTCTTCAAAAACGGTCTCGACCTGCCTCCGAAGCTCGGGGTCGAGGAGTGGTCCCGCATCGGTCGTCAGGTCGCCGAGATGACTGGCGCCGCGACCTGGATCATCGGCGACTTCCTCGCGTACGGCCTCGAGAACTACAAGGACAAGGAGTGGGGCAAGCGCGTCCCCGACGGCCTCTACGAGAAGTACGCCGCGCAGACGGGGCTCACGGTGCAGACGCTCACGAACGCAAAGTACGTGTGCCTGAAGCTGCCGCGCTCCCGTCGACGGGAGAAGTTGACCTTCGCCCACGCCGCCGAAATCGTCGGCCGCGTCCCCGAGGGCCAGTTCGACTACTGGATCGACCGGGCCATCACCGAAGACCTGTCGGTCAAGGCGCTCCGGGAAAAACTTCGGGAGTCCAAGGCCGAGGTCCGGCCGGAACCGAACGACGCCGGCGAGTCGACCTTCCTTGAGACCGCGCGCCAGTTCGCCCGCGACTATTTGACGGCGGCCCCGAAGTGGAAGCCGGCCTACCGCGTGGAGGTCCGGAAGATTCTCGCGCCCGTGTTCGACGACTTGGTCGGTTGACGGGTGCGGCCCTCGCATGGACGAGTGGCTGCAAATCTACGAGGGCTACACCGACACGGAGTTGACGGATGAAATCACCTGGCTGAAGACCCAGGCGCGCAATCCTTACAACGCCCAGACGGAGGGCTCGCGCTCGTACGCCCGCAGCACCGCGGAGATCAAAACCCGTCTCGCCGCCGCCAGCCAAATCCAGCGCGGCCGGGCCAACCCCACCGCGATCCGCCACGGCACGGCCGACTTCAGCGGAGTCCAACCGTGAACCCCGTCCGACCCAATCTCTTCGAGCGCGCCATCGCCACGGTGGCCCCGACTTATGCGCTCCAGCGGGCCGTCGCCCGGGAGCGCCTCGTCATGCTCGGCTACGACGCCGCGAACCCGAACGGCGCCCGCGGCAGCAGCGGCGGCATCGGCAAGAACGCGAGCAGCGAGACCCCGCGCATGGCGCAGGACCGCCTGAAGGTCATGTGGGAGGGCCGCGACCTCGAGCGCAACATGCCCGTGATCCGGTGCGCGCTCGACCGAATCTCCCAGTACGTCTGCGGTCAGATCGTCTACCAAGCCGCCACTGGCGACGAGGCGGCGGACGCCGAGTACGAGCAGTACATTCAGGAGTGGATGCGCAACCGCGCCGACATCACCGGCCGCCACAATTTCCGCATGCTCGCCGAGCTTGGGTTCCGCTCGATGCTCCGCGACGGCGACTTCGGTTTCCGCAAGGTCCGTCAGGGCGCGGTTCTCCGCCTCCAGTGTATCGAGGCCGATCGAATCGGCGACCCGAACAAGGTGTCGAGCCAGACCCAGGAGGACTACACCCAAGGCATCCGGATCGACCCGACCACGGGCGCCCCGATGGCGTACGACATCTTCCGCTGCGAGCGGAAGTCGAGCCGCTACATCTTCGAAGCGAGCGTCCCGGCGTCGGACTTCATGTTCCTGCACAAGCCGCTGCGTACCGACGAGTACCGCGGCGTGTCGTGGCTTGCCCCGATCATCCCGGGTGCGCGCGACCTCTACGAGATGTTCGCCTTCGAGCGTGGCGCCGCCAAGTGGGCGGCCTCGATCGCCGGCATCATCCGCGTCAATGATCCGCTCGCCCGCGGCCCCAACGGTAGCGCCGGGGCGTTCGATGGTGTCGCCTCGAACGGCGCGCCGACGATGTCCGTCGAGGCGAACAAGCTGCTCCGCCTGCGCCCGAACGAGGACATCTCCACGTTCAACACCGGTAACCGCCCGAGCGGTGCGTTCACCCAGTACATCGAGACCGCCCTGCGGGACCTCGCGATGGGCCTCAACGTCCCGTACGGCTTTTTCAACATGGCCCAGTTCGGCGGCGCGACCGTCCGACTGGAGGCCCAGCAGCTCGACCGCATGTTCGGTCGGTATCAGGAAATCCTGACGGACAAGCTGCTCGACCCGACGATCTTCGACGTCCTGAACCTCGGCATCGCGACCAAGGCCATCCGCCCGACGCCCAACTGGCGGGGCCGCCGCTGGCAGTTCGGCCCGCAGCTCACCGCCGACACGGGCTACGACACGGATGCCGATCTGCAACTCCTGTCCTACGGCTTGAAGACCGCGAGCGACATCGCCGCCAAGAACGGCCGCGATTTCGTGGAGCTGACGACCCAGAACATCAAGGAGGTCATCACCATTCGCGACCGCGCCGCCGAGGCCGGTATCCCGATGGAGATGGTGGCCGCCGCCCGTTTCCCGGGCGCGACCGACCAGCTCGCCGCCGTGGCCCAGGCGCTCCAGCCGCAGATGAACCCGACGATCGCCGAGCTCGGCGACGGCGGCGTCAAGAACCTGCTCGCCCTCCTCGAGAGCGTCGCCAACGGCACGCTCCCGCGCGAGGAAGCGGTCAACACGCTCATCACCGTGTACGAGTTCGATCCGGCGGTCGCGGAAGCGATCGTCCCGACGGTGCAGGCGATCGCGGTCAAGGCGAACATGCCCGCCGCGCCGGCGGCCCCGGGCGGCAAGCCCAAGGCGGAGGCACCGGCCAAACCCAAGGCGGAGGGCGACAAGTGAGCGCCCTCGTCCGACTCGCCGCCCTTTCGGCGCGCATGACCGAGCTCGCGGCCAACCTGAGCGTCGGCCGCGGCGAGAAGTTGCCCGTGTCCCGCGGGGCCGGACTGACGGCCAAGGGACGCGCCAAGTACAACCGGGAGACCGGCAGCAATTTGAAGGCCCCGGCGCCAAATCCGAAGACGGACGCGGACGCCGCCCGGAAGAAAAGTTTCTGCGCCCGCAGCCGCGGATGGGATGGCGAGCGCGGTCTCGCGGCCCGTCGCCGGTGGGCGTGCTGAACATGAGCGAATGCCGCCTCAGTTCCGACGGCCGCCGGGTCGCCAATTTCGAGAGCCAGACCCAAGACGGGGATTTCTGGTTCGATGCCGAGGGCGATCCTCGCTACTTGCATGCCCGGCTTCCCGGCGGCTGCTACATCGCGATTCGGGTCAGTGAGACGGGCAAGCCGAACCCCAACGATGGGCGCGGGCCGGTTTGGAAGTGGAATGGGAATCTGGACCGCCCGACGCTGGAGCCCTCGATCCACACGGTCGGTCACTGGCATGGGTTTCTTCAGAACGGCCGGTTTGTTTCCTGCTGACCATGCCCCGCCCAAGTGACGCCCAGAAGGAGGCGGGCAACTACCCGAAGCCCCGCATCTCGCTCCACGGTCTCTCGATCTCCATCGAGAACCGCAAGGGGACGATCCGGAGCGGCAAGGACGCCGAGGGGCGCCCGTGGTCGGTCGTGCTTCCGTACGACTATGGCTACATCCGGCGCACGATGGGCGCGGATGGCGACCAAGTGGATGTTTTTGTCGGCCCGAATCGCACGTCGCAATTCGTGGTCGTCGTGAATCAATATGATCGACAGACGAACAAGTTCGATGAGGTCAAGGTGGGGCTCGGTTACCTCGGTCTGGAGCAAGCGAAGGCCGCCTACCGTCAAGGTTACCGGGGTCGGAATGTACCGCGGGCGACTTTTGTCCCAACCACCGTCCAACGACTCAAAGAGTGGCTCCAGCGGAAGCAAACCTGGGCCCACTTCGAACTCTCCGCGGGGTTGACGGTCCCGCCCGACGGTATGAAGACCGTTGAATTTCGTGCCCGTCAACCGGAGGACAAGCCGTCGGTTGCTCGTCGCGTGGCCGCCGCCCTCGGCGGCGCCGCGGTGCTGGGCGCGTTCTATCGGTACAAGTACAACGAGCCCGCGGCCGTGAAGCGCCGCGCCGACCTGCGCAACCGCGAGTCCTACGGCCCGCTCGGCCACTACGCCTACCCGAAGGACGCGAAGCCCTACACCGGCGGCGACAAGTTCGATTACGGCGTCGGCAAGGCCAAGCCCGCCCCGGCGGCGCCCGCGTCGGTGGAGGTCAAGGCTGCCGCGGCCCCGAAGGCGCCGAGCCAGCCGGCGGGTGTCCTGAAGCGCGAGGTCCTCAATCCGAAGGTTTTGAAATACAAGGACGTCACCAAGCCCAAGATCAAAGCCGAGCTCTCCAAGCTCGGAATCCGGCGCATGGGCGCCCGCGTTCAGCTCGTCGAATTTCAGGACCGCTACGGCGACGGCACCTTTGGCGTCAGCACGAACCCGCTGACGTACTACCGGAAGGCGAGCCGCATCACGCCCTGGGTTAATCGCGCCGGCCAGACGGCGGGCGATCTCGGCGACATGGCGTCGGGCAAGAAGGTCAAGGACCCGTTCTACAAAAAGTCGTGGTTCAAGCGTGCCGTCACCACGGCCGCGATTGGCCTGCCGATCTACGCTGCCGGCCTCGCTCACGCGGGCGCTCGCCGCACCGCCGACGGCATGCAGGAGAGCGGTCGACTCGACAGGATTTCGCGGAAGCTCGGCCGTGTCCGTGGCGCCGCCATGCAGAAGCTCGGCCTGTCGGCGAAGCTGAAGCCGGTCATGCTCGCCGCGGTCGTTCACCATATCCAGAATTTCGACTTCGACTCCGCGGTGCGCGGCTGGGACCTCCGCGACGCCCGCGGCCGCTCCGCCCGCGTGTACGCCCCCGGCTCCCGCCGGCGCGACCGCCGCGAGAAGACCTGGAACGAGAAGACCGACAACATCCGTCTCGTCCGCAACATCGCCATTGGTACGACGGCCGCCGCCACCGGCGCTGCGCTGTTCTACCGTAACCGGGCCCGGCGCATCGCGGCCCCGGCGGCGAAGCCCGTGCTGAGTAACGTCGTTCAGTTCCCGGGTACGAAGGCCATGAGCGCCCGCGTGAACCCCGTCCAGTTCGCCGGCAAGAGCGCGCACAGTCTCGGTCGCGTCATCGACGCCACGAAGGCCAACCTGCCCGAGCGTCCGGAACTCCCCGGCGAAGCCGCGGTGAAGGTCATCTACGCCCTTCCCCCGAAGCAGCGCGCTGGAGTGCTCCGTATCCTCGGCGCCGGCGCGACCCTTGGCACCGGGGTCGCCGGCGGCGTCCTCCTGAAGCGCCCGAAGACTGGCGCCGCCCTTGGCGGTCTCGGCGCGGGCATGCTGCTCCGATGAAGATCGTCCTCGGCATCCTCGCCGTTGTCGCGGGACTCGTCGCCCTGCTGCTCGTCCTCGTCTACGGCGGCCTCTGGTTCGCCCACGCGGTCGCCAAGGCCGAACTTCGCCGCAAGGCCCGCCGCGCGCTGTTGACACGCGCGCTCGGCCAATAACCACCTCATGCACACTTCGACCAAAGCCCGTCTGACCCAGCTCAACGCCCGGGTCTCCAAGCGCGTCACCGAGTTCGTCGCCAACCCCGATGAGCAGAAGTCCAGCACCCTCCGTAACGCCGCGATCGCCGCCGGCGGTGCGGGTCTCGCGTACGGCGGCGCCTCCATCCTCCGCGGCCGCTCGTGGCAGAAGAACGTGCTCGGCCAGGCCGACAATTCCGCGAGTGGTCTCCTCGGCGCCCTCAAGACCGGCCACGCCATGAACAAGGTCGATGCCGCGAAGGTGGCGTCCAGCGTCGGCGGCAAGGTCGTCGCCAAGGGTCGCGACGCGCAGGCGATGCTCCTTCGCGCGCAGCGTCGACTCACTCCGCTCCTGAAGAAGTAAGCGACTCCCGCACCCAACTCCCTCCTGCCCCGTCAGCTTCGGTTGACGGGGCTTTTTGCTGCATGGCAATCGACCCCCGCATCCGCAACTCCGCCGGCCAGTTCTCGGCCAAGGGGGAGCTGTCCGCCCGGGCGCTCCGCAAGGCGTGGCGCATCGCCCCGCGCACTCCGTCGCCCGCGGTCCGGCCGACTGCCTTTGCCGCCGCCCCGACGAACCCCGTCATCCAGTTCGACGCCGTCCCGTCCTCGTTCACCGCGGACAAGATCGACGAGGTCAATGCCGTCATCCGCGGCGTCAGCGTCATCACCTCCGGTCTGATCGCCCGCGGTCACGACCTCGAGGTCGACAACATCACCCTCGACCAGATGCAGAAGTGCGCCGAGTCGAAGGGCCAGGTCCCCGTGAAGGTCGACCACAAGTCCGGCGCCGCCGCGGTGTGCGGCTTCCTCACCAATTTCCGGCAGGACGAAGGCAAGCTCAAGGCGGACTGGTTCCTCCTGGAGTCGCATCCCCAGAAGGCCCCGATCCTCGAGATCGCGCGCCGCATGCCCCGCGGGGTTGGTCTGAGCGCCAGCTTCGTCAGCCCCGAAAAACCCGAGCGCACGAAGTCCGGCAAGGCCGCGGCCCGGTGCCTCGATCTCCTTTCCGTTGATTATGTAACTCTCCCGGCTGCGAACCCGAACGGAATGTTCGCGGCGAAAGTTGACACTCCCAATCCCGCAATGAATCCCGAAGAAATCCTCGCCAAGTTCGAGAGCCTGCTCGACGCCAAGCTCTCCCCCGTGATCGCCAAGGTCGACGCCCTCCAGGCGGCCGCCGATCAGGCCAATCAGGAACCCATCTCCCTCGAAGACGCTGCCGGCATGAGCGATGAAGAGCTCGCCGCGGTCGGTCTCACCAAGCAGGACGTCCTCGATGCGCTCGAGGCCGCCGCCGAAGCCGAGAAGGCCGGCGAAGCCCAGCTCGATGCCGACGGCAATCCCACCGGCGAAGGTCAGGGCGAGCTCGCCACCGCGGGCGCCGCGGCCCCCGCCGCCGCTGCTCCGGCCGCCCCCGCCGCGGGTGCGTCCACCGGCCTCGATGCGCTGGTGAAGCAGATCACCGAGCTCTCCGCCGAGATCAATCGCCTGAAGGGCGAGCGTCAGGTCGACGCCGAGACCGCCCTCGTCGAAGGCCTCGAGAAAAACTTCTCCGCGCTCGCGGAAGAGAACGCCCGCCTGCGTAAGGCCCTCGAAACCGGCGCCGGCAAGCCCGTCAGCCCGTCCGTCGAAGGTACGGTCCGCTTCTTCAGCCAGAACTCGGCCGAAGGCGAGTTCGAGAAGCTCGTGAACTTCGAAGTTCAGGAGAACAAGCTCTCGAAGGCCAAGGCCTTCACCGCGGTCATCGCCGCCAACCCCGAGGCCTATCAGGACTACCGCCGTCGCTGCGGCATCCAGAAGTAAGCCCCCGCTTCAACAACCGCAACATCAACTCCTGATCCACCATGTCCTCTTTCGTTGAGCATCAAGTCAAGACCTACACCGCCACGGCGGCTCTCGCGGCCTACATCCGCGTCAAGCTGGTCTCGGGTGAAGTCGTGGTCGCCGGCCTCAATGAGGTCGCGATCGGCGTCACCCTCGCCAATGTCGCCGCGGGCGGCCTCGTTCCTGTCCGCCTCTTCAACTCGTTCGGCACCGCCTTCATGACGGCCGGCGCCGCGATCACTCGCGGTGCGGCGGTCTTCGGCGCGGCGTCCGGCAAGATCGACGACACCGGCGTCGGCCCGGCCATCGGCTACGCCGAGGAGGCCGCCACCGCCGACGGCGACGTCATCGAAGTCCTGCTCCGCGGTCAGATTGCCCCGGCGGCCGTCGCCGGCGCCAGCCAGGCGGTCGCGACTGATGCGACCTCCGTCATCACCCTCGCGAACGCGCTGCGGTCCGCGCTCATCACCCACGGCATCATCACCGGCGCCGCCTAAGCCGCAACAGGTTTCAACAACCGCAGCACCCAAGCACCATGTATCTCAACACCAACGCTCAGATTCGTCCGGAGCTCTCCGCCGTCGTCGAGGACGCGGCGTTCGCGGACAACTACTTCATCGGCCTCAAGGTCTTCCCCGCCTACAACTCGGCGAAGAAGACCGGCGAGTTCATGAAGATCACTCAGGCCGCGTCCGAGGTTCAGAAGAAGAACGTCACGCAGCGCGCCCAGAAGTCGCCCTACGGCAAGGTCGATCGGACCTACGAGAAGGATTCCTTCGCGTGCTCCGATCGCGGTATCGAGGAAGACCTCGACGACTCCGTGACGGCCGAGCTGGCGGACTTCTTCTCGACCGAGCAGGTCACGTCGAAGCTCCTCCTCCGCTCGATGCTGATCGACCACGAGCAGCGCGTCGCCGCCGAGGTGTTCAACTCCACGAACTTCGACGCGGTGAACTCCGTCGTGGCCTACACCGAGGCCAACCTCGCCACGATCAACTTCGCCCTCGACGTGCAGAACGCCGTCAAGCGCGTGATGAAGCGCGGTGAGGCCGTCAACACGATGGTCATGAACCGCGACGTGTTCGACCGCATCCGCCGCTCGACCCTCCTCGGCACCTACCTGTTCGGCCCCTTGGGTGGCGGCCAGCAGATCACCCCGGAGATGCTCGGCAAGGCCTTCGGCATCGCGAACGTCCTGATCGCCGACGCCACGGTCGACAGCTCCAAGAAGGGCCAGACGGCGGCCGCGGACTACATCTGGTCCAGCGCCTACATCTGGATCGGCAACGTCCAGGGCGGCGACTTCAGCGCGGGCGGCGCGGGCCGCACGATCGTCTGGACGGGCGACGCCAGCTCGCTCTTCGTGACGGAGACCTACCGCAAGGAGGACATCCGTTCCGACTGCATCCGCGTCCGTCAGCACACGGACGAGAAGGTCATCAGCACGCCGTCCGGTACGCTCATCGGGACCCAATACTCGTAAGCCTGACCAACAGGTTTCCACAAGGCCCCGCCAACTACGGTTGACGGGGCCTTTTGCTTCGAACCATGAGCGAGTTCTCCGACAACATGGCCCTCGCCTGGGCCTCCTCGGCCCGGGTCTTCGGCGACACGATCGTCATCGGCGCGCTGACATTCACGTGCGTCGTGCATGACCTGAGCCTGTCGACGGAGGTCGAGAATGGCCGTCCGGGCCGGCAAGTCGTCCTGTCGGGCAGCGTCGTCATGCAGTCCGCGGACTGGGTCACCGCGGGCGGCGCGAAGGGCACGAAGGTCACCGTCGGCGGTGCCGAGGCCCGCGTCCTCAACGATCCGAACGTCGGCTACACCGCCGACACCGTCACGCTGGTCCTCGGGCCGCGTACTTGATTTTCAAACTATGAATCCCGCCCGAACCAAAGCCCTTGCGAACGGCGCCAAACGGCCGCTGACCACGTCGAAGCTCAATCCCTACGCGATGCGGCGCATCGGCGGCGGGATCGAGGAGACCCGTATCTCCCCGCGTCTTTCCGCGCTCAACAAGCAGCGGGCGGAGGGCAAGATTTGGCTTCTCGGCAACCGAGACGTCTCCGCCCTCGCCGAGGCCAAGGCCAACTACGTCCCCGGCAGCCGCGCCGAGGGCCGGCAGGCGGCCGCCGACATGCTCCGCCGCTATCGGAAGACGGGCTACTTGTCCGCCTCCCTGTCGCGGCTCGTTGACCTCCACGCGCGGTTCGCGGGCCAATCCAAGTGACCTCCCAGGACGGCCCCATCTCTTTCCCGCCGACGCGCACGATCGAGGACTGCCTCGTCGCGCTCCTTCAGGCGGACCCCGCCCTTGCCGGCCTGACCATCGTCGCCGGCAGCGACCGCGATGCGGCGGTCCCGCCGCTCCATTGCTTCGTCCTGTGCCCGACCGTGACCCCGGTCCTGAGCGTCGGCCAGAACTACTTTGCCGACGTCGTGATCGTGGTCGCGAGCAACATCGACGACAACGTCGACGCCGAGCGCAAGGAGTGGTTCAGCCGGGTTCTCACCGCCCTGACCCGCACGGAGCCCGGCTACGCCATTCGCCACGCCCGTTTGCTGCATTGGTCGATCGACTCGATCCGCGAGACGAGCGCCGGCCAGAACACCGGCGACCGGCTCGATCTGCGCGTCGCCGCGTGGGTCGCGGCGGGTAGTTGACAGGTTCGATTCGCATCATGGCACTCACTCGCAAAGGCACCCTCGCTTTCGGTATCGGCGCCCTCGGCCTTACCGCCCCCACGGTCACCGGCATCACGGCGGTTCAGTCCGCCGAAGCCTCCGACGAGTTCACCGTCAATGCGTCCGCGCGTGACACCGGCGGTGAAACCGTCGCCCACGTCTACGGCGACGCCAAGGCCTCCCTTCGCGTCGAAGGCCTCCACTCCGCCGCCGATCTCCCGGCGCTCGGTGGCGCCCTCACGGTCGCCGGCCGGGCCGGCGTCGTCACCCGCTCGTCCGTCACGGCGAGCAACGAAGACTTCGTGAAGGTCGCCGTCGAGGGCGAGAAGTTCGCTGGCGTCACCTACTAAGCCGGTCCCGGACCACCACCCATCATGGCAAACGAAATCTCCATCAGCGCCCTCCTGAGCATCAGCCGCAGCGGCGCGACGATCTCCGGTGCGGGCAACCTGAGCATCGACCAATCGGGCGCGCTCAACTCCGGCAACGTCCAGGCGATCGGCACCACGACCGAAGCCCTCGACCTCGGCGACATCACCGCGGTCGGCTTCCTGTTCGTGAAGAACCAGGACGCGACCAACTACGTCGAGATCGGCCTCGTGAACCCGGTCGCCACCGGCGATGCGTTCATCACGCTGCGCCCGGGCGAGTTCGCGCTCGTCCCGACCCGTCACGAGTCCATCTACGCCAAGGCCAACACGGCCCCGGTCAACCTGCTCGTTATCGCGGGCAGCCTGTAACGGTGTGCCCGAGCTGTTTGTCCATGACGATCGGTTCGTAGAGTCGTTTGCCAATCGAGACCACACGGTCTTCGGCAAACGACTCGCACCGTTCTGTCTGTGGCATCAGCTCAACCTTGAGATCGCCCAGTCCAAGGTCCTCCTCGGCGAACCGCTGACGCCGCTCGATCTCTGGGTCGCGGTTCGCATTTGCTCGACGCCTTGGAACCCGCAGCACCGGGTCCCCAACGTCCGTCCCCCGGGCACCGTTCGCTTCCTGTGGGAAGCCGGCCGCTTCCGTTTCGCCGACGAGGTCGCGAAGTTCCAGGCCTACTACAACGACTACGTCAGCGGCCCGAAGCTCTGGCCCAACCAGCACAAGCAGGGCGAGACGGGCGCCGCGCCGCAGCGCGATTTCGACGAGAACCTCGAGATCGCCCTTCATGTTTTCAAGTCGGGGAACTTCACGTGGGAGCAGGTCTGGACGCTCCCGCTCGGCATGCTGCATTGGTGCAGCGTCGGGTTCCAGAAACTCGAGGGCGCGAAGATCGACATCTGGACGCCCGAGCACGAGGAGATGTTTCAGGAGCACAAGCGCCGGCGCGAGGCGGGAATTGACGCGCGAGGCAAGGAGATCGCCGCCGAGACCGGGTTGCCGTTCGAGGAGGCGCGGAAGCAGGCCCACGACGAATACTGGGCCAAAGTCCACCACAACCTGAACCGTCCCGATGCCCACGCCAAACCAGCCCGGTAACACCGGCCAAAACCAAGCCGATCTCGCCCGCGCCGCCGCGGGTCAAGTCGGCGGTGTCGCCCTCGATTTGGCGCAGGGCGCGACCGCGTTCCAGGCCGCCACGAACGCCCTGAAGGGTGCCGCCCTCGACAAGCTGCTGGGCCCGACCGCGATCTTTGCCGGCGGCCTGATCGGTGTCCTGCGCACCATGAAGGCGATCGTCGACCAGAGCGGGCTCCTCGAGCGGGGCCTGAAGCGGATCGCGAACATCCAGCAGATTCAGGGCAAGTTCGAGACGCTGCTCAAGTCGGCCGAGAAGGCGCAGAAGCGGATGGAGGAGCTTTACAAGTTCGCCAATCGCTCGCCGTTCGACCTCGCCGACATCGCCGAGGCGAACCGCATTCTGGAGGCCCTGTCCAAGGGCGCCCTCTCCGCTGCCGACGGCATGGAGATGGTCGGCGACGCCGCGGCCGCCGCGGGCGAGTCGATGTCCGAAGTCGCGACGCGCGTCGGCAAGCTGTACGCCGCGCTGCGGTCCGGCCGCAGCCTCGACAAGATTCTGTTCCAGCTCCAGATGTCCGGCATCGTCACCGACGAGCTGGCCGTGTCGCTGGAAAATGCGGAGCTCGCGGGCTCCAGCTTCGCCGAGAAGTGGAAGCTCGTGACCGACGTCCTGAAGCGGTCCGAGGGCGGCATGAAGAACGAGCTCGCGACCATGAAGGGGCTCGAGGCGCAGATCAAAAACGCCAGCGCCGCGATGGAGCAGGCGTTCGGCCAGCCGTTCGTCGAGGCGCAGGCCAAGGCGATGCAGAACACGCTCGAGGCGACGAAGAACCTGACGCCGCTCATGGGCAAGATCGCCGCAGACGCCGCGCCGATCCTGAAGATTTTCACGAACGCGAAGAACTCGATCACGGAGATGACCCTTGCGACCAAGGGCTTTGCCGACGTGCTCGGGACGGCGTGGGAGGTCGCGAAGGCGATGACCGTGGCGCTCGCGGCAGGTAGCGCGGCCAATCTGTTCCGGAACGTGGCCCCGCTCGTCCGCGCCGGCTCGGCCAATCGCGCGGTCGCCGCGTCTTCGACCGGCACCCCGGGCTACACCGCAGGCATGGCGAAGTCGGCCGAGCTGGCCGCGGGGGCCTCGTCCGCCTTCGCGGAGGCGGCGTTCGGCACCGCTCTCGCCCTGAAGGCTCAGTCCCTCTGGGTCGGTCTGTCGACGCGGGCGATCTCGCTCCACGGCGTCGCCGTCGCGGCCGCCACTGCCGGCCAAACCAAGTTCAGCGCCGCCAAATACGCCGGCGTGGTTGCCGCCGGGCTCCTCTCCGGGGCGCTCGGGATTCTGCGCGTCGCCTACAACGCGGTCGCCGGCGCCGCGGCGGGCGCGGGGGCGGCGTTGGTCAAGAGCCCGTGGACGATGATCGCAATGGCCGCGGCCACCTCGATGTACGCGATCTACGAGTGGGCCAACTCCGTCGAGAAGGCCAAGCGCAGCTACATCGACTTCATCTCCGAAGTGTCCGGCCGCCGCAACGAGCTGGACCGCCTGGCCCGGTCGATGGAGACCCTCGACGATTACCGCAGTCTCTCGGACAAGAACCGCGCCGAAGAGACGAAGACGGTCGAGGCGATGCGTGCCCTTGGGGCCGACCCGACCAAGTACGAGTACACGGTCGGCCGCGACGGCTCCGTCACGAACACGGGCCGAATCCTCAACGGGGAAGAGTCCGCGGACTGGCGGGCCAAGCGCGAAGAGCTGAACAAGAGCCTGCGCGCCGTTCGCGACCGGCAAAAGGTCATGGACTCCCGCGTTGGCAGCCTCGAGGGCGGTGCCGCCGAGAAGGCTGCCGTCGCCGCGAACGTCGAGGGCGCGATGAAGGCCGCCGACGCCCGCCTCCAAGAAAGCATGGCCCGCGCGAGCGGGCTCGGGCGCCTGAACCTGCTCGACGCCCGTATCCGCCGCGACAGCACGCTCGCCGACCTCGGCCAGCGGATCGACGAGGCGAAGCGCGAGGGTGGCGGCCCGTCCCCGCTGAAGGACGTGTCCGCGCGGATCGCCGCCATTCGGGCCACCCCGAACGGAGTCGTCCCGAACGCCCTGATCGAGGAACAGACCCGCCTGAACGCACTCTCGACCACGTGGCGCGATCGCCGCCAGCAGATCGACTCCGACATGACGGAGCGCCAATCCCTCGCGGACTCGCTCCGGGCTTCTTTCGCCGACGTCCTCGGCAATGCGATGGCGAACCGTCAGCTCGCCGCCGGCAACGCCAGCGGGGCGGCCGCCATCGGCGGGGCCCAGGAGTTCCTGCGGCTCGTGCAGCAGTATAAGGACCTTGGCCTGACGCCCGCGCAGGCGAAGCAAGACTTCAACGCGAAGATCGCCGCCGAATCCCGGGACGGCAACCGGATCGTGGCCGACTCCCTCGCGTCGATCGGCGGTGGCGGCGGCACCTACGCGGGCGATGCCCTCGGCGCGTCCATCCGTCGCCAGACCGAAATCGCCGCGGCGTCGCAAGAGCTCCTGAAGCAGATCGAGAAGAACACCGGCGGCACGATCGACACGCCGATTAAGTGACCGGTTGACGCTCCCGAATCGGCATGACGCTCATCCGCAAAGGGAACACCGCTTGGTTCCTGCAATCGCCCGGCCGGCTGAAGTCGGACCGGTACGGAGTATCCTCGGCGACCGCCATCTGGCAGCGGTCGTTCGACGGGGCGTCCAGTCCGGGCCTCCCGAGCGGGCTCTCCTTCGGCAGCACCCACCCGATCTGGAACACACTCAAGTGCGACAACTACGAGGTCGGGTTCGACGCCCCGTTCTGGACCTGTACGGCGGAGTTCTACGGTCCGCGCGTCGACGCGGGCGGCGGTGGCGGTCCGCCGCCGGACGTCGAGGTCTACGAGCTCGACTGGTCGGTCTCCGAGGAGCCGATCGAGACGCACCCCAACTTCGCGGCGACCCTCGCCGGCACGCCGACGGGCCCGCTGAACGACGCCGACTTCGACGACAAGGGCAACTTCGTCGGCTTCAAGGCGACGTCCTCTCTCCGCGGCGTCCGCGGCTACCTGGCCCCGGGCGTGATCTGGCGCAAGTCGTACTCGACCACGACGCAGCCGAACAACCTCGGCAACGTCGGCAAGATCGTGATTCCGAGCGGCCCGGTCCCGTCGGTCCCGTCCGGCTACAACTGGCTCTCGCTCGGCATCACGTGGCAGCAGAAGGCGCTAATCTACCAAGTGCGCGAGGAGTGGAAACTCTCCGGCCGTAACGGCTGGAACAGCCTGATCTACATCTGATGCCTGGCATCACCGACCATCTGAAGTCGATGGGCGACCGGATTCGTCCGGGGCAGCCCCTCGCGTCTGCGGTTACCGCCCAGCGCATGAACGCGATCATGGACGCGATCCGCGCCCTCGCGGCCGGCGACAACCTGTCGAGCGGCCTCGGGGTGACCCTGTCGAAGAACGGTTCCGGGAGCGTCGTTATCGGCTCCACCGCACGCGGCAACGGCGGCGCGGTCACGATCGAGCACCCGTTTCAAATCCGCAATGTCTCGACGGGCGGCGGGACCCCGGTCGCAAAGATCAACGTCCGCTACGGCACCGTGCAGGACGTGGAGCCCGCGAACGTCGCGGTCGACAGTACCTTGTCCACATCCGGGACCTACTCCATTTTCCTCGAGGTCGAGGTGAACCTTGCGGGCACGATCGTCGGGGCTTCGGTCGAGGCCGCGCTGACGGGGTTGCCCGCGAACACCGACTACTTCGGGTACGTCCTCCTCGGGACGGTCGTTGTGGCCGACTCCGGCTCGGGCAAGACCGTCACGCAAATCAACCAGGCCGCGACGCACTCTCTGCGCATGGCCGTGTGCGGCCGCGTCGTCGACGGGTCCACCCTGACCACGCCCGGCACGTTTGAGTTCTGGGGCTTCTGACGATGGAGTGGCCGCCCCAACGCAAGCGGATGTTCGAGGCGAAGAAAGCGTGCTGCGATTGCGGCCCGTCCTGCGCGATCGAATGCGTGTCGAAGACTTTCGAGGGCTCCCCAGTCTTCGGTCCCGTCAGCCTTTCGATCAACAGCGGGACCTCTCCGTGCTACGACGCGGCGAACCGAACCCTGTCGGTCACGGTTTCCGCGACGGGGAACACCTACACCTCCTCCGGCACGGCGGCCAAGGGTACGACGGCCTCGGCGGCCGGATCGTGGGCGAACGGCGGATTCGTGTGCGAGGCGCTGACCCTCGGCTACTGGTCGGACCTCGACAACACCACTCCGGTTTCCCTGACGGGCTCCGGGGCAATGGAATGGTCCTACACTTTGGCCTACGGGGCCGTCCAAGCCGCGGTCTGGGGCGAAAGCCCTTCGACGATCTCGGTGGCCGCTGGGTTCCACACGGCCAACAGTTTGACGGAGTGTTTCGTGACGACCAGCACGGCGGTTGGGGCCTCGGAACCCGCGACGACCGGCGAGGAGTGCGTCGCCTACTTCGACGCTTCGCTCACCGGAAAATGCGGGACCCCGTCCGACCCGGACAAGGTTCTGGCCGACGGCACCTTTTCGGCGCGGTTCGTGCGCGCCCGTTTGGTTCTCTCGCGACTCCAGATCGGGGTGCAGTATGACGCCACGATCTTCATCAGTCGCCGGGCCCGCGGGTCCTCCGATCCTTGGGTGGAGGTGTCGTCCACCATTTTCAACTTCACGGCTGATTCGACCGAGGACGTCACCGCCTACATCAATGTTGGCGGCCCCGCGACGGAGTACGAGTACCTCGCTTCGCGCTGCTCTCTCGCCGAAGTGTCTTCAGGCGGCACCTACGACGAGTGCTACACGACCGCGTACAACGACTCCCTCGCCGCGGCCTCCGCCGCCAACTACGCCACGGGCTATGCCGCCGGTTTGGCCTGCGACCCGAACCCCGCGGGCACCGAGCCTGCCCCGACCGCCTATTCGCCGGGCCCGGGCAAGACCTGCGAAGACGGCACCGCCGACGGCGAGACCGACGGCACGGCGTACGGTACGTGGCAGGGCCTTCAGTTCGGTTGGGAAGACGGCACCGAGGACGCGAGCTGCTGATGAAAAACGTCCGCGTCAAGATTCGCCCTCTCCGTCTTGGCACCCGACTGCAACGCCGCATCCATCAGGTCCTTGACGCGCTGCCGATGCCCGAGGCAACCCGGACCCGAATCAAGACTTGTTCCGGCTGCGCCCGCCGCGCCGCCCTGCTGGACGGGTTGACGTCCGCGGAACCCACAAATGCGCCTCTACATCGACCTTGATCTGCTTCGCGTCGTCGCCGTTCCCGGCTACACCGCCGCGGTCGATCCGGTCACGGTCCGCCGCAACGACACGCTGCCCCTGATCGTCCAGTTCGTCGAGGACGGCTACGTGGTCGACCCGGGCGCCGCGGCCACGACCCTGTATTTCGCCGCGAACTCGAACGGGAACTACACGCAGAACCCGAATCTGATCGCCGTCGCGCTCACCAAGACGGGCACCGGCGCGGAGACCCAGTACGCGGCCGACGTTCCGATTTTCAATTCGTCGATCAACACCGCCTTTGCCGCGGAGCCCGCGTCGATCCCCGCGATGGCCGAGCTCACGTGGTACGACGCCGGCGGCACGGCGAGCGTGACGACCGAGCAGTTCCCGCTCACGATCGAAAACCGGATTTATCGCGGGAGCGTGATCCCGTCGACGGCGCCCACCCAGGCGGCCGCGATCTTCCTCCCCGGCGTGACCGGCCTGACGGGCGGCGGCGCGACGAACCTCGACGGCGTCCTGACCGCCGGCATCAGCGTCCCGCAGGTCTACATCCTGTCGATCTCCACGAGCTCCCAGCTCTGGATTTTGCAGGCCGGCACCGACGCGGAGAACGCCGCCGGCGGTATCGTTCGACCGGACGATTACAACGCCTCGACGAACGCGAAGGTCTTCAAGCGCATCGGTTGACGATTGCGGCGCGCAGCATGAAGCGATTCATGCTCCCCTTTTTGTTGGTCGGCGCGCTGGCGTACGGCCAGTCCTTTCCGGTCAAGACCAACGCGAGCGGCACGATCACCGAGCCGAGCAACATCGTCGTGACTGGGGCCCAAGGCGGCACGAACGTCGCGAACACGGGCAAGTCGATCACGCTCGGCGGCAATTTGACGACCACGGGGGCGTTCAACATCACGATCAACGCCACGGCGAACTCGACGGTCACGATCCCGACGACGGGCGTGGTTCTGAACGAGGCCGCGATCGCTGCCGCATACCAGCCGCTCAACGCGACGCTCACGGGCCTCGCCGGCAAGGCAACGACGGGCACGGGTAACATCGTGCTCGCGACCGGAGGCACGCTTTCGGGCGTGACGCTCACGGGCAACACGACGACCGGCAACATCGTCGCCAACTCGCTCCACACGGCGGCGCGGCGCGTCGAGGTGCAAATCCCGCACGCCGTTTCGACGGAGGACTATTTTCGCGTCAGCTCCAACTCGACGACGCGCTACGGCGGCGAGTTCGGCTACGGGCTGACGGCCGGCGGCTCTCCCCAGCTCCGCATCAATCGCGTCCACGCCGACACCGTGACGCCGTGGCTGACCGTCGCGACCGCTGACGGTGCGGGCACGATTGCCGGCAACCTCTCGCTCACCGGCACCTCCGCGCTCTCCATCGCCGCCGATGGCGTTGGCCTTTCGGTCGGCACGACGCGGCCTTTCACGTACAACGGCAACGGCAGCGCGACGATTCGCGGCGACGCCGGCACGTGGTCGTTGCGTTACGGCTTCGCGGGCAACGCGGGCACTTTGCGCGGCGGCTTCGGCGCCCTCGGCTCCGCCGACGCCTTGACCTACCTGTGGATGGGCACGGCGCACGACAGCTACTTCGCCCGCGTGGAGTCGGGCCTCTTTGCCTTGTCGGGCGCACTCAACGCCAGCAAGAGCTTTCGCCTTCGGACCGGCCTGACCGACCGATGGACGATCGGTTCGGGCGACGACGTCGAGGCCGGCGCAAACACCGGCAGCAGCTTCGTTATCTCCCGGTTCACGGACGGCGGCGTAGCCATCGACTCCCCTGTCGAGATCAACCGTGCCACGGGCGCGGTGACGATCCGTAACGCGGTCTCCATGCCCGGAAACCTAGCAGTAAGCGGCACCGGCGCCACGACGCTTGGCGGAACGGGAGCCACGGTTGCAATCGCTGGCACTAGTGCCGTGAGAGGCATTCGTACAGCCACGGCATCGATCGACTTTGCCAGCATGGCCGCCGGTGCTGGCAACACGCAGACCATGACGATCACCGGGGTCGCTGTCGGTGATGCCGTCAACATCAGCACGGGCGACGGCTCTGCGCATCCCGACGAGATCACCGTCTACGGTTTCGTTTCCGCGGCCAACACCGTGAGCCTCCGCGCGGTGAACCGAAGCGCCGGCACCTACGACCCGGCCGCGAAAGTCTATCGGGCAACCGTCACCTCTTTCTGACCATGAAAATCCTCCTGCTCTTCATCGCCCTCGCGGGCGCGGCCCTTGCCGCTTCCGCTCCTACCGTCCGCGTGGACAACCTCGGCAACGTGTATCGCATCAACGGCGACGGCTCCGAGACCAATCTCGGCGCGGCCTTCGACGCGATGGCGAACCACCTCGCCAGCGATCCGGGCCTCGCGTCGGCGATCCAGACCGCCGCCAACACCGCACTTGCTGCATTCAAGGCGGCGAAGGAAGCCGAGAAGCAAGCGGGCATTGCCGCTGCCGAGCAGGCTCGGGACTCGGCCATCGCCGCCAAGGAAACCGAGAAGCAAACGGCAATCGCCGCAGCCAATTCCGCTCGGGACGCTGGCATCGCCGCCGCCGAGCAGCAGCGCGACGCCGCCATCGCCGCCAACGCGGCCGACCTCGCCGCCAAGACCGCTCGCGTCGCCGCGCTAGAATCCCACCTCGCCGCGCTCGCGACCTACATCGCCGGTCTTCGCCAGCAGATCACCGACCTCGGCGGCACCAGCGGCGAACCGCCCGCCGCGCCCTGATCGCCGGTTGACGCCCGCCGCGCCGGTATGCCCGCCGCAACGCACAACCTCACCATCGAACGGGGCGCGACCTACACGCAGCGCCTCACCTGGAAGGACCCTGCCGGCACGGCGATCAACCTGACCGGCTACACGGCCCGCATGCAGCTCCGTCCGCGGATCGGCGGCCCAGTCCTGATTGAGCTCACGACGGAGAACGGCCGCATCGCCCTTGGCGGCAGCGCCGGGACGATCGACCTGACGATCGCGGCGGCCGACACGACGACCCTTCCGACCTCGACGGTGAAGTACGACCTCGAGCTGATCTCGGCCGGCGGCCTCGTCTACCGCCTGATCGAGGGCGCGGTCACCATCACCCCCAACGTCACCGTCTGATGTCCGACACGATTCAAGTCGTCCAAAGCGTCAGCACCATCGAGGTCGCCGCGACCGGCCCGCAGGGTCCGTCGGGTCCGCCCGGTTCCAGTACCGGCGGGCTCTACGTCCATACCCAGGCCTCGGCGTCGGCCGAGTGGATCATCAACCACAACCTCGGCCGGGACGTGCTTTCGACGATCTATGATGGCACCGGCGCCGAGATCGAAGCGGACGTCGTGCAAGTCACGTCCAACCAACTCCGCGTGTACCTGGCCTCCGCCCAGACGGGCAAGGCCGTCGTCGCCTGATTTTCAAAAACCTAACCACCCATGAGCAAAAAGATTTTCACGGACTTCGAGTTCCAGAACGGCGCCAAGGTCACGGGCCTGCCCGCCCCGTCCGCGTCCAGCGACGCCGTGCGCAAGGCCGACCTCGACGCGGCTATCGAGGGCCTGAAGCAGAAGGACCCGGTCCGCGTCTCGACGCAGTCGAACATCAACCTGTCGGCCCCGGGCGCCGCCATCGACGGCGTGACGCTGGCCTCGGGCGACCGTGTACTCGTGCGCAGCCAGACGACGGCCTCGCAGAACGGCGTTTACTCGTTCACCGGCTCCGGCACCGCGATGACGCGCACCCTCGACGCGAGCACCGCCGCCGAGCTGAACAACGCCATCGTCCCGGTTGCCGAGGGCACGGATGCGGGCAAATTGTTCCGTCAGACCGCGACGATCACGACGCTCGGCACCGACACGGTGACGTTCGCCGCCTTCGGCACCTCCGCAAGCGCCGCGACCGAGACTGCCGCGGGCATCGCCGAGCTCGCGACGCAAAGCGAAACCGACACCGGCACCGACGACGCCCGCATCGTCACGCCGTTGAAGCTCGCGACGTGGTCCGGCCGCAAGCGGAAGTCCGTCTCCGCGTTCGGTGACGGTAGCGCCACGCAGTACGACCTGACGCACAACTTCAGCAGCCGCGACGTCCACGTTCAGGTGTACCGCACGGCCTCGCCCTACGACACCATCGAGTGCGACGTGTCGCGCCTCGACGCGAACACGGTGCGCCTGAACTTCGTCACTGCGCCGACCTCGAACCAGTTCACCGCGGTCATCCTCGGGTAACGCATGAGCCGAAAAGTCCACAGCGACACCGAATACGTTGGCGGGGCGATGGCGGTGTTCGGGGAGACCACGCCGACCGTAGCCTCCGCCAACCAGGTCAAACTCACCGCGCTCGACGAAGCCGGCCGCACAATGGTCGGCTACCGCGATTCGCTTGAGCCTGCTGCGGCGTTGCAACCGTCGATTTTCGACCGGGCGGCGTTTTATGTCGGCGCGCTGGGCACAACTACCGCCCTCGGCGGTACTGGCACACTCACCACCAACGGGACAGCCACCGCGCGGGCGATGGCCTCGACGAATTTTTTCACGGCCGCACGCCGCGTCGGCTATGTTTCCACCGCCGCCGCGGGCAACTACGCTTCCGTTGCCCGCAACGAGCGGACGTGGTGGCGCGGAAACGCCGCAGGTCTTGGCGGCTTTTTCTTTGCCGCTCGGTTCGGCATTTCGGACGCCGCCGCCGTGGCAGACGCCGCCGCGTTTTGCGGCCTCTCCAATCCGTTCATCTCGAACGTGTCGCCGGAGGGTCTGCTCAACATCGTTGGTCTCGCCCACAAAACCGGACAAACGACATGGCGGATCATGCACAACGACGGCTCCGGGGCAGCAACCGAGATTGATCTTGGGGCAAACTTCCCATGCGACACCCGCAGCACCGACCTCTACGACGTCCGGTTCTACTGCCCTCCGAACGGTTCGAGCATTTTTTACCGGGTGGAGCGTCTCAACACGGGTGACGTGGCGACTGGCGAGCTGACCACCGATCTACCGACGAATACATCATTCCTCTGCGCCCATATTTACCGCCGAAACGGTGCGACGGCCTTGGCAGTGGGGATTGATTTCTGCTCCCTCTACATCGAGTCCTACACATGAGCGCGCTCCGATTCTTCGTCCACCGGAATCCACACCCGACGCAGCTTTCGACTCGGCGCTGGGTCTCGGCCGATGCACCGACTCCGGCCGCCCCTTGGATCGAAACCACCGAGGCGGATCAGGCAGCGTGGGAAGCCGCGCAGATCGCCGCCGGCTGGGCGCCACAGGCCGAGGCCCCGACGCCCGCAGCCACGCCCGATTCCGCCAGCCGCGAAAGCGTGCTGATCGAGCTGGCTATCGCCACGGCGTCGGAGTCGCTGGAGTCCGGCATCACGGTCGAGATGATCGAGGCCCACATCGCGTCCATCCCGAACTTGCTCGCCCGGAACACCGCGCGCCTCGAGTCCGAGCGTCCGGTCTGGCGCCGTCGGCATCCGTTGATTGCGGCGATTGGCGGGGCCCTGAACCCGCCGGTGCCGGATACGACCATCGACGAAGTGTTCCGCAAGGCCGCGATTCGCGACGCCACGCCGCTCTGATGGGTTGACGTTCGGCCCGGGGCATGAAGCTCGCCCGCTGGCTGTCCGTCCTCCCGCTCCTCGCTCTCGTCGGCTGTTCGACCGCGCCGGCCAACACCTTCACGGTCCCGGTCATCCCGGCCTGGGTCGCGCCGGCCAACTCGGCGCCCGTCAGCGCCTTCGACGTCTTCACGGCGTCGCACGCCCTCGCCCCGAGCGCGCTGCTGATGACGAGCGACGCTACCTACACCCGGGTCAACGCCAAGTTTGCCGACGCCGCGATCGCCTGGACCCAGCGGATCGTGCGGTTGCACGGCCGGGGCTTCGTCTGGACCGCCGAGTCGCTCGACTGCGACAAGTGGGCGAAGGCCTTCAGCCTCGTGTTCGAAATCTCCGCGGCCCGTGCCGGCGTGAAGGCGCAGCCGCTCGTGGCGCGCATCTACGTGAATCAGGTACACGCTTTCGGCGGGGTCCCCGCCATGCCGGCAGGCGCCAACGGGCACGCGCTGATTGCGATCGCCACCGACGAGGGCATCCTCGTGGTCGAGCCGCAGTCGGGCATCAAGACCCCGCTCACCCAGTACCCGAATCGCGACCATATCTGGCGCGTAAGCCTCGGAGGGTAATCCAATGGACGACCCAAAGATTCGCGGCCGGGTCATCTTGCTGCACGGCTTCAACGTCACCGACGAGGGCTGCGCCACCGTCGGCAAGCTCGCGCCGTATTTCGAACGCCGCGGCTTCGCGGTCAAGCGCCCGCGCTACGGCTGGCGCGGACTGCTCGGCGTGCGGTTCCTGAACAACACGTTCGGCCGGCTCGTTGCCGACCTGAGCGAACCGGGCGACATCGTTGTCGGCCACAGCAACGGCTGCGCGATCGCCGTCAAGGCGCTCGAACATGGCGCGATCTTCGACCAGCTCGTCCTCATCAACCCGGCCCTGGACTCCGACTACGAGTTCCCGGCCAACGTCCGGCGAGTCCACGTTTGGCACTCTCCGAGCGATGCCCCGGTCCGGTTCGCGAAGTGGCTGCCGTGGCACTCGTGGGGCGACATGGGCGCCGTCGGCTACACCGGCGACGATCCGCGCGTCGTCAGCTACGACAAGGAACGCGGGTTCATCGGCATGTCCTCGTCCGCCCATTCCGACGTGTTCGAGGACCGCAAGCTCGAGTTTTTCGCCCCGATCATCGTCGACCAAGTTCTCTCATGAAAACGCGCATCGCACTCCTCGCCGTCATCCTCGCCGCCACCGGCTGCACCCATACGTCCTTCACCGACAAGGAGGGCAACAAGTTCACCCGGACCTCGTTCGGCACGACCCAGAACATCGGCCGCATCGACGCCAGCGCCACGCCCGACAAGAAGTCCCTCGTCGTCGAGGGCTATTCGAACGAGCAGGCCCAGGTCACCAGCGCCGCGATCACTGCCGCGATCTCGGCAATCAAGCCCTGAAGCAATGGCCGGCGACAAGTTCAATCCCAAGAGCACCGACGCGATGTTCGCCACGATCCTCGCGGAGCAGCGGCATTTCCGCGCTGCCGTGATGGAGCGGTTCGATGCCCAAGACAAAGAGCTGCTGGCGATCAAGGCGCAGGCGTTGACCGAAGCGAAGCGGGTCGATGACCTCGTCCGCAACGAGCGCGACCGCACCGTCCGTATCGGAACTTTGGCGACGGTGTCCTCGGCGATCGGCGGCGTGATCGTGTGGCTGGCTGACAAGTGGTGGAGGGCATGAGTCGTCCCTCGCTCCCGTACCGGGTTACCCGGGTCAGCAAAACTGTCACGGTCGTCGACATGGAGGTAACCGGGGTCGACTGGACCCAGGATTTCCTGTTGAGCGCCGACCGTCACATCGACAATCCGGACAGCGACCGCGAGCTGCAACGGCTCCACCTCGACGAGGCGGTTCGGCGCAAGGCCGGGGTGTTCGACTTCGGCGATTTCTTCTGCGGCATGCAGGGCAAGTTCGACCGCCGGAGCAGCAAGCCGAAGCTCCGCGACGAGGACAAGGCCCCGAACTACTACGACTCGATCGTGGCGAACGGGATCAAGTTTCTGGCCCCGTACTCGGGCAACGTGGTTCTGATCGGCCGCGGCAACCACGAGACCGGCATCATGAAGAACCACGAGACCGACGTCTCGACCCGATTGGTCGACGGCCTGAACCTGACCACGGGCTCGGAGATCGCCGCCGGCGGGTACAGCGGGTTCGTGCGGTTCCAATTTCGACAGGGCCCCGTGCGTCGGTCGATGATCCTGTACTACCACCACGGCAGCGGCGGTGGCGGCCCGGTGACCAAGGGCGTGATCGCCTCCAACCGCCGCGCGGCCCACGTCGACGCCGACATCTACGTCAGCGGCCACGTTCACGAAAGCTGGCTCCTCGAAATTCCCCGGACCCGGCTGACCCAGAAGAACCGGATCGAGCACACGGAGGGCTGGCACGTCCAGCTCCCGAGCTACAAGGAAGAGCTGAAGGATGGCGACGCGGGCTACCACGTCGAGAACGGCCGCCCCGCCAAACCCATCGGGGCCTACTGGATGCGGTTTTTCTGGCGTCGTTGGCAGGACGAGGGGGTTCAGTACGTCCAGCCCGGGGTCGAGTTCGTCAAGGCCCGGAACTGACCGGCGCTCCCGTCGACGGGAGAAGTTGACGGTCCAGTCTGGGGTGTAAAGGTATTCGGCATGCGTCACACGAACGCCGACCGTTCTCAGAGCAATCTCTGGACGGTCGGCGTTTTCGTAACTCCTTGTTGTCCCCGTAGCTCAACTGGATAGAGCAGCGGTTTCCTAAGCCGGGTTTTATGCCCGATGTAGCTCGTGGAGATGTATGTACTTCGATCTTTTTCTATCTCGATTTTGTTCTCAACTGTTCTCAGGGTGGTCCCGCGATGCGCGGACTCGGCATTTCGAAGGGCTTCGATAAAAGTCGGAAAAATGGTTGGTTCGTGTGCGTCCGGCAGCCGGACGGACGCCGACCCAAGCTGTACTTCGCCGACGAGCGGGCCCGGGATCAGGCCTTCGCCCAGAAGTTGAAAGAGGTCCGCCAGTACGGCGTCCCCGAGGTCGTGAGCCCGAGCGACCGGCAAACCCTGGCGGAGATGAAGGACCGGGCCTCGCGCACCGGGCTGACCATTCTGGAAATCTTCATGCGGGGCCTGAGCCACTCGCGGGTGGACGTCCGGACCACCATCGACATTGCGGTCGATGAGTTGCTGGACGAGCAGGAGAAGCTGTTCCAACGCGGCCAGATCAGCCGCCCGCGCCGGCTGGAGATTCGGCGCATGCTCCGCAGGTACGCGGACCGGAACCGAAGCCGGTTGGTGGCCGAGATCACCCGGGCGGACCTTCGCGGCTACCTGGACTCGCTCGAGGTTGCCCCGCAGACGCGGCTGAATCACGCCCGGGCGCTGTCGTTCTTCTTCCGCTGGTGCGTCGCCGAGGGCTACGCCCGGGATAACCCAGTCCCCGCCCAGCGCGGGGTTGATCGCATCCCGAGCGTCTTCACGAACGCGCAGGTCGATGCCCTGTTCGACCGCGTCCACCGGGATTTCCCGGAGCTGCTCGCGATGCTCGGCGTCCAGTGGTTCGCCGGCTTGCGGCCGGGCGCCTCCCATCATTTGCGGTGGGAGGACATCGACTTCAACCGCGCCCGGATCATGATCCAGCCCCACGGCAACAAGCTGCGGCAGCCGGACATCGTCCGTGATCTGCCGCCGACGGTGTTCGGGCTGCTGGCCTCGGTCCGGCAACCGTCGGGGCCGATCCCGCCGCCGAACCATATCCGGAGGGTGCGCGAGCTGCATGAGGCCCTGGGCTACGGCGGGGCGGGGCGCCCGCGCTGGCCCGAGGACGTGGCCCGGCACACGTTCGCGTCGAACCTCTACGCGCACTACGAATTGGACAGCCGGCGCGTGGAGGCGGTGCTCCTGCACTCGTCGAGCGCGATGTTGAGGAAGCACTACCTCCTCAAGAACATCCCCGCGGAGGACGCTGCGGCCTATTTCGCGCGGTACGTGCCCTCGGCGTAGGCCTGGAGGTCGGTGCGGCGCCAAACGGGCCGCACGTAGGGCTTCCCGGCCCGTAGGAACGATTCGCGGCGCACCGGGGCCGGAAGCTGGTCCTCCCGGGCTTTGAGGGTCACGGTGCTGACGCCAAGGACGGCGGCCGCGCCGCTCCAACCCTCGACATAGTCGGACTGGGGTTGGGATTCGACCTTGGCCTTCAGCGCGGCGATTTCGCGTTCGAGGCGGCGAACGGTTTTCTCGAGCGTGGTCATGAGAGGATGCGGCGCGGGGCGTGGCCGAAGCGGACCGGCTGCGCCGGCGTGGGCTCGCCCTTCGGTTTGTTGGCGGCGCGCCGGATTGCCGGCGTCGTCGATCCGGAAAGCACGGCCTGGAAATCGAGGGCGACGACCTCGACGGTGGTGTTGAAAGCGTCGTCGTTCGAGTACGTGATCGAACTCGACTCCACGACCAGACGCAGGTCGTCGACCTCGAGCAGCCCGCCGATGGCGAACTGCTTCTCGAGTCCACCGTGGATGCCGGACCCGCGCGGGATGATGTAGCGCAGCCGGTGGCGGTCGGCGAGCGAGTCGTAGTCGCGTTGAATCAGGGTCGGCCGGACCTCGAACTTGAGGCGGGAGCGGGCAAACGGATTGAAGGTCGGGGGCATCAGGCGGTGATTTTGCGGGGCGCGGGGGCGCCGAAGGCGTGGCGGACGGCGGGCTTTGTTGAAACCTGTTTCGTGCGGGGCGGGAGCGGCGCCGGTTCGACCGGGGCGCCGAGGCGGACGGTGACCTGCCCATGAGGCCCAACACTCTCGACGGTCCCGAGACGGGTCGTTCCATCGGAGGTGACGTTGAACCGCTGCATGGCCTCGGCGTACGCCGCGACGTCGAGGCTGTCCTGCGAGGCGGCCGCGATCGACGATCTCATGAAGCTCTCGAACGGGGAGACCGTCCACGGGGTAGCGAGGCGCTCGTTGGTGAACTCGCTCAACATCGGCAACGAAGTCGGCGCCGGAACGCGCGCGGGACAATCAGTCCGTAGCTGGCGGGCGACGTCACGGGCTGCGGTCCCGATAATCGCCCGGGCCCCGAAGTCGTCGACGGCGCCAAGCGCCATGTCGTCGATCGAGTAGTCGCAACGCCGGACATTGCCGCCCGCGTGGACGGATTTCGCCCGCAGCACAAAGACGTGTTGGGAGTGGTCCCGGTCGGCCTCGAACGTGATCGGCGCCCCGCACTTGCAGGGCGCCGTGCCGACGTTCAGCAGCTCAAGAAACTGACGTTCCGGGGCGGTCAATGACATAGCGGCGGCCGGTGGTGGGTGCGGTGATGTAGGGGCGTCCGGCCTTCACCAGTTTGTTCAGGTGCATGCCGATCGCCGTGGGAGTGTAGGCGCGACTGAGCGACTGACGGATGCCCTCGTTGCGGTCGAAGGCCTCCTTGAGCTCGGACGGATTGCCGGTCCAGCGCGGGTCGTTCTCGCCGACGCCGCCGGGTGCGAAGTAATCGCGGCGCCAAATCTCGAGGAGTTCCTCGAAGCTGGCGGTGGTGTTGGTCGACTGGGCGTTCGCGAGGAGCTCGGGATGGGCGTAGGTCGCGATCCCGAAGCGCGGGTCCGTGGCCTGGCAGTACGCCGGCGGGGTCCAGTCGCGCAGGAACGCCGCGAAGAACGGCAGCTCCGCCGCAATCTGGGCGTCGGTCATCTCCCAGCCCGGCCCCGGCTGCGATTGCAGCTTCAGGAGCATGATCTTGTCGATGATGTTGATGTCCGTCTGGGGCAGAACGCGGAGCGATTCGGGGTCGTCGTTCAGAGTGACGACGACGCGGCCAACCCACTCGATGTCCTTGCCGCCGGCGAACATCCGCCGATAGATCAGGCGGTCGTTCGCCACGATCTGCTTCACCATCTGGCTGAAACGGCGCATGTCGCGCTCGTCGCCGGACGCCACGGCGTCGTCGATCCGCCAATGCGCCACGCCGAGCAGGTTGTCGTTGAACTTGTCCTCGCTCATCAGGTACTTGCTCGCGTCCTGCGAACCGCCCATCAGCGCGCCGAGCACGCCCTTGTTGAAGAAGTTCTTGCCGGCGCTCGCGGGGCCCGCGAGGAACAGCGCGAGACCGCGCGAGGGGTTCTGGTTCAGCGCCCCGAGGTAGAAGTGGCGGATGTACGACAGGAGGTGATTGAGCTGCCGGCTCGGATCGAGCCCGCCGTCGACGCCGATCACGGCCGGGAACGCATTCCCGAACCAGTTCGCGAGCCGCGGGAAGCCCTCGCCCCACTCGACCGCGTCGTTGTGCGGCGTGACCGGGCGGCGCGTGCTGATGTTCAGGCACTTCATGTTGTTGTCCGTGATCTCGCCGTCGGGCCGGAAGATGAAGGGCAACGCCGCGTCGACCTTGCGGCCGTGGGTGATGTCGTACAGGGCGCGCTCGACTTCGCTGTCCTCGTTCGGGCTGGGCGCCCGCTTGAACAGACGATACCGGATGCGCAGGGCCCGGTTCACGTCGCGTTCCTGCCACGTACACCACTTGCCCTCGAGGTCCTTGGCCCAGTAGTCGCGGCCGTCGTAGTAGAAGTTCTTGATCGCGTTGCCGATTCGGTCGTCGGCCCAACGGCGCACGAACTGGCTGCCGAAGATGGCCTCCCAGTTCATGAAGCCGCCGCCGTCCGAGTAATACTGCATGCCGGATTCGCGCACGATCGCGGCCGTCGGGTCGCCGGCGTCGGCGTCCCAGAAGCGCGAGCCGCGGGCGCCGAGTTCGAAGTTGCTCCAGCCGTTCGGCCAGGCGTTCGGGAACCGCTCCATCGCGGCGTCGCGAATGACGTCGATCGGAATCGTCGGACCCTCGCGCTCCCAGTTGTGCTTCGAACTCGCCTCGGCGAGCCACGCCATCAGCAGGTTCGTCGGGATGACGTTCTCGCCCGTCCCGACGGGGACCCAGTTCTCGCCGATCTCGTAATACTTGGCGAGGTCGATCAGGGCCTCCTCTTCGTAGCCCGGCAGCAGCTTCCGGAGCTTGAGCTCGCGCTGCAACTTGAGGACGAACTGGCGCGCGATGTCGGCCGTGAAGATGGCGACCGGCTGCTCGAACCGGTAGATCACGCGGCAGTGACCGCTGAAGGTGCGGCTGACGTACGCCGGGCGCAGGTCGCTCGGGGCCTTCGCCATGATCGACTGCTCGGGCGGGATGTCGGGGACCGCGTCATAGTCGATCACGAGCCCGGCCATGCGGGCGGGCGGGTTCGTCTCCGAAACTCGGATACCGGGAATGCGACCCTCGACGGCGCTGATGAAGGCGTGCTCCGTCGTCGGGTTGTTGCACCAAAGCCGGAACGCTTCCTTGTCCGGCAGCGGCGGGCGGTGGACTTCGGCAGTCCAGGGCTCGCACGGCTGCGTTTCGTGGGCGCTCAGGTTGGGGAGGTAGTAGAACATCGGTTATTTGCGCGGCCGAAATACTTCGAGGAAGGCGGCGAGCCCCTTGAGGAACACGCCGATGCCGATCAGAAGGATCGCGATGGTGATAGGGCTGAGGGGGCTCATTTGAAGTAGCGGTCCGTGGACTCGACGGACGAGTCAACGGGCAGGCCGGGCGCCCACTCCGGCGTCACGGTCATCAGGGCGTGGATTTCCTCGTCGGTGACCGAGGGGTCGACTTCGACGATCACTTCGTCGTGGACGTGCAAGACGACGCGATGGCCGGCGGCCTCGAGGCGCAGGATCGCCTCAGCCAGGATGTCCCGGGCGGTGGCCTGCACGACGTTTTCCGCGAGCTTCCCGCCGAACCAATGCGTCACGAGGCCGTTCCGCTCGTCGCGGGCGCGGATGCCGTCGTCGCTCGTGTTCAGGTCGAAATACTCGAGGCTGCGCCAGCTCGGCAGCTCGATCGTGAACGGCTCGTTGGTGTTGTTCTTCCGCTGCCGGTGGGCATGGACGAGCATCGCGTTGTTCAGGGTCTCCCAGAACTTCGTAATGCCGGGGTTCGCGGCCCGGTAGCGGTTCACGATGTCCTTCGCCTGCTGCGCCGTGAGCTCGATGCCGAGCGACGTCTTCGCGTAGTCGATCAGGCGCTTCCAACCCATGCCGAAGCCGAGGCCGAGCACGCGGGCCTTTGCGACCTGCCGCAGATTGCGGTCCTTCTCGGGGCAGTCCGGCGACTTGACGTAGTCCGCCAGCTTCTCCGGGCGGTTGTAGCCCATCGTGGCGCGGGCGTGCGCCTCGTAGACGTCCATGCCCTGCCGCAGCAACTCGAGCTGCGCCCAGTCCTGGGCATACCACAGGCTGACGCGCGCCTCGATCTGCTTCAGGTCGGCGACGATGAACTTCTTGCCCGGGGCGGGGATGATGACGCCGCGGAGATCGACCTGTTTGGTCGACTGGTCGTGCGGCGTGCCCTTGGGCATCAGCCGGCCCTCGGCATCGAAGCGGAGGGGCTCCTTCGTCAGGTTGTGGAAATTGAGGCCGCCCGAGCCGGACCACCGGCCCGTGTGGGCGCCGAAATACTTCAGGCTGTACCGGAGCCGGCCGTCGGCGCGGACCTGGTTCCGGATTTTCAGGAGCACGTCCCGGGTCCGGGTCAGGCTGCGGTACGCTTTGACCGCGCTGACGAACGGGGCTTGGTCGCCATAGAGCTCGAGCCACGCCTCGAAGAGCGGGCTGTTGTCGGCCGTCGACTGGGGGCGCGGAATGCCGGCCAGATCGCACGCGGCAAAGAGCGCGGGGCGGCTGCCGATCTTGATCTCCTTGCCCTTCGCGTCCAACTCACCGGCCCACGGGATGTCGGACTCGGCGTGGAAGATCGCCTTGTTGAGGGTCGCGAGGTACTCGTCGGCGAGCGCCGTGTCGATTTGCAGGCCGCGGAGACACATCTCCGTGGTGTGCCGCGAGAGCGCGACCTCTTGCGCCGGCCACTTGTGGCAGTGGTCCTGCCAAATCCGTTTGCACCAGACCGAGTCGTTCATCGCGTACTCGATCGCCTCCTGCCGGAACTCGGGCGTCATCTCGTCCCAAGTCTTCCCGTTCATCTTGTCGCGGGTGTCCTTCGGCAGGATGACGCCGTAGAAGGCCTCGACCGCGCCGGCCAAGCTCCGCGGGGCCGCGAGGAACGCGCACAGGTTGGCGGTGCAGTCGATCTCGGCCGGGAAGACGTCGTCGAGGGCGCCGCCCGCGGCGCGCTTGAGCTCCATGAACACCGCGGCATCGAACCCGGCGTTGTGGGCGATCCACCGCTGGCCGTTCAGCTTGTCCCACGGCGCCTCGGCCGGGTGGCCGCTGAACTGCGCGCCGTCCGGCGTGATCGTCGAGACGAGATAGATGTCCGTCTCCGGGTGCTCCAGGTAGGGCACGACGCCAAGACTCGCGATGTCGCGCTTCTTCTTGACGTAGGTCGTTTCAAAATCGACGGGGCAGGCGTTCGGATCGAGCGGTTCGAGTTCCATGAGGAGAAAGGGGACCGGGCCGTAGCGAGCGGGCTTGGCTACGAGGTCTTTGGCTCCGGGGTCCTTGCGGATACCCCAGCCCGGTAGTGGTATTGTTGATACCTGTTGCCGATCAGGCCGCGGCCTTGAGGCTCATGCGGCTGATGATCTGGTTCCGCAGCCCGTCGGGCGTGCGGCCGTCGGTCTTGAGCACGGGGATGTAGTACGTGCCCTTCTGGCCGGTCTTCTGCGCCGTCGACAGGTTGTAGAACCCGTTGATGAGGTTGCCGCGCAGGAAGCCGCTCATGTCCTTCGCGAGGATGGACGCGGTCTTGCCGAACGCCGTGCTCTGGACGGCGTAGCGGGCAAGGACGTAGCCCTTGTCGCCCTCGATGATGTGGGCCATGTCGCGGGCGCCCTCGACGGCGAGGTCGACTTCGATCAGGAGGTCGAGGTCGGCCGTCTCCTTCAGGCGGCTCTCGTTGAAGCCGGCGGCGCGGGCATCCGCCATGCGGCTGAACCGCTGCGGGATTTGCGTCGTGCCGAACGGCAGGTCCTCGACGAACCACTTGGTCGCGCGGATGAACACGACGCGGAGCTCGTTGCCGAGCGGGTACTCCTTGTCGTAGAGGAACTGGCCGATCCAGTCCGGGTGCGCGTCGAAGGCCTTCGACGTCTTGCCGACGATCGACAGGTACGGGGTCGCCATGTCCTTCGCGGACCACTCGCCCTCGAAGCCGCCGACGCCCTGGTAGTAGTCGGCGTCGACGATCTGGCTCGATTCACCGTTGGCGGCGCGCTCGATGGCCTCGGCGTCTTCGGCGGCGGTCGGTTCGGCGGGGGCCGGCGCGGCGGGAGCCGGGGCCGGGGTGGCGGGG
>JACCDR012366604.1_pt1 | contig 38334 bp, 55 predicted proteins | sample 7446431 | NCBI WGS metagenome assembly JACCDR01 (sample SAMN15323443, study PRJNA562643) | freshwater metagenome | isolation source: river surface water | place: USA:Blue River Watershed | collected 2017-08-17 | reverse complement strand
GCTTGCGCCCCCGCCACGGATCAGGCTTCGCTGTTAAGGATGCAGCCCACCTTGCCATTCTGCGTGCGGCTCGTGGCCACACAGGCAGCGGCAAACAGGTCGCGGCTGTAACGCTTGGTCGGCAGCTCGCTCGAACGGGTGAACAGGCCTTCCCATTCGCCATAAACCAGCCCGTCCTCAATCCAGAACGGGTTTTTGCGAAAGCCGCTGCCATCAACCGTCAGGCTGCTGTTGCGCAGCATCGGGTTGCTCAGTTCCAGATGGATGATGTTCCAGCCCAGCAGGCGGGTCGGATATCCCGTTTCCGCATCAAACTGCGCGGCATAGGCGCGCTGGAAATCAGCACTGGTGGCCGCATAATCGCGCGAAAGGTCTTCCAGCTGCTCGGCCGTCAGCACGATATACTTTTTCATCTGCATATCGTTGAAGCCCTTGGCCAGCAATTTGGTGGCCGCGCGCAGCTTGTCGATGTTCATGCGCTGGTTGCCGCTTGCGCCGCCCGCCGTCACAGGCACAGTCATGCCCGCTTCAAAATTGTTGACCGTCAGGCCGTCCTTGCCGCTGATCATGCGGCCAAAAATGCCTTCGATGCACTGATCATCGCGATAGCGGTTGATGGCGGCCACCTGGCTCATCATATAGCCGGTGCCGATGTTGATTTTGGTGGTCAGCTGATCATGACGATCAACCAGATCGGCCACATAATCTTCGGGCGGCTTGGGCAGCCAGATGCGATCATGCGGCGTGTTCACATATTTGGTGTCGCCGTGGCGATCCTCGGCGCGCTGCGTCTGCACAGCGCCAAAGAAATCCTTGATGCACGCCTTTTCGCCTTCCACAGGCACGGGGCGGATTTTGTCGGCAATGGCAGGCTTGTTCTGCTGAAGCATCAGTTCCAGATTGTTCTGATACGTCACCTGCGCGGTGATATTCACTTGGTCGGACATGATGTGCCCTTTCGTCAAATGGAGTTGAAGCCAGATGCGAAGGGCTAAGGGAACAGGGTTCCGGCCTCTCTATCGTTTAACGCCCGCGATCGGCGGATGTATCCACATCAGGGCCCGGGGCGATCGAGGCTAGGCCAGGGCTTATACCGGCCCTTCCCGCTGTAGGAGAGCAGGAAGGGCCAGTGAAGGGAGTTCTCATCGGGGGACAATCACCACCTTGCACACTTAAAATCACAAATCACGACTCGCCTGTCAAGTGGCAAAGTTGCATTTGTCAATCGGCCACATCATGCGGCGCGCTTTTGCACCTCCGCCTCGGCCACGGCAGAGAGCAAGCGGTTCCAGCGGATATTTTCGGGGGAGCCAGCAATGCCCACCTTGGCGGCAATGGCCGGATCAGTCTTCATCGCGTTCAATTCGCTCTGCGCCTCGGCAGCACTGATGCTGAACCGGCCTTTGCCGCCCGTGATCATCACATCTTCGGCCATGCCTTGGCCCAGTTTGGCCAGCATGTTCAAGGCAAAGTCTGCCCCCAGCGCGTTGCGCATCGCCACCATCTTGTCCCGGTCAAGGCCAAGCGCAGATGCAGCCTTGTTCACCGCTTCCACCTTGGCATCGCGTTCCGGACCCCACCCCTTGGCCGTGGTCTCGGCAAGGCCCTGCTGCTGGTGATCCACATCAGCCGCCTGATCCAGCTGTATCTGGATGAAATCGCTCACCAGCCCTTCAAACACATCCTTGGGCGCGCCACGATCAACGGCCCGCGCGGCCAGCGCGTCGATCAGCGCGGAATTCAGGGGAATATCATTGCCCTCTGCATCCTTGGGCGGCACAATCTGATATCCCTTGGCATCTTCGGGCACGCCAATCGCCTTGCGATACTCGGCAAGCTCTTCGGGTTTGGCATCCGCGCCGGGGATCTTCACCCGCCCGCTTTCCCGCAACGCGCGCATATTGTCGCGGGCCACCTTGGCCAGCCCGTTCACATCCTTCACGCCGGTTGATTTCACCCAGTCCAGCAGGCTGGCATCATCGCCTTCAGCCGTGTCGCGCGAAAGCTGGGCATACCAGTCCGGATCGGCCCCGGCAGCCGCAGCCGCCCCGGCCTGATCCTGTCCGCCAGCAGCACCCCCGGCATCAGCAGCGCCACCAGCGCCACCAGCACCAAACATATCGGCGGCAGTGCCCGCACCACCAGCGCCACCTGCGCCAGCTCCATCCACATTATCTGACATCATCAATGCTCCTTAGGTTTTCGATGTGCGTCTCATCGAGGTTGAGGTAACGAACAATCCGGTTGAACACTTCCCGCCTGCCTGCAATGCGCGCCATCATCAGCGGGTCAGGATGGAAAGAGCTGTGCTTGGGGTCTGCGCCGCAATAGTCGCGCAGATCGGCCAGCGCGATCTCCCCGGCACGGCGCATTTCCCCTTCATCATTCAGGAACATCCAGCGCCAAATCCGGCTGCGGGGCAGCGGGATCAGGCGGAACAACTCCTTGAAGCCATGGGCAATCTGGCCACTGCGCCAGCGCTTCAGGGCATCAATCTGCTCTGCCGTCATGGCATCCAGATCATATTTGCCGCGCCAGTTCATGCAGCCTCAGCCAATTGATTGCCCTTGGCAATGTCCACATAGGCACTGGCCGCACCCTGCAATTGCTCGATGCTGGCGGCGGCCTGCTGTGCTTCGGCTTGGGCGTTGCGCCGCTCGGCCACGGCCTCTGCCGTCCGCACATAACGCGCGGGCACGCCAATTTCGCGGGCCAGCCCGGGCACGGCTTCATCGGTATCGATATAATCGAACACGCCGGGGTCAATCTGCGCCATGGGCGTGATCGCCTCGATGAAGCGCAGCGTTTTGCCGGTCTGCTGCGCGCGGGCCATCGCGGCCATCGGGTTTTCATAATCAACCAGCGGCCACGCCCCCGCTTCCAGCACTTCGGGCGGAAACGGGTCAATCTGGCCTGCGCGCATGGCAAGGTCCAGATCGCGCTGCGTCACCGGATTTTGCTTCTCGGTGCGGTATCGGCTTGCATAAGGTTGCACCAGCACGCCCTGCTTGGCCATCACTTCCAGCACTTCAGTTGTTGTCATCCGGCTGTTGGGGTCGGTCAATATCTTGTAGAATTCTTCAAGGAAAAGCGCCCTTATGGCGCGGCGCTCTTCCTCAATCGCATTCTCGGCCCAAGGCAGGCCATTTTCCCCACCGGGCAGACGCGCCACCAGCGGGCGGCCAAATTCATCAACAAGGCCGGGGTTCAATCCACCGGGCTTGGTGGAAAGGCTGCTGATGTCATCATCGCTGTAAAAGGCCAGCGCCGGGTCGACCGCCTTATGCCCCGCACGCAGCACCGTCTGCCGCATCGCATTCACGCCATGGATGGTGGGCAGGCCCTTGATCGCAGGGGATCGGCCATATTTCTCCATCGGGCTGGTGGTGTGCCGGTTCACGCTGATCGGCATCGTCCAAAAGCCAGCCCGGCGCAGAAACACCTTTTCATCCAGCGCCATATAGCGGCTTGCAATCGGCTTGCTGCGCCAGTCCATGCGGTCCTCGTCCCATTCGGTATTGGGGCACACGATGTGCAGCAACTCAAACTTCTCATCGGGCTTGTTGTCAGCCAGCGCCTTGCGCATCTTGGGCGTCAGCGCTTCCATGCCAAACATCTGCTCGCACTCGCGCGCAGTGCGGGTGAAGGCACGATGCACAATATCCACCATGCCGGAAAAGTCGGTGTCGATGAAGCATTCGGAAAGGTGCAGCGCCCGATAAAACAGGCCAATGCCGGGCCGCTCGCCCGTCCACATGGGGCAGGTGCCATATCGGCCCAGCTGGTCCATATCCTCATAGGCAGCAACGCCAAAGCCGGTTGTGGCGGCATAGCGGATGTCATACAGGCGCTGGCCTGCCCGCTCGCACCACAATTCCACCTCGCGCAGCTTCATCAAATCCGGGTCGGCAAAGCGCGGGCGGATATATTGCTCATTTTCAGGCACGGTAATGGCCACCATGGCAGCCGCAAAGCGCTCCAATCCCGTGATATGGGTGATGTCGAAATTCTGGGCACCGCGCACATTGCCTTGGCTCTGCTGGCCAAAGCCGCCAGCCCCATCAGGAAAGCGGTCATCAATCTCGCGCCACACACCTTCCCACGGCGCGCGCTCCTGTTTCAGCCTGTCATGCCGTGCCAGATCGGCCTTCACCAGCGCATCATCCTGCAAATTCTCATCCATGGCTTTCGTCCTTATTGGCACAACACAAAGGGCAAAGGGGCAGGGCAGCCGCAGCCACCCCGCCCCGGCGCGATCAGAAGATCACATCATTGGTCAGATTAACGGTCAGGCCCGCCGGAATGGTCATCGGCTCGAAGCGCGGGCGATAGGCCACAAGATCACCATCCACAAACAGGCCATATCCGCGCACTTCATAGGGCGGTTGCCCCGGCGCCGGGCCTGCCAGTGTCAGCGCTTGGGTCAACACCAACCCCGCAGGCGTCACACTCCATGCCGCGCCAGAAATGGTGAAGGGGCCAAGCCCGGCAATTTCCGCCTTGCCATCGCCGAACGCCAGTTCCACCGAGCTTTCCAGCCCGATCACTTCCAGCAGTTCGCCCGGCGTCAGCGGCTGCGCATCCTTGGCCAGCTTCAGCGGTTGCAGCTTGCGGGCCTTGGATGGGCTCGCCGCCTTCACCGCTTTGGGGGCAGCGGCGGCATCAGCCAGTTGCTTTTCCAGTTCGATCAACCAGCCCTGCAAGGCATCCCGCTCTTCGATCAGCGCAGCATTCGCCAGTTCAAGATCAGAAATCTTGGCCACAAGGTCTGGTTCAGCAGCGGCCACCACAGGGGCCTCGCTCGCACCTTCAGGCGCAGCCGCAGGTGCAGCTTCAGGCGCAGCAGCCGCCGCCGCTTCGGTCACAGGCGCTTCGCCGCCATTTTGCGCAGTCACTTCATCGGTCATCATTCGTCCTTTCAATTACCGAGAACAAGTTTTCCGCCCGTCAGCGCGGCCTCGGCCCCCGTCGCTCCGGTAAGGATATCGGCTGCGCCGCCCTTGCGGCGGCGCAGATCATCGTCGCGCGCCACCGCAGCGGCGGCTTCATCGCGCGTCACCATGGGCAGGGCGGCAACCGCTCCGGCCTTGGGCTTTTTGGAAAGCGCGGCCTGCGCGCCCGCCGTGCCGGCAATGCCAATCGCTGCGCCCAGGGGGCCACCCAGCAAGCCGCCAACGATGCCGCCAACAATCTTCATGATCTATCTCCCTCTCAACACGTCAAAGTCACTATCATTGCGGATTTGGCGCGGTTTCCGGCCAATGCGGGTCTCGCCATGCGGGCTAAGGTCCAGCCCTTTGCGGATCTCGAAACAGCCATATTGCAGGGCGTCCATCAGGTCAGAATATCCCTGCACCTTCTTGGGCACATCGGCGTAAAAGCCGTCAGCACTGCCCCGGCCAACGCGAACATAATAATATTTCGTGCGGAAGGCGCGCCGCGTCATTGTGCAGCGCTTGTGCACCAGCAGCTTGCGGGCTGCGCCGATCGGCTCTTTCAGAAAGTAGCGGACGGCGTTCAGGCGCGGCTCAAGCGCATTGCGCGGCACCCGGGCCTTGCGCACCCGATGGCCTAGCCCTTTCTGGAAATCCTGTCGCCAGCTATTGAAGTTGATGGCCCCTTCGCCCTGTGCGCCCGCAGGGTCGCAAATGGCATCGCCAATCGCATAACCGCCATAGCGTTCGGCCAGCAGCTCGCGCACTTGGTTGCCCAGCGTTTCGCCGCCCATGGCTGCCACATGGATTTCGTCATCCTCGGTCTCGAACACGGCAGCAATCTCTTCCAGAACGCGCAACTGGCCTTGCACAATTTGGCAAATCAGCACCGCGCCCAAAAGTCCCTGATCGGCAAAGATCAGCAGAGGAATTCCCGGAATTGCGCCAAATTCGGCACTATGAACCTCATCCATATATTCCGGAAAAACGGAACGGCCTGCCTGCGAAGGCGTGTATTTGCTCCGCAGCATCCGGTCGATATAGGTCTGGTTGCCCCTCTTCTTGGCAAGGGCATATTGCAGCTCATAATATCCCGGGGGAAGGTTCGCCACATTCTCGGCCAGCGGGTTCACCCGGCCCTGTTCATCCACCGCAGGCGGTTGCTCAAAATATTCGATCAGGCGGCGTCCGCCCGTCACTTCCATGATCGCGGCCTGCACCTCTTCGGGCAATTCTTCTTCTACCAGAACCTTGTGGGTCCAGTTTTCATCGTCGCAGCCGTTCATGTCCAGGATGATGCAGGGGTCCACCACAAGGCTGCCGTCCAGATCATCGTTAAACCGGCCTACACGGCCTGCCAAAAACGTCAGAATATCGGGGTGCGTGCGGTCTGCCTCATTCACCAGCGCCGCTGTCACTTCCAGCCCGCGCAGGGCGTCCTCAACACTCTGATCGCCAATCGCGCGAAACTCAACTTCCACTTGCGCAATGTCGATGGGCCGGGCTGATGGGTCCAGCAAATGGCCATCGCGCGCCAGCACCATCGAAAACTGGTGTACACGCGGGCTGCTGGCCACAAATCGGCCAATGTAGCGCGGCACAACCTTGTTCCAGCTGGGGATCGTGTTGCGGTCAAGGTTCGGATAGGTGTCACGGATCATGGCAAAGCGCGCCTTGCGCACAATCTGCCCCTGGCTATTGCGCCGACCCCCTTGCCGCGCTGCCAGACGCTGCAAAAACGTCGAAACGCCAATGGTTTTGCCGCTGCCCACCGGCCCCATAATGCCCTTGATGAAGGCATTGCTGGCGATGAAGCGATCCATCACCGGCCCGATGCGCTTCAACTCGCGCGCAGGCGGCAGCGGTTCATTGTCAAGATCAGGCTCAAACCCGTCCACTCGGTCATGATCGAGCGTGTCAAGCATCAGCGCCGCCCTCCCGATCATCCACGTCCAGATATTCGGCTTCCAGCACAAACTGGCCATCCGCCGCCCGCTGGGCATCGGCCTCGCTGATATTCTGGCCCGGCAACAACAGGTTGAAGTCGCCGTTCAGGCTCAAATCCACAGCCACCGGCTTCTTGCTTTCCATGTAGGGCAGCAGGCCTTCGGCACAGCGCACGCGCAAAGCTTGGGCAGCCTCGTAAGACATGCGTTCGATCACCACATTGGGCCGTCCAGCCCGCGTGAAACTATGAACCTTTTCCTGCTTGCTCGCTTCGATCAGCATTTCAGGAGGCGTGTTCTGGATTTGCATCATCGTGATGGCCGGATGCTGCCCGAACTGCCCCAGAAACTTGGCAAAATCGTCCGTCCGGCGGTTGCGCGCGCCCTTGGGCCGCCCACGGCGCCGCGCTTCGGCCAGCACTTCGATGCGCGAAGCCTCTTGCCCCAGCGCCTGCCGGGCTTCCGCCATGATTTCGGGATCGGGGATCAGCGGCAATTGCTCGGCCTGGGCAGCACTGGCAAGCCGCACCAGCCCCTGCCCGTGGCGAAGGGCTTCATCCATCACCTTGCCGGTGCCATTGTCAGCGGTTGACATACGCGCAGCCCCCGCTAGCTTGCCCGGATCGACGCAGCGTTTCAGCCGCATCACCCGCACCCCGTCCCCGCCTGTCAGCAGGCAGCATCAGGGCGCGCGCGCCCCCCGGCCCCCTTGGCCATCCACCCCTTTGCGCCCTTTTCGGAACCTGCCCTTCGCCGGCATAAGCAAGGTGTTCGCGCTGGGCCAAATTTCGGCCAGCCTCGCGCGGCAACGATCTCGGACGGGCGCGCGCTCGCGATGGGGGCACGGGGGGGGTGCCGCCCTCGATCGATCCCCCCCATGCCGCGCGCAGCTGCGCCCCAAGCCCGGAAGGCTCCCGCCGCATTAGAAAAAACGTCAGTTTTCCGGGGCTTTGCGCGATGCATTCCAACATCACCCTTCCAACACGCCCGCGCGACACGATCAAAAACCGCAGAAATCCGCCATTCCCCGCAACGCGCGCACCTGGTCGACCAGTCCCCAGCCTCAGCCCCGCCAGATCGCCACCGCCACCCAGCCCGAGGTGCCCAGCCAGCACCCCGAGGTGGCTGGCCCCAAAGTTTTCGCCCTCTCTCCCCCGCACCAAGCCCTTGAAGCCGGTCAGAGCGCCCGAAGCGGCATATCTGCCCCCTATTATATTCGGAAACCGCAGAAATCCGCCACTTCCAAGGCGCGTGCCCGTTCGCGGTTCTCGGCAGAACCACACAGAACCAATTATAGAACCACTAACCCCTTGTGATATAAGGATAAAGTGCAGTGGTTCTAAGGTTCTATGGTTTTGCCCTCGCGCATATACGCGCATGCACCTGCGCACACATGCGCACACATCAAGCGAGGCACTGGCAGAGAACCGCAGAACCAGCGCGAAAAACGTAGCAATTTCAAGGGGTTGATGGTTCTGGCCGTGGTTCTGCGTGGTTCTGGCGAGAACCGCCACCCCAGACCCTATGGCCGCCGCAATCTGGCGTCGCCAACTTATGGCAGTCCAACGGGCCGGGGGCAAACGAAAAGAGAGGGAGCGCCAGGCGGATCGATCAACCGCGCGGGGCCGGGGGAGAAAAGCGCGATTGCGCACCGCGTCGGCATGCGCCGCCGCTGCAATCGCATTTTTTTTCACAATGTCACTTGACAGTCTATTTAGTTCTAGATTAGAGGAACGGTTATCGCCGCTGGAATGGTCCGCGAGCGAAGCCGGAAAGGGCTTATCATGAACAAGATCGACACCTATCAGGAAGTCACCAACACCATTATCGCCGCGCTGGAAGCGGGCACAAAGCCTTGGCAGAAGGATTGGATGGCCATTGGCACCGGCCAGCCGCTGCGCGTCACTGGCGAGCCTTATCGTGGCATCAATGTGTTGCTGCTGTGGCTGGCGGCGGATGCCAACGGCTATCGCGGCCAGCACTGGATGACGTTCAACCAGGCGAAGGAATTCGGTGCCAGCGTCCGCAAGGGAGAGAAGGGCACGCGCATCGTCTTCTTCAAATCGCTCACCCTTACGGGAGAGAATGAGGCAGGCGAAACCGAAGAGCGCAACGTCCCCTTGCTGCGCACCTACACCGTTTTCAATGCCGATCAGATCGATGGATTGCCCGCGCGCTTCAATCTCGCGCCCGTTCAGCTTGTCGGCGGCATAGAGCGGGATCAGCAGGCAGAGGCCGCGCTGCGCAGCTGCGGCGCGCAGATCCGCGAACAGGGCACGCGCGCTTTCTATGCACCCGGCCCGGATGTCGTCACCATGCCGGATTTCGGCCTGTTTACCAGTGCCAGCGGCTATCTGGCCACGCTGGCGCATGAACTGTGCCACTGGACCGGCCACAAGTCGCGCCTTGATCGCGACATGACAGGCCGGTTCGGCACAAAGGATTATGCCCGCGAAGAGATGGTGGCAGAGCTGGGCGCGGCCATGGTCGGCGCGCGCCTTGGCATCATCGGCGATCATATCGAAAACCATGCCGCCTATCTGGCCAGCTGGATCAAATGCCTGAAGGAAGACAAGCGCGCCATCTTCCGCGCTGCGTCCGCCGCGCAGGCCGCTGCTGATCTGGTGCTGGCCAAGGCGGAAGCGGTCGCGGCCCCTGCCATCATCGCAAAGGCAGCCTGAACCATGGCCGCCCATCTCACCCGCTGCACCTGTTCCGAATGCGAACGATTGGATAGGTTGCCCGCCCGTCGCCAAGGCATCCCCGGTGCCGTCCAGCTCACCTTTGATGGCGGCAGCCAGCCGGATCACCGGCAAGATGATTTCGCCGCAGAAATGGCCGCCAAGATGATCGCCAAATATGGCAACCCGCTTGGCCCGTTCAGCGCGCCGCCAGAGGCTGGCTTGCCCTTGTTTGAAGGGCTCGCGCCCTGCCTCTTTTGAAAGGAAAACAACATGCGCCCCAAGAAATTGAAGATCGGCGACAGCATCACGTTCAAAGCCGCCACGCGCTCGCATTTCAAACAAGCTACGCGCAAGGTGGTAGGCATCGATGCACTGGGTCGCCCGCAAGTTCGCTATCATGGCTGGCACAATTTCATTGTGCATTGGAGCGAAATCAGCTCGGTGCACCGGGCCTAGCCTATCACCGCGCACCACAGGGGCCGGGGCCATCATGCTCCGGCCCCTTTCTTTTGGGCGTCCAGCCATGCCGCCACGGCCTCGGGCTTGCTGGCTTTGGGCAGTTCGCTTTCATCCAGCACACAGGCCAGCGGCACCAGCACGCCGGTCAGGCTCAACCGCCCGAATTTCAGCTTCACCGGATCCAGCGCGCCATCGGTGCGCGCCAGTGATTGCCGCCACACCCCGCCCTGCCATTTGGTGTTGGCAAAGATCGCGGCAAGGGCCTGATGGCTGTTGGCAATCGCCAGATATCCCGGCACTTCGGGCATATAGCTTTCTGCGCCCCAGCGCAGCCGTTCAGTGCCGTCGCTCATGCGGCTGCATTCCAGCAGCTTGGGGTTCACCAGTTTCAGCCCCAGTTCCTGCAAGCGATATCCGGCCCGCTCGGTCTGGTCGGTCTGCGTCAGCGTGGCCGCCACGGCCTTGCCAATCCATGTGCCCAGGCTTTCGCGTTCATCGCCGCCGCGCGCCTGCTGCATCGATGTCAATATGTGCATCAGGCAGGCGGTTTCATCGGCGGTGGCTTCGCTGATTTCCGCCATGTGCAGCGGATTGCACAGGCTCACCCAATGCGCCACTTCCTCGGCATCGGGGATGTCGTCGTTCAGCAACAGATCGGCAGCAGCCAGCAGCGCGCCAAACTGGTCGCACGCGCGCTGATCATGCCGCGCCGCACGCAATCCGGCCTTGAACGCGTCCAGCGTCGCTTGATAGCGCGGCCACCCGTCGATCATGCGCCGCAGCAAATTCTGCCCCAGCTCGGGCAGGCGATAATCGGCCAGCACCGGCTGCACCGCATCGATCGGGAACGGCTTCAGCTCCAATATCCCCAAACGGCTGCGGTCTTGCGGTTCCAGCGGCGGGATGTTGATCGATGAGAATTGAAAGCAGCTGCGCAGCGTAAATTCATGGGCTTGGTGATCCTGCCCGCCGCGATGGATTTTGGCCCCGCTGGAAGAAACGCGCGCCAGCTCCACCACTTCATTCACCCGGCGATTATCGGCGCTGGCTTCGATCTCGTCGAACATCACCGGCACGGTGCTATTCTTCAGCATCTGGCGGATCGCCGCGGCGCTGCTGTTGCCGGTCTGCATCTTGCCATCGCCAAACAGCAGGTCCAGCACGCCATTCTCGCCGTTCAGCGTCGATTTGCCCGTGCCACGGCCCCCCGTGATCCAGATGTTGGGCCGCCATGTCAGCGCCCCGCCAATCATCGCGCTGCCAATCCAGCCCAGCAGAAAGCGCGGGTCCAGCAGGGGGCGCTTCCAGTTCCATGTCATCAGCAGCTGCAACAGCCGATCGCCTGCCTTGCTGCCCACCTTTTCATGCCAGGGCCGGGGGATGGCGCCGCCCGTGGGGTAAACAAAGCCGTCGATCAGCCCGCACGCTTCCCAATCCCAGCCACTCACAGTGCCCGTGGCGCGCTGGCGGGCAGCCAGCACCTTATTGCCGCAATGCAGGATCAAGCCTGCACTGCCTTCAGGCCCGGGGCGGCCCCGATGCGCGCCACGGCCCCGGATGCGGCCCGCTGCGTCAAATATCCCGCGTTCCACACAGGCAATCACCAGCGCTTCGGCAGCCTCTTTCTGATCAAAGCCAATGATCTCGCTTTCCTTGATCAGGCGGCGTTCCTTGCCGCGCCCCTCGAACACAGGGGCACTCCATTGCGGAAAATGCTCTTCCAGCCAGATGGTTTCGCGGCCAAACAGCGCGGCCAGCGCCAGCTTGCCATGGCGGTTCCCCGCTTCCAGCCCCACCAGCTGGCCGTTCACGTCCAGATAATAACAGCGCTGCGTGCCCGTGATGTCGGCGTAAAATCCCAGCGTCTTCACCGGGCAATCGGGCAACAGCACCGGATTGTCATAATCGCCGCGCGCAATCGCGGGGCCGGGGTCGCCTGCATCGGCAAAGCCGGGGGCAGAGGCCGGATTGTCCAGCGCAGCCCCCAGCACATCCACCGGATCATGCGGCACAGCCCCTGTCATGCCTGCCTCCACTTGGCGGCGAGCTGCTCCATGCTCGATGGCACGGCAGAAAGATCAATCAACGCAGGGCGCGCCGCCACCGGCTGCGGTGGCGGCGCTACTGTTGGGGGTGCAATCTCTTGGCATGGCGCAATCACCACGCGCAGGGGGCCTCGCGAGCCGTACCTGACACCCCTCCGGATATTCTTGCGAACCTTGAAACGCCAGCAATTGCGGCCATGTGCGCTCATGCCGCCCCCCTTTGCTGCTGGCCCAACCCCAGCAACCAATCGTTGAAATCCTTTATTCCCGGCGGCGGCATCACCAGATCAACCTGCATGCCGCGCGCCTGCTGCTGCGCAATGCTGCGTTCCAGCGCCTCAATGGCCTTGGGCTTGGTGTCGCGGTCTGCCACCATCACCAGGCGGCGGCATGCGGGGGGAAACACAATCGCCCCCATATTGCCCAGGCTGATCGCCGCCACAATGCGCAGGTTCGGGCGCGCCATCCGCACCACCATCGCATCCTCCAGCCCCTCGGTCATATAAACCGGCTCGCCTTCGGGCATCTGGCGCATGCTCTTGCCCGATGATCCCTTGTTGATGGGGATGAACGCGCCCCCCATCGGCCCCAGCACCATCTTGGCGTTCGGGCTGTCAATCTTGGTCCAGCCCCGGGCGGGGCAGCGGTGCAGATAAATGCGGTGCGTGCAGGCATGGCTGCCATCGGGCAGCACGCCCATCGCCAGCAGCGTGGGCAGCTTCACGCTTGCTTCCCGGTTCCACACTTCGGGGTGAAAGCGTAATGATCCCGGCCATGGCGCGGCGTCAATGCCACGCCCGCGCAAATAGGCTTCAGCCGGGGTGCCAGCCAGCGGCACAGCGGCCTTGTGCAAAAACAGCTTCTTGGCCCCCAGCATCTTGGCGGCCTTGTCTTGCGCTTCGGCAGCGGCACGATCGGCGGCGCGCTGCCGGGCAGCGGTGGCACGGCGTTCGCGCTCGGCCTCGCTCATGCGCGGGCTGTTCTGGCCCCACGTCTCTTCGGGAATATCCATGCCTTGGCGGCGCAGCCAGTCCTTGGCCCAGCGCACGGCATCGCCTTTGCTGGCCAGCCCTTCCACACGCTCGATCAGGTCCAGACAATCGCCATGGTCATCGCTGGCAAAGTCGCGCCATTTGCCCTGTTTCGCACCTTTCAGGTAAATCGCCATGGATCCACCGGCATTGCCCTGCACATCGCCGATCTTCAGATAATTTCCCTCTTGCACACAGGCAGGCAGCAAATCGCGCGCCAGCGCTTCCACGCGGTCGCGCAGCGCGTCCTCTATGTCAGAAACCAGCATCACGCCCATCGGTCTGCAATCCGCTTCAAGCTGCGCGCAATCGTCCAGCGCACCCACAGGTCAAAAGCTGCCGAAGCGATCGCAAGGCCCACCAGCACAATGAAGCCCAGCGCTTCCATCAGCGCGCAGCAGCCTGTGTGGCCGCATCGATCAGCGCCAGCCCAATGCCCAGCGCCGTGCGCGGCTCCAGCGTAAAGCGCGTGCCCGCCAGCTTCACCTGAATGTCATGGCCCTCGGGCGTGGCAATCAGCCGCACCCGCTCGCTGCCTGCCCGCAAACAGCGCACCAGCGCTTCGGCATCGCGCGCTGCGCCAGCTTCGGGCACTTCCTCGAAAGACGGGGCAGCGGGGGAGAGATATCCCGCTGCCCCACAGGTGGAGGAGTCGCCCAACCGGGCCTCATTGCCCGCAGATCGCGGGGCATCCGGAAAACCGCCATGGTGCGGGCGGCGCACCTGCGGCGAGAAGGGTCTGGCATCACGCCGGATCAGATCAGCCACCGTGTCCACGCCGCCGCTCATCCTGCAATCCAGCGCAGCCACCATGTGCCCGGCCCCAGTTCAAAATGGCGCGATACATTGGCCACCAGCTTATGGCCCGATGCACTGGGGTCTGCTGCCGGATCGTCCGTCTGCTTCACGATGGCAAGCCGCTGGCCTTCATCGGGCGTCAGCACCAGCTGGCACGGCCCTTCCACACTGGCAGAGGTGCTGGCCGCCAGCACACTCGCCACGCCCAGCGCGCCCACGGCATTGATGCCATTATGCGCATGGGCCTGCATCCCGGCAGACGGAAAAACGGATATATTCAGGGCCATGTCAGTCTCCTATGCGGCTTGCTTGTCGGGGAGGGGATAAAAGTCGTTCGCGCTCACAACGCCATCCGTCACAGAACGGATGCGGCCCATGAATATGGCGCTGGGGCGTCGCCGTCCGCGCTCCCAATCGCACCACACTTGCCGCGTCGTGCCAACGCGACGCGCAGCAGCATCCAGCGTCAAATCCTTGCTTTTGCGCCATTGGCGCAGCGGATGGTCCGGCCCTGTCTCTGTCATGTCACGCTTAGTAAGCGATATGCTAACAGCTTGACAAGCGCTAATTCGGAATTACTGGTCTAGCCATGTCAGCGCAAATCTTACATTTTCAGTGCATGACAGATGCACCCAACCGGATCAGAGAGTTGCGCATGGCGCAAAACCTGTCGCAGCAAGCGCTTGGCGATCGGGTGGGCGTGTCCAAAGTCACCATCAGCGATCTTGAACGCGGCAATATGCGCCTCGATGTCGATTATATGCGCCGCATTGCGTGCGCGCTGGGCGTCACCGCTGCCGATCTCTTGCCGCCCGATGCCAATCCCTGGGCGCTCGATGATGATGAGCGCACCATGATAGAGCGCTACCGCATGGCCACCGAAGCGCAGCGCGATCAGCTGCACCGCATGCAAGATGTCATCGTGCCCTTTGCCGCACAACCCAGAGAGGCCGCTTGACAGGTTTAGGCTATCTCGGCGCCGACATTCTGCGCTTCGCCATTTTCTGGGTTCTTGTCCTTCTAGCTGCATGGTGCGCTGATCGCGCTATGAAAGCAGCAACCCCACCTCCGCCAAGCGATCCTGCATTGCCATATAGAGAAGGCAATCGCGGCTGCATTGCAGGCGGATTGTGTTTTTCTGCTGTGCTCACTGTGCTCTTTATTGTGTTCTGGCCCGCGATGGAGGCTTTGCGCGAACTGTCGTGCAAAGGTTCGTCGGATGTAAGGGCTTGCATCGAAGGAGAGTAAAGGGCGTAAGCGCATCGCTTACATTTCCACTTGACACTGTTAGCATAACGCTTACAACCGCCACCATTCACAACGAATGGAGGCGAAGATGTCGCTATCTTTATCGGTTCCCCATGCTGACAAGGCCCTGATCGCGGCGGTGTCGCACCGGGCGCAGGCCTATGCGGCAACGCAGGGCATTGCTGTTGATCTTCTCGAAGTTCAGCGCGATTTCACGGCCTGCCATGCCAATGGCAATCCGCTCGATCTGCCACGCATGATGGCTGACGAAGATCGCACCTTGTGGCACGCAGCCTCTTTTCTGGCGTGGCACATGGATCCGCACACTGGCCAGATTGTGTCGAATTATCGGCCCAGTTTCATCATGCAGGCCGCAGCGTGATGGCCCGGGCTCTTTCACCAGCGGTCGCCGCACAGGTCATGGCAGAAGATGCCGATCAGGCCTGCACCATCTGGTTCATCGCGCAGCGCATGGGCCGGGCAGGCTGGGGCGCGCAGCGCTTGGCCCGCTACGTCCAGCAGCTCGTCGATCAGCGCGGCTTTCCGCCGCCTTGGCCAGAAATGGTGCGGGGCAGGCTGGTCGATGCCGTGCGCCCCGCCAGCAAATGGGATCGCGCAGCCGTGCTGCAATGGCTGCATGATTTCCTCCCGCCCGATGCCGCCGCCAGCGCCAACGCCGCCGCCCGCGCCATCGCCGCCCGTACCATGGATCAAGCCGCCTTCGGCCTGAAACTCGTCAAAGGAGGCCGCCCATGAGCGAGCGTGAACCCCCGTTCGTGCACCAGCACAACAGCAACGACGCCGAAGGCTGCAATAATCGCGGGCCAGATGATGAAGACTTTGCCACACAGCGAGTGCCCGTCTTGCGCGATGGCATTCTTTACATCCCTGCGGCGAAGTTCCAATTCAGCGTCTTATCACCGGCGGATGCACCGAATGAAAGCCAAGCCACCCGTGCTATGCTTTATCTCGATACTCTGGGTATGGGGATGTGCTGGCCGCTATCAGCGGGAAGCTGCCGCGATTTGTCTGCCGCGCTGACGCGCGCCGCCGATCTGATCGAAGCCCACGCCACCGCCCAAGCCGATGCCGCACTGGCCCGCGCCGCCCAAGGCCCCGCCCAATGAGCGCGCCGCACCCCTACACGCGCCGCACGCCCTCGCCAGAGCGCGGGCCGGGCGATGAAGCGCCAATCACTTGGGGCCATGTGCTGCGCTTTGCTCTGGCTGCTCTGCTGATCGGCGTGGCGCTCAAGCTGAACATGGCGGCCATGGTTAAGCCCCCTCAACCCTGCCCGGCACACTCCAGCCCCAAAAGCCCCGGCTGATGCCCGGCTTCGCCCGCACCGTGTGTCTTCTCGCGAACGCCATTGCCGGAGTGCTCATCATGATGGTGGCGCTGACCATCATCCTGATCGTCTGGCTGGCCGGTCGCCTCACTGGTTTACCAAAGGATTGGCTCGATGATTGAACAACCACACCCCCTGCTCACCGATGCAGAAACGATGCAGAGCCTGCTCGATACGCCGCCCGCCCGCCCCGATTGGCTCGCCCGCTGCGCCGTGGCGCTGGCGCTGCTGATGTTCGTCATCATCCCGCTCGCCCGCTTGGCCGGGGGTGCAGAGTGATGGCCGCAGAAAATCCTGACTTCGCCGCAGATGGCATGCTCCAATGTGATCATTGCTCCGGTTGGTTCTTCCCTGAAGATATGGACGGCGATCACTGCGATGAGTGCGCCGACCTCCTCTTCGGAGAAGAAGAACAATGAGCCGCACCCCTCCCTATGCGGCCCAGCGGGCGGCGCAGCGCCGATCCTTGGGCTGGTGCGCCAGCCTGGGCGGAGCCCGCGCCAGCATCACGGCCAGAGAGGCCCGCCGCCAGCGCATCGCCGCCTTCCTCAACCGCACCACCGAACCCGCAGCGACCGACCATAGACCCGGCTGCGCAACCTCTGGGGCAGGCACACCCGCCTGCCCCAATTCATCGCAAGGGCACAGATGATGGGCTGGCTGGCCGAACTGGAAGCCATGGATTTGTCGCGCACCGCCATGATCGGGTGCGAGGAAAGCGGCACAGTGCGCCGGGCTTTTGCCGCGCTCGGCATTGATGTGTTCAGCTGCGATCTTCTCCCTGCGGCGGATCGCAGCAACCGGCACATCGTTGGCGATCTGCGCGATTATCTGCACCTGCCCTTCGGCTTGCTGGTGATCATGCACCCGCCCTGCACCATCCTTTGCAATTCCGGGGTGCGCTGGCTTTACAAAGGGGGCAACAGCGCCAACGGGCCGGATCCCGAACGCTGGGCAGAACTGGAAGAGGCAGCGCTTTTCTATCGCCGGTGCCGGGGCGCAAAGGCCCTGCGTAGCGCCATTGAAAATCCGGTGATGCACCGCCACGCGATCAGCCTCACAGGCCGGGGCTTCACCCAATTCGTGCAGCCATGGTGGTTTGGCGCGCCCGCCTTCAAGGCCACAGGCTTTGAATTGAGCAACCTGCCCCCACTCGTCAAGCAGAACGCGCTCACGCCGCCACGCGCGGGCACCGATGAACACAAGGCATGGAGCAAGGTGCACCGCATGCCGCCCGGCCCCCATCGCGCACGCGATCGCAGCCGAACAGAGCCGCACTTGGCCAACGCCTTGGCGTGGCAATGGGGCCGTTTGCTCTTGGATCAACCACCAGCCACCCCACCGCGACAATGATCGCGGCGGGTCGCCAGCCCGGCGCGGGTTTGCCCAGGGCAATGTTTCACCGCGCCGGGCTGAAAAACCAGAAGGATTGAACGATGGCTGAAACCACCGGCATTGAATGGGCCGACAAGACGGCAAATTTTTGGATTGGCTGCACCAAGGTCAGCCCCGGTTGCGACCTCTGCTATGCAGAGCGTGATTGGGGTAAGGGTGGCATTCGTGCCCGCGTGACATGGGGGCCGCATGGCGAGCGCAGTCCGGTCAAGCAGGGGCCGTCCGACATTCGCAAATGGAACAAGCTGGCCGAGCGTCATGGCGGGGTCGATCCCGAACTGGGGCGTCGCGCGCGGGTTTTCATCAACTCGCTGTCAGATATTTTCGACAACCATCGCAGCATAAGCGACGACCTGCGAGCCAGCGGCTTTGCGCTCATGGAGGAGTCACGCTTTCTGATCTTCATGCTCGTTACCAAGCGGCCCCAGAACATCGTGAAGATGGTTCCCGCGCATTGGCTGGATCCGGGTGGCTGGCCAGAGAATGTGTGGGTCTATGTCAGCACAGAAAATCAGGAAGAGGCAGACCGCCGCATTCCGATCCTGCTGGCAGTGCCGGGTATTCGGGTGCGCGGCGTGAGCGCGGGGCCGTTGCTGGGGCCTTTGTTTTTGTTAGAGGGGCCACGGCCAGCACCTAATGAACCGCACTCTGCGCCCCTAACAGGGTGGAGAGGATGCGATGCACAAGGAGAACCACTCCCTATCGGCCCCAAGATTAACCACGTCCTCTGCGAAGGCGAGAGCGGCAAAGGTGCGCGAGACAATGACTTCGCGGCCAACGCCCGCTCACTGCGAGATCAGTGTGCCGCAGCGGGCGTGCCGTTCTTCATGAAGCAGATGGTGAAGAAGGCACCTATCCCGGACGATCTTATGGTGCGGGAATTCCCCGCATGATCACCTGGCACCCCATCGCCACCGCCCAGCTGGTGCACGCCAAGCCCGTTCTGGTGAAGGGCGGCGGCATCATGGCTTGGGCCGTGTGGATTAACCAACCCACCCCCGCCAGCGATGATGCAGGCCGCTGGTATTACTGCACCCCCTTTGGCGAGCGCAGCAGCCCCCTCGATTTCACACCAACAAAGGTGAAGCCATGACGTATCACTACGGACCCTTTCGCGGCCCAGCGCCTCTCACAGCAATACAGCGCCTGCGCGAGAAGCGGCAACAGATCAAATGGCAGGCCGAAGATCGACAGAAGCGCGGTGGCAAATTCTTTCGCTGGAACATCCGCAACCCTCAACAGTGGAAAGAGATGAGCGAGCCATTGTCCAGATGGATGCTCTTACCGCGCAAATGTCGAAACCTCGCGCAAGAACGCGCCTATGATATCCCATTCTGAAAGGCAGCATCATGCCCATCATGGAAGTCTACATCGATGCCAACACCGCAGATCGCCTCACTTATGCGGCGCGCGATCTTGGCAGAACGCCAGAGGAATTGGCCGAAGCCGCTATTGCAGAGGCGGCGCTCAATGATGCCAAAGCGCGATACGCCAATGGCGAGCGCAGCCCAATGCTTAACTTGGGAGTGCGCTCATGACTGATCTTCGCCAAGGCCTCACCGAACCAGAGCATCAGCTGCTCGATATCCTGCAAGGCGTGGATCCCGCCCAGCCCGATGCGGCCGCCGCGCCAGCGCTGCCCTTGCCGGGGCTGATCGACATTCTGGCAGAGCGCCGCCGCCAGATCGCAGAGTTCGGCCATGATGCAGAAGAGGATGCGCTGCTGCCCATCGATCATCTCGCCCGCAAAGCCCAGGGCCGCGTGAGCGATGCGATAGACCGCCTGCGCGGCCTGTGCGCGCCACAGGATTTAACCATCGCCCGCCGCAAACTCGTCATCGCCGCCGCCCTCATCCTCGCCCAACTCGACAGGATCGATGCCATTGAAGGGAAGAAGAAGTGACTGTCTCACGCCAAGCCGCCAAGACGCAAAGAATGGATCGGCGCTGCCAGCATTTTAACTTCTCTGCTCAAGTCAATGTTGGGCGCGTCGTGGATGATAGCGATCCTAAAATTCTAAAACGCCTGACAGTAGAAGTCACGGTGCACTGCGCGGCGTGCGGCGTAGCGCTTGAATTTCAAGGCCTGCCAGTCGGCATTGATACACACGGCCCCACCATCAGCCCAGATGGATTGGAAGCGCGTCTTGTCGCTGTGCCCAAGGGTGAAGCGATCCTTGCATCAGGCCGCGTGGCGGCAATCTTTCGCAAAGCGGAGGGACAAGCATGAACATCCTTCGCGCCTTTGCGGCCTCGCGCGAGAAAGAACCCCATGCCTGATCATCCCGCCCCGGCACCGTGCCCAGAGGCCGAAGCAACCACCGAAGCCATCTGGCGCGAAATCCACAATGAACGCCGCGCCGCGCGCCGCAAGTGGCTCTATCACAATGATCCGATTTACCGGCTCACCAAACTGAAAGACTGCAAAGAACGCCGCCAACGCGCGGCCAGAAAGGAAGCATGATGTCCCAATATCCGAACTCGCCCACATCTGATGCCATTGTTGTGACCAATGGCGCAGACGGCGAAAGCCCCTATGACAAGGATGGCATTCAAGTGCTGGCCCCCCAGCATGTGGGCCACATCAACGGCTTGACGCCCGAAAATCACAGCACCCTGCAAATTGGCAGCAGCTTCTGCCAAGGCTGCGGCGAGCGCCAGACCGAGATCATGATCGTCGGCCCCACCGGCGATGCCTTCTATGTCAAGCTGCGGCCCAGCATGGCCATCTTGCTCGGCGAACTCTGCATGATCCACGGCAAGGCCGGACAGGTGGAACAATGACGATCAACGGCGGCAAGCCGCATCAGGTCGGCTATTCCGGGCAGCGCTATCGCATCGTTCTTGATTGCGACGAAAAGGGCCCAGCCCGGACCATTGCATGGAGCAACACGCCTGCCCCGGAAGATGTTCTTCGCTCGCTGGAAACCCGCCCAGGCTGGAGCAATGCCCGCGTGGAAGAAGTGCCCTGTGCATGGTGCGGCCAGCACCCCATCAGAGATGTTCTTGATGGCGATCCACTCTGCCAATCCTGCTGCAATCAATGGTGCAAGGGCGAACAAGCTGCCGCCGATGAAACCACATGACCACCCCCATCACCCACCACGATCAACCCCACTGGCTCGCAGGCTGGCAAGCCCGCGCCAACGGCCTGCCCGTCACATCCAACCCCCATCCTCTGGGCACAACTCACAGCCGCGCTTGGGCACGGGGCTGGCGCTCATGGGATGAAACACCCCGCCCAACCAGAAAGGCCCGGAAGCATGACGATCCATAATCCCAATCAACCCTTTTTCTGGCGTCTGCCAGGTGACTGGGGCTTGAAAGGCGTCTTTGGCTCTGATGGTCTGCGCCAATATCCAGAAATCACACTCTGCAAATATGTCCGGCGCAAGGATGGCACGCTCGATCTGGCAAAATGCACAGAGCGCCTCACCCCTTGGAATGAGAATTTTCAAGACGTGTTACGGAGACTACTCACAGACTTGGGTGAGGCTCGAAACGCCAGCAGCGATGCCATATCTGGGGCAACCCCATGAACCCACACCTGCATTTCATCGCCACGGCAGAGCTTTGGCCCACCTATCCCCGCGTCACGCGCACAGCGATTGCGGAAGAGCTGGCCGCAACTGCGGCTTGGCGCGCCGCCAACTGGCCCGATTGGGTGGCCAAGGGCAAATTGCATGCCAGTGAAAGCGCAGCGCAGACGCGCCTCTGGCAGGCGGTGCAGCAGGATGCACAGCGCCTGTTGCAGCCCGCTCATCTGCGCCCAGCTGCCAGCCATGGCGCGTCCTGGGCAGATCGTCGCGCCGCGCTCCAGCGCGAACTGGCGTGGCGGCGCACCGTCTGGCCCGATTGGGTGGCCAAGGGCCGCATCACCGCAGAACAGGCCCGGTTCCGCACCCATTGCCTTCAGGCCTTGCTCGATGATTATGATGGCGGCTTTGATTGGCAGGCCAGCAATGGCGCACCCTGCAACTGGGCCAGCCTCGCACCATCGCCAGAGAATATTGCCGCGCGCGCGGAATGGAGCCGCCACGCCCAATCGCTCATCGCCACGCCAGAAACAGCCATGGTTGACGGGCAACCGGTTCTCGTTTAACAGAACAGATGCGCAGGCAATCGGGCCACGCAAAGCCAAAGGAAAGGGCTATCATGCAACCATCACCCCCGCAGAATGAAGCCGCGCAAAGGCAGGCGTTCGCGCTGGCCGTGCAGCTGCTTGGGGGCCTGCGCCCCACCGCGCGGCGCTTGGATTGCACCGAACGGGCGATCCGCTATCTGCTGGATGGAGAACGCCCTTTGCACAAGGGCTGGCTGGAAGATATCACCACCCTGTTGCGTGAACACGCCCGGCTCTGCACCCATGTTGCGCGCGGGCTTGATCCTTTGTTCATGGCCAATCTCACAGCCGCACAGCGCGAGGAACGGCCCGATGCCCGGCGCAAGGGGCAGCGCCCGCTCGCCACCAGCGATGGCAGTGATGAAGCGCCCTTGTCTCCTGAAGAACAGGAACGGCTGATGGCGCAAGAGGCGCTGGCCTATGCCCTGCGCGAAAGGGCTTGATCATGGCCACGCTCAAAACGCCCTTCCTTGTCGCCAAGCATAGCAAAACGCGCGGCACGCGCTGGTTCTGGCAGCCGGATGCCCGGTTGCGCGCGGCGGGCTGGGGCTCGCAACCGCTCGGCGCTGATGAATTCGCAGCCCATGTGCAGGCGCGCGCCATCAATGATCAGGTCGCTTTGTGGCGGGCAGGCGGCATTCGCCCCGATGCCGTCGCCGATCATGTGGCAAAGGGCACGCTCGGTGCGCTCATCGATCGCTATGAGAAAGAGGTGCTGAACGGCACCGGCCCCGATGGGCGCGCCATTGTCGCTGCCAGCACGGGCAAAACCTATCGCACAGCACTCAAGCGCATTCGCCTCTGGGCAGGCCAGCAGCCCTTGGAATATGTCACCCCGGCGCGCGTTCGTGCGCTGCGCGATGCCATGATGCAGCCCGAACAGAGGGGCGGCATTGGCCATGATCCCGCGCACAAAACGCTCAAGATGCTGCGCACCCTCTTTGCCTTTGCCATCAGCTGCGATCTGGTGGAACGCAATCCGGCAGCCAATTTCCGCTTGGCCCCACCGGCCCCGCGCGATGTCATCTGGTCCAGCCCCGCGCGCGAAGCGATGGTGGCGGCGGCCTATGCTGGCCAGATGCCGTCCATGGCGCTGGCGATCCTGCTGGGCTTTGCCATCGGGCAGAGAGAGGCGGATTTGCTGCACCTCACACAGGCGCGCTATGTCGAAATCCCGGCGCACAAGATGCAGCCAGAAGATCATGCCACGCTGGCCGCGCTCGCACCCGATGGCGTTGTGCGCGGCATCCGCATTCGCCAGCGCAAAACCAAGGCATGGATCGAAGTCCCCGTGCTGGGCGAAGTCCGCACCGCCTTGGAAGCCAGCATTGCCACGGCCCGCGCCGGGCAAAGCACGGCCATCATCCTGGATGATCGGCGCGGCACGCAGGGGCGCGTGGCCATCTATGCCGGAGAAGCCGGGCAAACCCGCTTCCAGCGCGATTTCGCAGAGGTGCGCAGCGCCGCCATCGCCGCCGCAGAACGGGCAGCAGAGCCAGAGCTGGCAGAAGAACTGGCCACGCTGCAATTCCGCGATCTGCGCCGCACCTGCGTCGTCTATCTGGGGGAATTGGGGCTGGATGCCCATCTCATCGCCGCCATCACCGGCCATGATATCGATGAAACACAGGCCATCCTCAAAACCTATATGCCCCGCACCACAGGCCGCGCCGCCCGCGCCATCGCCCTCTCATTCGCCCGCGACATGAAGGCCGAACAAGGCACTCACCAGAAGGAGCAACAGAGATGAGCTCGAATGATGAATTCATAAAGATGCTGATGAGTAGAACAGCAGCACTTTCGCCAGTTTCGATGCACTTCACTACACCGGGTTTTTCGATAACAGAAAACCCAATAGCGCAGCAATGGATCAAACGGCTTCCTTACGATGGCGAAAATGATAGTGTTGATGATGCTGTAAAATTTGGCGTTGCAGCAACCCGAATATGGCTCGATGAAGCAGCGACTATCCCTCCGGAAGTGATCGAGAAGCTTGCTCTCCAGCGGGAGAAAGTTTCTTTTGAGGCACTCTTTGGCCTGAACGCGACAAATGCAAACACATCGCCCGCAAATCGAATTAGCTTTGACGATCTGATGGAGACGATCAGGCAGGCCCGCGCAAAGATTGCATGCCTTCCCAAAGAATTCGTACTGGCTGAAAGCGAACTCTATTGCGACGAACGCAGCTTTCTTCGTATCGAAGGCAACCATGTCATTTTCATAGTAGGGAGTCGGGCGCAGTGGGTTAGCTATTGCGCTGGTGATGATGACGATATGACGGGCACGCAGCCGCTTTCCTACTTGGGGAACACTATTGAGGCAATTGATTGGGCCGATGATCTCCCGGACGATATTGCCCAGCGAAGGGCAGGTTTTCGGACGCGCTTGGCCGCAGCTTTGCGAGAACGGCTAGATAATTCTGCGCCATTGACGGAGCAACAGGGATGAGCAGGCGCGTCGCAACCTTGCGGACCGAAGGGCAGCACGGCACCATCCATATCATCGCGCGCCAAGGCAGGCTGACCCTCAAACAGAATGATGATCTGCTGCGCCTCACTCACGATGAAGCCCGCGAACTGGCTGAAGATATCCTCGATGCCTTGGCACAGTTTGACAAGGAAGCAGCCGCCCGCTAATAGCCTGCCTCGCCGCCCTGTTGGAATTCCAACTTTGAAGATGTTGGAACGATCATCAGGCCAGCGGCCACAAACGGCACAATTCCGGGCCGTTGCGGGTGTAGCTCAATGGTAGAGCAGAAGCCTTCCAAGCCTGATCAATCGCGCGAATACTGGCCCTTTTCAAGGCCAATGCTTCCAACTTGTTGCCGAAAACGGAGATCAGTTGGAACGCTGCCGCCGCTGCGCGCGCTTGCTCTTCCGCACCACGTCCTCAATCTGGCTGGCCGCGCCGCCCGTGGCACCATCGGCCACGTCCGTCAGCACAGCATCAGCCACCACCGCAGCCTTGCGGCCAATCAGTTTACCCAGCAGCTTCTTGAACATGATATCCCTCCTGATGCTCCTGCCACGCGCGCAAGATCAGGCCCGGCCCCAGCGCCAGCGCGGCAATCGCCAGCGCCAGCGCCATGATGGCCACGCCTGCCTTCATTGGATCAACCCAGCCTGATAGCGCGTCCGCCCATTGCGCCGCACTGCCGTCATCACCTCGCCCTGATTGGTGGCGCTCGGCAAAGAACAATGCACCCACCCACTCGATGGCTGGCCGGGCACATAGAATTCAAGGATCAGCTGGCCAAAGTCCAGATTGTCCTGGCACCAATGGGCCACGTCATAATTGGAAACGCCTGGCACCTCGAAGTCCACCGCCTCGCACAGCGTGTGCTGGCTGGTGTTAGAGGATCCCGGAATGCGCTTGTTCACCGCCACAGAGCGATAGCCGCTGTTGACGTGTACCGGCCTACCAAAATGCGCGCGCACCGGCTCAAGGATCGTCTCGCAGATGCGCCGCAGCTTCTCAATCCCCGCCGCGTCGGGCGTGTTGTTGATGCCATGGCGCTTCGCCGTTTCAGAGAAGGTCAGCTCGGCCAGCGTGAAATGGGGGGAGAGTTGCATATAACATTCCATTTATATGGGGCGGGCCGAAACCCGCCCCTTGGGATTATGCGGCAAGTCGTTCTCGCAACGCATAGCCTTCAAGCGGCCAGAGTTGCTTGATTGCGTCCTCATATGCGAAGCGTTTACCCTTCTCGGCATCGAAGTTCTCCGGTGAGGCAGGCGCGCTTTTGCCGACAACCGTGAAGCCATTTTTCATGACGAGAATGCAAATTGTCAGCCGCGACAAAGGATCAATGGCTTGAGCATAATCAGCACCAAAATTCAGCGCGCTCAGCGCCGAACCCGCTGTGAAATAATGCTCTTCGGCGATTTTGTTTTCCATATCAGCGAGCGAAACGCGAGGGTGCGTCGAACGTGCCGCACTGTATTCATCAGTTGCTTTGAGTGTCTCACTGTCCATCTTAGGTCTCCAGTCACATCCCGCAGAGCCGCGCGGGCCGGTTTCCGGCGTCTGCCGAAACTCATTCAGGCGGCGGTTCCACTGGGGCGCTCACGGCCTTGTGCATGCTCCAGCCACCAATTGCGCCGATCAGGCCATTGGCCACCGCCAGCACGATATCCTTGGCACTGGCTGCATCGCCCTTCGCTGCGATGCACAGCGCCGCGATGATGCACAGCCCCAGCACGGCCAACATGGCAAAGGTCACACGTTCGCTCATCCCCGGCCTCCCTGCCCGATCAGGCGCAGCAGCAGCGCCTTGAAGTCCAACTTGTCCACGCCCTTCAACAGCCCCTCGGCCATGCTCACGCCGATCAGGCCCAGCACCGCGCCCACGGCCCCGTCAAAGCGCTCTGGAAGGTTGGCGATGGAAGAAAGCACGGGCTGGCCATAAAATCCGCACGTCACGCAGCTGGCCAACAGCATCAGCGTTTGCGGCACGCCGCGTGCCGGCCGCAAGAACAGGCGCACCAGCCCGCCCAGCAACGCCGCCACGGCTACTTTCGCATGCGGAGCCAGCGCAGCAAGGATTGAAGGCTCGGCCACTCACTGCGCTCCTGCATCAACGCCACGCTCACGGCGCAGAGCAACAGTGCCAGGATCGATACGATCAGCGAACCGAACCAGCCATTCAAACCAGCCTCCTGCGATCAGCAGCTGAACGCCATAAAGCGCGTTCTGAAAGATGGCGAAGGCGTTCCAGTCCATCGCTCCGCCACTGCCAGACATGGCCACGGCAGAGATAACGCGGATCATCGAAACACAGCCCACCAGCTGCGCCCGCCTGCTGCGCCAGTGCGTCCACACCAGCAGCATGGAAAGCGCCACAACAGCATCCAGCATGGCCAGCGCGCCCACCACATCCGGCTCGGCCAAGGCCTGCCCCACCGGGATGCTGGCCAGCAGCCCGAACATCAAGGCACCCGCCACCCAATCGGGCCTGCGCCACAGCGCCCACCCGTTGGCCAGAAAGGCTATGCCGAAAATCAGCACATTGATATCGGGCTGCCCGTCCATTTTAATTCGGGCGCTTCGGCGTGATGATCGAAGCCACCACCTCATCAGGGCAACCCGCGCCGGGGCCAAACTGCTCCAGCCCCTCGGAAAGCGTTTCATGCAGCACGGCCAAGCGGCGATTGGCCAAGGCCTGCAGCGCTTCCACGCCCTTCAGTTGCGCCTGCACCTTCTCAACAAACTTCACCAGGTCCATGTCAGTCCCCTTTCAATGCCAAAGCGGCCTCAATCCGCTCAACCTCTGCCGCCAGTTCGGCCAGCTTGTCCTCAACGCTGTCGAGCTCTTCAGCGGCCACTTCGCGCTTGGTGATGGCGTTGCCATACATATCCAGCGCGCCCTTGCTGGCGTCGGGCTTGGGGGCACGCGGCGCACGTTGTGCCAGCCTCCGCTGCCAATTCTCGCGCGATCCTGCGATCACGTCCATCTGGGCCAGCTTGCCGTCGCGCTGCTCGGCCAGAAACTCGCGCGTCAGTTCGGGGTGTTCATAGTTCATGTGCTGCTCCTATGCGGCCAAGGCCGGGGTATAGTCGCTGATGCTGCCGCCCCCGGTCGTTCGGCGCGTGCCATGGCAGGCCCAGTTGCGCATCACGCCGCTGGCATCGGCAAGGAAGTTGTCGTTCACGCCAACACAGGCCACATTGTCGTTCCACATCTCGCCGCCCTGCGTCAGAACGCCGATGTTGACGGTGGTTGCGCTAAACGCTTCAGAGCGGCCCACAACGATGCCCACATTCCAGCTTTTGCTGCCCGCCGTGTCGGCAATGCTCGGCCCCGCGCTGCTGTCATAAAGCAGGCCGGGCCGGGTATGGATGCGGATCACATCGCCCGTATGGTCGCTGCTGCCATTCTTGTTCAACGTGCCCGTGGCTGCGGGGTTATAGGCCTGCTGCGTCACCGGCCAGCTGCCCACATAGGCATTGTTGAAATCGAAGGTCGCGGCATCGCCCATCGCCTTCGTCCAGCAATCAATCTCGATCCCCGTGGCACGCACAATGCCATTGTTGATCTTGAAGCCATCCTGATTGCCACGGATCACGCCGCAATTCTGCATGCGATAATGACCACCCGTGTTCAGCACGCCATCGCTGCGGCAATAACGGAACACCACATCCTTGGCCCACACTTGCGGCACCGTCTGCCCGGCCTGTTCCAGCAGCTGGAAATAGCCGTCGATTTCCAGATTTTCCCAATAGCTGATGGTGGCATAGAGCAGAATGCGATTGTCGCGTGTCGAGGCCAAGCCATAGGCCGCGCGAAAATTGGCCTTGGCGCTGTTGATATTCTCTCCGCCATTGCGAAAATACAGCTTCTTGGTCACTTTGTTGACCCACCACGCCCGCAACTGGCCATTCACGGCAGCAAGCGCCGTCGCCTCAACTTCATCTTCCAGAGCGGCCATGGCAATGGGGATGGGCTCGCCATCCTTGTCGACGATGCGGCTGTCCAGAATGCGCACGGGGATATTGCTGGTGCTTAGCGTCGTTTCATACACCGAAGGATAGGTGCCATTGGCCGTCCATGTCGCAGCGGCGATATCATCGCCCGCAATGCGCAGCTTCACACCCTTGCCAAGCCCGATGATCCGCTTGGGCTTGCTGCCATTGCTGTCTGTGTAGCGATAGTCGGAAAGGTCATAGGTGCCGGGCAGCAGATAGATATTGCCGTTCACCGTGTTGCGCAGCGCCTTGGCCAGCGTGGCAAAAGGCGCGCCGAAGCTGCCCGTGCCGGTCGTGTCATTGCCGGTGGTGGAAACAAAGGTGGAAACGCCACTGATCAGCGCGCCGTAATTCGCATTGAACACATCGGCGATATCAAGGTTCAAACTTGCGCCGCCCTTGCCAGAACAGCCCGTCACCTTCCATCCCAATGTGGTGAGAAAGTTGAAATTGGCATGCGGCACAGCGCGGGGCAGGCCATTGGCCAGCACGAGCGCGGCAGAAAGCACCGTCGCCAGCACCGTCGCCACACTGCCCCCCAGCGTGGTGCCCACCAGCGCAGCGCCGCCCGTCCCCGCCAAGTCCGTCCGCAACGCGCTATCCGCGCCGCCCTGGTTCACCCACGCCAGCCCCGGATCAGCCGTGGCCCCCAGCACCTTGCCCGCTTGGCCGGTCAGCGAAGGAAAGGCAGGCGCAGTGCTGCCCTTGGCCACCATCAGGGCACGGGCCAGCACATCGCTGATACTGCCATCCTGTTCCTGATCGATGAGCATGGCCTTATCCAGCGCCAGCTCATGGCTTTCAGCGGGGAAGCTGTCCCCCGTGGCATAGTCCAAATCCTGCGCCCGGGGCGTCACACGGCGGATCAACAGCTTGGTGCCTGCCACGGAAGCCGCCGAAACCGTCAGCGTGCCTCCTGCGTCTGTGCTGCCCCCTGTGGCGGAATAGTCTGGGCCATATGCCAGCGCCGTCACAACGCCACTGGCAGAAATCCGCTCGGCCACCAGATGCAGCGGGCTGCGATAACGGAACGGCACGGCAAAGCTCACCGTGCTGCCATCCTCAAGATAGGTGATGCTGGGCACCAACGCGGCAACGGTCATTGAATTGTCTCCCCATAGGATGGTTCAGTGGCTGGGGCTGCGTCGAATATCGTCATCAAATCAGGCGCGCGATCGGGCGTCAGTTCGCCCTGATCCCACCACTGGCCGGGGCTGCCCTGTTCAGCCGCCCAACGGTCCATGCGCTGCCATGCTGCGGCATAGTCCGGGTCGATGGCTTCCTGTATCTGGTCCGTCACCATGCGATCAAAGGCAAGCCGGGCATACCAGAGCGATTGCCCGGGCATTTCCTGCTTCAGGCCCCTCACCAATTGCCAAGCGCCACGCCCTTCCTTGGCAGACAAGGGCGTCGCAATCAGATTATCGATTGTCTGCGCCAATGGCCCAGCCAGCGTTTCAGCTAGCCCACCGCCTAAGCGGTTCTCTTGGCTTTTGATCAGATCCCCGAAAATGCCCAAGCCGCCGCCTTGCAGCACGGCAGCGCCCCAAAATCCGGGGTCCCATGTCGGTTCGCCATTCTCCCAAAAGGGCATGTCGTTGGTCTCGCGCGGGTCGCGGCCAGCGGCCATATCCTTCAGCAACAGGCTCAATCCGCCCAGCAATGTGGTGGAAATCAACAGCCCCCCGGCATAGCGCGCCGCGTCCGGCCCTGCCATTTGCATGATGCGATGGCTTTGCCGCATCATCACGCTGATGCCGAATGATTTGAACAGCAGGGCTGAACGCCCAATTTCGCCAATCAAGGTGCCACGCTCCAGCTTGCTGTTCATCAGCGCGCGCGTGCGCAGATCGGCAGTCGGCACGGCAAAGTCAGTCTCGGTGGCTATCATCTCGAAAAACCGGTCTGCCAGATCATCATCGCCCGTGTTGCGCGGGTTGATCCACTCTGCCCCTCTGTCTGTGTCCAGCGGCGCGGCGCGCAGCCGGTCCCACCGCGCGGCGTCGATGCCATAACGGTTCAGCGCTTGGGCAAGGGCGGGGTCAAGATCATCCATGGCCTTGCCGATTTGCTCGGTAAAGGTGGCCAGCGTCTCCATGCCGTGCATCCAGCGCATCACCTGCGTATGTCGAGAGAGCAGCGAAAGGCGCAGCACACCACTGGCCAGCCTGCGCGGAATTTCACCGGTCAGCTCCTCAGAAAGATAGCGGCTTTGGCCAGCGGTCAGGCTCGCCGCCTCATCGGCGATCAGGCCGCGCCGGATCATCATGGCATGGTCGCCATCCAATCCGCCCGCACCGGGGCGCATCAGCTTCACATAATCGCGCAGCATACCCTTCACCGGCAAGCCGTTGATGGCGCGCGTCATCATGCTGAAGCCAAAATCAGTCGTGGCCGAAAGATAGGCACCACCCAGCTTTGCCGCCGTCTGCAAGGCCCGCAGCGATGAAAAGCCCAGCGCCATGCGCTCGCTGCGCGGCTCGCGGCTCGCGCCCGTCAGCTCGGCATAAAGATCGTCGATCAGCTTGCCCGCCGCGCGCGCGGCCTGCACACCCTCGGCACCGGGGGCAACATCTTCGGCAGCCGATTTTTCCAGCGCGCCTTTCACAAAACGCACCATCGCATCGGGATTGGGGCCCAGAACGTCCATCATGGCAATGCTCTGCGCCATCCGGTCAACATGGTGCACCATCGCATCATAGGCATTGCCGCTGCCAAAATTGGCGGCATAATCGTCCCAGGCCTCACCATCTTTGAAGATCAGAAACCGCTCTTCGCGCATCCGGTTCGCCAGCGCCCCCATGCCACCGGCCCCGGCTTCACGATCCACCCAGCCACTCGATCGAATGCGATTGAACGTCTCTTCCAGCGCAACATCCAGCGCTTCATCGGTGAAGGGGGCACCTGTGGTGCGGTCGATCATCTTGCCCCTGTCAAGCCGCTCCCGCACAAAGTTGCGCCATGGATCAAGCCCGGCATCACGCACCAGCTTCCAGTCATGGCGCTGGGGCAGGCCCCATCGATCCAGCTTGCCAATGTCGCCGCCCAGCGCATTGAACCGCTGGCGCAGCATTTCTGCGGTCTGGTTCCAGCTTTCAGCCATCTCTCGCGCGGCCAGATTGCCGGTGTCATGGCCAAACAGCTCGCGCACCACATCGCGCAATTCGGCTGCATTGCGCACTTGGCCCACAATATTGGCGCTGAAGGTCTGCAAGATGCGGTCCATCATGGCATGCGCCTGTCCGCGCACCGCAGCCATTTTGCTTTCCACGCTGGAATAGCTGGCCCGCAAATCCTTGGCGAACAGTGCGGCACCAGCCTTGGGGTCAATCGGGCCAGTGCCGTCGCCATTGCCAAAGCTCTTCAGCGTGGCCAGCACCTCATCCTGCTTCAGCACATGGGCCAAGGTCAGTTGCTTGCGGCGCGCAGCCTCGGCGCGCATTTGCTTAATGGTGCGCACGCTCGCCTCTTCAGCCGCGGCCATCATGCCCATGCGGCTCTTCAACTCGTTGAAGTGCCGGTTATAGATGCCCTCGGCCTTTTGCCCCTGCGCTTTGGGGATCGCGCCGTCAGCAATCAGCCCGGTGATGCATTCAGAAAGGCTCATGCTGCGCCTCCCGCATCAGGGGCAGCAGGCCGCATGCAGGCATCCATCGTGTCGATGGCGCGGGCTTCGCTGTCCAGATCATCCAGAAAATCGGCAAGCCGCATGGCCTTGCCATCCACATCTTCCACCATGCGATCAGGATCAGCAGCGGCAATCATCCGCACATCATGCTCGATGCTGTCGGTTAGCGCCGCAGCACCGGCCCCTTGCGGATCATCATATTTGGCAAGCGCGGGTTCATCAAACAGGGCAAAGCCACCTTGCCCGGCAGCTTCCAATTCATCCCGCTCGGAAGGCGTCAGCCCTTCAGATGTCGGGCCATCGCCTGCGTCAGGCTCGCTTGTGCGTCCGCTGCCATCAGCCCCTCGGCCAAGCCCATCAGCATCTCCATCCGCTCGGGAGAGGGCGTCAAGGTCGAGCTTGCGGGCATCGGCAACGAAGTCGCGGACGACGCTGGAAAGCTTTTCGCCTTTGGCAACGCGCTCTGCTGCGGCTTGGAGGAGGTCGGAGACATGGCCGCGACTATTGGCCAAGCGCACCAATATGTCCAGTGAATTTGCAGTCGCTTGCGCTTCGGCAGCGCTCTGGTCGCGCGCAATCCGGCTGCCTGCGCTTTCTAGCGTATCGGCATTGCCGGCAGCGGTTTTGAACACGCCCTTGATCTTGCGCAGTTCCGCCACGGCCTTGGAAAGCACCCGTGCACGATGGGCATAAATGGCAATCGCCTTCACCCGCCCGCCGAATAATTCTTCCTGCGTTTCGGTTACAAAGCCGTCACGCAGGGCTTGGCGCACCATGGTCTCGGCTTCAAAGCGGTTCGCAGGCTGGGCTTCGGCCAGCAGATCGATCAGCCCCATGTGTGTGGCCGGGTCTGGCGCATAATGGCCAATCGCAGCGGCATAGCCCTCGGGCACCACTTCATTCACCACAGCGCCAAACGCTTCGGGGGAAAGGCGCGCCAGCGCTTTGCCATCGCGCACCAGCGCCGATTTGGGGGGCAGGCGGCGCGCCATCTTGTCCACCCATTCTGCGCCACCGTCGCGGAAAACCTTGGCCGCATCAGCCATGGTGCCCCTGCCTTCACCGATATTCTTGAACGCGGTCAAGATCCGCGCATCCTGCGCCGTAATGCCATCGGCTTCGCGCAGCACATTGGCATAAAGGCGAATATCGGCATCGGGATTGGCAGCCTTCAGGCGTGTGGCAAGGCCAAGGCGCTGATGGCCGTCTGCGATCAGCAACCGGCCATCCTTGCCCTGCCACACCGTCACAAGGCCAGCGGCCATGGGGTCCCATTCGGTAATGCCTTGCAGCCGCTCAGTCACACCTTGGGCATCGCCACCGCTCTTGAATTGCATCAGCGCGGCATCAACCCCAATCTCGCTGGGGGCATAGCTGGCAATCTCGATCCTGCGGCCCTCGCTGACCACCATCGGGCGCACAGCATCCAGCGCAGCCGGGCGCAGGATCGGGGCATCATCGCCCAGATCAACCCCACCCCAGCCAGCACCGCCGCCAGCGCCATCACCCTTGCCGCCCACACGGCGGCCCAGTTCGGCGCGGGCTTGGGCTGCCGTCATGCCGCGCAGAAAGGGGTTGGCGTTCACAACGGCTTCACCCAGCACAGCCACCACCGGGGTATCATTCCCCGCGCGGATCAGCTTGGCCCCGCCGCCTTCACCGGCAAAATGCATGATATATAAATTCTCGCGCGTGATCGGCGCGCCAATGCGGTTCAGCACGGCCATGTTGTCGGCCATCAGCCGGTCCATCAGCCGTTCCTGAACGTCACCGCTGGTTTTCTTGGCCAATATCTGGGCTTGTGTCTCGCCCGTGGCGCCATAGACTTTGCGATAGGTGCTCAGCCATGTGCTATCAACAAACTGATATCGCCCCTGCGCGCTGCTGTTGGGGTTTTTGGCCCAGTCATTGGGGCTTTCCGCACGGCCAATGGCGCGCTTGAAGGCTGCCAGTTCAGCCGCGACGCCGCCCGATGCACTGGGCGCAGCCGGGGCAGCGCGCGGGGCAGGGGCTCCGTTCAGACGCGCGGTCGCTTCGGCCAGCTTTGCGCTATGCGCGTCCAGCCCTTCATAGGTGGGGGTATAGGGGCTGGTGGCGTCCACTTCGCCAGAACGCTTCACCACATGCAGGGCATCGGCCACTTCGGGGGATCGCACAGCATCGGGGATGGCATCGCCAACGGCCTTGGCCAGCGCCGCATCGGGCAGGCTTTGCAGCGCCGCCCGCTTGGCCAGCTTGTCAGCCAGCCAGGCACCGCCGCCGCCAATCACGGCACCGCCCGCCGCGCCCATGCCAACACGCATCAGCATTTCGTCAGCCGTCAGCTCTTCGCCATAGGTGGCCCGCGCAGACGCCACAAAGGGCAGTTCCACCGCCTCGATCCCGGCATTGATCGCGGCCTCGCGCGCCGCAATGCGCACCACGCCAGAGGCACCACCCGTCATCAGCATCGAACCGATGTTGATGGGGTCCAGCGCCATGGTGGCAGCAGCACCACCAACAAAGCCCGCCACGCCACTGCCACGCTCCACCCGGTCGCGGTCGCGCATCCGGTCTGCCTTGGCTTTGGCCAGCACCTGATTATCATAATCGGCCTGTGTTGCAGGCAAGCTTTTGAAGGCTTTGGGGTCGCGCGCGCGCGCCGCCATGGCCTCTTTCCAGATCAGCGCCCGAATGGGCTGGCGGTAACTGTCCAGCCCCCCCTGCGCCGTGATGATCCGCCAGCGGGCATCGGGCGGCAAGGCATCACGAATGGCCTTATAGGCATCGGTGCGGCCCCGCACCACAGCGCCAGGCACTTCATCCGCCGTCAGATCAAAAGAGGCCTTGGCGGTTTCCCACCAGCCCGGGGCTTCGCGCGTATCGCTCGGGGGGCGAGCAACCGGAATTTCTTCGATATAGTCGAAAGTCTCTCGCACGCTCATTTCAGCATCTCCGCAGGGATGCGGAACACTTCGCCATCTTTGCGCTCAAAATATCGTCCGCCCGGCGTCCTGAATTGATAGCTGCCATCGGGCATGCTGACTGGCACGGACCGGCGAATAGTCGCAGCACTGCCATCAGGGTTGACTGGGCCTTGCCCCGCCGCAACGGCACGCGCCGTAATGGATCGGATTTTGTTGTTGAACGCCTCTGCCGTCAGATTGTCGGGCAGCAACACCATCTGATCGCCCCAGCGGGCCACACCGCCCACTTGCCCACCATCATGGCCGCGCGCACCCAGTGCCATGTTCAGCGCTTTCCAGCGATTGCCCGGCGTCGGCGCGCTGCCCTGTGCCACCAGCCCCGCCAGAATATGGTTGCCCATTTCGATGATGGCCGATTGCTGGCCGGGCACCACCCCGCCCAGCGCGCGCTTCAGCTCGGCATCTTGCCGGGCAAACAAGGCCTGCCCCTCTTCATCCGCTGCTTTGATCAGCGCGGCATTGCCCTTCAGCGCATCACGGCCCTGCATCGCCAGAACGCGATAGGGGCGGGGCAGCGCCACCATGCGATGAAAAGCCAGATCATTGCCGTCAACCGCACGGGCCGCCTCAGTCCCGGCACGGCCACCCAGCGTGGCCAGTTGGTCCATCACCGCACTATAACCAGCCATGCCGCTGCGCTTCTGTTCGCCCAGCGCCGCCGCTTCATTGCGCGATATAGGGGGCACCGGGCGGCCCAGCGCTTTCGATTGGGCGGCTGCCCATTGCTTGCGCGCTTCCACTGTGGCGGCATTGCCAAAATCCAGCGCCGGGGGCGGGGTGGTCGCCGCCGCCGATCCAAAGGGATCATTATTCCACTGGGCATCCAGCCCGCCACCCTTCTCACGCAGCCATTTCAGCTCGCGCTGCTGCTGCTGATTGGGCTTGTCCAGCGCGGCCAGTTGCCGCATCCGCAATTCGCGCTGCGCAGGCGGTATGGGCGTCTTGCCATTATACACCTTGGCAAACTGGCTGTCGCTCCACAGCCCTTCCAGTTGCACGGCAAGGCTTTCGTCGCCAATCGCGCGGGCACTGGCAATGGCCTCCGGCAGCGCGTCAGACACATCAATGCCCTGGCTCGCCTTTTCCTTCAGAACGCCAATCTGTTCCTTGATCTCGACCTTGCGCACGGCGGCGGCATGTTCGGCGGCGGCCTCAATCCGCCGCAGTTCCACATCAGCGCCGGTGCGCACCCGCTCCAGCACCGCAGGGGGCAGAAAATCAAACTGGCCACTATCGGCCATCGCGCGGGCCGTGCCCGGGTTGCTGTCCACCACGCCAGACAGAAAGGCAGCGCTCACTTGCTCGCTGTGATAATCCTTCAGCTTCTGCTTCACATCGGGGGGAACGCCCGGCAAGGCATCGATCGCGGCCAGCCCCAGCTTGAATTCCTCGCCAAAGGCTGCCGGATCAACCATGCGGCGCGCGCGATTGGCAGCAATTTCGGTGGCCGATTGCATGTCGCCGGTCAGCTTGGCCACGCGCTGCCCTTCCTGATAATCCTCCTCGGATTTCAGAAAGCGCAGGGCATATTCATCCAGCTGCTGCTGGGCTGTGCGGCGCACACTATCTTCCGTCACGCCGTCCAGCAGCGTGCGGCCTTGTTCTTCCAGCAAGGTCCGCATGGCCTTGCTATGCCCTTCAGCGCCGGGCTTGGCATTCGCCCGCGCTTCGCGGCTCGCATCGTCCAGATCGGCGCGAAGCCGGGTAAAGCGGGCATGAAAATCGGCGGCCTGGCTGTCTTGCTGCGCTTGGCGTTCCAGCTGATACGCTCGTACCTGCGTCTGATGGATCACATTGCCCATCTGCGCCACGCTCTGCCCCACGCCTGCGCCAAAATCGCCAGCATCGGCCATGGGGCCGGTGGGCGTGGCACCGGGCCTGATCTGGCGTTCATAGATGCGTTCCTGCGCCATCAGATGCCCCGCGTCGCTGGCGGGCTCCAGCGGATGCCCGCACTGCCCTGTGCGCCGCCTTCACTCATCGGGGCTTGGCTGCCTCCGCTCGGGCGGGCCTGCGGGGCCATGCTGGCACTGGCAGGCGTCAGCCCCCGGCGCGCAGCGGCCCAGTCAGCCCGCTGGGCAATGATGGTGGAGCCCGCGCCAAACATCCCCTGCAACAGGGCGTTGCGGCCCTGCATTCTGGCCAGCGCGCCTTGTGCGCGCAGCGATTGGGCTTTGGCCTGCGCTTGGCGGCGCACCGTCAGCGCGTCGAGCGCGGCGTTGATCTGGCTTTCGGTCAGGGCATCCAGCGCACTGCCGCTGCCCCCTTCAAAACCATTGGAGAATTGCGCGGCCACTTGCTGGCCTATGGCCGCACGGGCAGAGCTGCGCACAGCGGCCACCTCGGCCACGCCATCGCGTTCAGCTTGCAGCGCGGCCTGTTCCAGCTGCTGCGCATTGAATTTGCCCGCCTTGTAACCGCCAACGCCTTGCAGCAGGCTGCCAGCGGCGCTCAGGCCGGTTGATGCCGCTGCCATCGTCATGGCGCAATCCTCTCAAACAGAACATGGGTTTGCGCAGAAGCGCCAAAGCGGCGCAGCACATGCGCGGGTTTCAGCCCGCACAGCCGCGCCCAGGCACATTCGGGGGTGGGGCGCACCATCACCGCTTCCAGCAATTGCTGCGCATCCAGCCCCGGAAAGTCGGCAAGAATGGCCTCGGCATCATTGGCGCGGCACACCGCCTCAATCCGCTGCAAGGGGCTGTTTTGCACGCGCCCACAGGCAAAGCGCGTCATGCCGATATGCGCTGTGCCAATGCCAATGCCCAGCAAGGCCCAGCACACGCCTTGCGTTCCGGGGAAGGTCTCACCAATCCCCATGCACGCCACCACACGGCCTTGGCTGATGATCGCCCAAGCTTCGCCGCGCGTGATCAGTTCTGCCGCTTCGGCCTCTTGCCCTTCGGCAGAAAGGCCAAACCAGTCCGCTTGGCTCGGTTGCCGTTCCAGCCCTGCCAGATCAGCGGGCAGCATGGCGCGCACCTCAAACATCGCGCATATCCACATCGATGTTCAGCATCGCCGCCGTGATCGTGCAGGGCAGGGGGGTGTCGCTTCTGAATTCGGATTGGCCCCGCCTGTCAAAATCGCCACTCACGGCTTTGCCCGTGTCGCCGGTGAACAGCGGCACAGGGGCATCCATCGCCGCGCTGGCAGGCCGGTCGATCAAATTTTCAAGCCTGCGGCCAAACTGCCCCGCGCTCACGCCCGCGCTTGATAACAGGCGCAGCGTGGCCTTCACCATGCGTTGCTTCAGGCCTTGGCT